>Ga0214921_10000022_pt1 | contig 330259 bp, 324 predicted proteins | sample LL1505_MetaG_FD_177992 | JGI IMG/M metagenome (GOLD analysis project Ga0214921, IMG submission 177992) | Freshwater microbial communities from Lake Lanier, Atlanta, Georgia, United States - LL-1505 | ecosystem: Environmental > Aquatic > Freshwater > Lake | place: USA: Georgia | collected... | reverse complement strand
ACTTTTATGATTTCTGGACTCTTGACAACTGAACTATGGACTGGTTCAATAAAAAGTTGATTTGGGTTGGTCGGGGTGGTGGGTGTGTAGGTGAATAGGAGACTACGACAACTCTTATTTGCTTTCTACCTTACAAGACACACAACATACAATGTCCCGCTACAGCTATAATCGCAGCACGGTTATCAAGACAGCCAACGGCTTCTTGGAGGTCCGACGGGGTGACATCACCTGGACCAACAAGTTCCGTACAGAGAACCCCGATGTTACACAGCTCATCTGGCCCACACTTGCCGATTGGCATACCTCTCTTCCTGTTGGAAACCCCGTAGTGGATACCTGGAAGAAAGAGAGGGAACCGATTGACTCTGATTCTCCTGCGGATGCCGGTTTCTATCAACTGGGTGCTCATCTGGCCGATTTCATGGGAGTCGATTGCGCAACAGAGAAGGACCTGTCGGCCCATGTGACCGACTTCGCGACGGCCTCCTATGAGGATAGTGACCCCTATCTCCACTTCCTACTGGGCCCCAATGTCCATGACACGGTCTCCTCTGGTGACATTCTGACGGCGCTTGAGACACAGGGGCACATCTTGGGTCTTCTAGAGTTGAAGCCTCCTGTGACCGACACGGAGATGGCAGGCGCAGTTGCCGCGTTGTCTGGCCTTTCAATTGGGTCTCCTGCCCTCACTGCTCCTGCTCCTGCTCCTGCTCCTGCTCCTGCTCCTGCTCCTGCTCCTGCTTCAATGGGTGGAGCCATTAGCTTCGCCGGCATCACCTTCAAGGAGGAGACACCGGTGATACCTTGTCATCCTGCCTTTACACAGATTCACGCGGTCTTCTCCCGTGTTGAGGATGCGCTGACCGACCCGCATAACAAGAGCCGGCCCTTCTACAAGAAAATGCTCCTTCTCCAGTTCCTCCACTTCTGTATGCGGCCCGACTTGGCGTCCGCATGGCGCTCCAGTACCTTTGAGCGCATTCAGATGCGGGCAACTCTGGCTACATGGAGTGAGTTCAAGAAGGCAGCGCAGGACCCTGAAGTGGAGGCCGCTATCCGTCTCTTTCTGGATACCTATCCGGTTTGAGGATGAGGTGATACCAACAACAGAAAACAAAGAAACAGAAAAAGAGACAAAACAGAAAAAGAGACAAAACAGAATAAAACCAAAACAGAAGATTTTGGCATCTGTGTTGGTTTTTTTTGTGGTGTTTAGGAAATAGTACCGGTATCTACAGACACCCCGTAAAACGCATCTGGAAATCCATTGCATCAATCGGCGTCTCAAAGTAGATGTGCTCCGTGAGCTCCCGCTGGGTGGGGTCATCCGATGCCAGATAATTGATAGCCACCTCATTCCGGCCCTTCTTTTCCAGTGATGCCGCCCCACGGAGACGATGCTTGAGAATCAGCTGGCGCTTGAGAGTTCCGTGACGGTACTTGAGCTCAATTAGGAGTGCATCCTTCTTGGTTGTGGTGCAATGAATTTCATGGCGCAGACCAACAGAAAGCGGGAGAATACGATAGGAGACAAGGGCTGCGGGGTCATCGGACTCAGATGCAGAGGGAACGGGGTTCCAGGACATTTCGGCGGGATAAGAAGCACCTGTGAAGGACATGGCTGTAAAATGGATGAAGAACAGGCTCAGAAAGTAACGCTATCTTAGGTTGCGTACTGGTCGGGTTGTTGGCTGGGGTCGACAGTTCAACTTTACCAGGGTCGCCACCCCGCCCACGCAGTTTTTGTCACAGGGACGCGCTCTCCCACAAGACGCTCATCAGGCTCCAATGTTATGTCCGGAATTGTATAGGTCATCTCATTCGGTTCCTCCCGTGTTGCTCTGAATGTTAGAATTGTATTGAATTCTGTCAGCTCAAAGATGATTTCCGAATAGATGTCCAGTTTATCATTACCGATTTTGCGGAGATGACGAACAAACGGAGACAAGAATGGCTCATCGCAAAAATCATGCTGAAGGTTCTCCAGAATTACATTGCGAATGCCGATGCTGCGGGACCCCAGAGAGTAGGTGCGCCGAATGGGGCGACGAATCTCATTTGTGCCCTGGTAGATGGATGACGATGGAGGTGAAGATGGAGGTGAAGATGGAGAAGTAGGGGCAGATGTCAGTGTGGCACCGCGTCTGCGCATTGGGTGGATGGTATGAGTTCCGCTTTAGGAAGTCACAAAATGTGACGGGCTTTCCCTCTTTCTTTTTGGGGTTGGGTAAGACGATAGGACAATGAATGGAGACGGCAACAACTGGTATGAGCTGGAGGAGGCTGGCACGGGACCGGCTGATGTGCGGGCCTATTGGGTGAGCCGACAGGAGGATGCAGGTGGATGTCTGTTGGTTCAGTTGCGTGTTGGAACGGGAGCCATTGTTCGGCATCTCTTTCCACCGGGTTCCGTGGAGCAACTCACATCACTAACAGTGCCCAGTGGTCAGCTCCATCAGGTCTGTGTGAATCCATCCTTCTTGGTGGATTCGATTGTTGTGGAGTTTGTGTCGGCACTGGAGGCGCTGCGGTTTCATTGGGCGGTTGTGAGCCACCTACACAAAAAATGACAGGTTTACGATTACATGGAAATAGTAATACTCACAGGGCTCAGAACTACGACGATTCTGATTCCTGTACTATACTAGTGATAACTATGAACGCTGAGATGAACATTACTCTGCTTGAGACGGTACGGGATGTTGAGAAGTTTCACAACGTGTTTGTGAATACTCTACCCGACATGGTTGCCAAAACATCACCGGCCGCGCGATGGAGGGCAAGGAAGACTTGGATGGCCTTCATGCGTGAGAACGCGGTGGAGTTCGGCCAGCGGTGGCCAGAGTTGATTCCCGATTTTATTGACATGATGCTAGAGGTTCTGAGCAAGGGTCGCGGTGGCGAAATATATCTGGGGAACGCACAGTCTATCTTGTCGGCGCTTCATTCATTTGTTCCCCCAGAGGATGAAATCTAGACAAACGGGCCATAATGGGGCCTCAGCAGCCCTTGGAGCTCTGACAGGCGGAAGGAATGCGCGGTGCCCAACAGGTCCGTGAGTGTCTCATCGGGTAGCACCGTCTGTGCGTAACCGGGTGCCATCAGTCCTTGTCGGTCAATGTAGCGGAGAATGGCGGTTGTCATGTCGGAAGCACTGGGTGTCTCTGTTACATGACCCACGAAAGAGCGCATAGCATCGGTGGTGCGACGCGGAGCCAGCATTTTGGTCAGCACGTCACGTGGCTTGAAAGAGCCCTGCTCTGTCGTGAAATGGACCCAGACATCCGACTCTTCATGGTAGTGCGGCTTGCGGGGCTGCGTCCAATCGGAGGGTTTCTTCGCTTCGGAGACAGCAATGGGGGCCATGTAGGGGCATGGGTACACGGTCTGAATTGGAATCCAGTGGGCGGGATTGTCGGCTGTACGTACCAGGCCGTGGCCGCCGGGTTGCCAGCTGGGCTCCAGTTGGAAACCGGCGGGCGTGTAGAAGTTTCCTAATGCGTCGTGATGCTCTTCGGTAATGAGCCAGGCATAGCTGTCACCGAAGCGCTCTACCTTGTGGATGAGCCGATGAAGAGCCTCCTTGGTGGGCTGTGCGGCTGTGCGGCACCAGTGCGTGAGAGGATTGGAGTCCAGTACCTGACAGGGAGATTCGGAGGTCAGTTGCCAGAGAATGTAGCGATGAACGCGGGTCATGCGGGCGGCTGTCAGAAAGTCGGCAAACACCTCCTCCGTGACCAGAAGAGGTGACGGGGCTTCATCGGATGCCGATGCGGTTGGGTTGGTAGCAGCAGGGCTGGCGGGGCGGCTGGGGCGGCGGGGTGTTGTCATGTCAGACATGATTGATGGCTAAGAAGTGTGTTAGATAGATTAGAACGTCGTGTGTCCTTACTTGTTGGCTGGTTGGTGTTTATCAGGTTTCAACTTTTGACACTAAAGGTGAAACTGGGGTGACTTGCGGGGTGGCTAAAGGTACGGTGTTAGTAGAAGACTTCTAGCACTTATCTAGTGGCTATCATAAATCTGTCGACTAAACTATCCTCTAGACTAACTAGAAATCACTCTAGTCTAAACTTTATTGGATAGCGCTATCGCCATGGAGACACCCACAATGACGCATCCGATTGATACCTTCTTCAATACATCCAGCAAAGCGCTGAATGACAGCACCAACAAGCAGCGGGAAGCCTATTTGGCCACTCTCATTGAGGAAGAGGCTGCGTCAGATGACACACGGGTAGTCACCCTGCGAACCGCATGGCTTAACGCACTAACATCGCTCTGCCCGGCTGCCTTTGAGAAGATTGCCGTAAAAAAGAAGGGAGGGCGCGGGGCCAACTATGACTTTCTTGTTATATATCAGTCCGACGCAGGAGATATCATCTATCGTCAGCCGATAGAGTTCAAGTATGGGGGCACAGCTATCTCCAGTCATCCGCAGTTTCTGAGTCTGGCCGAAAAGGCTATACCTTTCCCGATTACTTATGCGGAATATTTCTATACACGTTACATGGCCGACTTCTGCTCTACCGATGAAGAATTATCCGTGATTCCGATTCCTGAAAAGGCGTTTTATCTGGCAAAAGTGTATGGATGCTCTTATAAACGACACCCCTTCTTCTTGAAGGCGAAAGACCGCTCTGAGCACAACAAGGCGGCCAAAAAGGCGGTTGTAGATGCCTCTATCGCGGGCTTTCTTGAGGAGTATGGTCCCAGCTGTCCGATTGCAACATTGACGGAGATTTTCAAGGCAAAAGAGCTAGGAAAGGTATTTCTTCTGTGGGATAAAGATGCTGGGATATTCCACATGGACCGATTTACAGAGGAGGACCTGACAGTTACGGAGTATGTAGGGATTCGCGGCCAAAATACGCTGGTTGTTCGGTCGGCTACACGGGAGTTCCGGCTTCTACTACGGTGGAAAAATCACGCGGGTATTCTCTATCCGGCATGGCAAATCAGCGTTACTACACGGTAACACGGGACTGTTACGCAATCCAGACGGGCAGAATATTCTCCAGCTCCGTTTTGGATAGAGCACCGTTCCCAACAAACATCTCAAGGAAAGCGGCTGTGCGGCTGTCACTGAGAGATGCGGCAATCGTTGGGATGAGTGCGGCGGGTCCGGTAATCACATTGACGTGATTCTCCCCATAAAAGACAGTTCCCGCCGGCACCACCGCATATTTCAGATTGTAGGCGGTATTACCGTATCCGCGGGCAACAACTATGGCCGGTCCAATCGTGGGAGACTTTCCCGTGAAGCCGGTTATATACTGCTTCTTGTCTTTTCCAGGAGCACCCAATGTCAGTGCGTTGTCCTTGATGTTGTTCGCATAGATGACCAACACGGAAGAAGGGGGCGGGGCGTGGGTCAGTTTCTCCTTATGTTGGTTCCAAACGACTTCGCCTGTTTTAACTGCGCATCCAAGGGCGCGAAGTGTTGTACCGGATGCCATCAGCTCACACAGTCCCTCTGCGTGAGGAGTAATATACACAGTGTCTGTCTCTGGAATGGATAGAATGTAGGGCGGCGGAGAGACGGTGGGGGGAGTATTGCGCAGAACGATTAGCGCAGTGTCCTGGGCGGTCTCATAGAATCCCGCTGTGCTCCCGGGTATCGTTTCAACTGCTAGCAGAGTCGTGTTGTCACGCATGTACGCCCGACAGGGGTTGTAGTAGGTACAATTGTACAGGGATGTTGGTAGAACGAACGCCAGAAGACCACCGGGTGCCAGATGCTCTGTTAGACACTTGTACAGGAAGAGAATGAAGATATTGCTGCGTCCCTTGACACAGCGCGGGTCCTTTATTGGCGTTGTAAAGTATGGTGGATTGCCGATGATGAGGTCCATTTTGAGTGTGGCGGGTGATGTCAGAAAATCGGACCTCACCAAGTGACGGACACGACTGCGGTGCGTGGTACTCAGGGTGCCAACACAGCGCTGTGTTTCCTTGAAAATGGTGGGGTTCAATTCGTTGCCATAGAGTTGGGCGGACGGGATTTTCTCAAGAACATCAAACAGAAACTCACCGGAGCCGAAGGATGGCTCTAGGACATTGAAGGGTGTGGCAGATGCTGCTGGCAGAGAGGGTGCCAAGAGTTCAAAGAGACGATTGCGAACGGCGGCGGGGGTGAAATAAATACCCTGTCCCTGCCGAATCTCTTTGCTGATACTCTCATGAAGGGTAACCGACGTAGAGCGGAATGCCATGGTGCTATCTTATGCTACGGTGTGCGGCGTTTAGGGCGGGTGTGGGTCGTGTCATTTTTGGCGGTGACCGCGCGGCGATTTAAAGAAACAGATTCCTTAATGGGGTGGCCACGAAGCCACATAGCTCAGTTGGAAAGCTGTTGAGCACAGCAGACCGACTGGCTATATGCGAAGCCACATAGCTCAGTTGGATAGAGCACAGGCCTTCTAAGCCTGGAGTCGTGGGTTCAATTCCCACTGTGGTTAGTGTTATCCTATTAATGGACGGTTCGTAAGTCTAATTATGCTGTCGTAAAACGACTGGATAATTAGAGTTTCTTAGGAGACTCAATCCCACCATCAATGATAACCGCTGTGGCCATGGTTAAAAGTTGATTGACGCGCTGACCCTGGCTAACAGGGCCGGCAGGTGAAAGAAGACTCACACGAACTGACAGAAGACGAAGATGACTACGATGACTTACATGAAGATGGTGCCCATTGTGGCAGAGCTGAAGACGTACTGGGCCTGTCACGATTCTGCTGCCCGCACCCCTGTAGAAAGGGCCGCTTACCAGAAGAAGATTGTGGAGCTCACAGCTCTGTTACCTCCGAAGGAGTCGCTTCTCTTTACCGACACCGTTGAGATGGCGGCAGAGGATTATGCGCGACAGAAACCTCTGATTCAGCGCATCAAGAAACTGGAGGAGGAAGAGACAGCAGAGCTAGACAAGATGGAGGAGCTCAAGAAACTGACCACCGTGAAATGGGGCCCCAAGAAGCTTCCATCGGGCGAAACACAGACCAGCGTCCAGAAGAAGCTGGATGCTCTCAAGGCAGAGCTGGATGAACTTACAGAGAAAGCAAAGGAGCTGGATGAGCGCATGGCGCCGCTGATTGCGTCACTCAAGGAGCTGGACGCGACTTACAAGGCACAGGCCGACGTAGATGCGTGGGCGTCACGGGGTTACACCGGTGAGGTGCCGGCCTGTATTGTGGCCCGGCGACTGCAGGATGCCGACGAATTTCTGGCGGAGGCGGAAGTGTTACGGTTGCCTGGGCGGCGGGCTTGCTGAACGGGGGGGGTATTCGACGGGTCGCGACCTATCTGAAATCGGGATGGAGTGTGTGGGGCGGCAACTGTCTGAACGATAGACAGTTTTGGAAGGGGTCGGAGAGGCGATTTTTTGTCGGGTATGGGGCGCCACACCCAAAAGTGACGGGCTGGTGGCGACTTAAGGTGAGTGGGTACACGACGACTTACGATGACTTCTACTGCTGACATGACCGTGAAGACTTACAAGAATGTGCTGGAGGCCCACACGGCCTTTGTTCTGGACCGCTACAACTTCCTGGCGAACATCCAGGCGGCGATTCAGAAGGAGGGAGCCGCGGAGAGCAAGGTGCTCTTCGGGATTCTACGGGAGGGCAACTTCGTGGAGCTGATTGCGGGTCTCATGGAGGATCCTGATGCGCGGAATCGGGAGCAGGCGCTCTTTACGATTGCGAATCTGCTGGCACTGGAGGGACAGGAGGTGCTGGTTCAGCGCATGAAGAAGGAGGTGCTTGAGCGGATTTGCACGGTGTCACACAATCTGTATGACCCGGAGACGGGCGCGATTCAGAAGACGGCGGCCTACGTCTATCACAATCTGGCCATGCTGCTGGAAAATCGACGCTGGAAGGACCTGGACAAGGATGAGGATGGATGCGTCACGGATTTCTGTAACCGTGTGATGGACATCTTCAATGGGCTCTATGGCTCATCGCCTCTTCTAGATGAGATGCGCGGCAAGCAGGCGCGCAAGGACCTTCTGTTTGCGGTCCAGCGTGTGAGCGGCGTGCGTCCTCTGTCGGCATCTCTGGGGCGGCTGCTGTCTCTGATGCTGGGAGCTTCCTCTGCAGATATGGCGTCTCTGATGGAGATTCTGTCCAATCGTCTACAGCAGGATGATTCGCGGGTGCATCCGGAGTTCCATGATGAGATTCTGGACCGGCTTCTGCTAGCTCTTGTGAATGATGCGTATGCGCGCAAGACGCAGATTACAGCGCTCTGGTCGCTGTCTAACTTCGCGGTGGATGCGGGGGTGGCTGACAAGATGGCTCTGTACGATGAGCTTCTGGAGGCCGTACTGGAGTGCGCGTTTCTGCGTACGGGTCTGATGCGCACGAACGCCATCTGGGTCCTGGGTAACATGATTGCGAAGGTGACGACCGATGATGCCAAGGAGGCGCTGAGCCGTAATTGCGCGATTCGTACTGCTCTTGTGGATGCTGTGAGTGATGCGGATGTGCTGTCGGATGCCAAGGCCGTGAAGGTGGCAGTGGAATCATTGGACACTCTGGACAAGTGGGTGGAGACATATGGAGATGAGGAGGAGACGGAGGAGCTGGAGGAGTTCCCGAATGTTGTAGAGGAGTGTAAGGGAGCGTCGTGCCGTGTCACGAAGGAAGAGGCCGATGCCTTCATGGAGGCTGTGCGGGCACAGTGGTCGGAGGTACCGATTGTCACTCCTCCTACACTCAGCAAGAATGATAACACCAACTATCCCACGGAGATTCCCATCACGAACACTGCGGCCATTCCTACGGCGCTTGACCTCATGCTGGAGGGGCGTGCGGCTCCTTCAGCGGTCGTTCAGACGCTGGTTCAGCAGCTGCGTGCGGCCGGTTACGCCAATTGGGTGGCAATCCCCGCCGGTACTTCCTTTACGGTGGAGGACCTGGCTACGCTGTCACTCATGGGCTATGTTATCCAGCGTGGCTACATCGGCGTCAATCCTCTGCTGCTGAGCGCTCTGTAAAGGGGTTCTGACATAAGAGGGGCAGGCTAGAAATAACTAACAAGAAAGAAAAAGACTAACAAAAGAGACTAGGTCGCTACACGGCGGTCTGGTCTTTTTTGTTTCGGCGGAGAGGGGCTGGAAGTTATTCTTTTGTTGCGGTTGCTTTCGCCACATGAACAAGAGCTTCGGGTCCCGTGCGGTCACAGGGCTCTACCCAGGCCAGACGCAGAACTGTGAAGATTTGCCGCTCTGTGCGGAGTCCAGAGATGGGCATTCCCGTCTTCACGATTGTCAGTGCGTGCTCATTCAGTGTGAGACCCATTGTAAGAGCGTGGGAGCGGACGGCCACATTGAAACTGTCAGAGCCCGTGAAATAGAAAACAGCACAGGCGAACTCTTCGGGGGGTGTCACCAACAGGTCAAGACGGCGCGGAGAGCAACCGGGGACCACCGCAATTGCCAGACACTTGTGGTCACCCTGGGCTAACACCTCCAGAATGTATCCCGCGGCGACCAGGCGCATAACGAACTCCTCTAGAGCGGCAGGTGCTGATGCACCAGCGGGAGCACATAGAAGCATGTCAATGTCGCCACTGTCGGGACGGGCACGGCGGTAACTTCCAACAATCTCTCCCTCCAGTGCGGCGGGCTTGTTCGCCATCAGAAGTGCGGCGTGTCGGTCCATCTCTGCACGCGGAATACGCTCCAGAAGCGGCTCATAGTAGCGGAGTCCCGTCTGCTGATTGCGATTCAGGAGTTTCGGATTGGTCGCGACGGCCACACGGAGCTCCGCAATTGTCGTATAACCGGCAGCTACCAGGTCGGCGGCCTTCTTGGGGCCGACACCATAGATATTCTGGAAGGCGGCCAAGGCCGTGGAGCGCGCACGGGCGACCTCCGTAATGGGCAGAGAGCCCTCTGTGAGGATTCGCGCGATTTTCTCACGGATTTTGGGGCCTAGACCGTCGCCTTTCGTGGGGGCTGGCAAAGCATCCATGGATGTGACGGGATGGGGCAGTGCTTGAACCGCCTTAATGGCCGCCGTATAAGAGCGGACTTTGAAGGGGCCGGCCGATTCAGTGGCGGCCAGGTCACGGAGCGTCGTCAGCTCCGCAATGATTTGCGACTTCTTGTCGGTCTGATTGGATGCAGCAGCGGACATATTGTAGGGTTGGTGGTGGTTTGTTACTAGATGGAGCGGGTCTTTGTGTGGGTCTTTGTGTGGGTCTTTGTGTGGGTCTTCCCAGTGCCAAAAGGCGCGGGTAGGTTGCCATGATGGTGTCAATTTTACACACGACTGTGTGCGCTAGTAACAGCACCGTATCCACAGATACCGCTTCCGATTGTTTCCGACTTCATAGCGTAACACCTGGTCAAATTTATCCGGTGTACCTGGCTCACGTTTATTACCTAAACGCAGGAGGAAGGGTCTGATGACAGACACCTTTGGAATGTCAGCGACGGTAGCGGTAGTGGAAGGAACGACTACATCAGACCTCTATGCCGCGGCACTGGCGGCGACGGAGAATCGCGAAACGGAAGAGCAGCGCGCAGCACTCAAGGCACTCGTCGCACAGCTGGTACGATACAGTTGTAAGATTTCGTGCCAACGGGGAAAAGAAGAGGATGAAGATGCTGCACCGGGCGATTGGGTGGAAATCTTCGTGATGTCAGAGAGCCGGCGGCGTATTACAGACTATCTGGAGATTCAGCCATCGGGTGCGATGGGCGTGATTTTTGACCTGTATGACGATCCGGAAAAGCCCGCCGTGGGGGATTTGTCAGACCGCTGTGATGCTTACAATGACCAAAAGGGTGTCTCCTTTGAGGAGCACGATGATGAGGATGAGGAGGAGGAGGGGGATGGTGACGGGGATGCGGCTTCTGACGCTTAGACGTGCTCAATCGTGTCGGTTACGAAGACGGGTGCCTTCTTGTTAGGCTTGACGGCCTTGCATCCCTCATCAACTGCCTTCATACGGATATCTAGGTCGCGAATCGTGGCCGCAAGTGCGGGATAACTCTCACTTTCGGGACGTGCTAGAAGCAATGCAAGTTGGGGTCGGATGCTGCCGAAGTTGGGGTGCGTCCCCGACTTCAGAAGGGTTTCATAGTTCTCTACCTCTCCCTTCAGTAAGCGAATACGACAGACATACCGCAAAGTACGGCAGTAGTCATCCAGCCACAATGTGTCGATTGGATACAGCATCGCGTTCTGTGGCATCTCCGTTGCTTTCTCACAGTCATTCAGCATCTTACGGATCCCCACATCATTTATTGTGAGAAACTGCTTTTCTGAATGCCCCAACAGAAGCGTTCGTTTCAGATTATCGGCGCGAAGGGGGTCTGATGCGGCTAGCGGATTCGCAGAAAGCCACTGTTTGCGCACATCGGCCATGGCCTCATTGAGTGACAGACGGTGGGGCGGTGTTACAAGCATATGATGGACCACACCGCAGGCGCAGGTACAGCGGGCCTCTGTACTCTCAAAGGCGAACCCACGGGCGTAATACTTGCGAATCCGGCTCAGATTGCTGCGGAGCTGCTGGCCACGAAGACTCTTGATGTTCATGACACGGCGGTCAATCTGGCGGGCCAACTCTGTGGAGGGCACATAGACCATGAGCCGCTCTGTCAGGATGGAGGGAGCAACACAGAGAGTCGTAATGTCCAGGTCAAAGTCCTCAATGGGTGACGCGGGAACGGCGGTGCCCGTGCGGGTGCGGGATTTGCGGATGATGAGCTGAATCTTGCGTCCCAGGTTGCTGTTGTACCAGTTGTAGATGATATCAATCTGCGCCGTGCTGATATTGTAATAGGAGACATTACGGGGACGGCGAAAGTGGGTAGGACGGTATGGAGCGTAACCGGCTGCGCGGAAGATGGTGTCATAAAGCGCAAAGATGATGGGCTTCAGAATGGGCTCTGATGGCTGACACCAGATATCAATGTCCTGGCCGGGAGGTGGAGGAGCATTGAGATACCAGGACAGGGCGGCGCCACCGTGGATAGCAGCGCCCGTGGCCTTGAAGGCGCGAACAAGAGGGGACTCCTGGTCAGTGAGACTGAAGGCTGTAAGAACGGGGTTCATTTGGATAACGGTAGTGGCAGAGGCAGAGGACGAATCAGACATCTTTTTCTGTTTCGTCGTTACTGGGGCTTAAGCCAGCACGGGGCTGTGTATGTCACTTTTTTGCGGTGTAACAACAACACCCCATTGAAGAACTCCCGCTGCGTCCTGGCAAATCATGAGAGGCTTCTTCTTGGCCGACCAAAAGGCCGGCGGTGGAGTGGAGTGTCGGTCGTTGATAGTGCACCAATATTTGCTCCAGACCCGATTACGGGGATGGTCCGCTGGCTCTAGGAAACTAACAACTGATAGAGTTCGGGGCGTCATATGAATCCACTGGCGGAGAAGTGTGTAGGGTAGAGGCTGGAGATTCTGTAGGTTGGAGGCGGCGGAATACAGCGTATGGTGGTAGGGGCGATTGAACGCGGTCCAGAGGGTGGCATCCAGGCCTTGGATGAGCTGTGGGAAGGGGTCACAGTGGATGGGAAACATACACATCAACGGGATCTCCCGTGTGGGCCGGGAAAGGGAATAGAACTCCAACAGGTCATAGTAGGTGCGGGGTGCGGCGAACGTCTTGGGGACTGGATGCCGGATGCGGCTGAAAACACGGGCGGCGGTTAGGAGGAGAGTCGGGGACATTCTTTGGGAGTGAAGAGGTCTGTATTGTTAAGTAGGAACTCTCTCTTGTTAGAAAGAATGAGAGTCGGTAATAATCAGGGATGGGATATCTGACGCATCCATAACGGCTGTGCGAAGGTCGTGTGTGAGTGTGGATGTTTGTGGGGACTCTTTGGTATGGAGACCAAGGAGGTCAATCTCCTTTGGTGGAGATTGTGTTGGTAACAGCAATGCTTCAAGAACGGAGAGACGTGCTTCAAGCATTTTGTTTTTTGCGCGGGATTCCTCAATGACTTTTGCTTGTTGGTGGAGGAGGTATTCGGTGCGGGCCTGTGCGCGATAAGCATCAAAGATGAAATCAAGGGTTTTTGCTGAATTTATTACAGAATCCCACCCGCTCTGACTTGACCTAACAATCATATTCCATGCGTCTAACTTCTTGATGCTGTCAATTACAGAATCTGACAAGGGTGCCGTATTCAGAGAGGATGGTTTTGTTACACTAAATGTGCGCCCGCGTTCGCGATCTGTGTTATCATGTATGAGATACATATTGCAATGATTATCCACTGCAAACCAGGTTCCGCTTGATGTCCCATAAGAAGCACTACAGTTTCCTACAAATCCAGCAGATGAGTCCGCCTGGATATGAATAAACCAGTTTCCTTCCTGCTGAATTTCTTTCAGCTTTAGTTGAAGTTGGCCGATGAGCGGTGTGCGCGTCCGGATAGCTTCCTGAACGTGATGTTCAAGAACCCATGGCGGGTTTAGAGTTGGAATACAACCAACTAATTTTTCATAAATATTTTCTAGTGAAACCTCCCCATACCCTTTTGTGTAAGTGGGAGGCGTCACACTTGCACAAACAGGTTTTACAGCTGTAGTCTTCATCTTCCGCAAGATGTCTGAATACAGAGAAGCAGCAGTGGTAGTCATCCTGTTGATTCGGTCGTACCCGTAGCTTAATAGGGTTGTGTCACTCATCACTTTTTGACAATGGTTATGCCTTCAAGCCGATTTAGCTGCGCTACCCCTTTCAAAGTCATCGTAACCTCTGGTCACGATTTGCCAATCGGACACGGCGGAACAACCGGCACCGCCAGCGTCTTCGTCCATCGCGCAACCCGGTCCTTCGGTGCTCCCGTGAAGAAGCGGGCCGACAGTGCCGGCTGTGTCGCGGTTGCCGATGTTACCCACAGTGCCATCTCCAGCCCACCATCCCGCAGCGCCGGAATACCCAGCGTTTCCAGGTGATTCCGCACTTCGCACAGATACTTGAATTGATTGAAGAGCCACGACTGTCGGGCTAGAACGGCTGTGTATTGGAATCGCCATGTTTTGGGACAGGGTGGCAGAATCGCTGCAGGATGCTCCTTCACAAACAGGCGGTGATTCACGGCCTGGAGTTTGCTCTGGAACGATAGGGGGAAGAGGGACCAGTGTTGGTGGAAGAAGGTGTAATAGTCCTGTCGGTCACTGGTGGCAATGGACCGCAAACAGTCCCGATAGATATTCCAGGCGTTTTGGGCAGTTCCGTAGTGTGCGGCGATCCAGTTGGGAAGTGTTTCATGGAGATGGAGCCCCGCCAGATTCAGGTCGTTGTTATCCAGTTGGAGGTCCTCTTGAATGTCCAGTTGGTCCGACAGTAGCTGAATCACCAGGTCGTGAACCGTGAAAGAGCGCAGGATATCGTTGGATTCGGCAGTTACACCGTCTTCCCACTGTTGGAGTTTGCGGAGGTCCCCCTGGTGGCGGACCCACAGCGGCTCCACTTCCGTGGGGTCACGACCCAGCCAGGTGGCACAGGATTCCAGATCGGGTGGTGTTACGTGACAACAGAGGGCCTCACGGACCAGTTTTTCATACTGTTTGTCGGACCATTCGTTGGAAATACAGATGATGGCGTTGGGGCCGCGGTAATCCTTGAGGAGGGCCAAGAGGTCGGCGAAACAGCCCTTGATACCGCTGGACATGCCGTCAATTTCATCCAGAATCACGCCGATGGCACGATGACCTTCGGGACGGAAGAAGTCGCCGACGTTGTTGGAATGAAGCAGGGGCGCAATCAGCTCTTCCATGGCGGCCTTGTTGCGGAATTGGCTGGCGTTACATTCAACGGGTTTGAGGCCAGCATCCGTGAAGACGCGGTGGGCCAGTGTCGTCTTACCGGCACCGGGAGGGCCATACAGAAAGGCAACCGTCGGTTTGCGGGGCGGGGCTGTGCGGGCCCAGGCGATGAGTGTATTGTAATGGAGTTTGTGAAGGGCATCGGACCAGCCGGTCGTCTCTACAGTGGCACTCATTGAGTGAGCTGTAGAGGGGATGTTTAGGTGGGTCTTATGATAACGGACGGCGTAGCTTACGCTACACCTGGCACCTTCGGTGATGACGGACGGTGTAGCTTACGCTACACCTTTGAAGTCGTCGTTGCTCTTAGCTGCGCTCAGGCAACACCTTGCCAGCTCAATCCATACTGCTGGGCCCGGGCTGCCTTCTGCGCGGTTGTTCCCGCATTAGTAAACACATACTGCGAATAATCTGAATCTGTGGGCTGCGGCGGATGGGCGCGGTCAGGTACCGTCTTCAGAATCGGGGACCCCATTCCCACAAAGTCCATACAGTCATTCCCACGAACCAGTGACAGATAATCCGGGCACGCTGTAATATACGGAGGCCACAGTCCAGAACCCGTTCCCGGAGGGAAATAGTACGGATACAGAATGTAAATCAGCATGAAGCCCAGGACCAGCATCAGAATTCCCGCCAGTGCGCGGTTCGATGTAATCAGAAAGTAACACAGATACAGATTGGCCGCTGACAGAATCAGCCAGTACAGAATCTTGGCGAACTTGAGTGTTGTCTGACTAACCGCCATGGTGTCTCCTCTACAATCGGAGCCGGTTTCAGTGTCAGTGAGTAAGGGCGTGGAACTCCAGATTCAGTGCGTTGCCGCGGGTATCTGACAGAAGTGCCGCTATCTGCGCTTCCGTGTAAGTCCGGGGCGGTGATGCGACGGCACCGAAATCCCGCAGTGTCTCCGAAATCAGACGGCGGAGAATGGAGGGGTCAGCAGTCGGCATGTAACCCACAATCGGTGCAAAGGGTCGCAGGCGCTCCAGTGCGTCTTCGGCTGCAGGAGCCGACAGCTCCGTGCGAAGGAGCCGGGCAGCATAATACCGAATCAGTGCCGAACGGGTCTCCTGCTGTTTGCGGAGGATGGCAGGGGGAGGCGTCGGGCGGGCTGTCATGAGCTGGGCCAGCGGTATGTAGGCGGGCTGGAGGAAGACCCCCGTGTCCGGGTGACGAAGGACTGGTGTGGTCAGGTCCTGAAAACAGCCGGGGCCATCGTAGGCCGGGTCAAAGAGAACACGCTCTAGGAGCGATGTGGCTGCATAGCGGAAATCATCCTCCAGAAGCTCCATGTATTTGTCTTGGAGGGAAGCACCACTGTAATCCTGAACAATTAGATAGGTCGGATGAACGGTCGGGGGTGTGGCCAGCACAATGCGAACCAGACCCGTTAGAAAGGCCCGGTGGGCCGGAGTCTCCCAGTAAAAGGGCTCCCGTATCGGGTAGAAGGTAATGTTACGGACGTCAGCAGGCTCCTCCGTAACACCGGTGGCTAAATCTACCAGAGACCGTGGGGGGTCCTCTAGAGCCGGGTCAATCAGAATCACGTGCTTTTCTGCAGCAGGAGGATTCCACGCGGATAGAAAGGGCGGATACTGCTGGGCCGAATGTTTGCCTTCCGCGTAGTGACCCTGTGCGCAGCCGATGGCAACATAGATAACAGTTGCCGGTGCCGTTGTAGAAGCGATTTGGGAAGCAAGACGGTGGAGGAGGGCGGAGTCCATTTGTCAGTCTTAGAGAGCCGATGTCTCTAAATTCTGAGGAATCGGTACTCAGCTCGAACACAGAAAGAGTGATAGTATCTAGTGACTAGACATACAATGACTTATATCTTGTGCGTCTTGCTAACAGTGGGAAGCTTGTAGGTTTTCAGTGCCTCCGGACCGAAGCGACGCTCCTCTTCTGGGCGACTATCCCGCAACCGCACTTCGGGCATGCCCGACCGTTTCGTGAGATTGATTTTAACAAGGTCCGGAAATGCGCCCACCATCGCCTTCGCACTGTCACTAATACGGGACATCGTGCGGGTTTCCTGCATACCTCCTGGTTCTTTGTAATAGGCGGTCTTGGGAGCAATGTTGTTAAACCGAAGAACGCCGCCATCCAGAATGTACATCATCACTGTGCGGAGATAGTCCTCTTTGTCATCGATTGTAACTGTCAGGATGGGGCCGGGATTTAGAATACCCCAGACTGCGCCGATAATATAGCGCAAATCAGTTGAAGGAGCACCGGGGCGCATGAAATATCCATTCGCAACCGGATAGAAACCAAAGAGGCGGTATCCCGTGCGCTTTGCGGCCGCAAATCCCGCAGAAATAGCAGCGGTGAGATTTCGCAGAGGCCGCTCATTACGACGGGCGGTTGCCGAATATTCCAGAAATCCGGTAATATCATCGTCCATATTAAAAATCGGCTTACCCACTGGAAAGAAGCGCGTAATGTAGTTCCGGACGGCGGCCATGCCCTTTTCGGCAATATGAAGATGACCATAGGAGCCAGGTGTCAATGTCTCCTTATAAGTGGCATACTCCTCTTCATTCGCAACAAACACGTGAATCTGACGAACAGGAATCCGATGGGCTTCCAGTGTCTTTAGCGTCTTATCACGAAGGGTGGTAGCCCGGCGATAACTGGGAATGGCAATGACCCAGTCTCCTGTAACAGAGGTGGATGCTTTCCGTGTGCGCCGCCCTGATGGTAGTGGCATCCTCTGATGTGTGCCGCGGATTCCGGGGATCGACTGGATTCGGGTACCCACAGTAGAGTAGGCGCCCCAATCCAAATGGACTGGTTGCTTGATATGTTTTCGGGAACAATGGTGCTCTCTGCGGCCGCGGGAGGCGTTTTTCTGGGAATGGCACAGGCATATGGTCTCAATATTTGGCCGGCTGTGATTGTGAGTGCCTACGTGATGTCGGGAATTGTCTGTTTTCAGTGGGCGGTGAATCGGTATGCGGACCGTGGACTTGCTCTGCGGATTCTCATGGGGTCTCTCTATGGCAGTGTGCCAATGCTGTCCGTGCCGGCCATTCTTCTACAGACCTACTATGGCTGGGAGCCGCCGGTGGAGCTCATTCGTGAGGTACCGTGGGGGATGCCAGCTCCGACAGAGGATATACGGGTGCGGGCGATGCTGGAGGCATCTATTGGTCCAAAGGGAGAGTTGGATTCGCCGCTGAATCTGCTGGAGGGTGCTGTGCGTCGGGCTGTGGCGGCAATTCCGGAGCTGACGGACAGGCAGAAGGCGATTCAGATGCTGACAGGGGCGGAGGGAGTGAAGGGGGTGATTCCACTTCTTCAACAACTAAAGCTGGGACGTCTGCTACCGGCGGGGCTTCTGACTCCACAGCCATCGGCACCTCCGGCTGATGAGTAACTGACTCCACAGCCATCGGCACCTCTGGCTGAGCCGCAAACTCCAGAGACGGGTTCAAATCTGCCGCAGAAAGAGTAACTGTTGCAGAGCCAGATGAAACATCAGAAACTACCTTTTCATCCTTGAATTCATCGCGGAGTGACAGATAGAAATCCGCTATTTTCCTGTCTTTTACGAAGTTGCGGAGCTTAATGGACAGCTTCTTCATAGTGGGATTGGACTTTTCCAGCAGAACCCGCTTATCAAACGTATTTTTCGTGTGACAGATAACTAACATAGTCTCCTCCGGTGTCTGCTGGAGGACCGGTGTCTTCCAGTCATCCATGAAGACGCGCTCTTCGGCCTTTTCGGCAGTGTCGTCGTAGCGGTGGTCCTTGAAATAGGAGCGCCAGTATGCCATCGTGCCGTTCGTGCAGTGATTCGGATTGTAGGGACCAATGTTCCAGATTTCGTCGCGGTCCGTGTAATATAGATACATCTGACTGGCACCGGTCATGGGCACACGGCGATTCGGTACAGAGCGGAGTTTGCGGACGGCGTTTTTCACACGGTCGGGCGGATAGAAATCATCGTCATCCCAGGCGACACAGATATCGCCCCGGGCCAGCTCATTCACGCGATTGCGCTTGGCACCGATAGGGAGTTTCGTGTCCAGAGGATAATAGCGGACATTCTTGAGACCGGAGGCGGCGAAGACATCACCCACCTTGTCAGTTCCGTCATCCAAAATCACCCACTCCATGCGGTCCTGGGGATAGGTCTGATTCTTGAACATCTGAATTGCTAGTGGGATGAATTTGCGACGATTATAGGTTGGAGTCAGAATACTCACAAACGGAAGGGCTGCATTGGCACTGGGCTTGGCTACTGTGGCTTTGGTGGTGGCTTTCTTGGGTGGCATCTTTCTTGTTTGGATGTCTATTGCTTTAACCGGAATCTAACCGGATGTAACAGGAGGCTCTGCAAACGTGTCACTTGTAAAGGTCGGATAGCGTGACAGATACCGCAGAAGACGCGTCTGTGTACGTACAGAAGGCGTGGGGTTGCTGACAACTATGCGGCGGTCCCAGAAATCCTGTGCTGCGTAGGTGCGGGTAATCCAACGGCGATTGACGGCAGATGTGAAGAGCAGACAGCGACAGATGGAGAGGTCAAATTGGCGGACTAGAGTCGCAGCGGGGTCTGTGTCGATGGGATCCGCATCATAGAAAATCAGCTGGATGCGGCGGTTGGCAATTTGGAGAGGATCCGTACGCTGGTAGTAGCGGACACGTAGGCGGATTCCGGAGTCGGATAGGAACCCTCCTCCCTCATCGTCGTCGGTATAGGTGTTACCACTTGGATCGGTGCTACGAATCGGACAGTAGCTTTCATAGCCCGCCTCTTCTAGAAATCGGTCCCAGCTGGCACTGACAAGGGTATAATAGACCCGACGTGCATGAGATGGCGTCGGTGTAGGGTCCGCAACCCAGAAATCCAAGTCAGATTCCGGGTCAAGGAGATGTGTAGCTTCCGGATGAATTATGTTATAAATGAGATTGGCAGCAGCTCCACCGGCCAGAATTGCCCCGGTGTCATACATCTGACGCAGAAGAGCAGGAAGTTCATTGAGACCAAAGGGTGTCACAATTTGGCGAATATCATGGGAATCTTCATGGAATTCATAATCTACAGAAGTCGGGTGTGTGGCAGTCATCTGTGTCTATGTTGTTGATATCGTCGTGTGAAGGTTGTTAGGTGGAGATGGGGTCACTGGCAACTTTACACCTAAACATTGGTGCCAGGGCTCTTTCTAAAAGATATGGCAACGGGGCTTCCAGCATGGCGCGAAGATATGCGGGCCTACTTACAATCCGCTGCGGCGCGACAACTAACAGAGGATTCGTCCCAGGTGGAGCAGCCTCCGTGGCTATCCGTTGCCATGCGTCCCCATCAGCGCACTCTGTTGGCCGCCGCGACGGCGCTTGAGCAGAAGAGTGTTCTTCATCGGGTGCCGTCACCGAGCGGAGAAGCGGAGTTTGTTACCAATTATGGAGTACTGGCGGACCGCGTGGGGGCCGGAAAGAGTCTTGTCGCGCTGGGACTGGTTCGCGCTCCACCTCCCGATTCCGGCACTCTCCAAATCCGTGAAAGTGGTGGAGCCCAGGTATTCCGAAACAGTCTCATGCCGGCTGCGGGAGATTTCACTGGAGCCGCACGGGATGTATCATCCGGGGAGCTGGCCAGTGGTCCGGCATTTCTGGCGACCATCATGACAGAGCCCCACGGATATATTTACACGCGAACGGCACTGTTTCTTGTTCCCCACAATGTGATGCCCCAGTGGGAGGAATACGCACGCCAACAGACGACTCTGCGCTGTCAGTTCATTCGGAAATCGCGGGATTGCGATTGGGAGCGGGCCGGATTCTTTCAGGATATGTTACTGTCGGATGCGGTGATTGTCAGTGCCACGATGCTACGGAAATTCATCACGGCGATGTCGTATCACGGTCCCCGGTTTTCGCGGGTTGTGTGGTCACGGCTGTTTGTGGATGAGGCCGATACAATTGCACTGACAGTCCGTATGGATGAGATTCGGGCACGGTTCTACTGGCTCATTACGGGCTCTTGGCTGAATATGCTGTTTCCGGGGGGTTTGATGACCTGGACGGTGCGGGGACTGCCCGATGATGTGCGGGCGATGATTGGAGAAGGCGCCGTGGGAGGGCTGGAGCGGCGAATGAATCTGGTGGCGGGTCTGGTATCGTCGTCGCGATCTCCGGACTTTACACAGACGGTCCTCCAAAATCGGTCGGACTGGATTGAGAAATCGCTCAAGAGACCGCGGGTTGTTCATCAGGATATTCTGTGTCGGACGCCCGTATCGGCGCGGCTGCTACAGGGATTTGTGCCGGCATCGGCGATGGAAGCGCTCCATGCCGGTGATGTGGCGGGTGCCATGACGGCACTGGGTCTCAAGGGCACTTCCAAGGAGGGAATCGTCGCACGGGTAACCGAATCGCTGCGGTCGGAGGTCGTGAAGGCGGAAAAGACGCTGGCATTCAAGCGTGAAATGGAATATTCATCGGCGGCTGCGAAGGCGGAGGGTATCAAAAAGGCAGAAGAGCGGGTGGCGACGGCGCGGTCACAACTGGCCGACCTGGAAATTCGGGTAGCCGCGGCCTTCGGCGGAACAGCGGCCTGTCCAATTTGTTATGAGCCTCCGGCGACACTGACACTAACACCGTGCTGTCGTCAAGCCTTCTGTCTGGCGTGTCTCTGTGAGTGTGTGCGGGCAAAACCAACATGTCCGTTGTGTCGTGTTGGAATTGCGTCGGCAAAGGAGCTGTTGGTGGTGGGAGAAGCGGTTGCGGCGGCGGATGGAGATGCGATGGTGGAGGCGGTAACCGGTCCGCCCACGAAGGCGGCGGCGCTGATGGCACTTTTGAATGGCGCGGCACCGTCTGACCGGTTTCTGGTGTTTTCGGCACACGAAGCGTCGTTTCGGGGACTGCGTGCGACGTTGGAGACAAGGGGGATTCGGTGTGAGTTGCTGTCGGGGAGCGCTGCGCGGGTGGCACGTCTGCGACGGGAATTCCAGGAGGGCAAGGTGCGGGTGCTCTGCATGAACGCGCGCCACGTGGGAGCGGGTCTCAATTTGGAGGCGGCGTCACACGTGGTACTGTATCATCGGATGAATCTGGAAATGGAGAAGCAGGTGATTGGACGGGCGGTGCGGTTTGAGCGGGAGGCGGACTTACAGGTGGTCCATCTGATTCATGAGGGAGAGACGGGTGTATCATATCTGACGGAGGGGTGGGCCTCATCGCTGTCGGATACTGGAGTGATTACGCACGTTTGAGGGGTGGGCAAAACTTGACCGTGTGACCGGCTGGGCTGGGTTAGCCAGCACGATGAGCTCTCCTATTCTTGTATCCGTTGATGGCGCGATTGGTGGAGGGAAGACAACGCTATTGGAGCATCTTCGCACAGCCCTTCCCGACATTGAAGTCGTTCTGGAGCCCGTGGGTGAATGGATGCGCCTCAAGGATGCATCGGGCAAGTCCCTGTTGGAGCTGTTCTATGAAGACAAGAAACGCTGGGCCTACACGTTCCAGAACTGTGCGATTCTGACTAGGTTGCGCACAATTCTGACGGCCATGCGAACGACGACAAAACGGGTGATTCTGACAGAGCGGTCGGTACTGACGGACCGATATGTATTCGCGGAGATGCTGCGGGCCGATGGAACGCTGGACCCCATGGAGTGGGAGCTCTATCGGACGTGGTTTGATACGTTCGCGGCGGACTTGCCGATTCGGGGTGTGGTCTATCTGACGACGGGAGTGGGGACCTGCGCGGAACGCATCGTGAAGCGCGGGCGGGCGGGGGAAGAGCACATTCCGCTGGATTATCTGGCCGCACTGGATGCCCAGCATCACCGGTGGCTGGACCGTGCAGAGCGGGACGACGGACTGACCGTGTTGCGAATTAGCACGGAGCCGGGTGTGTCGGTTGAGGCAAATGTGGAAGCGGTACGGGCATTTGTGGATTCACTGGTGACCTCTCAGTGACGACGCGTAGCACGACGTTTCGCGACCCGCTTCCTCTGACGGGTTTTGCGTCGGTGACGGAAACTACCACCCCGCAAGTTACTGTTGGACTCTGCGACTACGGTGAGACTGTCAGCTAGTCGTTGTTGCTGTTTTCCCGATAAAGAACGTATAAGTCCGACCTTCTTCGGTTTTGCCCCCATCAGTTCTCCTTTTGCTGTTGTAACTTCTCCAGACTTCGCCCAGCCTGGTATAGCAGGATTGTTCATATTTTCCTGAAGTAATCTTAAGACAGCTGTACGTTCATCCTCTGTAAAATTAAAATTGCGATGGTCCTTTGTGTAGGGGACATAGCGTGTAGCATTGAAGGAATCCCCCATACTTTCTTTCATAGCTTTGACATAGGACGCTACATCATAATAGTCTGTAACTCCCCGGCAAACTGGCCAATAATAGACACCCGGGCCCAGCGCAGTCAGTATGTCTGCAAGTGATACTTCCCAGATTTTCATACCAACTAGTTGGTCATAATAAACAAACTCTTGTGGCATAGCGGATACTGCCGCGGCGATTTTATCAGATGTCAGCACTAAACTTTTCTCATATGTTGGAATAATTTCAGATTCTATCATTGTTTTTCTAATTTTTTTTGCGGGCCCCTGTGTTACTATCTTGCGCAAATACTTTTCTTGTTCATATGGTGCGGTGATAGCTGGCGCAGAGGGTGTAAGTATCCAATCCTTTAGCTCTGTATCGCCTACTTTATAAATGCCCGATTTCATGAAGTTAAATCCATCGGCTTTCTCTTCCATATTCAGAAACAGTCTGACTTTGAGAACAGGGATTTTGTCACCGGCTCTATAAATACGATACTTCGGATTCATGATGGTGGTGGGTGCCTGTAAGTTAGATGCCTTGGATGGATTTAGAAACTCCTGTAAGAATGACAGGACAGTATCATAATCCGTTACTCTGCCACATTCTGCCATTGTAACAAGTGTATAGCCATCTGCAAGGGTCGGGCGATCTTCAAAATCTGTTAGACTTTCAATTCCGTGCCCCATAATCACATAGGTATTGGGTCCTCTGGCTGCTGTGCCATCGCCACCTGTTGCGGCCATTCTGTTACCCCCTTAAAAGGTACAGTGAAAAGACCAAAAGGGGGTTTGGATAGGAGATAGTAATAGAATTCACCTTCAAACGACTCTCATCATCACGCTAGGGGTCCTGAGAGGAGTGCAACTCTCCTACTACTCAATTACTATCACGCTAGGGGTCCTGAGGGGAGTGCAACTCTCCTACCACTCAATTACTATCACGCTAGGGGTCCTGAGGGGAGCGCGTAGCTCCCCTAATACTCTATGACCATTGGTGCTGCGGCCACCGTGCCCACCTCTGCCAGTGCCGTCATACCCGCCATACCAATCTGTCCCTGCCCTATGAAAGCGTGACGGTCCGCACAGGACCCGCAGGGCGCGGCACTGTCGTTGAAGTGGATGAGCGCCAGTAGACCTGGATGCTCCTCCGTGAGTCGCTTGATGTAGGTTAGCGGGTCGGTACCACAGACAAACACGTGACAGGTATCCACACAGATGCGGAGGCGTGGATCATCAAAGTCTGCAACGAATCCGACAAACTCCTCATAGGTGCGGAGCATCTCCGTACCCTGGCCGGCGGGAGTTTCCAAGAGGATGGGACAGGTCTCCGTGGCGAACTCCATCGCATGGAGGATGTTGGCACGCATGTGGGCCAGCGCCGTGTCGGGGTCCTGCGTTGTGTGTTTGCCAACATGGACCACAACGCCATGCGCACCCATGGCCGCACCGGTCTGGAGATTTTTAATGAGTAGGCCGGTGTGGAGGATATCTTCTGTGCCATCGGCGGGCCGCGGCGTCGCCAAATTGATGAGATACTGACTGTGAATATAGATGCGGGCACCGGCCTCCTTGATAGCCGCATTGGCGGCGATGACATCCTCTGCCTTGATGGCCATGTGAGCCGACTGGGGACCCGACAGGAAAATCTGGTAGGGGCGGGTTGCCGCGTGGGGCAGAGACCGAACCGTGTCCGTCAGAGTGCGGTGCTTACTGACATGGCAGCCGATGTGGTGTGTCTCAATGAGTGCGGCCGCGTCGGCGGCCGTGGCACGACGGGTGGCGGCGGCGGTGTGGAGAACATTGCGGAAGGCGGCGCGGCTTGATGCGGACCAGGCGGACAGAGGGAAGTGATGGACAATCTCCTGGAGGGGGAGGACTAGATACAGGTCGGTGACGGTAGGTGTCAGTGCGCCGTAGGCGAAGACTTGGAGGAGGAAGGCGGGCCAGTTCTTTTTGAGTTGGCCGGTCATCTTGATTTCGAAGATTTGGGTCTCTGTGCGCATGTCGGGGTGACCCACAACGGGGCCGCCGGTGCCGACTTCGGACTCGCCTTGAAGTGAGCCACGGGCAGCGGTCTGGAGTTTGATGCGGGTTTGGCGGATATGCTCCAGATACGGCTCTGTTGTCTTGGAGCGGAGAATCTTGGCAATGTCGGTACCGGGTGCGCGGGCTGTTACAGTGGTGGAGAGTGCCTTGGGCGTAATCTGGTCAGGTGTCAGTCGGAGAAGGTCCTCACTGATGAAGCCCAGCAGGGAATACTCTTCTCCATCGGGGAGAGCGGCCAGAAGGGCGGCGGGATACCGTGTGCCGGCGGGCTCTTCGGGTGCTTTGGTGTGGCCACGGGGCAGGAGTTTCTTGAGAGTGGCGGTTTCGACGGGGTTCAGACTGGAAAGAAGCTGACGAACACGGAAGGGTTCGGATGCTACATTTGTAGCAGCAGCAGAAGCAGACATGGTTACGATTGGATAATAAGAAGAAAGGTTAGGGTCCTAAAGCCGACTGACCCTGGGGCGGCGACGGGTGTCACCTTTTGCGGCGGTGCGACGGGGGTGACGACGCGTACTTCTGTATTTGTGTCTGTTTTGGCTTCTGCTAGTCGGGTGACATCGGGGGCAATCGCCAACATCGGGTGAACAGGGGCATAGTGACATTCCTCCTGTCGATGTTGTAGGTTGTGTTGGTAAAGGTGATTTGATACCACCGGCGTTTGACAGGGGGGTACGACTGAAGATGGTTGAACAAATGACAGAGCGCTATGCAGAACTTGTTGTTGAGAGTGAGGCACAACTCCAGCTTATTCGGGTAGGAGGGCAATATTGCGAGCCAAACATGGCCGCTATGAATGTTCTTTCTAGCTTCAGATGGGGCAATCATGAACTCCCTGCCTTTATTGAAATGTGGGCATTACAGGAGGAACATGAGCAGCATCGGTGTATGTACTGGTTGGAGGCCCATTATATGCTTCAAGCTTACAAGAGAGTCCTACCGGAAGAGCTATGGGATCTTTTCTTGGATAAATTGAGCTGGTTTCCGGGTGTGGCAATTGAGCGGGTTCGGCTGGATAGAGAGCGGGCATGGGAGAGGCGGCGACATCTGGTAACCTTCTTCGGGTAGATTCTCTGCATAACTCAATAGGAAGATGCCTTACTGGGTTGTGCAGATGCCGGAGGGTGGGTGTCGGGTCAAAAAAGGGCAAACCGGAAGGCCACGTTGGTTCTCCAAGCGGGCACTGACCTGTAAGAAGGCACGGGCACAACAGCGGGCGCTGTATGCGACAGAAAGGAGGCATGGCCGACGACTTGAAAGGAGGCGGGTGACACATAGGAAGCCCGTGGCCATCGTTAAGGATTGACTAAATAAACTTCCGAAACTCAAATTATCTAGTCGTAAACGACTGCGAATTTGACTAACAAGAAATTCAGTTTATCCAATTCTTAATCAGACGGCGCTAGCCAAGGCGATAAACTAAGAACCCCACTGCGTATCACAGACCTTACAGCAATACTGATACTTCAGATTCTGAGCATCCGTTTTGATGTAAAGCACCTTCCGCTTAGAGGGGTCCGCCTGTGTCTCACAACCTGAATTCGGGCACGGAACACTGGTCAGATACGGCATCGTGGGGTCCAACTTTGTGTAATCGTTCAGAATGGCTGCCGTCTGTTTGGCACCCGCTCCCGTTACGGCAAAGGTGGTTTCCAGAATCAGTGCCTCCTCTGCCGATTTGGGTGTGAATTTCGTGTTGTAACCACAGTGGTGACATGCCAGATTAAGGGCTGAATCCGTTGTCTGGAGATAGAGATAGTTCTTACAGACGGGACAGAAACGGAGGGACATCGTATAGCTCTACCGGGGGCAGCGGTTCGTGGGGCGTCACTTTTGGCGCTAACTCACAGCTCATCGCGATATGGGTTCCACGGGGCCCTTTCTTGCGGTGGCACATAGATAGTAACATGGGGAGGAATGATGGACATGACGATAATTATCCAAAACAGGACGATAACACCCAGAAGAGCCGTGATAGATTCAATGTCGCGCCACCAGGGAGGTGGTTGTCTAGCGTGGTTCGGCTCTCGCGCAATCAAAAGGATGGCGTGTGGAAGAGGCAGAGGAGGGGCAACCGGTAGACTCCGACAAATCACACAGGTGGGGTGTCCAGTATGGCGGGTCCATTCTTCCCAGCAGGATTTGTGAAGTGTTGGACGACAGTCACAGGGAAGGTTTGGCTTCCATGCGCGACGGCGAAGAGGCTGGAAACAGATGAGACAATCAGGCATGATGGTGTGGCGTCTTGATGCCTACTGATGCCGAATGTTCTAAGCGTGTGGAACTGGGCGCATCCCGCAAATCATACCGGTTGCCGGGTCGTGCTCCACTTGGAGATCGGACCAGGTAACATAGCCATACTCCCAGCCGGGCTGCTGCTGGAGATCGTCCAGAATGTGGCGGTGACCGGGGCGGCGGTTGCCGAAGTAAGGATGGTCAATCACCGCGTTGGCGCGGAAGTTGTGACCCATCGTGCAGGTGTAGAGGCCATTCACTGTTAGCATGCCCGGGCGCTCCGCTGCGTCATCTGGTGACGCAAGCACGAAGTTGTAGATGGCATCCGTGGCAACACGCTCCACAGTGCCCATCGTGGCGGGATGGCTCCATTCACCCGTAGCCGGGTTGATAACAGGATGCCAGAGAGTGAAGCCGGCGTCGTCAGGGATGGGTACGGCATTTGCGGGGCGGTGCGGACCTGACAGACGGACAATATCGGCGAAGGGAACCAGCGTCTTGATAACACACTGAATCGTGTAACCGGCTGCATCCTGGTCACCGGGCTGAATCTGGTCACACCGTTTCTCTGAGCCATCGGCCATGCGCACCCGACTGCCGGGCAGAAAACAGGGACCAGCAGAGCTATGAACGGTTGCCATGCTCAGAGGGGCTGAGTGGTAATGGGCTGCGTAGGCAGTTGTAGACGTGGAAACGGGTGGCGGCAGCGCCATGAAGATAGCATCCCCGCGGGCCACTAGCTCCCGTGTGAGGGCCGTGCCGAACACCTCCGTACTCAGTCGGTCCTTGAAATTGATGGACCAACCGTTCTGAAGACTGCTGATAACCGTGGGAATGTAGTGCCGTCCCCAGCGCGCAAAGGCGGTTGCTGAGGCGAAGGCCTTACTGATTTGCCCACGGGAAGGGTCCGGGTCTGCTACATCGGTCAGCATCGCGGCCACACGACCGGTGGTGTCTAATGCGGATAGGTTACGGAGGAGAGTTGTGAGCTCTGTCAGGGGATTTGGTAGCATAGGAGGGAGGACGTATGCCGCGGTTAGTGCATCGCGGAGATGCTTCAGCAGAGTTGTTTGCGCAAGCGCGGCTGCGGCGGTTGCGGAAGGCGCAGAGACAGAGAGCACATCGGCGGTTGTCAGAACGGCGGCCGGTATGCTGCGAAGACTTACAGAGAAGGCAGTCGTACCGGGCGGGGCATGGACCAACAGCTGACGGGTCTGCCCACTCTGAAGCGTGCCGATGTGCTCCGTGTGACCGAACTCCGGAATCTGGAGAGTCAGGTCCTTGTGGACAACTGACATCAGATTCGCCATCAGGTGAATGAAGACCGTGCCGACCATACTGCCGTCGGGAATGTAATTGGTCGTGCCGCCCGTTGCGTCGGCGATGGCGCGCAGAAGGAAGGAGTCCAGACCGTCGCCCATTCCGTAGCCGATAGTGTGAATCGTGAGGCGAACGGAGGGATGGGTGTCCAGCCAGGCACGGAGAGTTGGGACGATGCCGCGGGGCGGATTGTAGGTGGGGTCGGACTCTCCATCCGTTTGGAGGAGAATCACGACGTTCTGGGGAGAGGCAGCGACTGTCTTCTCCTCCGCAATTTGGAGCGCCTTGAAGAGTCCACCCCAGATGTTCGTGCCGCCATTCGCGGTGATACGGGGCAGAACAGAGCGGGCCGTCGCGCGGTCCTGTGTGAGAGGAAGCGCAATCTGGCTATTGTGGTCAAAGAGCACAACAGCCAGACTGTCCTGAGGGCGGAGAAGCTCAATCTGGGTTGCCACTGAATGGCGGACCAGGTCGGCGCGACTGAAGGCAGCGGCATCCGTGGCCGTATTCGTGGAAGCGGGAGAGCCCATGGAGCCGCTGATATCCAGCACATCAATGAAGAGAGCGGGAAGAGTGGCATCGGGAGAATCCGGCTGTGTCAGAGTGACAAGATAGGTGTCGGCGTCTTCACTGGTCGTGGTGATTCGCTCCACAATTAGAGTGGGGGCAGGGGCACTGAACGTGTCTTCTGCAGAAGAGGCGAAGCAGACGGGGTCGGAATCATAGGTTGCTGTTACGGTAGTAGACATATTAGTTCGTCGTAAGAAAGAAGGGTCGGTCGTACTGGGTGACTGTGTCGGGGTGTACCGTGTCACTTTTTTGGGGGTAGGTGTGGGTTACCGACTGTATAACCAAAAGTGTCCTTTGAAGAACATACTTCTTATAGTATTAGCTAGAGCACAACAGACACTCTGCCGGCTCTGCTGCTGTTGTGGTTCCTGCGCCTCCGGCAGCCGCCGTTGAAGCAACCAGGCGGGGGTCCACCGTGAACTTGATGGCCTGAACGGCTGACTTCGTCCGCAAGTAGTAGATGCCCGTCTTGAGACCCCGCTTCCATGCATAGAAGTGCATGCTGCTGAGTTTGGCGATGGTCGGATCTTGGACAAACAGATTCAGACTCTGTGACTGACAGATGAAGGCGCCGCGGTCCGCTGCCATATCGATGAGCGTCTTCTGCTTGATTTCCCACACCGTCTTGTAACGGGCCTTGAGATGTGCAGGAACTTCTGGCAGACACTGAATGGACCCATTCGCAGCGATAATGCGTTCCTTGAAGTCAGGTGTCCAGAGACCCGCGGCTTGGAGGTCTGCCACCAGATGCCGGTTCACCACCGTAAACTCACCGGCCAGTGTGCGGCGGGCATAGATGTTGGTCGTGAAGGGCTCAATACATTCATTGTATCCCAGAATCTGGGACGTGGATGCAGTGGGCATCGGTGCCATCAACAGAGAATTGCGGAGACCATGTGCGGCAACAGTGGCACGGAGCGCAGTCCAATCCAGCTCTGTAGCCGTCGCATAGTCCGCGTGGGAGAGGCCCCACAGATCTGGCTGAAGGAGGCCCTGTGATGCAGGTGATCCCGCATACGTTTCGTAGGTGCCCTCTTCCGCTGCCAGATTCGCCGATGCCAGGATGGCCGCGTAGTAGATGTGCTCAAAGATGCGGCGATTCAGAAGAGCGGCTTCAGGTGTTTCCCATGCCATGCCTAGCAGAGCAAACACATCGGCTAGACCTTGGACACCCAGACCAACAGGACGGTGACGCATGTTACTGCGTTTGGTTTCAGGGGTGGGATAGAAGTTGATGTCAATGACGCGATTGAGATTGCGGATAATAACTGGAACTACGGCGTGGAGGGCTGTGAAGTTGAAGGTACCGGCGGTGACAAAGTGGGGAAGGGCGATGGAGGCTAGGTTACAGACGGCAGTCTCTTCGGGTGAGCTGTATTCAATGATTTCGGAACAAAGGTTGGACGACTTAATCGTTCCCAGATTCTTCTGATTCGACTTTGCGTTCGCGGCATCCTTGTACAGCAGATAGGGTGTTCCCGTCTCAATCTGACTGACAAGAATATCGGACCACAGCTTCTGGGCAGGAATGACGGCGCGGGCACGGCCCTCTGCTTCGTAGCGCGTGTAGAGGTCATCAAAGTCGGCACCATGAACATCCGCCAGACCCGGTGCCTCATGGGGACAGAAGAGACTCCAGTCACCACCGGCCTCTACACGGCGCATGAAGAGGTCAGGAACCCACATGGCATAGAATAGGTCACGGGCACGCTCCTCCTCCGTACCGGTGTTGGACTTGAGTTTGATAAATGCCTGAACATCGGCATGCCAGGGCTCCAGATAAATCGCGAAAGAGCCATTGCGACGACCGCCCTGGTTGATATAGCGAGCTGTATTGTTGAAGACACGGAGCATGGGAACCAGACCATCGGATGTACCATTCGTGCCCGCAATATGAGAGCCTGCCGCACGAATGTTGTGAACGTGGAGACCGATGCCTCCCGCATATTTGGAAATTTGGGCACAGTCCTTCAGCGTGTCGAAGATTCCGTCGACGGAATCATCCTTCATTGCGATTAAGTAACAACTGCTCATTTGGGGTCGTGGCGTACCGGCATTGAAGAGCGTCGGTGTTGCGTGCGTAAACGCCTTCTGGCGCATGAGGTCATACGTTTCGCGGATGCGCTCAAGGCGGGTGGCTACGGGAATTGTGGGACCTTCCTCCTCTTTGCTTTCGTGTACGCCGCCAGCAGCACATCCATCACAGTCGCGGCTGCTTTCGCTACCGTCGCGGCTGCTATCGCACCCGCTACCCCAAAGCCCAACCGCCACACGGAGCCACAGATACTGGGGTGTTTCGACGATTTTGCGGTCGGGGCCGCGCATGAGATAGCCTTTCTCCAGTGTCTTGAAACCGAAGTAGTCCAGAGCGAAATCGCGGTCGGGCTGGACCATTGCGTTGAGGGCGTCGGCGTTCTCACGGATGAAGGTCAGAACATCCGCCGCCAGGGCGGGTGCGGAATTTCCCCGGGCATCCGTCACCGTGGCCAGAATCTCCATTGCCGCACTGAATGTGACAGGAGCAGAGCGCTGACAGTTGCTAATAATGATTTGAGAGGCTAGAGTGCCCCAATCGGGATGGGATGACATGTAGGAAATCGCCAGACGGGCGGCCAGCTCATCCAGCTCCGTCGTATGGACGCCGTCATGGATTTCGGCCAGCACCAGCTGGGCCAGACGGGTGTAATTCACCGCGGCAGAGAGTCCCTGGGCGGCACGGCGGATGCGCTCCAGCACCTTGTCGAAGCTGACGGGCTCCCGGCTGCCGTCACGCTTAATAACGCACATGGGAAACGTTTCATCAGCATCGGCGGACATCGTCGTGTAAGAAGTTGAGTAATTCATCGTTGGGGGTGCTTAGGCGGGCGGTTGGGTTTTGGGCTGGTCAAGTTTTGTTTGGGTTGGGGCAGCAGGAAATTATTCTTTAAAATTATCTGTAATCGTTTTTTAATCTATCTTTCTTATATAGAAAATGTCAACCCTGACTATTACCGGTCATTCTACAACAGCCTCGTCTATTACGGTTAATTTTACGATTAATCTTGCCCCTTTTGCAGACCTAGATTATTACGACTTTACACTTACAAATGCAACAAACCCCGGCAATGGTGTTATTTATAATAATATCTCGCGTGTTGACAGTAAGATAACAAATATTAGTGGGGGTATTACTGGTACAAATAAAAGTATAATATTCGCAAATGATGGCTCATTCACATTTGAGCCAACATCTAACTATAATGTTGTAATTATAGCCTTGGTGAATAATCAGCAAGTTAGTGATAGTTATAGTGTTACGCCTGGTGGCGGTGGTGGTGGTGGTGGTGGCCCCGTCTGCTTCTTGGGAAATGCTCCCGTGCTGACACCCACGGGTTACCGCCGTATTGACAGCCTGTCGGTTGGTGACATGGTTCGCACGGCGGAGGGGCGTGATGTGGCAATCCAGCGGGTGAAACACCAGCGGGTGCCTGCTCCTTCGGCTTCGGTGAATCCCTATGTGATTCCCAAGGGAACATGGGGTGCCACTGAGAATCTGGCCATTTCACCCCGCCACTGCGTTGCGGTTCCCGATCGCGGGATGGTGGAGGCCCGTGAGCTGGGACTGCGGCAGCTGGCGATGAAGACCACCTTTGACTATTACAATCTGGAACTGCCAGAGTGGGAGAATATGGTGGTTGCCGGTGTGGAAGTGGAGTCGCTGGCCCCCAAGAAGCGCGTGGTCATGACGGCTGCGCAGTTCCGTACACTGGTCACCTCCCAGGGTATCCGCACGGAGGCGGATTTGGCGAAGCTGGCCCGTTTTGTGGAGATGCAGGCCGATGGCAGTGTGGCAGTGACGCTCAGTCGGCAGGAGCGGCGGATGCGTGCTTAAATGAGTACTCTAACAAAATAGAGTTTAAATATTATTTATTATATTATTGTGAATATTCAATCACAATAATATAATAAATAATCCATTCCTCTCCGGTAATATTATATTTCATTTTTTTTCTAAACGTTTAACAGACAATGTCCGCTAGTTACACACCGGAATACCGGGATTCGTCACACTGTGTGATAAATCCTTCCCTAAATACGGCAGCAATCGTATGGGGTGCGTCTGGAATGGGGGGTGATAAGAGCCCCGTGAGTGCGCAACTTGCCAGCGGTGTGGCCGCGATTGCGTCTACCCCCATGGCATTTGCCGCTCTCAAGAACGATGGCAGTGTTGTTACATGGGGTGCTGAATATTATGGAGGAGATAGCTCTGCGGTTGCTTCGCGACTCAGCAGTGGAGTCGTTGCAATTGCGGCGTCTAATGGTGCGTTTGCCGCTCTGAAATCCGATGGCACAGTGGTCACATGGGGATTCTATCTATTCGGCAGTGTTCCCGGAACTAAGGCAACTCTTCTGACGAATGTTATCCGCATTGTTCCGTCCTATGGTGCGTTTGCTGCGCTCAAATCCAATGGTAGTGTGGTTACATGGGGATGGGGAAATGGATTTGGCGCGAACAGTAGCGCAGTTGCGTCACAGCTATCCAGTGGCGTTACGTCCGTTGTTTCCAATTACAGTGCATTTGCTGCGCTGAAGTCAAACGGCTCTGTTGTCACATGGGGGCTCGCTGGCGTAGGGGGCGATAGCAGCAGTGTAGCTAGTCAGCTTTCCAGCGGTGTGGTCTCTATTGTTTCGTCAAAGTATGCCTTTGCTGCACTGAAATCAAATGGAAGTGTTGTTACATGGGGAGATAGCGCATATGGAGGGGACTCTTCCGCTGTATCCGCGTCACTTGGCTCTGGTGTCCAGCGCATCGTTGCGTCAGAAAGAGCATTTGCGGCTCTTAAGACGAATGGTAGCGTTGTCACGTGGGGAGACAGCGCATTTGGAGGTAATCCATCTGTTGCCGCAGCCTCTCTAACAGGAGGTGTTACCGCAGTTGTTGCAGCACGAAATGCCTTTGCCGCTATAACGAATAATGGTTTAGCAGTTGCGTGGGGAGGGAATCTTGCTCCATCTAGAGGAGAAGCAGTAGTTCTTTCCATTACAGCATCCAGTGGCTCGTTCGCGTATCGCTCCAGTGGCACCATTAGTACGTGGGGAACTGTCGCGACGGGCAGTGATAATTCGGCTGTACGTATTAATTCCGGTTCTTCTACCAGCATTGTTGCAACAGAAGGTGCTTTTGCCGCTCTCAAAAGTGATGGAAGTGTAGTTGCATGGGGCAATTCAACTTATGGTGGAGATGCTTCCTCTGTTAGCTCTCAGCTGGGAAGTCGGATTATTGGTCTGCGCTCCAACTACAATGCGTTTGTTGCGCTCAAGGAAGTCTTTACTGTTACTTATTCGGGGCTGAATGCTACAGCTGGCTCTGTTCCCGTTGATTCAACGGTCTATAGTGGCTCTGCGCAGGGAACTATCCTGGGTGCCGGCACACTTACACGGGCTGGTTACACACTTGCCGGTTGGAATACCGCCGCCAATGGAACCGGAACGACCTACACGGTTGGACAGCAGCTGACCATCACAACAAATCTGACACTCTATCCTGTCTGGCAAGAGCAGAGATACACAATCACATATAACGGAAATTCAAATACAGCGGGCGCAGTACCCACCGATTCAACTGGCTACAATTTGGCAACGCTAGCGACGGTGGCAACTGCGGGTACTCTTGTGCGCACAGGTTATGAATTTGTTAGTTGGAATACTGCCAGCAATGGCTCTGGAACAACCTACACGGCAGGACAGCAAATAACATTGAGCGCCAATCTAACACTCTATGCCATCTGGGCAACCCGGTGTACTGTTACATACAATAAAAACGGGGCAACGTATGGTTGGGATCAGGTGGATTCCACCAAGTATCTATCTGGAAGTACATTTACTGTACTGGAGGAGGGAACGCTTATTAAATCGGGGGCGGGTCCTTTCCTTGGGTGGAATACTGCAGCGAACGGTAGTGGCACTAACTATATACCCGGCGGAATCTATACAATTTCCGGTGATATAACACTGTATGCGGTCTGGGCAAGCACCAGCGCGCCCTACATTTATCCTCCCTCTATTACAGGCGGCTCTGGAGGTGCGAATCTCACTTTACAGAAGAATAATATGCCAAATAACGCAGTCTATAAGGCGTATTATGGAACAAGCAATTCGGATGTAATTGCGACAACCTTGACAAATATCCCAAGCGGCGTTACAGAGTCTCAAATTGTAGGGGATGGAATTGATTCCATATCCTCTTTAACAAATGATACGCGGTATTACTTCAAGGTGATTGCGCACACAGATGCGAACACAACGACGGCCATCGCAACCTCTGTAATTCGCTCTGCAGTACCTGGTGACGCTCCTTCTGGTTCGCAATTTGGAAGCGGTGGCTTATCCGTAGCAACCAATCTGCTTACTTATACACTAACATGGCCCCGAATCATACAGGGGTCGGATACTGTAGGAACTATAACAATTACTAATAATAATGAGACTGTTACACAATTACCGGGCTCTGCTACTTCCTTCAGTAGCACGGGGTCGGTTGGACAAAATAATTTTAGTGTAGTCCTTGACACTGGAGATTCTATATCTGCTTCAGTTATGATGACAAATGGAGAACCTACGTTTTTGGGGCCTGCTCTGACATCTCTCACAACAAATGGATTCCTCTATACTTTGGTGTGGCCCGCTGCTGTGGCCGGGCTTCGTGCTCTGAGCTCCATTAAAATCTTTAAACTTAATGGCGTTTCTATCCCCATAACGGATTCAGAATCACAAAACGCATATAAGACGGGGACATTGGTCACAACGTTGCCTACCAGTGCGACACGTTACACGGGGTCAATGAATAATTCGGGAATTGAGTATTTGTCTGTTGTGGCATATGATGTATCCGGACAAACCTCTGTTCTTACGGGTGGTGGTGTATTTACAATAGCAAACCCGGCCTTTGAAAGTGGTAATCTGTCGTTCACGACCGGCGATAGTGCCCGATACACACTTGTCTGGCCATCTGTTTTGCAGACATCATACCCTCTATCGGCAATTAAGATCTATCGCAATGCGTCGTCATCCTCTATAACAGGTGCTGACTTGATAGACACTCTGCCACCATCAGCAACATACTATAATGGCTATGCTTCTGCGGGAACTAACTACTATATGGTAGAGGTCGTTGATAACCAGAATAATAGCTCTGCCCTAACAACATCAAAGGTCCATTCCTCTCCCACATCTGGTAGTTTTGGTAATGCGCCAATTCCAAATAAGATTTTGGCAACTATTACAGGTAATTCGTATACACTTTATTGGAATTCGGCCAATGAAGGTACATATGAGTTGGCGGCAATTAATGTTTATGCAAATACGACCGCCACAAATTCTCCTGCTGCGGAAAGTTGTATTGCAGTTCTTTCGCCCGGTGGAACCTCTTACAGTGGCTTTATTACCAATGACAAGCGGCATTTTACGGTTGAATTGGAGAATATTACGGGTGAAAAAGATGCTTCACTTACTCTTTATGTTGATTCAGATGATGTAACACTTTCAAGCACATCTGACCGACTTGCCTATACACTCACATGGCCGTTGGTTGGCGCAGATGTATTGGGTATTGATATTTATCGGAATATGACGGAACGTGTTCCCTATATGCTAGGCTCTCAGGATGGCAGTAATCTTTCACCTTCTATTACGACCTTTACGGCCAATGGTGAAGAGGGAATGAACTATCTGTCCTTTGTGCTCAATGGAAAGAATGGCTCTGTAAAGGTGATTTCAAAGGAGATAAGACTGTCTGCTTCCGATTCTGTAACAGTACAGTCGGTCACCTCTACCACATCAAGTCACATTTCAATGTCATGGTCTTATAATGGGACAGACACAATACAATCCTATGTGATTGAGTGGTCACCTGACAGTTCCATGGTGGGTGGAACGATCGCAACAAATATTGCCGGAAATGCGTCGTCCTACACGGGTTACGCGCCTAGCGGGACCTATTATGTACGCGCCAAAGCTCTGCGTGTGGGTGGTGCCATTGTATCCTCCTATACGGGTCCGATTACAGTTAGCTCTGCGATACAGTCTGTGTCTCCCTCTCCATCACAGACACTGCCAGAGATGTTGGTAGAGTATGCACCGACTGTTGCAAATATTGCTGCTGTGGAGTCGGGTGCTGCTATTACAGAAGAACTTCTGGCAAATGCAACATTGGTGGCTGCTTCTGCGGGAGAAGTTGCTGGAATGGCTGGCACAGTCTTACAAGTAGCGGCACCGGCAATTGTGGATGCAACTGGACTTACTGAAGACCAACAGGTTCAGAAATTGGCGGAATCGATTGCTGTTCTCCAAACTACATCAACACCGGTTGAAATTATGATGGGGGCCTCACAGGCATCTGCCGTTGGTAGCTCTGAAAAGAATGCTCTTGTGAAGGCACTTGTGTTGGCAAATGTGGGTGTATTGGCACCTCTTCGGCTAACGGGAGCACAGGCAACTGCCTTCCGCACTAGTATTCCGAATGTGTCGCCAACAATTTCCACATCTGCCCTCTCCATTCAGGTTTCCGATGGCTCAACGGCGGTCACCGCACCCTCTGAGACGGATGCGGTTGTATATGTGATGATGCCACCGAATACAGCTGTTACGGTCCGATCTTCTACGGGCTCCGCCCGCGTTGAGTACAATCCGGCTGGTAATCTACTGTTGGTGAATGGCGCGATACGGCAAGTTGGTGATGTAATTACGATTGGGTCAGAGTCATATATTATTCAGAGTAAGGGCAGCGGCAGCTTCCAGAAGCAGGGCGGTGGCAGCAGTGGTGGTGGCGGCCCCGTCTGCTTCCTTGGAAATGCCCCTGTGCTGACACCCTCCGGATACCGGCGCATTGACAGTCTGGCGATTGGTGACATGGTCCGCACGGCGGAGGGGCGTGATGTGGCAATCCAGCGGGTGAAACACCAGCGGGTGCCTGCTCCTTCGGCAGCAGTCAATCCCTACGTAATTCCCAAGGGAACATGGGGTGCGACGGAGAATCTGGCGATTTCACCCCGCCACTGCGTTGCGGTTCCCGATCGCGGGATGGTGGAGGCCCGTGAGCTGGGTCTCCGGCAGCTGTCGATGAAGGCCACCTTTGACTATTACAATCTGGAGTTGCCGGAGTGGGAGAACATGGTCGTGGCCGGAGTAGAAGTGGAGTCACTGGCTCCCAAGAAGCGTGTGGTCATGACGGCCGCACAGTTCCGTGGGCTGGTTGCTTCGATGGGTATCCGCACAGAGGCGGACCTGGCGAAGCTGGCCCGTTTTGTGGAGATGCAGGCCGATGGCCGTGTGGCAGTCACACTGAGCAAGCGGGAGAGACGCAGCAGAGTATAGAGACATGTCCAGTAAGCTCTTGGCAGGGCTTTTGAAGGGATCACATCGCAAAAAAACAGTACCAGTAAAAGCAACGTTCCCTATTGCTATTACTGGCCTTGAAGAGGGTGAAATTCCAGGTACGGATGCGCGCATCGCCCTGTTTTCTATATTGGAAAAGGAGGCAAATTCCCTAACAATTAATGCCGGATATCCAAGAAGTGCAACACGGGGTGCCTTCTTTCAACTTCCTGGAGACACCGGCACCGTGAAAATTGTGAATACACGCCCTGCCGGCACTAAAACACTTCCCTATAGGGGAGATATGACAGAGCCGAACTTTCCGAATCGGATTCATTATTTACAGAGCTTACCTGTCTATTCCGAATCGGATTTTCTGAAGGCAGCACCAACTGGGGCTTATACATGGATTCTCTATTTCTTCAAAGATGATCTTAAAAAGACAATCCACTTTGCGGCAATGAAAGTGTTATCCATGATGGAATACGGGTCGGGACATGCAAGTATTGTGCGGGCAATCCAAGAGAAGACAGGATTACCAGTTCGGGTGATTCTTGCGGGGGAGTTACAGAAGGCAAACAAAGAGAATATACTCTTTAATCTGTTATCGGGAACCTTCGCGTGGAATATGATTCAGGGGATTATGGCGAAATATGATGTTCCGGGTGGTGCCGTTTTTCTGAATAAACAACTGTCGCTGCTGACACAGGAAATTCTAGAAGGAGTTCTTGTACCAGAAGAAGAGGGAGAGATTGTAAGTTTAACAGAAAAGAGTATCGGCACTTTCTTTACGGCTGACGCTGTCCCCATTACTGAAAAAGAATTGGATGCTCTGCGATCTCTGGACTTTTCAGTAACAGTGACGCCAAGTGGAACAGCTGCTGGGGGTGCGGGTGCGCGGATGAATCTGACAGGGGGGCGGAGTCGGCGGCGACGGCACAGGAGTAACAGGAAATCCCGTCGCCATGGTAGAGGCAAAGACCGTAAATGACCCGGAATCGTTGGATGACGGTGTGGATTGTGGCACTGGTTGTATTGATCGGGTGGTATGTGAGCGCGGTGGGGTGGCAGCTGGGACGGTCAGCGGAGGGATTCGCGGATTATCTGGCAGGAGAGGGCGGTGTGCTCACAGGTGGCCCCGACGGTGTGCTCCCGGAAGTGGCAACCTTCGGTCAGAATACGGCGGTTCTGGGGGATGTGTTACCGGTGTCGGCGGGACTGACGGCGTATGGGGCGTCGGATGTGGCGGGCATTGATTCGGCGCGGCAGATGGAGCCGGGAGGGCAGTATGTCCAGCGGACGAACAATTACCGGCGCGTGTATCCGGACAATGGGTCGGCGCCTCTGTCGGAGCTGGTGGGGTCCGTGTATTCTCCCAAGAATGGTGTGGGGGAGTTGGTGCCTTGCGTTGGGGAATGTTAGATTTGATATGATGTTATTCCTCTGAGCATGATAGTTAGATTCGCATCGTCTTGCGAATGTCCATGAAGAGGGAGGTTGCTCCCAGAGCCGCCAGAGGTGCGGCAAAAAAGAACGCGCCATTGACATCATCGGTGGGGAATCCGGCTTGAATGAGCGCACGGCGGCCTTCATCTACGATGAGTACCAGAAGGGGAACCTGGATGATAAATTGTGCCAGAGTAGGCAGAGGAGCCAGGAGACGGTCAAGAGCAATTGAAATCAGTAGAGCAAGTATGCTGATTCCAAGGGCTAGGGCGTAACGATGGATGAACATCGGGATCTGGGGCTTCTAATGGTGACGGCGACCTTTAGCGGACTTGCGGTGAGCTTTAGCGGACTTGCGGTGAGCTTTAGCGGACTTGTGGTGAGCTTTAGCGGACTTGTGGTGAGCTTTAGCGGACTTGTGAGCCTTCTTGGTGGACCGGCGATGGTGACGGCGGCGATGGGTGCGACGACGACGGTAGCCGCCGCCCATTGAATTGTCACTATTATATCCTTCATCTTCTTCCTCCTCCGCAGCTTCTAATGCTTTTTTGAAAGCCGTACCAAAATCAACACCACACTTGGAAGAAGGCATTGTACCGGCGCCACCTGTGGCTGCACTGTTCATTCCAATATTACCATTGGAAGAAGACCCACCGGCCCCTCCAGCAGCGGCAGCACCGCCACCCCTCGTATACCTATCAATAATTGGATTAATTATATCAGCAAGCCGAGTTTTATTCTCATTTATTTCTGAATAAAGTCCAGTAACATAGGCTAAAACTTCTGATGTTGGTGCTCTTGGGTTAGGGCATTCATAACTAAATGTTATCTCTTGTTTATTAAGCCGTTCAATTACTTTGCGAACCATCTCTTCAGTTAATGTTAATGCTTTCCCAATTTTGGCACGCATTGACTTCATTCCTTTCTCATCAAGCTTTAAATCCTTAATTGAGGCATCCCCCATAATATTATTAAGAACAATAGTTTTCTGTTTCCTTAATTCTGATTTGGCTAAACGAAGTTTTTCTTCTTCTCTTGCAATATTAGCAAATGACGGTGCTGCCCCTGTACCTCTCTTACCAGCAGCAGAAGCCATATTCCTACTCCCTCCAGCGGAAATCTTACAGTCGCCCACCCCATCCTCCGCCAATCAGCCGGATTGTCCCGTTGTCACTAACATCGGGGATACCTGTTATCAGGGCCTCCTCTTCTCCATCAGAAGGAGCCCAGTCATAATCGGCTGCGCTAATCCCGGCACCTCCCATGGCCGGGCTGCGGAACGCGAACGTGCTGCCGATGTCATCTAGGTCTATGGTGCCAGCTCCCTCCTTGATGACAGTGACCCGCGACGCAATCTGCTCCAGTGCAGTCGGGTCGCCCCGGAGAGATTCCACTTCCGCCCAGAAAACGGACGCGGAGGGCCAGCCCGTTTCCATCCACCAGGTCGGGTTCCGGAGAACCGTGCGGGGATAGAAGCCCGTCAGCCACCAGATGGACTCTTCCAGGAGGGGTAGCTCAGGGTCCGTCGGGGGCAGTGTCAGGTAAGTGGCCGCGGCATCCGCAAGTTCTTCTACCGGCTGCGTGTAACGGTAGGTCCAGGTATCCGGTTTCTCCGCGTAGCCATACACCTGAATACGTCCCTTCCAGGTAGCGCGCTGGATAGCAGTGTTCTCATCATCGGGAAGTGAGGTCCAGCCGCCCATCAGGTAATGGAATACGGGGCGCTGCGCAAACTGGGCCTCTACGAAATCTACCGCCTCCGCATCACAGACTTCCATTTGAATCTGCATCTGGGCATAGTAGTCGGAGGGCACGAATTCACCCGGTTGGCGCGTCTTCGGAGACTTGATTTCCACCAGGCGTCCGGCACGGGTACCGGAGATGACGACACCATCGGGAGAAGCAGAGAGCCAGGGAACCGTCGGATGCTGGAATCGGCCCAGTGTGTCATTCACCGTGCCGGGGCCCGCCAGCTCCTGCTCATAGATGGCCCGGGTCACTGATTCAAAGCGGTGACCCCACAGAGTGGCTGACATCTCTCCATCAATCTGCGCAATCGCGATGGGCTTCATGGCCATGAAGCTGTCACCGGTTGCGGACACGGGCGGAAGCACTTTGGAGCGCAGCAGCGCCCCGCGGCGGCCATCTAAAACCTGGGCGAATTCGGAGGCTGTCAGTCGGTGAGTGCGCTGGGCATACCAGTCCGCGGAATGTTGGCTGGTTTGGGGGCGTGACAGCAGTGCCGTCGGAGGGTCCGCATTCAGGCTTTCTAGCATGAGCTCATGATGGATACGGAACCAGTCCTGGGCGGCTTCCAGGAGCTGGTCGTGGAGAATATCGCGCTCCGTGGGGTCGTCCAGGAGGTCCAACATGGTGTCCGTGACCATGGATTCAAAGGCATCCCACACCGCGTCATGGGTATCTTCTTCATCGAACATACCCACATCGTAGAGGTCGGGAAGGTATTCATCACACCAGACAAGAGCATCGGTCATTCCTTGCTGGAATTGGTGGTAGTTGTGTTTAGAACGGGAGGGACTGGATCGGTGGTCGTCGTTGTTGTAGCCGCCACAGCCGCAACGACTGCCGCGGTGGTCGCAACTTTGCGCTTATGGGTCGTGCGGGTCGCGGCGGCGGCCCCTCCCGCAGCGGCGACCGCGTCAAGCCGAAAGGTGCGGAGACCCGTGGTTGAGCTAACCCGTTCCCGGAGACCGCGCACTCCGGTAACAGTGGCCGTGGCGGGGTCATATTCCACGGAGGCCTTTGTATTCAGTTGGCGGGCTTCAAAGGCCGCCAGAATTGCGCTCAGCAGAGAGGCACGTTCAGCAGGAGAGAGACCGGGATAGCTCTGAACGAACTTGCGGAGGCGGTCCAGACGGGAGCCGCGGTCCAGTTTCTGCCACGGTTGGTTGAAGTTTGCAGCAGACTCTGCTGCAAAGAGAGCATCCAGACTGTCTTCGGTGGACTTCGCAACAGAATCGGAAACAAACGGGCCAGCCATATCCAGTGCCGGAGTAGAAGGACCCTTGCGACGGAGCGTCTTTGCGCGGGCGGTTACAGAGGGGGTAGGCTGCATTCTTGGTGGTTTAACGGTGCGATGCGTTTAACTAGTCGCTAGCGCTATCCAATAAAGATTAGTCTAGAGTGCTAGCGCTGCATCCACTGCGACAGGTGACATGTCCGTTGCTCCCGCGTTCCATGTCGCAACATCCGTCGCGAAGCGGCCATCCGACGAACGGTCAGCCAACACAAACGGACCCGTGGGTGTCAGTCGCCAGAGCTCCAGACCGGCGGTGATGCCCGCTCCGGCAGATATTTTCGTTGGTACCAGTGCTGGTGTCGGTACGCTCTTCTTTCGTGTTAGTAGTTGTGTAGAAGGCTTCATCTGTTCGTATTGAAACGGATTTCCCTAAGTAGAATACTGGCCCTCCCAAAAATCTCTTTACATGGTAGATCCCCATGAATTCAACAAATGACCGGGTAATCTTATTTTTGGTCGAATTCGGTGTTATATTTGGACTTACACTGCTCAGTATGTTCTTACTGAGATGGCGAATCCAACGTTATTCGGGGTCCGACATATTTTCAAACAAGAAATATCTCTATGTCGCACTTGGTATTTCTGTCGTTGTTGCCTTTGTGCGTGTGATTCTTTTCAATGAAGAAAAGAAAGGGCGTGCGTTTGATTGAGGGGTGGTATCGCTATTTGATACCCCTATGTAGAAATGGAATCGGAAGGGCTTGCCTTGTTATTTATGGCAAATTATCAGATACTTATTCCTCTAATGAGTGGATTAGGATTCTTAATAGTTTTCACGCATATTTACTATAATTTTTTTTATCATGATTATTCTTATTATGCTCTTCCTTTTAAACTAGATATATTTATGCGTATGGATTACACACTGTTCTTAGTAGGTAGTTTTCTTCTTAGCCTACTAGCGTTACTGCGTGTGATTGGAATCCGCCAGCAGATGTAGATGCGGGCCACACAACATGATGCCCGACGTTCAGCACGCGAAGAGCAGAGCCGTGGCTGGGCCGCACCCCTTCCGGATTTCACGGTGCTTCCGCGCGTAGGTGGAGCTCTGCGCACACGTGTGGAATGGGATACACGGGATACAATGAACAATCGGCTGTGGGCGGATATGGAGGTGACCGGGCCGAAGACAGTGACATCGGCCATGCTTGCTTCTCATCCGACGGCGGGAGCAGAGGCGTGGATGCCGACCGCGGGGCGACTTGACCGGCGGTCGTATGTTGGCTGGGGCGATCCGACAGAGAGTCATCACGGTATCTGGGGCGCGGCGGGGACCACACCTGTAGGTGGCGCACAGGGTGTGGGATTCTCTCATATGCCAGGAGCACAGGAGCGACCGACGGTGCCTGCTCACGGTGCCTGGATGACGGGAGTGGATGCCGCAGGTGTCAATGCCGCACGGGAGATGCGGGGGGTCATCAAGGAGACTCTGGCGGGACGCGAAGAGGACATATCGGCCCGTTCTTCCGAACGGCTCTTTCAAAATCAATGGATGACCCGGGACGACCAACAGCGGATTGTGGGAGCACAGCTGGCGGCGGCGGAGGCGTTGCGGCCGGGAGTGGATGATTTCCGTGTGACCTATCGGGGTGGGGGCGGGGGTGGCAGTCGGTAAAATTGACACGGGTGACCCGGTGGTTGTCAGTGGCCGTAAGTCAATTAGATAACGACTACGACGCAGAATGACAACTGTTACTCCTTCTAAGATACCGGAGGTGGTTGTGATGATTGGGTTCCCGGGAGCGGGAAAATCCACGGTGGCGCGCTCTATCTTTGTGGAGGGCGGCGGCTATTGGTATGTGGATGGCGACCGCTGGAAGACGGTGCACACAATGTTGCGGGAGGCGGGGCGGCGGACAGGTGGTCCAGAGCAATCGGTCGTGTTTGATTCCACGGGAGTCACACGCGAACGACGGGCGGGGTTTGTGGCATGGGCGCGGAGCCAGGATTTGCCGGTGCGGTTTGTGTGGGTTACAACGCCGCTGGAAGTGGCCATGGAGAGGAATCGCGCACGGGAGAAACGCGTGCCGGATGTGGCCATGTACACCTATCGGAGCCGCTTTGAGGAACCCGATGCGGCGGCCGAAGGAGCGGATGGCGGCCTGGTGCGAATTTAGAAGATGGATGGATATGTGTGTAATAACAGAGGGAATGGGAAATGCCTGCTCTCAGGAATGTACAGTGGCGGTCAGTACGGTAATGACCTTTTTGGTCCTGATTTGTCTAGCCGTTTGTTTGTGGTGTGCGATTTGTTTACGGTGTTGTGAGGCTGTGGCCGATAAAGTGTTGGGGCCGGTTCCGGTTGATGTACCGACACAGAATCCAGTAGTTGTCACGGTGGCGACGCAGGATGAAGACCCCGTCTAACAGTGCGTGTAGGTGTACGTATAATAGCCCCAGCCTTTGGGGTTCATCTCTTCATAAACGGCGGTGTGTTTCAGTTTCTCAAGAACATATTTAATCTGGCCATCTGTTACACGCGGAAGATACACTGGGTCACCGTCCGTTTTAAGAATCTTTGTGCCGGGATATTCGATTGTTTGGGATGCCTTATAAACAGGTCTACCGCTGATAAATTGGTGGGTAACAACCTGTAGACACGTACGACCGCTTGACATCATGACTATAATCTCAAGGGGTTGGGGTTGTTTAGTATATGACTTTCAATCAAAACTGACAGTGACGGTGCTATCCATCCGACTCACGGACTTCACCGCGGAGGCGGACATCTCCTTACGCTTGCGGCGACCCGTGGGCGTCTTCGCTTCGGGTGTCTTACTGTAGTGTTCCCGGAAGCTCCGATTCATATCCGTCTCAATGGCTGCGGCGTTGTCCAGAATATACTGGAGAACACCCTTCTCAATCGCCCACCGAAAGAAATTGAGCTGGCCCACGGTGGTCTCTTCAATCGGGGGCGCGTCCCGAACCACGAAGCGAATACGCTCCCGTCGGCAGAAGGGGTCAAACAGACGCTTGCTGTAGGCCTTCAGCTCACGCTTGTACTGGAAATACACAATGAAGGGACGGTCCTCCAGGCTGTAACTGACATTGAACTTCTTGGAATAGTTCGTGACGAACCATTCGACGACCCGGAGACTTACAGGAGCGGTGCCTGTTAGGAAGGGTAGAATGGCTTCTACGCGCCCGGGCTGATTGTAGAATTCCTGGAGCCAACGCACGATGAAATCCTGCTTACCTTGAACGCGGCTCTTGAGTGTGTGACGGTGGGCGGTCACCATCGGGACAATTGGTGACGACAGAGTCGGGAGAGGGGGGGCGACGACAGTGGTAGCCATCCTTGTCAGCTGCGATATTCTGGGGGGTTTAAATGGACGCACTGGATAGGGGTTTACGATGTCTTTTGGCGGAGGCGGAGCTGCTGCAGGTGCTGCTATGGGCGGGGCGGGAACGGGTCCTGTTCCTGTAACAGGAGAGAGTGATGCGGTGCGGCTATTCAGGAAGGGGTTGCGAACGAATGGAACCCATACGCGGATGTCGGCTAGTCCAGAAGGGGATAAATATAATATTCCAGGTGATGGATGGTGCCTATATGCATCATTATTATCTGTATTTGAAAGATTTCAGGACTTTATCAAAATTGGTATTATTCCAGATGAAGAGCGCCATTTGCGGAGACAACTTTATTCACAGCAATTTGCACGTTATTTATCTGATGAAGTTAAAAAGTCACGCTATTTACAGGCAATACTGATTAAATCCCTTCTTCTTGAAGTTGGTGAAAATGTGAATGAGTACTATAATGCCGATGGGACTCTAAGTGGTGAATTTGGCCATCGAACAGATAAAATATTGCGGGTAGTTGACAGCCATGATGTAATAAACGCTGCTTCAGGAGTTGAACAGCCCTATTTTAGAGGATACAAAGGCGCAACTGATAAATTATATGTTGTTATTCCGTTGGGGGAAGATTTAGAAAATAAATCAGATTTAATGCATGAATTTATTAATGTTAATCCTGAACTAACAGATGCTAACTATGAAGCCTTTTTATTACTTGTAAATTCAGATACAATTCATTTAGATGAATTCCTTGATTCTATGTGGAAGCATTTTCCTAATAAAGACGGAGGACTTGTACCCTACTTTTTTGGCGATTATAGATGGCTTGGTCCAGTTGTTGCTAAACTGCTACCTTGGATAAAGGCTGTCGTTCATAGCCCAACCAACGCATCACCACCACCAAGCGATGTAAATATTATTCTTGAGTTTGATGGTACTGCGCATTATACTAGCTGTGTTCTAGAATATGTACCTGATTCACCGGGTCTTGAAGCCATGCCAGCATCCTATTTAGAAATTGCTGAAGAAATGTATAATAAATTAAAAGACATATCATCTCTTTCTAAAAAAAGTAGTATTCTTACACAACTTGAGTTATCATGGAAGCCTTTATCAGAATCCCCCGTGCCTGTTACACCCTCTATCACAGCAGGGCTTGGTATGAGTGGTATTCCCCTTGGCGCCCCACCTGTTCTTGTCCAGCTTAACAAGCCTGATCTTCCTCGTTTAAGCGCGGGTTTTCCCGAATCAAAAGATGATGAAAACTCTCTAGGAGAAGCGGCAAAAGCCACGGGGGCACTCATGGAGGCAGTCGCAACTGCGGCGGAGAAGTTACAGGGCGGAGGGGCTGGTGGGCTTCCCTCTGCAGGGGCTGCTGAGCAGGTTGTATCATCTAATGGACCCCCTGTTACACCTATCGCACCAGGGCCAGAGCCAGCTCCAGCCCCTGCCCCTTCACCTGCTCCTGCTCCTGCTCCTGCTCCTAATACAGAAGAGCCAGTCCCTTCACCCGCTCCTGCTCCTGCTCCTAATACAGAAGAGCCAATCCCTTCACCTGCTCCTGCTCCTGCTCCTAATACAGAAGAGCCAATCCCTTCACCTGCTCCTGCCCCCTCTGCTGGAGGACAGGAGTCAGATATTCCACCCACCACACAAGGGCAAGGGGGCACTTTAGTGTCACCTATTGGAGATGTTGACCTTGACCTTGGTCCTCTAACAGCAGAAGATGAAAAGGCTCTTAATGAATATATAAGAATTCAAGGAAAACCTGCTAAAAGTATAACCTATAAAGAAATACCAGATATCAACCCTGAGCAGGATAATATTACTAGTTTAAAACTATCTCCTAAATTACGAGAAACTACAGATGATTTGAAGAGACTAATGGCAAGCCTGCCAGCTGTCCCTACTGGAGAGATTACCGTGTCCCCTGCTGTTGAACATCCTCTCATTACACGGTACAAAGCACTTAGGGCGTATGCGAATGCTATTTATGAAGAAGTATCTGCACCAGAAAAAGAATATAGTGAAGATTTATTAGTCCAATTTAAGTTTGGTATTAAGGCAGCTCTTATCAATCTAACATTTCTAGAAGAGAAGGCAAAAGACTTCCCCGCTGTTCTTTTTATACCATCTATTGAACAAACGCGCCGCAGTTTTTTTGCGATTGAGAAGTTTATTGATGCTAAAATAAATAAAGAAAGATTTTCAATTAGACGGTGGTCTGCAGCAGGAAATCGTGGGGCTGCTGGGGGCGCTGCTGCGGGTCAATCAACTGTTACTGGTACTGGAGGTGGCACGCCGCCTAGTGGTCAGCCTACCGGCTCATCTATTCCTTCTAGTGGGGCGGGTGGCACGCCGCCTAGTGGTCAGCCTACCGGCTCATCTGTTCCTTCTAGTGGGGCGGGTGGCACGCCGCCTAGTGGTCGGCCTACTGGAGCTGGCAGGGGTGGCTCAGACCTTGATACAAGACTTCTAGATGTTGAAAGAGAATTAGAAAACTTACAAAAACAACTCCCCCGTATTGGTGTCACTCCTTCTGCAGAGCTTGCTAGTGCCCGTACTAAGATTGATGCGATTCAGGCACAAATGAGACAGGCCATTGACCTTGTTAACCAACGTATTGGAGCACTTGACACCACTATAGGAAAACTAGGAAATTCTGTAACTGAATTGCGCCAGAGTCAACCGGCACAAGCTGCTCAATTTAGTGCGTTAGGGGGGCAGATTGCTGGCATAAATGAACAACTTGCCGCTTTACAGGGACAGGGACCACAAGTAACACCAGGGGAGGTTGCCGCTCTTCATACGGCAGTTGCCGCCCTACAGACACAGATAGACGCCCTGCCACCGCCGGTTGTAGGGGGAGGAGCAGCGGGTGCTCAACCGGATCTAACACAGCAGGTGGGTGCTCTTCAAACACAAGTAGCTAATTTGGAAGCTGCTATTGCAACATATCAAGATACAAATCAGCACGTTACAGAACAGATAAATGGACTAAGTGCGCAACTTACTGCTAATATCCAAGCTGTAACAAACCAGATTGCGGATGTTTCGGGACTAGTGTTGGCAGAAACGGGAAGAGCACAAATTCAGGAAGCTTCTTTGTCAGCCAGCATTGCTGCTGCTAGGGTGGCAGCTACTATAGCTTCTCAAGGTCTCCAAAGACAGGTCCAAAGACAAGGGTCTGATTTAACAATTCTTCAAAGACAGACTGCTGCAGAGAAACTGCAAACAGACCGACAGATTGCTGCCCAGACAGCAGCCCGCCAAGCGTTAGAGCAGCGTTTAGTGGGTGTCTCCGGTGAAATATTGGCAGCCCGCCAAGCGTTAGAGCAGCGTTTAATGGGTGTCTCCGGCGATGTGCTGAACACCCTCACAGAGCTAGCCATGCTGCGTGCATCCGTAGGAGGACTCCAAGCAGCAGCCCGTGCTCAGCCCGGTGTTTTGGCTAGTAGGCGACGGGGACCTACATCTGCCCTTCTTCCCACATCGGGTCGCCTATCAGATGCACCAGGGGGAGTGGCGGGTCTTCTGAAAATTTCCTGGCTTAATCCGAACCCCTCCGGTGCCTGTACAGAGAGTCTCTTGTCAACCGGCGACTGTACGACTTCCCACATAGCACGGGATATCTGTGGATTTGATGCCTGGGTCACGGGCTGGATTGGGGGTGCTCCGCGACTTGGAAACGCGACACAGCTGGCCTACGCGCGGGATATCTGTGGAGGGATGACACCTGAGAAAATGGCGGCAGCCTATCCGGATAACACTATCTACATTGATGGCTCTTCCTACATCGTGCGGAATCCGTATGCGACACTGGGCGAACGTCTGTCCCAAGACCTCTCCTCCGGCTTCTTTATGAGGGGCGATGTCAACGGGGGACTGGGCCTCAATGCGCAGGTTCTCCAAGCCTATGCGTCTCCCGGCATTTTCAAAGAATTCCTAACAGATAATCGGCGTGCGATTGCGGTGTTGGAGGCGCTTTGGCATTGCGGACGCAGTGGCGGTCACGATGGCAGCCCCCAGTGTTACCCGGCGCGCGTGATTGAGGAGATTCGCGAATACAATTTGCTCAAAGAGCAGACGAAGGCGCAGCAGCTGGCAGAGGAGGCACTCAAGCTGGGCGGATGGAAGCGGGTGAGTGGTTATCTAAGCAAGGCGTTGGCAATGCTGCCGAAATCGTTTGGTCGGGCGGCACCTCCTGCTCCTGCTCCTTCTCCTGCTCCCGCCATCACAGGTGCAACCTCTGCCGCTGTTCTTCCCCCACTGGGTGGTGGTGCTGGTGGAGCAGCATCTGGTAGTTCACCAGCCCCAACCGTTGGCAGTACTACAGATTTATTACTGGGATTGGGTATAGGCACACGACGTAGTCGCGCACTACCCTTCCGTGAAATCATTCCGGATTTGTCACCAGGATTAGGGTTTCACCCGTCTTAGGGTTTCACCCGTCTTAGGGTTTCACCCGTCTTAGGGTTTCACCCGTCTTAGGGTTTCACCCGTCTTAGGGTTTCATCCCTAAAAGAGAATCCGTCTCACCGAAATAGAGAGAGAGTATGGCAACTAATTTTATTACTAGTAACAATCTGTCAGATGCGGATATTCAACAGCTTCTGACAGATGTTGCGGCGAACCCACAGCCTGTTCTCTATGAAGATGACCTGGCCTTTCATCGTACAGATGCGATGTCGTGGGCGACTGTGGGTCCGGGTCCGGCAGCAGGTGCGCTGCTCAAAGAGCTCCAGTTTCTGGAATCACTGGGAGTTGCCCTGCTACCTGACCCATCGGGATCCTGGTATGTTGATAGACTCACAGTGGGAGAGCTCTATCGCCCCGTGAGTGGTGCGACAACGGGAATTCTGTGGCTCTCTCCTCCTGAAAACGCAAAGGCATTCTTGCGATTTCTACAGAGAACAACGCTGCCGGCCTATGTCCGACAGGGACAGGCCGTTTCCAAGCTGCCTCCGACAATTCAAGCGGGTATCGCCGCGCGCCAACAGATAATCAGTGCGGAGGGGGCTATCCGGCAGATTGGTTTCTTGGGATAGTGGAACGGGTGGATGTACGTTTTTCAGTGACCAACACAGAAGCATGAACATTCTCCTCAAGGCCAAATACTCCTTCATATCGGCGTTGGTATTCTTCATTGTGGCAAATCCGGAGCTCTACAAATTCACTCAGCAGATATTCGGTGGATTGTTCCAGGTATCACAGCCGATGGGTGCAGCGACACCTACGGGACTGCTCCTTCACACAGCGGTCTTCTTCCTGGCCATGCTGGGGCTTATGATGGTCCCGAATCTATAAGAGGTAGGATGTCACAGAGCAGAGCCACAACACCAACGCGCGGAGCCGGTACAAAGAAAACGAAGGCGACAATTCCTGCAGCGCTTCGTGAGCAGGTGTGGCTAACACATGCAGGACGCGTCTATGAACGAACATGTCTGGTGCCGTGGTGTCAGAACATGATGACCGTATTTGACTTTCATGTCGGTCATAATGTGCCAGAATCCCGGGGTGGGGCAACAGAGCTGGCGAATCTGCGACCCATCTGTGCGCGGTGTAACTTGTCCATGGGAGCACAGTATTCCATTGAGGAGTGGTCGCGGCTTTCGGCGCCGGCAGCAGTGCCTGTTGTAACTCCTAGGGGCTGGTGTTGTTAAAGTAAATTATGCTTTAGCCTATAATTTACGACTTTGGAAATGTGCTTTAGCCTACATTTTTCGACGTAAAAGTAAATTATGCTTTAGCCTATAATTTACGACTTTGGAAATGTGCTTTAGCCAGCGCTATCCAAGTAATATTAGACTAGAGTGTTTTCTAGTTTGTCTAATTAACTGTCGCATAGCGACTGTGAATTAGAGTTTCTAGAGGATCGTTTAGTCGAAAGATTAATGATAGCCACTAGCCTACATTTTACGACTTTGTCCATACTAAAGAGAATGCGTTCCTCTACAATCTGGACTCTTGTTGCTGTTTTTGTTGCCATTGCCATTGCGATTGTGAGTGCCGTTCTCTATGCGCTTACCTCTCCTTATCTTATCTCAGCAACAGAGGCCAAACAGCGCATCCAACGCAAAGAAATCGATGTGGTTCTTGATGTAAGAACCGTAGTTGAACGCAAGACTCTGGGGTTTTATCCGGGTTCCGTTCATGTTCCAGCTGCAAATATGACAACAGAATTGCCAGCCCGGTATCCTGACAGGAATACACGAATTCTCATTTATTGTAACACTGGACAACGCGCACGGGCGGCAACGGAAAAGGCACGGGCACTGGGTTACACAAATGTTCGTTATATCGCAACATCTCATCGGTCACTTATGTGAGTTAAGAATAAGAAGCACAAACTAGTGCATCTATTAGGACGATTCAACAATTACGCAAATCTCTTTCGTATTATATCTAAATAATGATATAGGTTTATATTTATTTAGAGGAAACATTGATGAACTTAGTGGTCGAAAATCTCCAACTACAATATCAGTTTTACTTTCTGTTTGATAGCAGCAATTACATAATAGTATATATTTAAATAGTTTCTTTTCTATTAAATAATCCAAAAAGGGAATTATATATTCTACCGGCCAATGCTGGATAACATCTTTAAGAATACAAAGGTCGGCACCAATAATCTCCTCTTTTTTATCATAGAAGTTTAAATGGTTAAATGAATATTTTGTCGTTGTATATGTTTTCTTATGAGATTCAATCAATTTATCATAGGTATCATATCCTGTATAAGTTACATCTAAGTCATCATAGATTATTGGTCCACATCTGAAATCTCCACATCCCAAATCAACGACGGATTTAATATTATTATTAGCTATAAATCTCTTAAGGAATGGAATATATGTATCTTTATTATATCTAATAGCACTGCCGCTGCCACTATTACCAACAAAATCGGAGTGGATATCTCCTCCCCAGGATCTTTGCTCATAGATTTTAGTAAATGTGTCTTCCATTTATAATAATATTGATGAATTTTATTGTAGTCTTGTTTTAACGCAGAGACTATAAATTAGTTCATAGAAAGTAAGAATGGCATCCGTACTAGCAGGCGCCTCCATCGTAGGAGCGGAGTCTATATTAGCTCTAACACCGATTGTTATCAAGAAATCACCATTGGACCCCATTTCCGCGATTTGGTCACGGACAGTTTCATCCGCGGTGCTAGGATGGCTTCTGACAGGTGACCGACATGTTCAGAAAGGAGAGCTCTTGCGCTCTGGCGCACTGGGTGGCGTGAATCTTCTCCACATTGCCTCCAGCTACGAATCCTTCCGTAATCTGCCGGCGGGACAGGCCATGTCACTCCTCTATACCTATCCGCTGTGGAATCTGGTCTTCGGGGCGCTCTTCGTGGGTGAAAAGATTCTACCGGCGGAGTTTGTCGCGATGGCCGTTGCCGTGGTCGGAGCAGCCCTACTCAATACGGACCCCGGGGCGACAGCAGAAGGCGGCCTCAAACGCGCACCCCAGCCGCGATGGGGACTTCTCATGGGTCTCATTATGGCGCTCACAGAATCAGGGATGCACACAATCATGCGGTCTCTGCGCTGGACGGACCCGGCAAAAGGAGTGTGGGTTCTTAGCACGTCGGCAACGGGGTGGCTAGCGGCACTGACAGGAATCCAGAAACTCGTGGACCACACGCACTTTTCGGCGGCGGGCACTTGGCTGGATGCATTTTGGCTGACCATCTTCCATTCGGTAACTCTGTTTGGCGGCTACTGGCTGCGGTTCTACGCGATTCCGCGTCTCAGCACGGTCACCTATTCCATTCTCAGCTATGCGGGACTGTTGGCGGCGTATGTTTTTGGTTTGTTCTTCTTGGGAGAGCGACCGGGCTGGATATCCGCAGTGGGTGCGGCGCTCATTTTGGGAGCTGGAGTGGCACTCCAAGTGTGGGGTGGTAGTGCCATCGTATTAAGTTCGGATTAAGGAGTCTGTTTATTCGTCTAATTCGCAGTCGTCCCACGACTGGATAATTAGAGATTATTAGGAAGTATTGAACCGACCTTCAATGATGGCCACACGCTGCAGATGAAACGGAGGATGGTGGTACTTAGAACCGCCTCCCGTCTCAGGGAAGAGTAACAGAGGATGACCGACATCAAACGCCTTGTGGATCTCGTGGACCGTGGCCCAGAAGACGACTATTTTTTTCCGGCATCCGCCAATCAGACGCTGTTTCGGCGGGTTTGGTCGCATTATCACAACGCCGTCCAGGAGGTTGTAGAGCTCGGCTACCTGGGCCACTGTGCGTGGGGGTCGCGCATCACCGTGCCGCTGCGGACCAAGGAATCGGGTGATCTGTTACAGTGGTTGTGTCTGCGCCTGAAGCCCCGGTCCTGGTTGGGCGCCGACTTGGAGAGTAAATTCCAGGCGGGAACCTGGAACTATGCGGATGTGTCGGCGGGCTGGATGTGGGCGGGGTCACTGGGCTCCGTGGCCATCGCGAAAGTGGAATGGGAAATCGGTGACGCGATTGTGGAGCAGTGGCCGGGCGAATGGATGGATGTATGGTCGCGACGATCGGTGGATATGGGGCGCGGGCCGGTATGGGATGCGGATGTGTATGCCTCCGTGCCGGCGCCGCTGCTGCGGGATACGGGGCGCGAACCCTGGACGGCGATTTCTCCCACGGAGGATGGCTACGTCTATTGCTGGTTACCACTGACGTTTCTGCGGCGACCCCAAACAGCTTTTCCGTTGGTGGCAGTGGGAGAGCACACAGAGGTGAAGGTCCATCTGACACTGCGACCCTTTGCGGAAGTTGTGCGGCGGCGGGCTGTTTCGCGGAGCGGACCCACAGAGACACCGTTGGGGTCCATTGTACGTGTTGTGGATCAGACAGGCGTGACACCGATACCCTGGGATGTACGCTTGCCGGCGCGCGTTCCAGAGTTTGAGGAGGTGTCGGTGCTGGCGGGTGTCGTTCATTTGGAGGACCCGCTACGATCCTCTTATTTGCGCGACCCCTTTGAAATGCTCTATGAGCCGGTAACCCACATGATGTTTGACGTGCCCGACAAGGTGGCGGTTGAACGTAGAGGCGGAGATGTTATTAGTATGCAGTGTCCGCTGCGGGAGCTGAATGGACCCGTGCGGGAGTTGGTTTTCTTTCTCCGGCGAAAGGGCGTGTGGGCTTATAATGAATGGACGAACTATGGCACACTGTTGGAGCCGGAGCTGGTTGCAACTGTGGGAGAGCATGCGCCGGGCAATGCACGTGCGGGCCTACGGGGTCTGTTGGATGCCGTGCCGACGCAGCGGCCGATGTTACAGAGGGCGCAACTCATGGTGGAGAATGCGGTCTTCCGCGATGAGGAGGAGGCATGGTGGCGGTATGAATCGGCGCTCCAGTTGCCGGGTGGTGTGCGATTGAGCGGTGGAATGGTGTATGGACATCTGTTTGGGGATGCCGCCCGCTGGTCGGGTGATGACTTACAGCCAGCGGGGACGGTAAATGCGTCGCGTGGGTCTCTGCGACTGGATTTGGATATCGTGCCGCCGGCTGCGGGACCGGAAGCCTGTACGGAGGGAGCATCGGCATGGGAAGTTCATGTGTTCGCGGTCTGCGTGAATTGGATGCGGTTTGTGGGCGGCGTTGTGGGTCCTTTGTTTAAGGACTAACCCAGAAAGGGTGGGTCCTTTGTTTAAGGACTAACCCAGAAAGGGTGGGTCCTTTGTTTAAGGACTAACCCAGAAAGGGTGGGTCCTTTGTTTAAGGACTAACTGCGCTGCGATTAAATAGACGAAATGGAAGACAACCAATCCGGTACCTTAATAGGACAGCTATGCAAGTCTTCGTACGGGGTCCTGGGAATAGTACAATTCTAGTGGAGGTCAGTCCAAATGAAACCGTGCTCATGCTCAAGCGACTTGTGTGGGCGCGCTTACGGATTCCGGTGGAGGCAATGTGGATGGAATCCGGTGGGCGGGTTCTTCATGACCAGTTGCGACTATGGGAATCCGGCATTCGGGCAGAGACCACGGTTTGGTGTCACGTACGTGCGGGTGGGCAGGCTTGTCTGTCCTGCTTACAAAATCGCCGCGGTGTGTAAGAGGATGGGTGATAGGGATGATGATCGTGATTGGGGTGATGATCGTGATTGGGGTGATGATCGTGATTGGGGTGATGATCGTGATTATTATGGTAAAGGCAATACTACTAATGGCAATACTAATAAACTTCCTATCAATCCAAAAGTATTGGGACATATAGGGTACATATTAAATCCACCAGAGCCAACCAGGGCCGGTGGGGCAGCTGCGGGAGCTGCTGCTGATTATAAAAGAAGGAGTAGAAGTGCCGGTGTTTCTGAGAGTAAAGTTTCTGAAGAGAATAATTCACGTGTAATTCAGCCGGTACCTATTCCTACTGGACAGTTGGAGCCCTCATCGCGCTCTTCTTCATTTAATATTCTTAACTTTGAACCAGAATATAATGGGGGGAATAAGAGGGGGGATGGACAACTTGTTATATCCAAACCAGGTGGAGACAGAAATATTATAGGTACCCCATCTGCTCCAAGGGAAATCAGTATCCTATTCCTCCGACACTCCGAATCCTGTGCGAATATGATGAAACGCGTCGGGCAGGCGGGTCGTAACAAATACCTGGATCCAGAGCTCACCCGGCGCGGAGAGCAGATGGCACTAGAGCGGGGCGGGGAGTTACTGTCACTCATTCCTTCCGATCTTGGGGGTGAAGGTCCCCTCATTTACGGTTGCTCTGTCCTGCGACGCACACAGCAAACGGTACATGGGCTGCGCCGCGGATTACAACAGGGAATTGAAAAAATCATGCAGAACATATCAACAAATCCAACGGCAACTCCTGAACAAAAAGAGGCTGCCATAGACACTTTACAGAAGTGGATAGAATCAACAACACCCACCTATGACCCCATTCTAGTGCTGCCGTATATCAGTGAAATATCCAATGTGGTCGCAACCAGTACAGGATATGATAGAGATAACACACCCCTGCCGGCTTCCCAGCGCGCTGCTTTCACAGCACCAGCAGTTCATTTCCCGCTGGCTGACAGTATCCCCGACGCCGCAACACCGAATATTGACAAGTTCTTCTCATGGCTCGGTCAGCAGGCGATGTCACTGGACTTTTTGGGTCTTGGAGGAGAAGGCTCTAATCGCTATCGCATGGTGATTGTTACACACGGACACTGGTTAAGAGAGTTGGTTAAGAAGATGGGGGTGACACAGAAATATAACAACATTGAAGGCGCTGCCGTGAAAGTCACCTATTCACGTGATGCCACTGGGAGGATAATAGAACGGAAAGAGTTGCTGTCAGACCATTTGCCCTATACACCCAGTCCCGCGGTTCATTCCGCCATCTGTCCGGATAATTGTAGGAATGCGAATATCTGCTCTGGAAAGCCCGGCACGGTGTGTGAGCGTCTTGAGGGGCTATATAACAATCCGAATCCGCCGTCCCAGGATATTCTTGACCTGGCGAAGGACTTGAAAATTGCGGAGGCCTATCATTTGCCGGAGCCCCGCCCTGCCGTGAAGCGTGCGATTGACCAACTGGGAGCATACAAGAGTGGATTTTTTACGCGGAAACGGAATACTCAGCGTCTCAAGGGTGACTTGAATCAATTATTGGAAGAATATGGCTGTGCAAAGCAACCTCTTTCAGATGAAGCCTGTCGTTCAATAACAGACTATTTGGGAAGAGGGCAGAATACGCATCTTACAGTTCCGAATTCCTTTATTACAAATCTTTCAGTAAAGGCGAATGTACCTTCTCTGAAAAAGTACACGCGAAAGTCTTGGTGGAATCGCCCTCTGCGCATACGCAGAGAAGGACTAACAGCGGATATTAAAAAACTTCGCCGGAGGTGTAGACCGGAGCAACTCCCGATAACTGTGCAGGCTGGGCAATCTCCTGTATTGGAGAGCGTGCCTGTATCTGCGCAAAACGCATATATCGCAGCACAGGTAGCAGCACTCAACCCTACAAGCGGAGGTGGTGCCGCGGCCCCCTATCAGGGCAGTGGTGGCGGGCGGTCCCGCAGAAGGAAGAGTCGCCGCGGCAAGAAGAGACAGACACGGCGCTACCGATGAGTCGTGACGCAGCAACAGAAGCGGCCTATGCGGCGATGAAACGGGAATACAGGTCAGTGGAAGACAGTGTGCGAATCACGGTCTTCGGCTGGCGGCGGGAGCGGGATGCGGTTTTGGGGCGGTGGCGGGCCATACGTCCGGTGGGTGGCGGATGGCGACGACGGGCACTGGTGCCGAACGCGTTTCCATATTCGGGGTTGCGTGACGGTGAAGAGCATTGGGTTCTGTGGTCAGAAGTGCCCATGAAGGCCGCCGAAGTGGAGGCGTATTTGGAGAGAGAGGCACCGGCGTGGACCTCTAGCTGGCGGTGGTGGCGGAATTCAGCGGGGCGACAGTCCGTACGGGGGATTTGGCATGTTCAGGTGATATTTCGGAGATAAGGAGTTAAGGTGAAGAGGCGTGCCCAACACGCGCCTGGATGATTCTCCAACTCACAGTGTTGTCGTGACATCAGCCGCGTGCCCAACACGCGCCTGGATGATTCTCCAACTCACAGTGTTGTCGTGACATCAGCCGCGTGCCCAACACGCGCCTGGATGAAAGCCGTGAGCAATCCCGCCGCTGTTGGTGTCCAATCCCGTACCGACCATGTTTGTGTCTGCCCCGTTAGCATCTGATAGAGGGTGATGTCCGTTATGACATGACCGGCTTTCCTCAGTGCATGTGTTGTCAGTAACATCTGGAGAGCTCGGTCCAACCGTTGGAGCTCCGTGGAATTCTCACCACCTGCCAGAAACCAGACCGTTGTTCCTACAATCATATCCGCCTGCGCAGTTACACCGGGCGCCACTTCGGCGGAGACGCGACACAGAACCGACGGAGCCGATGTTGCGATGGCCCCCGCTCTAGCGGCAAACAGACGCAGAAATTCCCGACACCGGGTCCATTCGCGCTCACCCGGCAGATGAATCAGAACGCCCGTGCGACCGGCGGATAGCGCATTTCCAGCTAGTGCCACCTGATAGGTTGCATTGAGTTCTTCTAGAGGGAGCGATGGCAACGTGAAATGCCGACCATTCGTGTAGATACGCCAGGCTCGAATAAGGTCACATCGGGTTTCTTGGGGCGGTGTGTGGCGAATCGGAGCGAACTGGAAATCTTGAAGTCGCACGGTGGCGAAGCGGAGATTATAAAGCATTGTGCGCATCTTGTGGATAATCTGGATGATGCGGATAACAGTGGGTTGGTCGAAATGGGTGCCGGGTGCTTCGCGGGCCATGGCGGCCAGCACTTCCACATAGGAAATCTGGGGAGGAGGGTCACCCGGTGGCGTTGCGCCGAAGAAGTGCTCTGTGAGTGCCTCAAACAGCGGCTTGTAGGTTTCAAAGACAGCAGCATCTTCGGCGGCAATCTTGATGGTCCAGATGACCCTGTGGGCATCGCGGTCCCACTGTCCACCGGATGCCGGGCGATGGGCGGCGATTTCGCGGTGCCAGAAGGCGCGGAGGAAGTCACTGAATTCATTGGAGAGACCCTGCTCTGCCCACCAATAGGGCGTAACATAGGGTGCTTCTGTAAGGGTGGTGGTGGGGGTCGATGCGACGGTTGGTGTTAAAAATGCCGGTGGAAGGACGCCCAGTCTTTTGATGGTCCGATAATCTTCACCGGCCAGATAGCCAATCCAGTCTGACACGGTCGCCGGTGCGAATCCACCACTCAGTTGGCTGAGCTCATACTGCGGCAGACGGAACCACTGAAGCAGTGGTCGGTGTATCTCCCGCACGAACCGACTCAGAGACCGCTCATGCCGGCTATACGTAATGGTCAGATGTCGTCGCGCACGTGTTACCGCAACATAGAAGAGACGGCGCTCCTGGAGAACAGAATCCTCATCCTTCTGTTGGGGAAACACTTCGTCGTTCATGCGCACCAGAAACACATTATCCCATTCCAGTCCCTTGGAGCCATGGAAGGTACTCAGATAAATCGTACGTTGTGGGTCCGTGTGCGTTGTGGCGGCCGTAACAGTGTCATCCATAGCATCCTGAATAAAACGCACCCGTGCTCCCATTCGTAACAGCGTCTCCTCATAGGCATACAGAACACTGTTGAACTTGCTCAGAATAACAGTGGAGCCCGTTGCTCTGCCAGCGGCTTCAGCCACCCAGTCCCGCTCTTCCGCCGTGCGTGCGAAGTAATGGACTTCTGGTCGTGCGCCCTGCTCTGCAGCCGGTGCCGGACTCATTAGCTCTTTGTGGGGCAGTGTCGGAATGAAACGCATAATGGAATTGGCCACGGCCACAATGGCTCCACTGGAGCGATAGTTCGTGGAAAGCTGGAAATCGGCGACACCCGGAAAGCGACGATGAAAGTTCAGAATGTAATCCACACAGGAGCCGCGCCAGGTATAGATGTTCTGGGCATCATCTCCGACAATTGTTACCGACGTGGTATCCGGCGCGCAGTGAAGGGCCCGGATGAAATCGTACTGTGTATCATTGATATCTTGGAATTCATCTATGAAAATCCAGCGGAGGCTGCTGGCCCAGGTGCGCCCTGCCGGTGTGCGGAGCCAGTCCAGTGCCTTCAGTGGCAGCTCATCCACGTGATAGATGTCTGTTAGTGCGTCCGGGTTATGATGTCGGAGAATCTGTTGGCTCAATGAATGAAAAGTTCCACACAGAATGCGTCGTATGCCCACCAGGGCTTCCAGACGCGAACGCATGACAGCCGCGGCGTTGTGCGTGAAGGTGAGCAAAATGATTTGGTCGGGGCTGGCGGCGATGACGGGGTCCGTTAGAAGGTGCGCAATTCGCGTCGTGAGTGTCGTAGTTTTGCCGGAGCCCGCGGATGCCAGAATGCGGAGATTGAGAAACGGCGGCTGGCGAACAATCGCGGCCTGTTCGTTGTTAAGCGTAACAGTTGCCTCCGGAAAGACGAACCGATTACCGGCAGCCATGCTATCTCTTCTGTAACGCGGCGTTTAGGAGGAGCGTTCCTCAATCGCCGTCCCGATTAATGATTTGGGCACTGTTGCTGCTTTTGGGAGTGGTGGCGGCCATTCACTGGGTTGATTACTCCCGGGCTGTGGAGGAATACACGTTCGCACAGCCAGGTGGCGTGGCCGATGTTTGTCCTTCTCTCTTGAATGATAAGACACCGGTTGTAGTGGAAGTCGGCGCGCTGCCGTGGCGCCCCGATGTTGCAGGAGTGGCAACCTGGCCCGTTGAAGTGGAAGGCGGAATGGAGATGCCGGTGTCGGCTTGGGTTGCGATAGAGGCTCGTGAGCGTCCTGACATCGTGAATGGTGCGACGGTAGCACGAGAGATGGGACTGGACACGGGACTAGCAGAGCTGGATGGCGCGCGTCCTTTCTGGTGGCTGCCGGGGTTCCAGGCTATGGAGGTGGGTGTTCTGAATGGAGCCGAAAAACTGGGACTCTCCTGGGTAACTGCGGAGAGGCGGTGGGTTGGCTGTACGGCGGGTGCGCCCCTGGTGTTGTGGTTGGTCCATTCGCGGTATCGGCGGTTTCTTCCTGAAGAGACGGGTGTGGACCCCTGGGAACTTACAGTGGCATCGGCTCCCTGGATTGGACGGGTCCAGTTCGTAGAGGTGCGTGTGCGACCGGGCTGGTGTGTGGGATTGCCGGCACACTGGGGCTACGCTGTTCGGTCTGAAGCGGATACTGACAAAGATGCGGGAGCATCCTGGTGGTTCTCAGCAGAGCAACAGTCTCCTCTGTCACTGGCATTGAGTCAGTTTAGAGAGCAGCCGAAATCTAGCGGGAACTAACAAGGGTGCGGGCATGAGTCAGCCATTTCAGGGATATCAGCCTTACGAATCGGAAACTGACACGGAGTCCGATTCGGAATCAACTGGGGGCTCTACGGACAGCGGTAGCGGTAGCGACAGCGGTAGTGGCAGCGGTAGAGGCAGCGGTAGAGGCAGAGGAACAACAGGGACAACTGCGCAGCAGCGTGTGGCACATGACGGACGCATGGAGGCACTAGACAGCTGGCGGACGGCAGCCCAGAGTTGGATTGCCGGAACGGGGCGTCAGGCGGCCCCTACGGGTCAATTGTTACGTCCGTTGCCTCTTTCGGCAGCGGTGCCGCCACCGGGTGGGCGACCGGCGGGTGCTCCCCGTGCCGGTGCCGTGGATTTGCCCCTGGAGTTGCGGGCGAATGACATCCGACGCTACATCATCAACATTGACAGCCAGTTCCGTGAGAATCCGCGGGGTACTTCGGCAGGAGACTTCTGGTGGCATCTTGTTGCACCTTTGCGGAATGTGCTACGTGTACGGGTGGCATCTGTGGAGTTGCCGAACAACTACAAGTTCTTCACTGCCGGGCGGCGTTTCACGACACTGACCATTAGTAAGACGGGGGTCGCCAGTTACACCATTACGATTCCAGATGGTAACTATACGGCAGGAGATATGGTGGATACATTGGGTGGGCTTATTGGAGTGGGAGAGTTGGCAGCGCTCTCTGGTATGACGGTGGAGTTTTCGGAGATTACGGGAAAATTCACGTTCTGTGCGCCGTTTAATTTCACAATTGATACTGTACCCGGAAGCTGGTCGCGACCGATTAGTTATGGACTGGGTTGGTATTTGGGATTTACATATGGAGAGCATGCTGCGATTGTCACAACGGATATCAGCGGTAACACTGAATATTGCGTTGTAAGTGATGGTTGCGCGAATTTTGCGGGTGACCACTATCTACTGCTGAAGGTGAATGATCTGGACTGTGTTACACAGACAGTGGCCATCTATGCCGATGGTGTGCCGGCACAGGAGAATGCGATTACGGCACTGGCAAAACTGGTGCTGCGGGAGCCAAAGAATTACATGACGTTTGATGACTATTCGGGCCAACATATCAAGGAGGTAGTGTTCCAGAATCCGCGGGACCTGTTACGATTCCATGTTCAGCTACTGGATGCGTTTGGGGAAGTAGTGGATTTGTGCACGGCACAGTTTTCCTTTTCACTGGAGGTGTTGGAGGTGTTGAATCCATCGCTGTTTGATGCGGTGCGGGATTCCATTATGTTGCGGTATGTATAAATCGTTGTTACTAATAGATGTTTGGAACAGTTGCCAACTCCGTTTTCCAGTTCAGCGGGCCAAGTCTGCTTGCGTGGACCGCTGCCTATGCTCTCTGGGAGCCGATATCCTATTTTCTGATTCGGGCTCTTTCTACCGCACGGTCCGTTGGTGAATACTATGACCCGGCACGGATGCCGGTGAGCGTTGTCTTCTTTGGAGATTACATCTATTCCACCTTCATTCTGTTAGTGGCGCAACAGGTGATTGGTGGTGTGTTGGGTGCGGCCGGCTCCTGGTTGGCGGCACTGGGTGTCTTCCTGGGCGTTCAATGGCTCTCCGATTTTGTGTTCTATCTGTTTGTATCGGGGCTCCCACGGGGAACGTCACGCTATGTGGATTTCTTCCAGCGTTACACGAAGGAGGTAGGTGCCGGTGCTTTGGTGGGGGATTCTCTGTATGGTGTCGTCTGGCTGAGTCTCTCTCAGTGGATGCTGGGTGGCGGTCTGCCGGCCTGGGGACAACTGACCGCGATTGTGCTGCTGCTGTTCGGCACTCTGATAGTCTCATATTAGTTGAGAGTTCCTTGTAAGAATCCTTCTCCGTGTTAGAGAGTAGCAATGAACACCCTTGTTCCTACGCCGAATACGGCGGGATGGTATCGCACACAGTATGGCTGCCTCAAGAATGATCCGACCCGATGGGCGCGGTATCACACGTTTTCGGATGCGATGATTCCCGAAGGCGTGCCGTTGGATCCGGCGGCGTCGTCCAAAATCTGTCTGGATTATCGGACGGCGTGGCCCATGGAGTATCGGAGTAATGCGGAGCAGGAGGACATGGTGCTAACAGAGATGTCACATCCCCAGTTCGCTTTTCGGGCAACCGTGGGAGGACCAGCAACTGTCCGACAGGTGGATGTAGAGAGTCAGCTGCGGCGTCTGGACCAGCCGCTGGGACGCTGCCAGGCCGTGATGGCACCCGATGCCCCGCTGTATCGGAATACCGTGGCTCCGCCTGTGCCGCCTCCGGGTGCCGTACCGGTAGGTGTGCAGAATGCGGGCAATCCGATTGCCGTGATTGTTCAGAAGCCGGATGCCTGTCGGTCCGCGGCGGATGCCGTAGCGACGGCGATGTCGGGGCGGCAGTTCAATAATCCGACACGCCAGGATACGGCACGGATGGTCCAGCCCTTCGCACCGCCCGGTATTGGCACAGGAGAGCCACGGAATGGCTCGGGGCGCATGGCGGGTGTCTATTATTCATAGATGACATCCTGGACGCGCTGACTGTCGGCATCATAGACGACGAAGACACGACCGCTGGAGATCCGGGGCGGCGGTGACCAGGTTTCCCGGGGCTTGAGAGCAACGACGATGTGTTCAATGCCGCGACTTTTGAGAGCGGTTAGTACAGTGGCCAGCGTCTGACCAATGTACTGATTACGAAACAGAAGAATGGGAGTGGGTCTGGATGCGGGTCTGGGTGGCGGCTCAAATAAGGAGAAAAGAGCACCCATTACTGCTAGTGCCTTCCAATTAATTATCTGCTAATTGGAGTTCTAGTTCGTCTAATTAGCAGTCGTTAATGACTGGATAATTAGAGATTCAGTATGATATTTAGTCGGTTATTTAATGAGGGCCACCAGCTATTGCAGAGTTTCAATCACCATACAATCCAGCGCCTGGTCGTCCACTGTGCGGGCTTCTACGGCCATTGGTGGCTGCCGACCCTTTAACAATCGGATGGTTTTGCCCCAGGCATAGGTGAGCGCCATGCCCAGCAGAGCAACAGTTCCCACAACAACGGCTCCGACAGCTGCAGAGGCTGTCAGTGCAATCATGTTACCAGAGGATTGGACACTGGGTGTCAGCATACCGTATCCAACCGTTTCAATGGCGGTTTTTACGATTTGGGCGGTAATCGGACCGGCAATCAGTGTTACTCCGGCACCAACAAGAGTGGAGGTGGCAGTGGTTCCCACGCGACTAAGCGTTGTTGCGGCGACTCCAGTTGTTGAAAGCGCCGTATAAGTAAGCGCACTGGCCGTTGCTCCGGTAATCAGGCTAGTCGCTGTTATTAGAATACGCATGCGTGTCCTTTCTTGTTAGGAGTTTGTAAAGGTTTTACAGGGTCCTAACAAGGAGATTCCATGTTTCGCTCTGGTGGCGGTAGCAGTGGGGGTGGCGGTGGTGGTGGGTCAACAGCTCCAGCTATGAAACGACTGGCACCCGGTGAGGCTGCGAAGGTTATGGCAAAATATCCGGATAAGTTACCCGTGGCGATACACAAAGCACGGGGTGCACGGGATACACTGCCGGAGTTGAAAAAATGGAAATATGTCGTGCCACGGGACCTGTCCATGGGACAGTTGATATATCTCATTCGGCGGTATCTGACACTGCCACCTGAAGATGCTCTGTTTCTGTTTGTGGGAAATACACTGGTACCCAGCTCCGCGCAGATTTCGGAAGTGTGGGCACAGTATCGGGAGGATGACGGGGCGCTTCATGTGGTGTATTCGGGCGAGTCTGCGTTTGGCTAGCCAAACAGCAGACAACGTCGCGCGTTGCGCTCCAAGTCCGCATTCGGCTGACACACGGGCTCGCAGAGCCCGGAATCTGCGTTTGGCTAGCCAAACAGCAGACAACGTCGTGCGTTGCGCTCCAAGTCCGCATTCGGATGACTTACAAACCCGTGCTAGAGGTAGAATGCCCCTCTACCGTCTGCGCCGCCATGTTATCTACGATTCTGCCTGCGGACAAACACAGGAAGTCTGGGGCGTTGACCGCCCCTTTGGCTCACCGGCACTCAAAACGCGCCCGTCACCCCGTGACACAGATGCCGATGACCCGCTACGACGGGGCGGTCGCAATGATTGTATCTGTGCACCTCTGTTAGTTCTGGAGGGAGACTATGTTACATGGGATGATATCTGGGAATGGCTGTCTATTGCGGAAGGTGTCGGTTATGAAGTTGTGAGTGGTTTTAAAAAGATGTCACCCTATTCAACGATTGTTCTAAGGGGGCCTTAATCGTCTATCCCTGCGGCGGCTTTCTTACGGGGCGCACGCGGTTTCGTTGTCTTTGGAGCGGTAGCAGCAGAGGCAGCAGGAGGGGCCTTCTTACTAGCAAGTGCCAGCTTATACACTTGCTCTGCAGATTCCGGTGTCAGTGTTGCCCACGGAGTTGCCTCTGGGATACCCACAAACATCGGTTTCTTGGTCGCACCCGGTGCGGTCACTTTGAACATGTAGAGACCATATGGGCCGCGCCGAATTCGGTAACCACCCACCAGATGGTCAACGGCTGCTGCCGCTACGGTAGGATCCGCTTTGGCCAGAAGACGCTCACTCAGCTCTGCCAGCGTATCGGTGGACTTACAGTTGAGAGAGTGACCGCGCCAAGTAACATACGGACCGAACTTTCCCGTGCGACGGAGAACCGGCTCTCCATCCAGGTCGCCCAGTGATTCACCTGTGCTGGCGATCTTTGCGGCGGAGAAGGCGGCTTCTGCGTCGGCACGGGTGGCGGTTGCAATAGACAGATGCGCCGGTACGGATGCGAATCGCACGGGAGGCATCTTGTCGGGCTGCTCCAGAACAAACAGTGGACCCTTCTTACTAATCACCATTTTGTAGCCGTCACCGAAGTTGGCAACACGGTCACTGGTTGTCGGTGCGATTCCGGCTCCTCCTACGGCTGGCGTAGATGGAGTGGCCATGATTATGTCGTAACGTTCTTTGTAACGGTCCCATGTTTCTGTCAGAAGTGTCTGCCAGTGCCGTGCGCCCTTTGCCACTTCATCCAGCTGGGCTTCCATGGCCGCCGTCATGTCGTAGGCAATCATATCGTCAAAGTTTCGTAGAAGCCACTCAATTACCGTGCGGCCCAGTGCGGTAGTGCGGATCTTATCGCGCTCTGCGCCGGCACGCTCCGTACGGGTTGCCGCCGTGGGGGCGGAGCGACCGGCTGTTAGTGTGAGTGACTTGAGAGTGATGGGGGTTGCCGGAATATTGGCCTTTTCCACATAGCCGCGGTCCAACACGGTTTCTACCAGTGTCGCGTAGGTGGAGGGACGACCGATACCACGGGACTCCAGCTCCCGAATCAGAGAGGCCTCTGTATAGCGGGAAGGTGCTGATGAGCGATTTTCGGAGGCCGTCACAGTTGTCCAGGGCAGCGCCTGTCCAGCTGCAAGCGACTTGCGGGCTTCGTAGGTGGCAGCATCGGCGGCGTGTTCTTCGGCTTTCTTTTCGGCGTCTAGGGCGCGCCAGCCGGCGAATGCCTGCTTTTCCCATTCTGTCGTGAGAGTGGCAGCGTCGGTCGCGGCAGTGAAAGTGGCAGTCAGTTTAGTGACATCCCGCCGCTCAGGCGCCATCTGAGACTGAATTGTGCGACGCCAGATGAGCTCATAGAGTTTCTGTTCAGTGGGACCCTGTTCGGTAAGCTCTGTATGCTCCAGATGCGTGGGGCGGATGCCTTCGTGCGCTGCCTGTGCCTCTGGCATAGTTGCAGTAGCCGCAGCACCTCCTTCCGCAGTTGCTGTGGTAGTCTTCTTGCGTCGCACCACCTTCTTTTTTGTTCCTTCTTCTAGTGAACCCAGATATTCGGCTCCCCACCGGGCCGTTACAAGTGCCGCGACCGCCTCCTTCGCCTCTTCACTCAGCACGGCATTGTCTGTGCGCATGTAGGTGATGTGACCCGCCTCATAGAGCGTCTGGGCCGCACGCATGGTGGCCTTCGGGTTGAGTCCCAGTCGGCTGCTGGCCTCTTGTTGGAGAGAGCTGGTAATGAAGGGGGCTGGAGCACTAGAAGTGGCAACACGCTCCTGTCGGTTTGTAATTGTTAGTGTGTGGGGGGCAGGACTAACACGGGCTAGTAGAGCAGCTGCGGCGGCTTCAGTAGAAAGATCCTCTGTAGCGCGCCAGATGAGTGGCTCTTCTGCTGCTACTGTGGAAGAGGCAGGAGTAGTGGCTGTCAGTCGCCAACTGAGAGAGGATGTGTGTCCTGCAATTTCCTGATCACGGTCATAAATGATACGAAGGGCCGGTGTCTGACAGCGACCGGCAGAGAGACCCGGCTTATTCCCAACACCGCGCCACAGACAGGGTGACAATGTGAAGCCGATGAGCATGTCCAACATGGTGCGGGCCTGTTGGGCATTGAACTTGTGGAAATCAATGCGACCGGGTGAGGCGACGGCGGCCGTTATCGCGGCGGCTGTAATCTCATGGAAGGTAACACGGGGCGTTGTGGCAGGGTCCAGTCCCAGCAGAATACAGGTATGCCAGGCGATGGCTTCGCCTTCGCGGTCATCGTCGGCGCCCAGATAGACCTGGGAGGCCGCGGCGGCTTCACGGCGGAGAGCGGCGATGGCGTCGGCCTTGGAAGCGATGGCTTCGTAGGTGGGCGTCCAAGTGGTACGGAAGCCGATGGCGGTCAGGTCCTCTTTGAGAGCGCGGATGTGGCCCATGGTGGCGCGCACACGCCAGCCGGCACCCAGAATTTCCTGGATTTTCTTACATTTGGCGGGTGATTCCACAATCAGAAGTTTGGGTCCACCGGTTGCTGCGCCACCACCGGTTGCTGCGCCACCACCGGTTGCTGCGCCACCACCGGTTGCTGCGCCACCACCGGTTGCTGCGCCACCACCGGTTGCTGCGCCACCAGCAGCAGTGGCAGTTGTCTTGGGAGAAGAGCGTTTGGGAGGCATCGTGCTGAGCAGTCACGGGTGACCGGTCGGGTGTCACTTTTACGGGGTGGCTAGCGCTATCCAATAAAGTTTAGACTAGAGTGTTCTTTTGTTTGTCTAATTATCTGTCGTTTAACGACTGTTAATTAGAGTGTCTAGAGAATAGTTTAGTCGACAAATTTATGATAGCCACTAGCTAGCAATTACCTACGCCGACTGGTGTGACGGCGACGATGGGTTGACTTCCGTGTCAGGGAAGAGCCGAAACGACGGGTGGTGCGACCCACACGGCGGGCGATGTTCTCACCGCGACGGAGGGCGGCGCCGGCCAGGCGGCTGGTGGAGCGACCGACACGGCGGACAATGTTTCTGGAGCGCTTCAGGGACTTACGGAAGAAACGCGCGACGTTCATCTTGTCTACAGTGGTGTGGGAGATTCTTTGGTTGGGAGCTGTCGGTTAAGCCCTCCAATGCTGCGCATTGTCGGCTCACGTCACCTAGGCTAGCTCATGATATTCGCGCCTAGGCGCCGGGGCCCTCCAGGACTACGTCCTGTCGGTTAAGCCATCTCCACGTACTGTCGTAGTGGAGCTGGGAACCCATTGAACTCCGATGAGCTGACAACCGTATACGCTCCCATGTTCCGAACGCGGAGGCGGTCGCCCACCCGAAGTGTCGGTAACAGGGTGTCCTCCACAATACAGTCCGCCGAATCACAGGTACGGCCAAACAGCGTTGTGGGCTCCAGTGGGCGACGGTGGGCATCGGGAGCTATATGCTCAAAATCGGGGCGAAATCCATCAAAGGGAATGTTACTGAAAATACCATAGACCGATTCATCCAGAGTGACGCGGGTACCCGTTGTCGCCGGAGGAAGGCGGGGCTTAACACCAATCACCTCTACCTCTGCATCCGCTGCCGGAGCGGCGAAGAAGCGGCCCGGCTCCGCAATCCACTGCGTAGAAGCCGGAAAGAGGGGCATCGCCGTGCGAATTGACGCCGCTGCTGCGGCGAAGGCTGCCGGGTCTGACACGAAACCACCTCCCAGATCCATGATACGTGCCTTGCGCCCGGGATCCACCGCCGCCGCGCACTCAATCGCACGGGCAAACTGTGCCGGATTCTGACAGACCGACCCAACGTGGAAACTCCAGCCGCTCTGGGGAATGCAGGCGGCCTGGAGCGCACGCTGAATCGCCGGAACCCACTCCAGAGGCGCACCGAACTTACGGGAGAACGGCTGAGCAGAGCCGCCATCCGGAACTAACAGACGAATCAGCGTGTCACCCGGCCAGGCGGCGGCCCGGAGCTTTTCCACTTCTTCCACGGAATCCACGACGGTGGTGGGCACACCCAGGGCGGCGGCGCGTCGGAGGTCTGTAACCGTCTTACAGGGCTGGGCATAGACAATATCGGAGACAGGGCGCGCGCCGGCGGTGATGACATCCTCCATCTCACGGGGAGAGGCGCAATCAAATCGGGTGCCGGCGGATCGGAGCCATCGGAGCAAAGTCGGGTCGTTGTTTGCTTTCACTGCATAGTAGGGAGTTACCTGGGGAAGGTGCGTCCGCCACAGGGCGGCTTGAGCAACGACACGGCTTTGTTGAAAGAGGAGGCGGGCGGTGGATGCGGTCAGCGCGATAGTTGTATTCAGGGAGCGCAAAATCTTTTTAGGCCAGCTCTGTTCCCCCAACATTCATAGAAAGTGATTTCATAATATTATCCATGGTTATAGCTTCATCAGTTGCTGGAGAAAGACCGGTTCCGGCACCACCCACAGCTCCTAGTGGAGAGGCGGTTCTATTTGAGCTACGGCGGGGTATATATTTGAACGTGTATCTACCATTCTTTCCCTCACGTATCTCACGGATACCATAGTTGGGTAACCCCTTACGGATTTCAGCAACACGTTCAGGAGAAGGCGGTAGAATTGACTTTTTCGCAAAAGGGTTTGCGAATCGATAGATATTCTTGGTTAGAGCAGCCTTTCTGCGGGCTGTTGTGCGACGACGCTTGGATGAAGATGAGGAAGAGGAAGAGGAAGAGGAAGAAGAAGAGGAAGAGGAAGAAGAAGAGGAAGAGACTTTCTTTGCTGTCTTTACGGGGGCCTTTCTAGCGGTCTTCTTCGCACTGACAGCATTTTTCTTTGCGGTTGCGGTTTCGCGCCTTACCGCAGCAGTAGCATTGGCCTTTGCAGCCTTCACCATAGCAGCAGCCTCTTCTGCATTACGCGCGGCCTTGGCGGCTACCTTTTCGGCTGCTTCCGCACGGTTCTCCAAATTTGCAACCGTCAGACCCAGACGCGCCAGCTCATCCAGAGTCTTCTTTGAGCCGATAATATGTGACTTCTCTGGAATATTCTCCTCATCCATCATTCCATGGTATGTTACTGTTCCCTTCTCCGCATTCTTTATTTTACGTGTCAAACACGTCTTACAGAGACGCGAATTCTTTGCGCAGGGCTTCTTACAGGCAGCTGCCACATAAGGAGCAAACTTCATACCAGCAATCTTCTCTATTTGCTCACCACATAGCCGACCGCGACATAGCCCATCATTGGAAGAAGAGGATGACATCCTACGCCTTTCTACAAAGGGGTGTGACAAAAGTTGATGCTGGGTGGGTAGGCCGGGTCACTGCGCCCCGTAGGACACAAACATCCCTTTTCTTGAAATAGAGATACGCGCCCCTCTCCATGACAAACGGAACGCGTCTCTGCTCTACTCCACCTGCGGGCGGCTATGTCGGTGCTGGAATTCTGTTGATGCGCTTGGGGGTAGTTGGAGAGGTGCCCCGCTTTCTGCTCCTCCGGGGGCGTGACACGGGTATCTGGAGTTTCTCTAAGGGTCATCCCGAAGAGGAGGATGGCGGTGACCCTCTCCGCACAGCAATCCGGGAAACACGTGAAGAAACCGGCTATGAGCTGGGAAGGGATTACACCTTGGTTGGAGAGAGCTCCATACGCCTGGGAAAGCGGCCCTACTGGGTGGGACTTCTTACCGCGACCGGTGCGGCAACACGTCTGCGTCTGGCCTTCGGAGAGCATTCGGATGCCGGCTGGTTTACCTGGTCCGAAGTGGGTCGCCTTGTTACTAACACGGATGTGCGGGCCTGGGTCAAAAAGGCGATGGTTCCTAGCAGCGGGTTTGCGCGTCTCATGGCTTCGGCGGCCCTCCCAATAAGCTGGAAGATGCCGGAGCCGGTGCGGGAGCTGGAGCGACCGTCAGAGAGCGCTTCCAGGAAATCCACGCATTTGTCCGCTCCGGCGTGTATCGCGTCTTGAGCATCTGTGTGGCTAGCTCATGAATCAGTCGGTCTTTTGGCTCCAGAGAGGCCCGGAAAGCGGCGATTTCAGTAGGGGGAACAGGCATGATGGGTGGAGGCAGTCGTACAGGAGGACCGCACACCGTGACTGAGCTGGTGTCACTTTTACGGCGACAGGGGCGACCTCTAGCATCCTTTCGCCAGGGAGATCGCGTTCGGGGCGCAACCGGAATGGCGCATCGGCGGGGATATTCCTATGTGCTGGAGGCCGCACCCGGTGCAATCGATCGGGAAGGAACGGGGTTTGAGCCAGAGCTAACACCGGCGGAGATGTTGGCTCTAGGCGTGTTTGAAGGCAAGTATCTCAATGACTGCGTATCGGAATTTCCCGCAGAGTGGTTCATCGGCGGACTTACAACGGGGCGACTGTCTCCCGAAGGCGCGGATGCCGTGCGGTGTAACTGTTTTGGAGTGCGGTCGCGTCAGCCGTTGTCGGTTTGGCGGGAGAATGGCTGGGCTCCTTCACGGCGGCCTCCGGCTGGAGGTGACCATTATGGGGGAGCACTATCGCATATGGCCTCTAATCCGGATGAGCGGGGCTGGTTTCAATGGTACTGTCGGTACTGGATGGGGCGGCGCCTACCGGAAATGGACCGGATCCAGATTGCGCGATGGCGGTCCTTTCGGCGGCACGCAGGCTCCGTACGGGCGGGATGTCGGCGCGGCGATGTGAGTTGTTATCCGCGGGAGCGACAGGCACTCCTTCAGTGGGCTTACAATCCCTTCTTGTAATCTTAATCTTTCCTCAAAGGTAGAAGCAAATGAGCACAATTCCCGCTGCCCAGGCGGCTGTTGCTGCAGCCGAAACACGGGTACGTAATGCAGAGGCAACTGTGAATCAACTTGATGCCGCACAGCGGGCAGCAAAGACAGGAACACTGCGGACCCAGATTGGTCGGCAGCTGGCTATGGCGCGTATAGATTTACAGAATGCACAGAATGCGCTCACTACGGCACGTGCAAATCTGACGCGACTACAGACAGCAGCAGCCGCTGCTGCTGTCGCACCAGCTCCCGCCCCGGCTCCTGTCACAGGACCCCAAGGCCTGGTACGTGCGCTCTGTGTGGGTATCAATTACAAGAGCACTGCCTATGAGCTGTATGGCTGCGTGAATGATGCGAAGAACATGGCCGAACAACTCCGCACCTTCTTCCCCGCGGCAGGAGAAATCCGCACTCTCACCGATGAAACGGCAACAAAGCCCACGAAGGCGAACATTCTGGCGGGGATTAACTGGCTGGTGAGCGGGCTGGTTGCCGGTCAGAACGTGGTTTTCCAGTTCGCGGGTCACGGCGGGCGCGTGCGTGATACAAATGGAGATGAAGCATCGGGGCTTGATTCCTGTATTTACGCGCTGGGTATGGAGACTATCACGGATGATGAGCTGCGGTCGGCTCTGGCGGAGCGTGTCCCGGCGGGATGTAAGTGTCTGGCTATTCTGGATTCCTGTCACAGCGGAACAGCCGTGGACCTCCGGTATCGCTGGCAGGCTCCATCGGCAACGCAGCTCACATACACGGAAGCCGCGGCCTATCCCAAGACTGCGGGTTCTGTTCTGTTTGTAAGTGGCTGCCGCGATGAAGAGTACGCGATGGATACTGTTGCAAAGGACGACCGGCCGTGCGGAGCAATGTCCATGGCGCTGTTGGATACGTGGCGCACCTACGGAGCAGGCATCAAGCTCAAGTATCTGCTATGGGATGTGCGGAAGTATCTGAAGGACAATGGCTACTCACAGGTGCCGCAGCTGGAGACGGGGCTGTTTCAGGATATGAACGTTGTTTGGCATTTGGGTACCGCGAATTAAAAGACATTCTTCACAATCCAGTGTGTTGCGATGGCAGTTGTGCCACACAGGAAGGTGCCCCAGGCGATATCGGAGAGAGCATACGTCAACGGATAGGCTCGCAGAGTTGCGTAGTTCGTGAGGTCATAGACACCATAGATGACAAGGCCCAGAAGAGCACCATGGGATCCCGTCTCTAACAGAGTGTCTCCTGGGGCGAAGAATGTGACTCCCGCAGCAATCAGAAGATACACCAGAAGAGCCGGAGTCCAGCGAATCTGAAGGGGTGTGCTCTGAATGCCGGCAATTACGCGCCGACTGGTAGGAGCATTGGCCGTGAGCCACACTGCATCTAACAAAAGAAGGATGACCAGTGCCGTGACAAACCGGGTGAGCCATGTGGGTAACATTTGGGTTCTGCGTCTATCAGGGATGCGGTAAAATGCGGTTGACTGACAGAAGATAACCGGGCTGCAATGTCTGCTGCTGCCGAAACCGTGCGACTAGAGGAATTCATGGGTGTACTCCAGGGGCGGCTGGTGGTGGCCTGGCAGACTGCGGATGCCGTGACACCGTGGCTGCCAACAGAATTCATGCCCGCCGCTTATGTGACGCGGATTCTGGTGACCGGGCGGGCAGCGGGACTCTCTACGGCACTGACCGCGGACCCCTCCTGGACGCAGGTGTGGCGCTCTCCCGGAAGCAAGGAGTGGGCGTGTCTGCTGGGAATTCTGGTTCATATGCCGGGACCGATGTTACTGGTCGTGGGACCGGATATCGTGCTGTCGCCGAAGCTGGTGGGTGCGCTCAAGAGTGCGGCAACAGAGGGTGCCACGGTGATTGTGCTGCGGTCGGTGGCGTCGGGTATGCCGGCCTGGCCCGTAGGAGTGGATGTGATGCTGCCGGACCAGGTGTTTCTGCCAGTGCTGGGTGGAGGACCGGGACTCATGGCCGTCTTCAATGAATGGGCCGCGCGTGCCGTGCCGCGTCTGGAAGCCAAAACGCTGTTACCGCAACTGGCCGCCCAGGGATATGGACTGACAGTAACGGGAGGAACGTGGTATTGGTATCGGCCCACGGAATCAGCGGGTATGGTGACGTTATCGGTTGCTCAAGTGGCGCGTCAACTCACTATTTTGGGGGGGATGCTAGAGCGTACAATTGTATAATATATTTTGACATGAATATCTAGAAGATGGATAGAAGTGCTGGCGCACATACAGCTAGAATAACTGCCCGTGCAATGCTTAGCTCTGAAATTATTGCTCAGCGGCAGCAAGCCGCAAGACCTGTTATTATATCAACACAGAATCAACTTACTGCACATACTGCAAGAGCAGTTGTTTTATCATGCATGGACTTTAGATTAATCGATGACCAAGTTACATTATTAAATAGACTTGGTTATAATAATAACTATGATGCATTAATTTTAGCTGGGGCTAGCCTTGGTTATAATCAGGATACATATACATCCTGGCGAACTACTATTAATAATCATATCGATCTTGCTGAAAGTCTCCATCATATCCATGAAATCATAGTTATTGACCATATGAGCTGTGGGGCATATCGTTTATTGCTAAATGGTGGTACACCATTAACCTATTCAGAAGAATATGCCTTACATATCCAAAATTTTACAATATTCAAGGAGAAGATAGCTGAAGAATTCCCAACATTATCTGTTAAGGTTTTTCTAATGGAAGTAGATGGTACTATATCATATTCTGGATAAGTCTGTGTAACATTATGACCATCTAGATGTCAGTTGTTTGTAGAATCCGCTGTTTGCGACGACCTTGCGCCCCGTTCCTCTGCGGACTTCTTCAATAAGCTCTGCAGCGGAGCGACCCGTCAGAGAGCAGGCATACGCAATGGCCAGAGTTGCGGACCGATTGATGCCGGCATAACAGTGGATATAGACCGCCGCTGCAGGGTTCCGGAGGGCTTCTGTTATGTAACGCATCAGGCGACCATAGTGCTGCTCTAAAATCGGAAAGCTCTCATCATCATAGGAACGGAGAAACAGAAAATGCCGCATTTGGGCATCCCGGGAGCTAGAGGTGAAACAGCTTTCGCAGTTCACCACATGCGTGAACGGGCGGAGGAGGGCAGGGTCATGTGTAGGACCGGCACCTCCAAACCAAACACGCGACCCAGGAACTATCTCATACGGTATGGCCATCTAGAGAAGAGATGTATTGTTATGTTTAAGATGTTTGTTTTCCTATTGGCTATTTTTGGATACGATGTGTGGTTCTATATCTCACATCGTCTCCTTCATCTGCCTGCTCTGTATTGGATTCACCGGGTTCACCATGAAAAGGTCGTGGGGCTTCGCTGGCCGGATACCTATTACGGTCACTGGTTCGAAGGACCCTTCCAGAGTGTGGGATTCCTGTTGCCGCTTGCGTTCGGATATGGTCTTGTGGGGGACTGGGTCGGATGGTTGGCCGCGCTGGCGTTTGTAAATGCCCGGGGGATGATGCGGCACGATGACCGGATGGTTCGTTGGATTGGATCGCATCATCTGTTACATCACCGCGACCCCCGGGTTAACTATGGAGAGGCGTGGATAGATGCGCTGGTAGGAACGCGAAGGATGTGAGCTGCTATAGGATAGAAGACTCTTTAGAAGAAGCCGCCCTGCTGCCGTTTGCTAGTGCTGCGGCGGCCCTTGCGGAACAGCTTGAAGGAGCCCTTGCGCGCCTTGTAGCCCTTGCGGGTCAGGTACTTCAGGGCCTTGCGGCCGGCGGCCTGCTTGCGGCGGCTGACGATGCGACCGTGCTTGTTCTTCACCAGCTCAGATTTGGTGAGCCCACCGGAGGTGTGCTTGGCGGTGCCGTGGTAGACCTGGGCCTTGGAGCCAACCGTGATGGAGGGAGTCATCTTATATTGTGGGGAGCGATTTTATCGCGGTCTGGCTGTGCTAGGGCGATTTTATCCGCAGTAAGTGACACCCTACCCCAAAAACTTGACACGGGGTCGGCGACACAACCGTAGGGTAACAAGACGCCTACGATGACCTCCGTTGCTTCTTCTGATTCTACTACGATCGCTTCCACCTCCAAGTATATCCAAAATGCCACGGGCCTCTATGTATGCCCGCACTGTAGCGAAACCAAGGCACGGAAAAACACGATGTTTTATCATATCAAGAAACACACTGGGATCCTGGACTATGTCTGCCCAGAGCCCGGATGTGGAAAGGGATTTCTCCAAAAGAGTGGGCTAGAGCAACACTGCCTCCAGGCACATCCGGCAGCGGACCGCGTGCTCTGGGGCTGCCCTTGCTGTGACCACACGTGCCCCATGAAGGCAAACATGGTCATTCACATTGGGCGGATGCACGGGGGTGACTGGATTCCCGTGGTGGGAAGCAGCGGCTCCGTAGAGTGCTCGGGTTGCCGGAAATCGTTGGCTTCTCCAACGGCCTATTACTATCACGCTGTGAGTTGTTTCAAAGTACCGCTAGAGCCTACGTGCTCTTCATCTTCTGGAGGCAAGGATGTCACCAGTTAAGGCAACTGACACGATGGCCATGTAACTGACCCCCGATGAGCCAGCTCCACATCCGTATTTTTGGTTGGCAGAATGGCTATGGACTCGTTCAGGATACCGCTGGGCTAAGTCGCCTTCTGGAGCGGATGCGCAGCCTACCGGGGCGGACAGTAACAGTGGAGACCTGTAATCCCTTCACGTGGATACCCCCACGGGATGCAACCAGTGCTGTCGCACATCTCCATATCTATTTGGAGCATCCGTGTCGGATGGCTGTGCCCTGGGCGCTTTACAATGTGATGGTCGTGAATCCGGAATGGTTTTACACGGGCGCATGGGATTGGACAGTTTCTACGACTGGAGGGGGCATGGACATGTTTGTTTTCAAGGATGCCATATCGGCGGATATGTTCAAGATGCGGTATCCACGGGCCCGGACAACGGTTCTTCCATGGTGTTCTCCTCCACCGGTGTCGGATAGTCGCACCGTAACAAAAGAGCGGCGGTTCCTCTATCTCATCGGTGGCTCGGTCAATAAGGCGGCTGCAGCGGAAACGGTCGTCGCAGCATGGCAGCCCGCGTGGCCGCCACTGGAAATCTGGTGCGTTCCCGCGATTGCGGACCGTCTGCGCCCCCTGGTACCTACTGGAGCCGCTGTGGAATTCCAAACGGAGTTCCGCCCCGCTACTGAGAGAGAGGCCCGACAGGCCGCTTGTAGTTGGCACGTCGTTGCGTCAGCGGCAGAAGGCTTTGGTTACACAATGGCGGAGGCGGCGGCTGTGGGAGCATCCGTTCTCTGGACGGACCTGCCGGTCTATCGCTGGACGTGGGGTGCTGTGCTAGGAAGCCTTGGGCGGATTCCAGTTGAGCGACGACCGGCTGTTGTCAGCGGAGGAGCAAAAGTAGAGGAGCTACATCTTGATAATGGATGGCAGATTACGGGAGGAACTGACAGTGTGCGGGCTGCGGTGGAGAGCCTGTTGGCCTTGACACCTGTGGAGACGCGCCGTCTGCAGGAGAGTCTTCAGGCCCGGCGGAGTTGGTGTCTGCGGGAGTTTCGCACGGGTTGGGAACGTGTGGTACAGATGGCCGGTCGCGGGTCACATCCTTCCGCGATTCCGACCAGTGGTCTGAAGACCCGTGCCGGTGAGGAGCTGCCAATGGTGGGAGTTGTAACAGTCACACGGAATCGCCGGGCATGGTGGCCGAATATGGTTGAGAATCTTCAGCGCCAACGGTGGCCGACCTCACGGCTGGTGTGGGTTGTTGTGGATGACGGTGATGCGGGAAGTCGCCTGAAGGAGGAAGTGGCTGCGCTTCATGAGAAGGTACCGGCACTGTCGGTCCTCTATATGGAAGTCGCCAGGAGTGACAGTCTGGGAGCAAAACGAAATGCCGGTGTCGCGGCGGCTGCAGAGGCGGGCGCCACCTATGCGCTCATGATGGACGATGATGACCATTATCCGGAGTCCTCTGTACCAGAGCGAATGCGCTGGCTGCTGCGCTCACCGGGCGCCGATGTGGTGGCATCTTCGACGATTCCCATGTACGATGTAACACGGTATATCTCTGCTATGAATGTACCGCCACTGAAGTTGGGACCAGCAGAGCGCGTTTCAGAGGCAACGGTGGCGTTCCGTATTGGCGCCAAACCGGAGGGTGGCTGGTTCAGTGACAAGAGTGTCGCGGAGGGTGATGGCTGGGTCGGGTCACAGTATAGGGAAATTCCACCCATGGGTATCATCGTGTCGTTCATTCATTCGGCGAACACGTCCTCTCGTCGTGTGCCGGAAGAAAAGGAGCCGAACGGCTGCCATTATGGATTCGGGGATGACTATTTCCGGTATATTCACACAATTGGTGGAGTTTTGGATTCAGAATGAAAAGGGATTACTTTCCCATGAAAGCATAGTACCCGTGATAGCCGATGGCTGCGAAGGCTAACATGAGAATAACTTCACGTGCCCACCGGTCGCCGGTGATGCCGTACGTCATGAGAGCCGGACCGACCACCAGGATATGAATGAGATTCACCCAGCCGGGTTGACCAACACTGTACCGCCCGTACAACTTATACACGTGGTAGAGTGTAATCAGCGCGCCGATTACGGCAACGGCCGGCAGGGGAATCCAGTTGTCGGTTTTGCCGAGTCCAATGAGGAGCAGTGCCGGACCCAGGATGAGGAGATGGAGGAGGTGAATTGTCTGGTGGCTGTCCATGTTTCTACTTTGTCCTATCTAAATAACATATAGTCCTGTATCTCTAAGAATAGTATGAGTGATAGAGGTGTTAGTAGTATCCTGGATTCGCAGGTGCGACTCCTCTATTTAATTGCAGAGCAGTATCATAAGAAGATGGGAGATTCCGTATGGAAGGACGCAATGACCTACATCATGGAGAGACCGACTGTTCGTTTTTCGGAGCTGTGTTACTCTGACCTGATTAGAGCAACAGCATGGTATCATGCGCTATCAGCAATACCGGCCACCGATATGTCACTGGGCTTATCAGGATATACCGGTATGTTGATATCCGCAATTGATGATGTGATTCGTATAGAGTCGGGGGATAATGAGAAAGAGGAGTCGTAGGGTACTTGGGCAAAAATTGACATTGGTACGTTCGGTTGGGGTATTAACACGACACTAGAGAAGACAGAGTACGGAATGACGGGCTCTCTCTTCTGTGATGGTGCATGTAGTGGAAATGGCTCTTCTAGGTCACGGGGTGGCTGGGCCTGGGCCTGGTGGGCGGGCTCCGTCGTTGGTGAGCCGACAGTGGCACGGGCGGATTTATTGGAAACTCCACCGGCAGCAACGAATCAGCGGGCAGAGCTAACCGCTCTCTTGGAGGCACTGCGCTGGTGGTCTAGTCCAGTCGCCAGCTCTGCATGTGGCGGAGGAGGTGGTCCTGTAACAATTTATACGGATTCCATGTATGCGATGAACTGTACGTCGGTCTGGGGACCGGGCTGGCGTCGACGGGGATGGACACGCGGCTCGGGAGAGCCACTTCAGAATCTGGACTTGATTCGGCCGCTGGTAGAGCTATGGCGACCTGAATGGCGACTGGTTCATGTACGGGGTCACCAAACCGGCGCAGGGCCCGGTGCTGTTGGGAACAATTGGGTGGACCGCGCGGCAGTGCTAGCAGCACAGGAAACACCGACCGCGCTGGATCGGCGGGCTCTTACAGGGGTTTCACGTGCGCCTTCTGCTACTCCAGTAACAGCTGCTCCTCCTGTGCGTCATGTAACGGCGATTCCATTTGGCGGGGCCGGAACCCCAACACCAACACCAACAGCAACAGCAACACCAACCGTCCGTCGGGTTGTCAGCAAGTCCGCCGATTTACGCTCCTGGTTTGGATTCGGTTGAAACGCAACGTGACAAACACGATGACTCTGTAAATGAGCTTTCAGGTTTATTCTTTCTCTTACAATAATCCTGAAAGATATGCTGCGATGGAGAGACGTTTTTTAAGTGTAGGCGTCCCTCTTCATTGGGTACCAGCAGTCGGCCCCACTGATTCTGAAATACTTCCCGATGATACATCTCCGCGAACAACGGCAATGATGCTTGGGCACATACGGATGCTGCGTGCGTTTCTTGATACATCTGGAGTGGAGTATGGCATCTTTTGCGAAGATGATATCTTTCTTCGCAAGGACTTTGCCTCCGTAGTTCCTGTAGCAATCGACTTCTATCAGAAAGAGCAGTTAGATATTTTGCTGTTGGGATATCTCATCAATCGGGCACCCTGCTCTGTGTCGGGTCCAAATGATTTCCACATGTTAGGCTACGGCGATGACCAGTGGGGCTCACAGATGTATCTATTAGATAAGGCGGCCGCGCAAAAAATGGTGGATGCTTTTTCCGACAAGCGGCTTGTAACCGGACCCTATAGCCCCGATTGGACTCTAACAAAATATGGAAACCGGGCATTGCTTTATCCAATGTTTGCCGTGGAGTCTGGTGCCGTCTCAACAACCCATGAGGGACAGGTGCGATTTCATCGGCAATGCTTTGAGTTTAACTATCGACCAGGGCTTCATATCTAACACAACTGATTTGCACCCACAGTTCAGATTCGGATAATGTATTGTCTAAATGTATGATTTATCCGTAAATATTGTAGTTATTGTATTTGTTGTATCGTATCCAACACTTCTTAGAGCATTTATAAAAATTGTGTTTATTTCAGCACCTGTACACATTGGATCAGAACTATGTTTATTATAAAAAACTTCTACTACGGATGGATGTTCTAATTTTATAGGATTATTAGTAATGAGAAGTAACGTTATTTTTTCAAGGGAAGGGTTTATTTTCCTAATTATACTAATAAACTCATCTATTTCTTTATGTGTATAATTATTTATAATAATAGAGCCTTCAAATCTAATAAATAGTATTGATGTAGATTCTTGTATAGTTTCTAATAGTCTATCTCTTCTACGAATATAAATATCCTTGAATTCATCTAGCTTATAATGTTCAGAATAAATATTCTCATTGCCAATATATATATACCGGTGTGTTGCTGTAATAATAGTATTATCAGTCTTAGTAACTATTTTATTTAATATATCTGTAATATGGTTTAGTCTATTTGATACGAACCACTCAAATAAACTTGTTTGTTTTTTAAGTTTAGCATTTTGAAGTAAAAATGTTATATTACATGTCTGTCCAATTGGTATTATTGTAGCGTTCATAGTATCCTATATATTTATTATTAAATTATTAATTGTTCCGCCACCACATTCGCCACTTCCAGGGCTCCTTCAATCCATGCCTGTCGCCCCACCGACAGAGATTCGCCGGCTATCCACACGGTGGGATACGGATGTTGGAGTGTTGCGGCAACTGTGGCGGGGTCATAGCTGCCCGGACGCCAATAGGTACAGCCATCCGTCCATTCATAGGGACGGACCCAGTCGGGCTCCGGTATATCATCCGTTTGGGGAGCCCAGAGCCGGCGCACCTCCTTTTGGATGGCGGTCTGAAGTGCTGGACCCTTGAGTCCATGCCAGTGACGGGTGTCGCGGCCTTCTGTGTAAGAAATCATCACAATTCCTTTTGTCGGATTAACGGGAATTACGTAGCGGAGGGGTGAATCGGTGACAATTGCCGGCCCGGTGAAGAGGGACTTGGTCCAGGGATGGTCGGGAGGATAGGCAGCATAGATACGTGTAAGGGGCTCCATACGGAGATAGCGGTGGAAGGCACGGCTTACGGGCGACGGCAAAATCCGCTGGAGAGCCGTGGCATGAAGGGCCAACACAGTACGACCGGGACGCATGGGCGCTTTGCGACCGCGAATATGAAGTGAGCCATCGGAACTAACATGGGTTACCTCCGTATTGAGTGCGATGCGGACGCCGGCTGCGGTAAGGAGGTCTCGCATGCTGCGAATGATGGAAGCCAACCCCTCTTTGATAACAAAGTAGCCGGCATGTGTGCCCATTTCTGCGTGAGGGCGGAAGGATTCGACGGCGAGATCGGCACGGAGCACTTCTGTTTCGGCGCGATAGGGAAAATGGTCTAGGAGGGCATGAAGGTCAGAGGGCGGCATGTGTCTGCGGAGAACTTGACGCAGAGTCGTTTCGCCGGTGGGTGGCGTGGGAAGATGCCGCAGAGCTGCGCGGAGCTCCGCCTCAAAGTGATTGGGTATTGGCTCGGATGAACTCAGAGGCATCCAGGAGAGCTTATCACCCAGGGGAATCCGGGTGAGCGCGAAGCGGTCTATGAGAGCGCCCACGTGACGGTGGCTTTCGTGAATGCGCCCGGCGCCGATTTCGTAGCCATCCCGGTGACTTACAATACGTCCGCCGACGTAATCGTATTTTTCTAGTATGAGAATACTGGAAGGGTCCGTGCCGGCAACTAAGAGACGCTCGGCAATTGTGAGGCCGGCGATGCCGGCACCGACAATGACAGTGGTGGGCGCGACGCGGCGGCGGCGGTGTGTATGACCATGACCAGAACGATTGCTAGGACGGACAGATGTGCGCATGATGGCAAGGGGTAGTCGTCCTTACTTAGGAGAGCGATTCTGCGGGGTTAAGGTAGTACTACAGGCGTAAAAGTTGACTGGCATAGCCTAACCAGGGGTCGGTCAAGTACGATGACTTCTACTCAGACTACAATGACCTCCTTCTACTCGGCAACCCGCATTTCTTCTCAGCTGGCAACTCTTCTAGAGCGGCCAGCGGAGGATGTTCATATCCGGTATGAAATCACAGAAAAAGTTGTGAATCTCTGTCGTAAGAAGGGATTCATTCCGCCGCTGGGCGGGGGCGTGATTCACATGGATACTGCTATGCGGTCAGAGCTGGGTATTCCAGAGGAGGATGCAGTGACTGTCCTGAATCTTGATAGCTACCTGCGCCCCCACATGATTGACCTGCCTCCAATTGATAGGACGACATACGACGACCCCTATGCGCGTTTCAAGGATCATGTTCATTATCAGCAGGAGATGCGTGTGATTTACAGGGGCACTAACAAACCGTCCCGCATTTCTCCACAGCTGGCGACTCTTCTTGAGTTGCCGTCGGACGGGCTCTACACTTATAATTTGGACGTCTTGCGGAAGTTTATCAAGCTCTGTATCGCAAAGGGGTTCCGTCAGGCACGCGGGAAAGAATTGAATCTTGATACAGATACACGGTCTGCGCTTAGTATCCCAGATGGTGTCAAACTTTCTATCTTTAATATTTCGGGGTTCATCTTGCCACATATGCTTGATATCGACCTGGCATCATATCTCCCTGACCCCGACCCGGATGCGGACGCCTATAAGCCCTATAAGCGTGATTGTGTGTGCTGTGCTAGTGATAGTGATAGTGACAGTGATAGTGACAGTGAATAGAGAAGCAACCCCCTCTTCCAGACTAACGCTATTGGAAGAATGCCACTGAATAGAAGGAATGCGCCGTCGCCGTGCTCCGGATATGTTGGTCGCAACATCGGCAGAGTTGATGGACCCCGATGTTCGGTGGTGCCTGTGGAATGATGGGCGCGGCTTTCTGTGGATACGACCCGCAGTGCGCCCCTGGCAGGAAACACTGCGGAACCCCGTTGTGGGTGGCCTCTTTGAGATAACACGGTATGAAGTACCGGATGGTCTTCTGTTAGTATCGGTTGAGGCAGACCGGCTTATTCGGAGACTTTGTTAGTAACCGATTCTAACCAGTGGCTATCATAAATCTTGAAACTAAATCATTGTCTAGAAACTCTAATTTACAGTCACGCTGTGACAGTTAATTAGACAAACAAGAAAATACTCTAGTTTAAACTTTATTTGATAGCGCTATCCAGTGGATTACCGTCGCCGTATCAGAGCTTGTCAGCGACGCGATAACCTTGCCCGGCTCCATGAGTTGAAAGGTGGGATAGCGGGTGATGTCACAATAAACGGGCGTGTAGCGATTCACGGTGGCATCACAGACGAAGAAAGTGGCTCCTGCAGCGGCCGCAGCAGCTTCAATCGCATCCTTGTCCAGACGCGCACACGGTGCGCACTTTTTGGAGGTGAACAGAATCAGCCACCGGTCGGGGCCGGGTCCATTTGCAAACCAGAGCGCTTCAAAGAGCTCTTGTGTGTCTAATGGTATAGGCATCTATGAGCTAACAAGAGTATCCACCGCCATCTTTATCGCGCCACCGGCAATAAGAGCAATGACAGTAGTTCCTAGCACCAGTGATTCAGTGGAGAGAGAGCTGTCGCTCTTCCGTGCTCCGCCTTTCTGGACGCTGGGACTGACTGGCTCTGGCTCTGTCAGTGTCTTCTTGGCAGCTCCCAGCGCATCTGTTACTGCGCCGGCTTTCTCCATCAGTCCGCTAGCACCCTTCTCTAGTGCCCCCGTTACAGCAGAGGCTTTTTCCACAATCTCCTCTCCCTTTTTCAGCGCATCTGTTACAACAGAGGCCTTCTTCATCAATTCCTTTCCCTTTTCCAGTGCCCCGGTTACAGCAGAGGCTTTTCCCACAAGCTCCTCCCCCTTTTTCAGCACATCCGTTACAACAGAGGCCTTCTTTAGCAGGCCACCGGCTAATCCCCCAACACCGGGAATCATGCCACCCAACCCGCCCGGAATATCGGGAACTTCTCCACGACTGACACGCACCAGCCCAAAGTATCCATCTGCTGCTAACATTCCGGTCCTTACAACAGGAATCCAGGAAAGCAAGTTCATAATATTGAGTGTAATTGCTCCCAAGATGCTTCCAAGGAAAAGAGAGGCGGGCCAACTGGTCATGCCCTTCTTGCCACTGCCACTGTCACTTTCGGTCGCGGTGGCGGCTTCCTGCTCCGCTTGGAGAGTCTCCTCATTGTCGTACCCGAATGTGTTGGCAGCATTCTTGGGACCAACCGCAGAGAGTCCAATATCATACCGAACGACCGCCGTCGCATTCGGACCAATAATATCCGTCCAGGATTCAAACAGATTGAGAAGTTTAATCATGTTCTGCGGAATGGCAACACCCTTCTTGGCCAGATGCTCCGGATCAAATATCGCGGAGATTGTAAAAAAAGAGGGAACTATCGTGAAAAATGCCAGAATAGCGGCCAATACCAGTCCAAAAATACTTCCCGTTGCCAAGAAAACTAACATGAATCCACCATCAATCAAGCGACGAACGAAGGCACCCGGGCGACCCTCTAGGAGTGCTGTGATGCCGAACATATCCAGGAAGGCCGACAGAAACCACATGAAATAATCCGTGCGCTGGCGGATGTAGGTCGGTTCGGTGGTGAGCTGTCCCTGTCCGATACCGTTCGCCAGATTGAAGGGCGCAGTGAGACCGTATTCCGCGGACCGTGTGGGCTCAAACAGCAGTTGTAACACGTCCCAGATCCACCAGAGTCCCAGGCCACCGAAGGTAAGAGCCTTGACGATGCCGGTGCGGGGGCTGCGCAGATAGAAATGGTCCAGTCCGATGAGACCCAAACAGAGGGAAATCCAAAAGGTGGTGCTCACGGAGCGGTCCGGGAACGGTGGCGGATTAGGCACGGCCCGCACTGTCGGCGGCTGAATTTTTATTGGTGGCGCGTTGTCCATCCCCTTACTGGAGGACGGGCAGATTCCACTGAGAAGGATGGTCGCGATTGGTCTATGCGATGAAAGCGATTCCGCCCAGGCCACCAACAACCCGGAACACATTGTAATTCTGCGTATAAACAATGATGGTGCGTTCCCATGAGGACGGCTGGCCCGTGGGAAACGCCATGCTGATGGTGATATCATCTATCTTGCTGGCATTCAGCGTGCCGGATGGCTGCTCATCTTCCGGTTTCAGGCTGAAGGAATAATCATAGATGTAGTCGTTCGCGCCGGCGGGCACGACCGTGTGACGCTGGAAGGGCTGCGTGATACGGAAATGCGGTGCGAAGCGGCGCTGGAAGCGCTCCATGCCGTCCAGTCGGATGACGGCGGTTTCCAGCGGATCCGTAAGTGTTACACCACCTTCTCCCGTGCCAGCGTTCGCACGATTGGAGTAATTGAACCATTCGTGAATGGAGGCCATGCGGTTCTGTTGGATGGTCCAGATGAATTCCGTACAGGCGTGATTGAAGGTGAGTGGCACATTCGCCGACAAGACACCGACGGGTACACTCTGGGGCGGAGAATACTGGAGCTGCGTAATGAGATATTCGTGCTCCACGGAGGCGAAACGACGACGCTCCGGCTCATCCAGGAAGATGTAATCGCCGAACAGCTGGATACGGGTGGGCGCCACGGGGTCCATGGTCGGACAGGGGCCGGGTGCCGGTGTGGGTCCCAGCTCAGCGGACCACCAGAGATTCTGGAAGGGTGCCAACTTCACGATAAGGCGAATCGGATGGGCCTGGAGTGCCACCAGGGGCAGTGACTCACCGATGGTGTTACAGAACCAGAAATACAGGGGAATAATGAGACGCTGGGGCTGGCTCGTGGAAGTGGCCGGGAAAACATCGGAGTGACCAATCATCGTGTTAAAGGCGGTGCGCTTGTCGGCGGGCACCGTGAAGGAGGACCACACATGCATCCAGGCACCGGTGTGTTTGTCAATCTCCTTGTCGCCGACTTCAATACTGATTTCCTCAATCATGGCGTGACCGATGTCATTCACCCAGTAGCGCTGGACGGGCGTGTCTTGCGTCGTATCCGGAGGAAGTGCGGGAAGGTCCACTTCAATGAAGAGTGTATTGAGGAGCTCGGCCTTGCGGGGAATAATACAGGAGATGCGCCGGCCGAAATCGGGTGTGCCGTCAAACTCAATCGGAATGGATTCAATCGCAAAGGGAGTGTAGCGCCGATAGACGTGCTTGAAAAAGGTGGTCTGTGGATTGCCGGTCAGATAAGCGTCCTGACGACCACGGGCCACCAACTGAAGGATAGTAGAGGTGGGCATTCCTTACAGGGGGCAGGGGTTCGGTCGGCGCGCTTTCAAACCTGATAGCTAGTGGCTAGTGGCCTTCATTAAGCTTCCTACAAAATAAACTCCTAGAATCTCTAATTATCCAGTCGCAACGCGACTGCTAATCAGACGAACTATAATTCCATTTAGTCGTCACTTAATTAGAAAGCGCTAGCCTGTTCGTTGATTATTCTTTGCGATTTTTACGACTTTTACGATTCTTACGGGTGGCACGACGACCTTGTCCTTGTAAATATTCCATAGAGCTCAGGACACCACGTGTATTGAATGCCTTGATGGTATCCAAATTAATCTTGAAATCGGCTATCAGATGCTTCATGACGCGTATCACCTGATCATGAATTGTCAGTAAGTCATCGCGCATATGTGATTTTGGATATTTCTGCACATACTGAAAGAGTGCATCCTTCAAATGTGCCATACCATTAACGGTACTTAATGCGTATGAATATTGGAGATCTTGGTCTTTCACCGCTATAATTCGTCCGACATGTTCCAGCTCAGAGTTGGCCCACATCATGAGACCTTTTGCAGTAGAGTTATATTCATGTTTCATCTTTTATACTTAGAGAGCCTATTTTTACTTACCTTACTCTGTACCTAAATTCGCACCTTTCGTCGTCGTGTTCCATTTTGCCGTTTGGATTTTCTTGAATAACGTTTATACGTCTGCAGCTTGTTGAAACGCAGTGAAGATTTATCAGTTGCTTCCAAAAGTACAGGAGGTGCTTTTCCAGCACGGCGGGCCTCCTCCCATCGTAACGCACATAAACACCACTGCTGCCCCGCTTTTAGTCCGGGAAATCCATTCCGGGGTGTAATCAGATTATTGCCTCTTGACTTTGTAAATTGTAAGAAGTCATCCGTTAGTTCAGAACAGACTACATGCGTGCCGGAATCATCGGCGGTATTCTTACAGAAGCCGTCGCGGTAATACCCTGTCATAGGATTTGTAGAGCAGACTTTTAGCGGTGTTCCGTTGAGACTCGTCATCTTACTTTTGACTGATAAAAATCATTCTATTATACTCAATTTATCGTAATCACGTTGTGATTATAAATAGACGCTAGCGCTATCCAATAAAGTTTAGACTAGAGTGTTTTCTAGTTCTTCTAATTTACTGTCGTTTTACGACTGTTAATTAGAGTGTCTAGAGGATAGTTTAGTCGACAGATTTATGATAGCCACTGGCATAATAAACAATTAATCAAATCTTAATAGGATGTCACTGTAGGCGGACATCATTAACAATTTACTAAATTATTCGATTCCACTCAATTTATCGTAATCACGTTGTGATTATAAATAGACGCCTAATAAACAATTAATCAAATCTTAATAGGATGTCACTGCCCAGGTATGGAGACTTTCAGTCCGTGCGCACGCGGGACCTAAGTTGGTTGGATTCGTCGGGAAACCCTCCGGCAGCGGGCTCTTTGCTGACAATTGGAAGGGTACCGCGAGCACCGGACCGGGCCTCTTGGACGCTGGATCCGTCCCTGAATTCGGTGACACTGGGTGGCAGCGGCGTGCTGACATACGGGGGCGGTTCTCTGTTCGTGAATGGCGTGCCAGTAGGAGGTGGGGGTGGTGGGGGCTCTACAGGACCAACGGGTCCAACGGGGCCGACTGGCTCTGCTGGGGTTACGGGGCCAACTGGCTCTGCTGGGGTTACGGGGCCGACTGGACTAACAGGACCAACGGGTGCTACGGGGCCCGCTGGTTTTCTTAGCATTTCAGGTGAACAGTATTCTGACTATATTTATTGGAATACTTCATCAAATAAATGGGCAGTTGGATCATCTGAAATTCATATTGGTGCTTATGCCGGTCAAACGAATCAACAGGTGGAAGCAATTGCAATTGGTCAAGAAGCTGGTTTATTAGATCAAAGTGCAACTGCAATTGCGATTGGGTCGTTGGCAGGTAATGAATCACAGGGTACAAACGCAATCGCCATCGGAGGCGCAGCCGGTTCTGCTTTCCAATCTTCTAACTCAATTGCTATAGGAAGAGCAGCAGGAAGCTCAAGTCAATATCCTTATGCGATTGCGATTGGATATACTGCTGGTAACCAAACACAAGGTACAAATTCTGTTGCTATTGGTACAGAAGCTGGTAATAACAATCAAAAAGATAATGCTGTAGCAATTGGAAGAGATGCGGGGTATTTAGATCAAAGCAATAATAGCGTTGCGATTGGCTGGGCCTCTGCTAATCAATACCAGGGGGCAAACGCAATAGGCATAGGTGCTTTCTCAGCGAATGACAGTCAGCATGATAATGCGATTGCGATAGGTTCTTATTCAGGAGCTACACAACAAGGAGTTAATTCAATTGCTATAGGAGCATATGCAGGAAATTTAAATCAATCCAGAAATAGTATTGCAATTAACGCAACGGGTGCAGCACTCAATCCAGATGCGTCGGGTTTCTATGTTGCACCGATTCGTGTAAATCAAAATATAACACGGCCTCTACTATATGACCCCAGCCGTTCTGAAATTGTGTATTCGATCTCTTCTGTGACACCTATTACGTATTTCTTTACGGATGGCACTGGCTCAATTACAGTCCCCTCAACGGCACCTCTTTGGAAAGTTGAATATACAATCGTAGGAGGTGGTGGTGGCGGAAGTGGTGGGAATGGAGGTGATACAGGAATGGGTCTTCCTGTTGGAGGAAGAGGGGGACGTGGAGGCTCTTCTGGTAATTATGATAAACAAAGCACATACTGCTTAGGAGGTATAATTATCTCTTATTCTGTTGGAACTGGAGGGGCTGGAGGTACAGAAGGAATACCAACAGCTGACCTAGGTGGGGGAAATATAGGTGGGAATGGCTCTAATGGAGGCTCAACTAGTATTACCATACTAGATTTATATTTTGTAAATGGTGGTACAGGTGGTGTCCCCATATCATCTCCCTCAACCTATGCTAACCCACCAACAAATGGCGATGTAGGAAGTAATCCTTTTGATATTTCTGGGGGCGGTGCTGGTGGCATAGCAGGCGCTGGTACCAATGGACAAACGGGGGGGAATGGTGTCTATGGGGCAGGTGGAGGTGGTGGGGGCGGTGCTGGGTTAGGACCTTATTATGGAGGTCATGGAGGCGATGGGGGGAATGGTTTTGTTCATATAATTTTAACACCACTGCTCTAAATAGAATGTCCCTCCCCCGCACGGGTGATTTTGTTTCCGTCAAGACACGGGGTCTCCAATTGGAAAACGCGGATGGCTCCATTCCGGCAGCGGGTTCGGTACTGGCGACCGATGTGGCCGGCAGAGCCGTTGTGACACGTGACCTGGAGCTCAATACAGTCACGGTGCGTGACTCGATTCAGCTGTTGGATGGTGAAGTCGTGGGGATTCTAACCTATGAGGCCGGTGTTGGCTTACAACTGAATGGAGGGATTGTAAGTGGAAGTGGCTCTGTTGGGCCTACAGGTGCCCCAGGTGCAGGTGGCTCTCTTGGACCTACGGGGCCGACAGGTGACAAGGGTGAGAAGGGTGAACGAGGCTTACAGGGAGTAACTGGACCCACAGGTGAAAAGGGAGAGCAGGGTATCGCAGGACCAACAGGTGAGAGGGGAGGCCAAGGTGTTGCGGGACCAACCGGTGAGAGGGGAGGCCAAGGTGTTACCGGTCCGACCGGTGAGAGGGGAGGCCAAGGTGTTATCGGTCCGACCGGTGAGAGGGGAGGCCAAGGTATCGCGGGACCAACGGGGCCTGTGGGAACAATCGGCACTATCCTTGACCTGGCAGTTGGGCGGAATCTAACCGTATCGGGTGATTCGATTCTAGTTGGCAATCTAGATGTATGTGGTGCATCTACTTTTCAAAATAAGGCAACTATTCAGGCAGCATCAACTACAAATCCTGGAGAAATTGAATGTTTCAATCAATATTTGGGACAAAATACCAGTGGCTCTGACATTACTATTTCGCAAATTAAGTTTGGGACTTCCGCATATCATGATACTATAAGAGCAGTTATTCCGCCTGGTTTCTATGGAGATATATGTCGTCTTGATTTGTGTACACCGGCCGGTTCAAATAATAATACACAAACACCGCGTATTTCTATTATGCCAACCAGTGGAAATGTAGGGGTTGGTACAACAACTCCAGATAATAGACTAACAGTTGAGAAAAATATTGACTATTCGGGTAATATTGTTCCATTAGCAAATTCACTTCCAGCTCAAATTAGTATAAAGGGTGATACAACAACAAATCGGCTTATACTTGGTACATATTATACCCCAGGAAATACTGCCAGCGCAATTCAATCATCTGATTATTATCCTGATACATCAGGCGACCCTTTTAAAGACCATGGCACCTCGTTGCTTCTAAACCCCTTGGGTGGCTATGTAGGGATTGGTACAGTAACACCTTCTGCCACTCTAGAAGTCGGTGGCACAAGCACTTTGCGTGGAACTGTAAGCATTGGGGGTGTCGGTCAAACAAATGAGCTGCGGATCGGTGATGCGTCTGGAGATCCTCAAGTAATTTTTGCAGCACGGAATTATCAGGGAAGCACTGAGCGCTCTGAATTACTGATTTATAAGGGAGATGATGGTGTCGGCGACTATGGCCCTGACCGGATTCGCTTAAAGGCACCTGAAATTCGGATTCAGGCGGCACTACATAATATTGATAAATATACAGATGCAGGGACAGACGCAATTATTGTGAATAGTTCTGGAAATGTGGGAATTCGTAATACAGCACCTTCCGCGGCTCTCGATGTGTCTGGGGATACAAAGATTAGCGGTGGAGTCACCGCAAATCAAGGATTTCTGAATACGTCATTAAACGTGTATGGGGATGCTGCTGTGCGTTCACGACTAAAAATAGGAGGAGACTCCGTAACATCAAATGCTACTCTAGATGTGGCAGGCAACGCGGTTGTTAGCGGCACGATAACCGCCTCCAATTTCATTTTCTCCGTCCAGTCCGTCTAAAAACGGGTGGGATACTGCGCCAAAAAGTAGATACGATTCGCGACACCGGGTCGTTTCACTTCCAGTCCCCACATGGCCTGAAGCGTACTGCTCCCATAAATAAACATCTGGGTATTGCTATTATTATAATCCGGACCACTGTATGAATTTGTGAATAGACTGGAGCCATCAGAGGATTTGAGTCCAAAACCATTTGCGGCAGCTGAATTATCCTCCTTAAAAATGCGGAAGCAGGCTGTATTATCGGTGAGCGATGAGGGTGTTACAGCCATAACATCATAAGAGCGCCCCGACCATACATTGGAAGTAACAGCCCCCGATATGCCAATTCCAATTGCGGAGCTAACAGGTGTCGTTGGTGTAATTGATGTTGTTCCAAAATTATCCATATCACTCATATCAAACATGGATGCGATATGCCACGTGGTTCCATCCGAAATAAGGAAAACCGCAGCATTTCCATTGCGATTGCCGAAAATATTCAGATTTAATTCGGACCAGCGACCATCAATGGAATTCTCTCCTGTCGGTTGATTGAGCTGAATCTGATAGCCATACATATTCTCCGTTCTTTCTGCAAGAATCATGAGAGTTTGACGGGTGGCAGCGGCAGGTAAATTCACGCGAAGGTCTTTGCTATTGATATTCCCATAGATAACATTTGATGTTATAGAGCTAGCCGCTACTTCGGTCGTGGTTGTGGAAGAATATCCATTGCGGCCTTGACCTGTAGCGCCTCCACCATAAAAAGATACAATATACCATTGTGTTCCATTACAGAGAAGACCGACACATTGATAGGGGAGTAGGCGGAGTTGTGGATAGGAATTGATTTTATAAGAGGCACTTTCAATTGGGATAATCGGTTGATTGGTATTATGACCGATTGTAATTGTTGTATTTGTCGTATTCTTGATAAGATAGAGTGCTCCACGCTGTGATACTTCACAAGAAGGAAGTCGCAAATATGTATTGGGACTTGATATACATGTAATTATTTTTTCAGGATGGTTACTAATTGGAATTGTAATTTCATACACATGCGATTGAGACCCATTTGTAATACCATCAAATGTACGAAAAGCGGAAATTTTTATATATATAGAAGTAATTGTATAACCAGTATTTGGTACAGTTAAAACTCTATCTTGCTGACCATCACCCGATACAACATCAAATTGGTCTATACTTGAATCACCATTCAATCTATATTGTAAATAAGCATTTAGGTCGCTTGCTAAAACAGCATTATTCTTTGTAGTTGTTATTGTATAGATAATTTGCAGAGAACTATTTGATAAACAAACAATTCCATTAAGAGATGTTGTCAAGTATCCTCTGAGACCATCCGTTGTTCCAGCAACAGTTGAACGATAATAAAGACCCGGTAGAGGTGTACTTGGTCGGTTCGTGGCCATTCTACTTCCTATGCGGAAACCCAGTTTGGTGGAGTCCGCCGCGTATAGACCAACAGACCCCGGGCGGCCTTGTCACCTGTGTAGTAGGCACGGTAGGCGACCGGTGCCAAGCCCGGTACCTTGTAGATATCGGGCATTGCCTGTGCCGGTGGAGTCAGCGGACCCTCGGGCAGAGGCGGCGGATGGGCACGGAGCCAGATAACATGGGCCTCACAGGCGTGCGGTCCCTCCCGGGCGGGCCAGCGGTAATGATACTCCTCCGCCAGTGCCAGCGCCAGCTCACAGAGCCAACGGTAGTTCGCCAAAGAGGCGCGGGTCCAGATGGCACAAGGATGTTTCGGATGCGTGGGAGCGTAACCGTGACGGTCACCGCGGAGAGTCGTGGGGGCCGTTTCTAGCGCAGGAATGCGGCCTTCCGTCGCAACATGTTGGGCTGTCCAGAGCAGTTGTGTCGATTCTAACAGCATCTTGATGACGTGTTTGTCACAGTGGGCCCGGGCGGCCAGAACGGGGTCGAAGGATAGAAAGAAGATGTTCATGGTTCTTCGTTGTTCATAGGGGTGCGCCCCCGGTGGGGTCAATTTTTCGGCCGTGGCTCATAGAGAGTGGAGGATGGCATCTTTCTTGTGGCGGAACGATGACCTGCGGCGGCTGCGCACGCGGAATCTTGTGTTACAGGGTGCCGATGGTGTCTATCCGGCAGCCGATGCGCTCCTGCGATTCGTAGATGCCGAAGGAACTGTGGGTGCCTCTGGCATCTTCGTGGATGATAGCGGGAATCTCGTCGTGACGGGGTCCGCTGATATTTCAGGTGGGCTGTCGGTGGGTGGCTCTGTGGATATTTCAGGTGACATGGTTGTAAGTGGTGATGCCGATATATGCGGAAATCTGACAGTGGGCAGCATGACGATTGATACGTTGGTGCTGGATAGTCTGAGTGTTACGGGCTCCGTAGATATTTCGGGCGGGCTCACTGTGGGCAGCTCCATGGATATTTCGGGCGGGCTCACCGTAGATGGCTCTGGTAGCTTTGGAGGCGATCTGTTCGTAGGCGGCTCCGTGGATATTTCGGGCGGGCTCACCGTAGATGGCTCTGGTAGCTTTGGTGGTGACCTGTCCGTAGATGGCTCTGGTAGCTTTGGAGGCGACCTGTTCGTAGGCGGCTCCGTGGATATTTCGGGTGACCTCTATGTTTATGGGCTTGTAAGCGCTTCAGGTGATGTGATTTCACATTCGGGGCTTAGTCGCCTATCAACAAATGCCCCAGGTGTAGGTATCTGTGCGATTTATTCAGAAGATTCTAATACACTTGGGCCACAAATCAATGCCTTCAAGAAGAGGGGTGACACGGGAGCAGTTCAAAATAGAGATGAGTTATGCCGTATCAACTTCTTTGGCCTTGATACGTCGGGAGACTATACCTTAGCATCCGCAGCTATCCGCTCCTTTGCGGCAGATAATTTTACAAGTTCCTCTCATGCCGCCGATATCCGTCTAGCAACACGTTCTGCAGGAAAAACCGAAGCGGATGACCGGCTTATTGTTAGTTCAAATGGAGGTGTGTCACTTCTCCATAATTCCGCAACATCAACGGATAATTACTTTGAGAGATATTTTAATGACCCCTGTGGCGGACACGTGATGTACACACGGGACTATATCGTTGGGCAAAATGACACCGATTTTGGAGGAAATGGTCCCTATCGTGATTATCGGTATGTGTATGGCCCGTTCGGCAATAGTCCCGTATGGGGAATCGTGAATGATGCGTCGGGTGGCAGTCCCGGTAATGTAGAATTTTATCAAAATATATCAGTTGGTGCTGGGAGTAAGATAGACCCAAATAGTGCGATTACAATCGGTGGGGCACGGGGGCGCTCTATTCACCGTGTGTTTCAGGGGGCATCGTATAATGCACTTGTTACAGAGGTAGCCAGTGGAACCGGAAATGTTGGTTATAAACTAGATGCGCAATATTATAATGGAATAGGTATAACATCCGGGGCAAATTTGTTACTAAATTCCGATACAGGTGTAATCACTCCTGGAAATGTGGGAATTGGTACGTCTGCGCCCGCAACAAAACTACATTTATACACATCGGGTACAGGACAACAGAATGTATTGAGACTTGAAAGTGTTGTAAATTCATATGGTGGCTCGAATGATGGACCCGGCATTGAATTTTATACGCAATTTTCAGGCAATAATGTGCATTATTTTCAGGCATCTATACAAGGTATAGATGATGATATAGGAGGGGTCGGGTCGGGTGCAGGTGGTCTGCGATTTAATACATTTGATAAGGCTGTTATTTCTGAGAAACTGAGGATTTCAAGCAATGGAAATGTTGGAATTGGTACATCTGCGCCCGCTGAAAAACTGGATATTTCTGGAAACTGTAAAATAAGTGGTACGTTACATACCTATACGAATCGTAATATTCACGGAAATTCGGATAAGGGGTATTCCGTTTTTACACAAACAGTTGGACCAATTGGTACTCCCAGCTCTAGTCCAGTACCAAATCCGGTAGATCTATCTTCGGGTCTCTGGGTAGTTACATCTGTCCCACAAGGGGCAGGCAATGAAAATGCGCAACCATCCGGTGTTTTTTACTGGGATGGCTTAAAATGGACTGGGAATGCTGTAAGTTATAATTTTACGTTGAATGTTCCAAATAGCGCGATTGGTCCTATTGCAGGAGGTGGTCAACTTCAAGTTGCAAACAATGGAGGAGGAGCTATTACAGTGGATGTGTTTTTCCGCCAGCTCTTATCTACACCTTAACCACTGGCATAAAGTCGCGTCCATTCCCGCGCCGTCTCATCGTAGCGCGAACGTTCACTGCGATAAATCGTCGCAATATCCGGCACTAGTGGGTCATTCGGATTTGCATCTGTTAGAAGTGACAGAATGCTGAGAAGTACCTTGCTAACCGACAGTGCTGGAGACCACTGTCCCTTCAGAATATCAAGGCAGATGCCCCCCGCTGCGTTAATATTCGGATGATAGATCTTTGTGCGGAAGGTGATAATCGGTGCCTTGAAGGGATATTCCGATGGAAAGCTGATGCTCAGGCGGAAGATGCCGCCGTGGAAGGGACTGTCTTCGGGGCCGAAGATCATGGCCTCCCAGTGAAACAGGTCATCGGGTTTCGTGGGACCGGCTGTACAATTCGCCGGAGGGTCGCGCAGGATTTCTTCGTATTCGCGTTGGAGTCGTCGTAGAGCCATTCTGTGTTTCTGTCGTAATGACCTGATGCGCTTTAGGTGGGCCGGGTGGTCAAGTTTTGGTGGTAGTTAAGGCTCTGGATGAAGCCGCCCCTTTGCCCAGTGCATTGTCTCCTGGATATCGGTTGGAGACAGCGGGCGGTCATAAACACGGAAGTCCATCAAGCAGCCACGGAGTCCGCGACCCAGGAAGTTCTCTGTCAGTGTTTCCGCGGGAATCTGACGACCCTCTTTGCGCTCGGCCACCTGGCGACCATCCAACCACAGTTGCCAGGTGGGCCACCAGGATGTTGCATCGTCCGTTGTGAGTGTAACATGCTGCCACCGACCCGTTGATGCAGAGGCTGCGGGACCTTCCAGGCGCATGATGCGCTGCTCTCCATCCCAGATTTCATAGACCCAGATTCCGGTTTGCTGCTGGGACCCAGAAGGTGGAGACGGTGCCGCCAACCGATACGGCTCTGTAACAGGTCCAATCGCCTGTGCCAATGCCGGTCGTACTTCCTGAGCCGCCTCTGCATGTCGGGGCGGTGTCGGCATAGCCGCTAACAGAGGTGCCCCGCCCTCCACACCTATCCAGACCCGGTCCTTTCGTCCGCCCCCGTTCGCGCATTCCAGTACGGCCGCCTGTCTCTGCGGCGCACCAAAGGCATCCCACCAAATCCAGAAACTCATCGCCCGAATGGCTCGTGCATTTTCCAACTCCGGACCCCATCGCAACACATCCCGTGGCATGGCGGGTGCAGGCTCTCCGGCCTGTTGGGCGGCGACGGGCCAGCGATTGAACTGAGCACCCCGACTCACAGTCGGTCGCAAAGTCGCCGGTAGTTCCGGAGTGCCCTGTGTACTCACAGTCGTATTCCCCGTCACGTCCTCTCCGTCATCCAGCCAGCGATACCAGGTGCGCAGCCCCTCATAGGCCCGCAGCAGCCGGCGGATTTCGGGGGGCGGGCTCATGTCCCGCTCTTCCGTCTTCTTGAATCCGTCCAGCCCCGCAACGGCACACGTCGGATAGAATTCGCCCGTTACATCGTCTTTGACAATGCGACAATAATCCATGCGTCCATGCGTACCGGTCCGCCAATAGTCGTCGCGTCCAAAGCGGAATCCTTCCCGCTGTGTGCGACTCCGGTATTCCAGTGTATCCATTCCTTCACGCCGACCAATTGCGCAGGCAATTTGGAGAGAGCCGGGGTCACCGACACGCTGAACGGCGCGACAGAAGTCCGTGGCGACCCCCAGACCCTGTAAGTCCGTAAACGACTCCGTATAACGGAGGTCGCGCTCATAGCCCGGCTCCTCTGTCCAGCCGTCCTCTAAGCGTCCAATATCCGAACGGCGCGGAGCTGTGAACCCCTCTGTCAGAGCCGTGCCACCAAACAGTGCCGACAGTATCAGACCAACTAACAGGGTCAAGATAACCCAGATTGCTTCCATTCCCTGTCGTTGGCTGCGGGTTTTGCCGTTGTCCGACAATCGCTGCCCCCATCAGTGGCGATGAGCGAACTCTTCAATGGTCCGGTGGTCGTCGGTGTGGGGCTCCGACAGCGGGGTGGAGCACTGTTAGGCCAAGGTGTCTATGGCTGTACGTTCAAGCCGGTGCCGCGGTGTGCGGGGGGCAAAGTGTTTGAGAAGGTGGGAGACCTGCCCGCCGTGGGAAAGGTAACAACGGAGGATATGACGGCTGAAATCGATATCGGGCGCGATTTAATGCGTCTGCCACTTGCAGAGAACTATTTCGCGGTTCCCATAGCGGGATGTCGGCCGGCGCTACCGATTGCTGATGCAGAGAGCCACAAGTGTGACGTGCTCCGGAAACGGAGTCTATTTGAGCCGGTTTCCATGGCGATTATGCCCGATGGCGGAGTGGCTCTTACTTACTGGGCGATGCGGCTGGAGAAACTGGTGGAGCACTACGAATCCATTTTCACGCATCTGCTGGAGGGAATGCTTCTGTATCACCGGGCGGGCATCATTCACAACGATATACATATGGGAAACATCGTTGTGGATGGACGGGGAGTGGCCCGATACATTGATTTCGGAAATGCGTATCGGACAGCAGATGTGCGGCGCTGGGAAGATACAATGATGGGTAAATCCTTCAGGGCGAAATATGTTTGGTATGCGCCGGAGATTCATGCAGCGCGTCTCTATATGGATCGCAAAACGCTAGCCGAAGGCGTACGCTATTTGCGGACAATTTCCAAAGAGTATGGCCAACTAGAGCGGAATTTTCCGGAGCGCGAATCACTGGAAGCCGGCATGGCCGCTTTCCTGCGGCGGACAGATTTCAGCTCAAAGGGGCTCGCAACCTATCTACGTGAAAATTCAGTGCGCTTGGATTGGTGGCGGCTTGGTCTCTGTATGTGGAGATTGTGGTATGACCTCTGTGAGGGCCTGCCGGGCTTTCGGCGGTCACGTCTTTACACGGAGCGACGGGAGGTGATTCTACGGATCATTGCGGGACTGACAGAATTTGACCCGGCGAAACGCATGTCGGCAGAGGAGGCGCTGCGGCTCCTACGGCCGACGGGGCGGATGATTTAGTCGTATAAAGTTGAACCGGCGTGTGGTGTTACAGGGGGCATTGTGTTACGACGACATGCAACTACTAACAGATGTGGAGGCCGGTATGCTTGTGCTGGTTGAGCGGGAGGACCGGGGCGCCGACCGGATTCCAATGGAGTATAGGATGTATCTGACAGATACACGCTATATCTATAGAGCGCGGGTCATACAGCTATGCCCGATGAAGCGATTTCATCGGGTGTGGCCGCTGCCATTACAGGGAGATGGTGTCGGATCACGGTTCTTTACCCGCAAGGCGTATAAGTCCAAGATACGTGTGATTACTCATCCCGTGCCAATCTAATAGTCCGCCGCCGGGGCACACAGTAGTAACCGCAGAAATTCTTATAATTCAAGAAAGAGCCACCGGGGCGGTAATTCCGTGCGGCTGTGTAGGGGTCAATAATCGGTAATCCATCCGCATCAAAGCGCTTCACCTTGTTGGCACCGTCCTTGTGAGACCACATGCCATCGGCATCCTGGCGGTAGAAATGATAGTCTTCACCCGGATGGACGACCATGGCGATTTTGCTGGCGCCACGGGGGCAACGGGCATTGTAGGTCGTTCGGCGAATATCGGGAACATCAGTGCGCATAAGTCTCTCCACAGTGGGACAAGAGCGACCGGTCTCTGTACGGAGATTAGACGCCCGATTCTCTGTACCACCGGGTTGGTGATACATGAGCTGACATCCCGTTGAGTTTCCCATGCATTGTGTTAGTTGTGCGGGGTCTAGCACATTCATACCGTACGCCCAACAGTTGTGAGTCTCCTGAACCAGCGGGTTTTTGTTGTAACGGTCGGGGCGAAAGACCGGCTCATCTCCACTCCGTGGTAACCGCGGACAGAATTGGTGTGCGCGGCAGAAGAGTGTTCCCGCAACGGCGGGTTTGTCACATGGAGTCCCCGTCGCGTCGCGACACCGACAATGCAGAGGACGACTCCTCCGTCGTGTTTGTCTGGGGAGCGGCATCTGTTATTTGTATCCCTACCAAGGGTGGTGTTATTGGTGATTCAAGCTGTGATTGCGGTTGCGCAAACGACGTATGGCGTGATAAGACTCTGGGAGGAGTTGGGACATTTGAGCTGCTAGTAGGTGACAGGAAATTTGGAATCATTGTGCCAGCGGGAGGTAACATGGGTGGGGGGACAGCTACCCGTGGAACGGCTTGACTAACAGAGGGTGGTTGTGTGGTGGCGATGGTTGATCCGGTGGCGATCGGATTGCTAGTGGTAGTTGCGGTCGCAGCGGCAGCATTCTGGACGGCTTTCACTTTGGTATCCGCCTCTCCTACACTAATATACTCATCATCCATGTGTCGCATCCGAATCTTCTCAATATTCGTACAATAATGAACGTACTGATTGGCGTGCGTCGGTGCTTCGGCACTGTTATAGTGCCCCGAATAGCGTCCTGCTAGCGTGAGATACTGCCAGGCTTCTGTGCGCAGACGTTCCGCGACGCCGTGGAGCATGAAGAAGCGTTTATCCAGCTTAAAGAGTGTCATCAAACCGTTACTGGTCGTAACGGCAAGTGAAATGGCCCAGGTCGTCCAATAGAGTGCTGCTGCTCCCACAGAGCCATCTGCCTTGAGTGATAGAAGGGCCGGCACTGTGAGAGACCCCACCGTCATCGTGATACGGAGAACATAGAAAAGAAACGCATATTGCCAGCTGCGATACCGATATTCTGCTAACAGAAACTGGTGCCGCGACTTGATGGATTCGCGTTGGAGCAGTGTGAGTCCCTGGATATTATCAAACATGTTGGCCATATCATCTTGAGTTCGCATTGGAATTGCTTGGTTAGAGGAGCGGAGACAACAACAGGATGCTCTGTTACTAGAGTAATGATGGGTGGGTAAAACGTGATGGGGTGGGTCGGGTGACGGTGGGTGAGCGGTAAGACTTACAGATGTTTGTGCGCGTATATCGTTACCCGGCGGAGTCGCCATGGAACAAGACTGACATGATTGGAATTCCTGTCTCTATGTGGCGGCGGCTCTATGCAGAAGAGGACCGGTCAGCCGCAGGGGCTGACAGAGACCGCCCCGTGTTTATATGGCTGGGACTCGGCAATGTTGTGGGGCGGGTGCAGCCCGATGCGGATTTGGATTGGGAGCCCGGACGTGTGGAGGTACCCGAATGGATGTGGTTGGCGCTGGGCGCGCCGGATACGGGAACTCCGATGGAGCTGGGTGTTACGACACTCCATGATGTGGGGCGCATTATGCTGCGTCCACGAAGCCGCCAGGCCGCAGAAGCAGGAGAGGCCGTGATGACCGCAGAGTTGTCATCGGGTCGGTGGGCGACACTCCAGTGCGGCATGGAGCTGTCACTGGAGTGTGGCGTGTTTGATGTTCTGAATGTGACGGATGTGGTTGGCTCTGATGTGCTGGCGGGTTGTATTCTGAATCAGGATGTAACAGTGGAGTTTGTACCGCGACCTGGGACACCTCCACCTTCTCCACCGACTGTGTTGCTGCCTTCCGCGGAGGCGCCTGCTCCTGTTCCCATCGGCGGAGCGGGTATGTCCTTTCCTGGGATGTTACAGACTACATCCGCAAACAGAAGAGACTTTGTCCCTTTCTCAGGCTCCGGTCATACGCTAGGAAGTAGCAAAATGTGACCACGTCACTCCTAAAGCTGGGTGCCCAACTGTTTTGGATATGACACAACTTCTTCGCGCAGTAACACGACGCATACGCATTCAATACGCATCTGACCTCCATCTAGAGTTTGGCAGCGGACCTCCCCGTCTATTTCCTGTCGCACCCATTCTAGTACTAGCAGGCGATATTGGCAATCCCTGTCAGTCCGTCTACCAGGATTTTCTGAGCGACTGTGGCCGTGCATGGGAACATGTGGTCGTAGTGGCTGGCAATCATGAATTCTATAACAAACATGCGTCCGACCGATGGCGCTACAAAGCACCCGATACGGTAGTGGACCGTCTTTCCACCTGTCGGGCTGCTGCTATCACAGCCGGTGCGAACGTTCATTTTCTGGAGCGGGGACGGGTGGATATTGGTGACCTGGCATTCTTGGGATGTACGCTGTGGTCAGATGTTTCGGGTTCTGAAGAGTTGGTAGAGAGTCGCATGTCCGATTACCATGTCATCTGTGCGGAGGGAGGAGGGGCCAATCGGAAACTACGGGCGGCAGATACATTGGTCTGGCACAGACGGGACCGGACCTGGCTGACCGAAGAGCTAGCCGCCTGTCGTGAAGAGGGGCGCGGTGCGGTTGTTGTAACACATCATTTGCCGACCTTTGACCTGGTTGCCAGCCGTTGGACAGGAAATCCCCTCAATGCCGGATTTGCATCGTCGCTTGACGAGCTCATTCAGGAGCCCGTGCGGGCCTGGATTTGCGGACATTCTCATGTGGGCTCGATTGTCTTCAAGGGACCGGACGGTTCTATTCCATGTGTGCTGAATCCCCGTGGTTATCCTGGGGAGGTCACAACGGGCTTCTGTGGAGACATCTTTGTGGATGTCGTCACAGGAGCGGGGCCGGGAGCAGATGAGCGGGAGCCAGCCCTTGTGGCTGCTGCGGAGACTCCTATGCCGGATGTATCTGGTTGCGTACCATCTCCTCAAAGGCCCGCAGCGCTGTCGCAAAGTTCGGAGCCGGCTGAAACGCTATCGGACGACGACTCTGAATCAGATACATCACCTGAATCAGTGGTCTTCCTGTAAGAACCATCAGGAAGAAGGCGACTGCTGTTGCAGAGCGCTGTCGTCCTGCGTGACAATGGACCAACATCGGATGTCCCGCCTTGTATTCGCGGAGCATCTTGTAAGCGATTTCGGGGGCCCAGCGCTCCATATTTTGGATTTCACCCGGCTGGAGATTATCATCCACCGGAACACGATACTGATACGGGACCGATGCCTGGAAGGGCACCTGTTTCGTACAATTAAACACGGTTTGAATACCGTGACGGTGGAGCCAGTCGGCATCCTGGGATGCGTGAATATCTCCAAGCCAGACTCCCGGGATGATTTCATTCGCGTTTGCGGATGCGTAGGCGGGAACACTCATCTACTGGTTCATGGTGCTCTGAAACAGCAGCATGAGCGCATTGACGGCATCTTCTTCCAGATTACTAGTCGTTGTTATGCGTGTGTAGCTGCTAGCTCTAAATGTAACAGGGTTGCCAGACGGATCCACCTGACCGACCACGACATTTCCAGAGGGATCTATTGTCTGTTGGTCTGGGGCAACTGCCGTCATCAACTGATTGATGGCTAGACCGACCGGTGAAAGAAGGGGGGGGTGACTGCGGAGCAGACGCAGACGGGGACCCGCGGGATCCCCCAGTGGAGTGCGACGATAGAGCTCCCGCACATCTGTGTAAATCGCGATATCATGATACCAGTGACGGCGGGGCTGAATATGAAGATTGATATGGAGCGTGTAATCCCGTACCAGGGCCAACCATTCACGATGAAGAGGTGTCACCGGTGTCGCACGGATCCAACGCCGCACAGCAACCGCTGAATATCGCACACTAGCATCCCGCAACAGCTCTAGGACTGTATCGGTGACAGTTTCCCGATTATGCTCATGAATATCCTTGAAATAGGCCATAATCGCGTGCTGTGCCAGGAAAGATGTATTTTCAGATTCGAAACGACGGAGATTGTAACCCGCCGCACAGTAGGCCGCAAACAGAGTTGGCGGACAGCGTTCCCGTGCCACTGAATGTTGGAGAATTGCCTGACAAACGGCGATGGTCTGCCCCAGTGTTAGCTCCTGGTTCGTCCAGGGATTCGTCGGTTGGCGGGGTGTCGGTAACATCTCATCCGCCGCACGGAGACGTGTCATCAGATTCGTGAAGATATCTCGGCGATGGAAACAATAGATAGCCCGGTTGCGGTTATCCGTCAAATAGAGAGCGTCCTGCTCTGGTACGGATTCATTCAGAATCATATCCACGCCGCATTGAGGCCGCTTCCGCCAGATATTCCAGCGCCACTTGTTGAGGGCCTTGCGTGCCATCCAACGGGCGCGCTGATTGGCGTAGAAAATGTCCCAGGAATCTTTCACATAGTCTGTCGTTACGTTCCCATACTCTTGAAATGATGACAGAGCCGCCAGACTGTTACTTTCAAAACCCGGCAGAATTGTTTCGCCCGATACTGTTGTCGTGGTAGCCTCCATAGATAGTTGTGTTAGAGCGTGAAACCATGCCGACAGTGTGAGAGAGCGGGTCCACCAGATATAGAGAGCCGGATTTGCCGGTAGAGGTAACAAAACTGACAGGGTGGGGACGTCCATTGACTTTCCTAAAAGAGTGGCGTCTTTAACCCCGGTTTCCTAGCTAGTGACCTCCATTATGAAGGATTCATGCGTGCCAGTGCGACATAGGTGACAAAGACTGGGACACGCTCTCCATTATCGGTCGCAAAGCGGATTACACCATCCGTGGGCACGGTGCCATCCTCCGCGTAACAGGGCGTACCTTCGGAACCCACCCAGAAAATCCGGTTTTCGTATTCAATCGGCTGCAGAAGGGGCAGCGCCAGCAGAGAGGGGTCGGTGCCAAGACATGTTAGAGGACAGGGAACTGCGCGCTCATGAATACAGCAGGGCAAAGAGGGCGACAGACGATGACGGGGACAGCGCCGCCACAGATTCCCACCATGACATTCCCACCAGGGGCAGAAGAGAAGGTTGTTTTCGGTGTCGTCATTGACGGGCGGTGTCCAGAGTGTCAGAATTGGCTGTGGGGCGCCGGTACCCAGAATTTGTCGAATCATGGGAGCAATTGCCGCGCGACTCAGCCCCAGTGACAGCCCCACCTCTGTGAGAAACTGTCGGTCAAATTGAATAACGGATTCTTCTAAGTCTTCTAGAAGGCCACGGGGCAATCGCAGTGTCCTATACGATTGGCCTGGGTCAGAATCAGAGGCAGAAGAAGCAGCGACATGGGTTGTCATTCCTACAGGGTAGCGTTCGGCGCGCGGTCGTGGGTTGTCACATTTTGCCGTGCCCGGCATAGTGGATGTCAGCTGCTGTTACAGGGGGTGAGAGTGTACCAGTAGCCGATAAGCGTTGGTGGGGGCCGCGTATCTGGCGTATTCTTCATTGTTTGGCCGAAATCAGTGACCGGCGGGACTGCGGAGGCGGCTGGCGGGTTGTCTTACAAGAAACTGTGCAGATGCTGCCGTGTGATATGTGCCGGGACCATTTTCAAGTGGCTGTGCGGGGGCTGCGGTTACCGGGACCCGTGGCAACACAAACACCCCGGGATGCCGTGCGTCGGATGCTATGGTTCTCGCATGCGGCAACGGGCGGTGGATTATCCGAATCCGGACTTAGTGCGGAATATGGTTATGGGGGCGACCGGGGTGCCATTGTAACAGAGGTACGCCGACTGGTAGATGAGATTTGTTCTTCCTTTCGGGCGGGAAACGTGTTGGACCGATTTCGTGCGGTTCATTTGGAGCCGTGGGCACGGGCGGTGCGGCAACTAGCGGCTCTGTTGGCAACACCCGAAATGGTGGTCGTAGCGGGAGGGAGGAGGAGACGGTAGTGTTAGAGATGCTAAGCTAGTGGCTATCATAAATCTGTCGACTAAACTATCCTCTTGAAACGCGCAATCTATTGATTGTGCGTCAACGTGATTGTGTAACAATCATAGAATCTCTAATTAACAGTCGTTAAACGACAGATAATTAGATAAACAAGAGAACACTCTAGTCTAAACTTTATTGGATAGCGCTAGCCCGCTGGGGCGCGCACGCCAGTGGATTGGTGCGCAGAGTTCCAGGTTGGAGACCTGCCATGACACCGTGAATATCCGTGAAGACACTGGAATTAGTGGCTCCAATTGCGGCTCTCCAAGTATAGGCAGAGCCCACACCAACCGCAATACCTATCAGGGTACCGGTGGGAATCGGGAAACCCAGACCGTTCCAGGTGTATTCACATCCGGTACGAAGACGGAATGCCAACAGAAGGACAAACAGAAGTAAGACCGCCAACATACTCACCATACCGACGGACTTACGGTGTTGGACAGGAAGTGCCTCTGTGGGCATCTTCGACGCGGGTGCGGTATAGACCGCACTGGCATTCTGGAGAATCATGACGGCGAAATAGGTGGTCAGTGTTACCCACAGAGACGGTAGAAAGTAGAGTGTAGAAGAAGAAGCCAGTGGCACAATAGAGCAGGCCTGGAGAATCGCGGCGTCTGCTGATCGGGGATACCAGTTCGTGAAGAATGTCCACGACCCTATAAATCCCTGAACTGCCAAGAAAAAGAGAGAAAGAATCAGTGCTCCGACACCCATCAGAACCCATGGAAGGTTGCCAAGTGCCAGACCACCAATGAGAGAGATGGCGAACATCGTATTCGGAAAATACCTGCCAATACCGGTAATCAGCTCCGGCAAAAGTCCGGCTGCTACTGAGGCGGTGGACATTCGCGACTTCCTTATTTGGGACAGACATAAACCGCGCTGCCGGCGTTGATACGGTCCCGGAGGAGAGGGATGCCCCAGAGATTCGTGCCCCGGCGATTCGTGAAGTAGCCTGTCAGAATGGCCGTGAAATAGCCTAACAGGAATCCGAAGACGAAGCCGGCGATGGTACCGAACACACTGTCACATCCGCTGCCGATGCGGAAGACGAAGGTGAGAACGACGAAGACGGCGGTGATGACACCCATGGCGATGAGTGTGCTGCGGGGCATCATACCGGCCGCCACCTCTTCGCTATACAGCTGGGAGAGCGCCGCACCGTAAGCAACAAAGAAACCGACCGTGGCCAGATAGACGGAGGGCGCATACGGATGCCAGAGCATATTCGTGCCACCGCGGAAGAGACGCCCCCAGCTCCGACCGATGTAACCGCCGGTGCAGGTGTCCATCGAAGAGCGAAGAACGGCGGTCTGTGGCTGTGCGGCGGCAATCGTGGCGCCCACTGCATGTGTTATCGCCTGGGTTGCAGCACATCCCAGTGCCAGTGCCAACACGGATGGATTGGCCAGTAAGATGGCTAACACAACGGCGCCCATCAGAAGCGTGTCGGGAAGGATTTGGAGATGATACAGAAGCGGTGCGACCATATAATCGCGTATGCCGGAGTTACTTGACATTTCCTACTGTGTAGGTGGGTTAAAGGTGATGGGGTGACTAACAGAGAAGGGACAGTGTCTCAACGACGTGTGTGTGTGACAAATGGGTATTCCTAGTTTCTATCGGCATCTGGTGCGGCGCTATCCGCGATTAGTGGGCGGTGGAGCGGGGCGACCGGCAGAATGGCTGTGTCTGGATTTCAATTGTGCGATGTATCAGGTTCTGCGGGAGCAGCCACCTTGGCCTGGCGAAGCAGGAGGGGCGGCTGCAGCAGCCTGGGAAGCGGCCTTTCGGGAGGCTATCTGTGCATATATGCGGAAACTTGTGGAGGTAGCGCGACCAACGCAGGGTATCTATGTGGGATGTGATGGAGTGGTGTGCGCGGCGAAACGGCGACAGCAGCGGTTGCGGCGATTCAAGGGGCCGTGGTTCTCCGCAGCAGAGAGAACCGTTCGGAAGGAGGCAGGTGGGCCCGAAGGGAGTACTGAAGTATGGGACTCTACAGCACTGACACCCGGAACGGCCTTCATGGACGCACTGGGAGATGACCTGAAACGGGCCGGTGCCGATTTGGCGGCCTGGACGGGACTGGAGGTGATTGTCAGTACCACCGCAGAGCCAGGAGAGGGAGAGCACAAACTGATGGCGGCTATGCGCTCTAAGAAACCATCCTCCTGTACGATTTATGGACTGGATGCCGACCTGATTCTGTTGGCGCTTCTGTTGGATGCAGAGACGGGCTGCGATGTTGTGCTGATGCGGGAGGCGCAAGAGTTTGAGAATCGGGTTCGCGGTAGTGAAGGCGCGCTCTTCCGACATTTGGTTATCCGCGACCTGGGAAATGTATTGGCCGGTATTGAAGGCGGTGCGGAAGGACGTGCATCCCGGATTCGTGATTACGTGGCGGCCATGTCACTGCTGGGCAATGATTTCCTGCCCCGGAGCCTAACACGAACTGTACGTGATGATGGAATTCCGGCTCTTCTGGATGTGCTGCGACGGGAGCTCTGGTCGGCACGGCGTTCGGTTATTTGTCCAACAACAGGGCGGCTTCTGCGGGAAGGTCTTCTGCCAATTGTGAAGGAATGGGCTGCAACAGAGGAGACTGACATGTTACGCATCGTTGATAATGCGTTGGCGGCCCGATTCGGTAAGGGGCGCGTTCCGCCGGGTAAAGAGGGCGATGCGGCCGAAGAGGCTCTGGCGACCTGGCAGGTGCTTCCTGCGCGTTGGTGTGCGTTGGGGCGACTCAAATCGGTCAAGACGGGTGGGCTGCTTCCTCAGTGGCGGTCCATTGTAAGGGAAGGCTGGTCCGCGGGAGCGAACGCACAGGCCTATCTGGAGGGAGTTGCCTGGGTCTGGGACTATTATTCGGGGCGTATACCCGTCTGTCAGGGCTGGGTGTATGACCGGCACTTGCCGCCGCTGTGGTGTGATGTGCTTGCGGGACTGGAGGCAGAGGTGGCTGGTCGTTACCTGGATGCCCCGCCTGTCCGGTATGCAGAGGGACTGACACCCTGGGTTCATCTGCTGGCGGTTCTTCCAGCAGATTCCGTGCGCCGACTGTTACCGGCAGAGAAACAGGGTCTCTTGACATCCGCATCCTGGTATTGGCCATCCCAGTGGTCGCTATTTGATGTGGGACGTACACAGATGTGGGAATGTGAGCCGGTGCTGCCGCTGATTCTAGAGGGAGTTCTCCGTAGCCTAGAGTGAAACCGCCACCCCTAGTATAACACAGAATGGGTGCGTTCATGGCGGTCTACGCGGCGATTCTCTTTTTTGTACTGGTTCCCGGCATGTTTCTGCGTCTACCCACCGGTGGCAGTAAGGTAGTGGTGGCAGCAACCCATGCGGCAGTCTTTGGTCTGATTTGGTATCTGACTAGCAAGGTGGTATGGCGTCTGTCGGCTTCCTATGGATACTAAGCTCTGGTTTTCTGGTGCAGTGTTTTGGTATAGAATATGTGAGTTACAGAATCAGATGGACTCTGTTACTGACATGACCGTAAAAGTGATGCCCCTGTTTGCGACGGTCAGCCGGTGAAAAAACCAACGACGACTACTAAGAACAATGACCGCGATTGCCACTACCCGCCTGTTTGTCCAGATTGTGTCAGCGCCCTGGTGTAAGCGCTGTGCCGAAATCAAACCCCAGGTAGTCCAACTCTGTAAGATTGCTGGAGCAATGCTGGAGGAGGTGAATTACGATGCGCTGGAGGAGACTGACAGTCTGAAGGCCTCTGTGACTGCGTTACCGACGGTGCGTCTTCTGGTAGAGCAGGCGGGACGGTCATCTGGCTGGAAAGCTTATACTCCGAAAGAGATGGCGATCTGGGAAGACCAGATGCGTCTCTATGCCGTTGCCGCGCCTTCTGCCGATGATATGGATTTCTGAGAGTTCTGTAGGGATTTGTCACACAATGCGCGTTGAAGATTGTCCGGCGGTTTGTATTTCACTGGATCGTCGTCCGGACCGTTGGACCGCTTTCAAGGCAACTGCAGATGCAGCGGGGCTGCCCGTCCGTCGTCTGCCAGCCGTCGATGCACAGGCCTTTACGGAGCCGGCCCATCAGCATCCGGGTATTTCGCTGCTGACGGCGCATAATGTATTCTATTCGCAGCGGCGCTCCCATTATGAAATCGATGTGCCCGGTGCAATTGGAGCATCTCTGTCACACTTCAAGGCCTGGGAGAGTCTCTTACAGTCTCCACCTTCCGTACCGGCCATCCTGGTGTTTGAGGACGACTGTGCTCTGCCAGTGGATATTCGGTCTCGCCTTGCGCTGATTTTGGCTACTTTACCGGCAGAGGGATGGGATATGATTCAGTTTCAGAATACACGGTTTGCGGGTGGAGAGACGGGATGTGAGCCAGCTCCTCCCGATGTTGCGCCGCCCCCCTGGAAGGTTTGTAAGAGTCTCATGGGAGCACATGCCTACATGATTTCACGGGAGGGCGCGCAGAAGATGTTGGCCCGTGCGTATCCAATTGAGCTTCACGTGGATGCCTACATGGCCTTCATGAGCCGGTTGGGATATATTCGGATGCTGTGGCATCCCTTGCTGGACATTCAGCCGCCGGATGGCTCTGATACGGATATTGGTCACGGAATGGGAAGTATTCTGAACGTACCGACCCGTATGGAAACGAAAGGTGTTGTTATGCTGGAAAGTCGGGAAGTGATCGGTCTACTTGCTGTGGCGGCGATAGTCGGTGCGGCCGTGGCACTTGCGTATTGTCCCCGGAAATAAAAGCGGGGAGCGTGACAGCTAGAAACCATATGGGCGGCGTTGGCTCACGGGAAATGCGTGTCTGGTCCGAAATCTGTGCGTTGGAGTCGGATGAGATACGTGCGACGATGATTGAGCGTGTGATGACCGCGCCGGGATTCATTACGGCAGCGCAACGGGGAGGTGTCTATGGACCCACTTCCGCATGGCTCCAGGCCTATCGACGTGGATGGCCGCAGCCGTTTCCATTTGCGACGGGGCGGGGTGACCGGATTCGGCTAGAGGGTGGTGGTGGTAGTGGCTGGAGCTCTAGGGCTCCTGCTCCAGCTCCTGCTCCTGCTCCCATGATGTATGGTCCGGCGTCGGCAGCTCTTCCATCTCTTACAATGTCTGACATGGGCGGGGATAGAGAGAGTGCTATGATTGTAAGTCCGGCTGCAAAAGCGCTGGATTATTTCCAGGAGGCATTGGAGCTGTTAGACATTCGTGAATCGGAAACACTGACACACGAACGACTGAAGATGGCTTACAAGCGGGCTTCTTTGACGGCGCATCCCGATAAGCCGGGCGGCTCTGCGGCGGCATTTGATGCGTTGAACAGGGCTTACACGTATGTTGGGAAGATTCTGGACCGTGTGCGGCCACGGACAACGACGGAGGAGTCTGCCCGTATGAGTGCGCCGGTTTCGATGGAGTCTGCTATGGCAGCACGGGAGCGGACGGCACCCAAGGGATCTGCTGCGTATGGAGGAGAGGTGGGAGGTGGGGGTAGCCCCATCAAACTATCCGCAAAGAAACTGGACATGAACGTATTCAATCGGCTGTTTGAGGAGAATCGGTTACCCGATCCGGTCCGTGATTCCGGCTACGGTGATTGGCTTAAGGGAAGTGATACGGGGGGTGTTTCTTCTGTGGGTGGAATTGCTTCCTTTGAATCTAAGGTTCGCGAATTTGCACAGCGGAATCCAGATGCGATTATCAAACGTCTGGAGCCAGATGCGCTCATCGGAGGACGGGGAGCATCTGTGCTAGGCGAAGAGGGCGGGAATTTTACAGCGGACTTTGGGTCGGATACACAATTCACCGACCTCAAGGAGGCTTACACAACGGGTGCGGTTGCCTATTTGGATGTGGCGGATGTGCGGGTAACAGAGCGCTCTGCCCGGTCGGTAGAGGAGGCACAGCGCATTCGGGAGGCGGAGATGTCACGGATTGACCCCGATGAGAAATCGCGAATTGCTGCGGCGGCAGCGGCGTATGAGGCACGGGAGCGGCAGCGGCAGCTGCGAATGGCGGCGGCGGATACAACAATGGACGCATGGGCGAAGAGCATGAGGGGTCGATTAGCAGTGACAGACGCTTAACGGCTGAAGACTTATTTCTTTTTCAGGAGAGATGAAATTAATGCGGCAGTTGTAGCTTTTCCATTCTTCTTGGCAGTTGTATTCTTGGCTGTTACCCGTGTGGGTGAAGCCTTCTTGGCTGTTACCCGTGTGGGTGAAGCCTTCTTGGCTGTTACCGGTGTGGGTGAAGCCTTCTTGGCTGTTACCCGTGTGGGTGAAGCCTTCTTGGCTGTTACCCGTGTGGGTGAAGCCTTCTTGGCTGTTACCCGTGTGGGTGAAGCCTTCTTGGCTGTTACCGGTGTGGGTGAAGCCTTCTTGGCTGTTACCCGTCTTACACTTGGTGAAACATGCTTGAAGAAAGTATTATGCGTATACACTGTTGGCTCCAGTGGTTTGTCACCCTGAAAAAGAGCAGGATGAAAGAGCACACCTGACGGAAATATGTCTAAGGTATCAATCATTTTCGAAATATCAACGGTGATAGTACCATATTTGCCATGATGAACCGGTATCCGTTTATCCGCAATCCGCAGACTTTCTGTAAATTCAACACCTCCCCAGTGTGCAGCAATGACTTTCCAGAAATTCATCCATTCATATCGGTATGCACCAGAGCATGGATAAACTAGCCCAGGGCACCTTGATTCAACAAAAGAATCATCATGATTCATCTGGAGAAATCCAGCTATATTCTCTGCAGTCAAGCGCAGAATAGAATGATGGGAAGCAGCCGTAATATCTTCTGTAAATTTATAAGCCGGAACACCAATAATATACTCATAAATCTTCTCAGCCAACCGATTAAATTCTGTTTTCCAGGTACCGTAATAAGAATACCAAAATCCCGATGGTTTTCCAGTCCGAATTGTTATAATCGTCTGGGCATTTGTTGGACGATTTGTAAATTCTTTGATTGGATGCTTTGTATAATGAACTAACTCTTGAATTTCTCCTGCAGCCGCTGCCATTTCCTCTCTATTCTTATTAACAGATAAATCAAATCCCATACTCTCTAGTAGAGGAAACCCAACATGATTGTTCCACTATGGATATGGGTTGTTGGTGCCGTCGTGCTGGTGCTCGGTGTGGCCTGGGGTGTGCGGAATCAGGTGGCGGGTCTCATTGGGAGTGGAAACGGCGCAGCCGGGGCCAGTGGCAAACCCATTGTCTGGTGGCATGTGGATGATTCCCAGGTGAATGCGCGGCAGTGGTTGGATTGGTTCAATCGCTCCACACGGGAGCCCAATGAGCCCTATCTCAAAATCTGCCAGGCACGGGCGATTGACCGCTGGAGTCCCGAATTCACGGTGATTCCGGTTGTGGGGCGACTGGCGGCGATTCAGCGATTGGAAGAAGGTGGTGTCAGTGTTCCTGACGGCGCGGACCGTTGCCCACCTGCGCTCTGGATGGCCTGGTGTCGTGCGGCGTTTCTGCGGCGATTCGGGGGGCTCTGGATGGATGGCTCTGTGTTACCGATTTCCTCCGGAGCGACAGTGCGTGCCCGACTGGATACCGCGGGAATTGACGGAACACTCACATTCGGTTCCGACGCAGCAGAGGGGTTGTCGGCATTGGACGGATCACAGGCAATGGCAGGCGCATCCGCAGGCTGGGCCGCGCGTCCGGACCATCCGGTGTGGCGGGGTCTGGAAACAGATTTGGCAGCACTGATTGCGGCGGGTGATCAGTCGTGGGGTGCCGTGACGGCGCGACAGGGTCTGCGGACTCTGTGGGACAAACACTGTAGCGGCATTGTGCGTGTGGATCGGAGCGGCGAAGTGAGTCGTGACCGCTACGGACGGCGTCTGGAGCTGGACACGCTGTTGGGCGAAACGGATTGGCCCAATGGCAGCACGAAGGATGGGCTGTGGGTACCTCTTCCCGATGGAAGGGATGGTCTGGAGCGGGCATCCCCGTGGTTATGGTTCACGCGGATGTCCGTTGAGCAGATTCTGGAGGCGCCGTTTGTGTGGGCACAGTGGGCAAAGGCATCGCATTGATGCCGACTTGAAAGGCATCGCATTGATGCCGACTTGAAAGGCATCGCATTGATGCCGACTTCGCAAAGGAATATCTAATTAAATACGACTGTATTTAATGAGGAATTCATCAAAAAGAATTAATCCCACGTAATATGGGCCACTTTCGTGTGAAGAGTAACAATGCCCTTTCCATTGTCGCTCTTTTCATGAAGAATCCACCCAGCGGCGGTTGCTTCAATACGGTATCCATGGGGACGTAATAGCTGTCGGAGGAAAGGAAGAGGATATGCGGCAGGACCGGCAGCAACCACAGTATTGAGAAGAGTCTGGTGGCTGGGGCGAATGTAGGGACGAAAAACTTCAAAGGGGGCGCTGTTTGGATGTGGGACCCAGGTGCTCCACGTAGCACCTTGACAAAATTCGGTCGCTGTGAGCTGTTGAAACAGCTCTTTGACTTTCGTCAAAGGCGGTATCATTCGGAACTGTGCATATTGCATTCCGACAAATGCGAACAGAAATACCCTTACTCTGGAGAGGGATTGTTTGGTGGAGGTTTAGATTCGAATGACAGTGGCTGAACTTCCACTGTAACATGTTCGGGTATCGCGGGAGGAGTGACTGTATGTGTGAGAATCTGTAGCCTGGATTTGTGATGGAGAGGACTGTTCCATACAGAGCAGTTGCGCTCCAGATAACAGAAAGAGGAGGCCAGAAAGGCAAGAATGAGAGGAACCCCCGCTGCTGGTATCTCCAGTGACATACAGGTGATACCGCCAACTAGGGTGAAGGCTCCAAAGATGGTGAGGCCGGTGAGAAAGACAGTACGGCGGGTGGGCATCGTACCGGGGGTCACGGGCAGCGTGTGGGGCTATCACTTTTTACAGGTATGGAGTGGGTACAAACACTCCAATGAGGTCTAACAGCGTCGTGCGATTTAGAATCTGACAGATATGTCCCTCTGCGCAGCACTGGAGTACATACTGTTGCTCATCCGTCAGAAGAGGGCTGTAAATACGCACGACAGTTTCCAGCATTGCGACGATATCCTCAAAGCTGTAGCCGCGGCTCCATAGTGCCAGAATGGCTTCTGTGACACCACCAATGTCCCGATGAATCGTGGCGGTCTGTAGTCGCTGAAGCAAAGTAACAGGGGGCGCATTCACGAGCAGCTGTATATCGGTTACGCTGACGGGGCCGGGTGGCAGCGCACGACAGATGAGGACGAACTGCCGGACATTTCCCATACAGAGCGCAGCCATGAGTTGGAGGGCATCCTCTGTTGGCTTTGATGCAGGTGCCTCCTTGGCGGCAAGTGTGGCAGCGCATGTGTGAAGCATGACGGGATGGAGCTGGAGAATGACACATCGGCTCTGAATCGGCTCAATGAAATGCTCCGGACTCTGGGCAATGAAGCAGAAGCGGGTCTGGTGGGCATTGAGCTCCATGATGCGGCGGAGCGCCTGTTGAACAACCACATGGTCCTTGCCGTTGATATTGTCGGCGTCATCAAACAGCACCCAGGCGGTTGTTCCTGGAATGGGACGACGCTGTCGCACAAATTCAGTGAGGCGTTGACGGATGGCGGCAATGCCGCGCTCATCGGCAGAGCTGAGACGGAGTGTCATGGCTGCCTGCTGGGCGGGGTCTGTAACACCCTGGGCGGCCAGTTGCTCAGCAATCCAGGCATTGGCCAGCATCGTCTTACCAACACCCGTGGGGCCCCACAGAATCAGATGGGGTGGGGCTGTGAGACGGCTGCGGAGGAAGGTGACCGCTTCGGTTTGCCCCAGAATGGCGTCCATTGGTGAGGCGGATGGGTGTGGAAGTTTAGGCAGGAGGGAATGGGGCAATCTAAGGGGATTTGAGAAAGCTCTTTTAATGAGTGCTAACAAGGGTCCGGATCTCTACGCCATCCTGGGAGCAGAGAGAATCGCAACTGCGGAGGACCTAAAGAAGGCCTACAAGCGCGCAGCTCTAGTAGCCCATCCCGATAAGCCCACCGGCTCCAAAGAGAAGTTCCAGGCCGTGAATGAGGCTTACACCGTATTGTCCAATGCCGATGCGCGGGCGGAATATGACCGCACGGGGCGCGTACCACAGGGCGGAGAGGCACCTCCTCCACCGCCGGATATTTCGGAACTCTTGGGCTCCCTCTTTGGAGGTGGCTTCGGCGTGCCAGGTGGAATTCCGATTCCCATGATGTTTGGCGGGGGTGGAATGGGAATGGGAATGGGCATGCCGGTCCAGCGCGCCGCCATGCGACGGGAACGCGGCCCCAACAAGGTTCATGAAATCGGTGTGTCACTGGCGGAGCTCTGGGCCGGCAAGATCTTCACGCTCCACATGAAGCGGGATGTTCTTTGTAAAGGCTGTGGAGGCCGCGGTGGCAAGGATCTCCGTCCCTGTGGTGCGTGTGGAGGTCGGTGTTTCCGTGTCGTGCGCCAACAGATGGGGCCGATTATGATTGCATCACAGGAGCCGTGTACCGACTGTCAGGGCGAAGGTGAGAAAGCGACTTCCACGTGTGCGGATTGTGCGGGAAGGCGTGTGACAGAGACAGAGAAGACGCTGGATGTTCAGATTCAGAGGGGCATGGCAGAGGGAGAGCGGATTGTTTTTCCGGAAGCCTGTTCGGAATCACCCGAATTTGAGCGTCCGGGAGATGTCGTATTAGTGCTGCGGGCTGCGGCAACTGACAGTGGGACAGGTTGGGAGCGTCGTGGGTCGGGGTTGGTTGTAGAGGTGACACTGACAGTGGCCGAGTCCCTCTTGGGATGGGAGCGGTCTCTGTCGGGCCATCCATCGGGGGAGGCAGTACCCGTTGTTTGGGAAGGTGGCATCGTGCGGGACCGGGAAGTGCTGCGGGTACCGGGATGGGGTATGCCGCTTCGGTCTGGCTCTGATTTTGGGGACCTTCTGTTGGTCTGTCGGGTTCAGGATGATTCGCAGGGCGCGTGGTCGGAAGAACAACGGCGTGCCTTACAATCTGTGTGGCCGGAGTGGGTGGCTCCTGTTACAGGAGCAGGGGCCTATCGGGCGGAGCGTATTACTGAGGTCCCTTGTTGAAATGGTAGAGGGAATTCACCTCTCCCTCTGTGTGGAACTGTGGGTTCGTGCCATCCTTCGCATATTCGGCGGATGTCAGGAGCATAGAGGGGCCCTGAAAGGCATACATGCCCCCACGCTGCCGGCGACGGGTGCGGCGACTGGCGCGACGGCTAGAGCGACGGTGACGGCGACGGCCTCCACCCTGGCGGGGAATCACGGATGGCAGCTCTGCAAACGCAGAATCCAGAGAGCCAACCTGCGCCTGGACGCGGGTGGCGGCATCAATCAGGTAGTCACTTCCACCTGCGGCAACATACGGTGCCATGCCTCCGTGCTGGGCAAAATATTCACGATTCACGGGAAGGGCAGCACAAGAGTTACCGCCGCCATGCTGGCGACGGTGAGTGCGGCGGCGATGGCTGCGACGCTTGTGACTCTTGCGGCTGTGTTTCCGGTGATGACGGCGGGCCATTGTCTCTACATTGGGCTTCTATTCTTCTAGCTTGACACCCGGGATTTGAACTGACGTGCCGGGGCGCTCACTAATTACAACGGGGCGACTCTTCCGCTGGAGACGCCCCGCCAGAGTTGCCAACGCATTGGACCGCGGCCCCTGGAGGAGAATCATGTGTGTGGCTTCCCGCTGAATCCGTGCATCCCGCAAGAGACCTGCACGCTTACCGTTCCGAGTCCAATCGGCCGCCACCAGACAGACCGGGATTTTGTGGTGGGCAGCCCAGGCCTGTAACACTTCGGCGGATTCTCCATCGGCAGGAGCCACTATCTCTGCCGGAAGACCCCAGACTTCCACGGTGGGGTTCAGAATTTGACTTACAAAGTCCTCATAGGACATCTTGTTTCGGGTTCCAAGAACTCCAAACACGATGTGGGTTGGGTCTGCCCGGTGGCCGGGCATGCGGACGGGTGACAGAGCGCGGGGGTCTATCTTTGCTGGAATACGCCCTAGCCATCCATCTAGGGAGGTGGTTGCTGACATCGTACCGGTGGAAGCAGGTGTGCCCGGGCCAGGGTGTCACATTTTGTGATGGGGATACTTAGAACACTGCGCTAATCTCCTTCTTCTTGATGGCACCATGAACAATATAGATGGAGTTCTCCGTGACAAACAGATACTCCGTCTTTGTGCCCGTCGCGTCCTGGACCCGGAACTTCTTTTGGATGGGGCTCGTGTACTCATCGGCGTTCTTGAACAGAATCTGCTCCTTGGTATCCTTGTCCTCTCCCAGGAAGGCCGTACCAGAGCGGGTATCCTTGTAATAGTCCAAAAGGATGGGCTTGTCCTCTGCCATCGCCAGCTTGGCGGCGTTCATCAGAGTCTTCTCTAGAGGGAGTTCTACGGGAGCAGCGGCGACGGCAGTAGCTCCGGCAGGGGGGATGGCAGCGGCACTCATTCTGTTTGGCTTGCCGGGATGTTTTACGTGGTGCTGACCGCAGTGGGCCCGTTATCACTTGCCGCAGTGGGCCCGTTATCACTTGCCGCAGTGGGCCCGTTATCACTTGCCGCAGTGGGCTAGTGGCTATCATAAATCTGTCGACTAAACTATCCTCTAGACACTCTAATTAACAGTCACTATGCGACAGTAAATTAGACTAACTAGAAATTACTCTAGTCTAAACTTTATTGGATAGCGCTAGCCCGTTATCACTTGCCGCAGTGGGCCCCGTGTTAGCAGGAAGTGACAGTCGCACAATATTCCGGGGACTTGTGCGCATTCTCTGTCGGACCAGGGCCTCGGGCGTCGTGAGGGGTGCCGTCAGACGTTTCGATTTCGGAGCCGGCGTATCGGGAACATCTGTTACCGGGTCACGGAGAACATCGTCGGCATGTTTTGTGAAGACTCCGTTGATGAAAGCGTAGGCATCTTCCAGTTGCTCCATGAACTTCGCACCCGTAATGATGATTTTGCCCGTCCGGAAAGGTGCGATGGTGATTTTCTTACAGTCACCGATGGCGTAACCGGCTCCATCACCAGAGCAGGGCACCGGGCAGAGACAAATACCGGGAGGCGCATCTGCCGGACGGGCCTTGTTCCAGAAGAATTTCGCATTTACACCCTGATAGCGTGTGGGGTCATAGGTGCTCCAGATGCCGTATTCCTCCACCAGAATGTGATAAAGACGGTCCCGATGAATGGCCTTATCGGGAATTGCATAATCGGAGTTTATCAGACAGGTGTCAAACTTCTTGATGTGCGGGGTCGCATCTGCAGGCCAGATGTCGCGATACATGGCAATCAGGCGTGTTAGTGCGGAGCGGGCCATCTCTTCACTGTTGATGCCCGTCATCTGGAAGCCACCGTTCTTGAAGAGTTTGATGTTGGTTTCTTTGAAACTGGTTGTTCCACAACCAGAGGTAATAGCAGGAAGAGCCAGTCGAAATACCAGTGACGATTGATTGAAGAAGCGCTTTTTCTCCTTCGTGCTAACATGGAGGATATCCTCCATACACTGTCCTTTCCGCTCACCGGCAAATTCAATCTTCAGAATTCCCTCACCAATCCACCAATAGGGAATGATGCCAGGGTGCTCATACAGACGACGGAGATTGGGGATAGCACCCAAATCGCCGGTCACTGTCATCGTACTAATGCGCAAGGGAGTCGCCGTCACGGAAGTCATCTTGTTTAGGTCGGTGCGGGGTGGCCTTAGGTGCCTGGCGGGGCGGTCACATTTGGTTACAGCGAATGACTCCTTAGTTGGGCAGTAACAGGTCCCCATGCCGTGCCAAGTGCCGATGCCGTACGTGCCGTGAGAGAAGCACGGAGCCAGGCATTCCAGACTGTCGGACCGACAACTGCAGGAAGATTGAGCCCATACGCGAAGGCTAACACGTGGCGCACCAGAATCCAGGCGGGGGCGCGCTCCAGGCCATCGGTCCAAACAATTTCCGAACGGGTCGGTGGAGCATTCAGAAGACGTTGGAGCCACGGAAGCCAGGCATTCGGGTCTTCGCCGGCCTGTGCCCGTTGGAGGAAGGCGCGCATGTCACCCCGATTCAACAGACAAGCCAACGGAGAGGGCAGCAGTGTATCCATGCGTCCTTCGGCCGTCTGAATCGTCTGGAGGAGCCCCCGAATTTGTCCGCTTGTTAGATGCCCACAGAAGAGAGCCAGCGCCCGCGACCGAATGAGCGGCACAATCCGACTCAGGGTGTTACAGAGAAACAGAAAGAGTGGCAGCGGTGTGCCCGGGACTAGAGGCGCATCCATCAGAGCACGGAGTGTCAGTTGTGCATCGGTTGTCATTGTTTCCACTTCGTCCAGAATGACGATTTTGCGGGTAACACCAATCCAGGAGGTGCGCAGAAACTCACAGATGCGTTCCCGTACCGTGGTTTTGGAGCGTTCGTCGCTGGCGTTCAGATACATCGTGGCAATGGGACCGGGGACTGTCGGATAGAGGTCGGTTGCGAAGGCCATCGCAATACTCGTCTTGCCGGTGCCGGGTGGGCCATGGAGAATCAGATGGGGAGCACGGGTAATTCCGCCGGCCACTAGACGCTGAAGGAACGCCTTGAGTGTGTCCTGTCCGGTTATATCCGCAAGATGCTGAGGTCTATAGGTATCTGTCCATGGCCTTGCGGAATCCATTCCCTTAGACGGTCGGAGGGGGCAGGGTGTTTAGATTCGCAGTGGGGGGGATTCTTAAAAGAGTCTAAACAACCCTTGGGTTCATCAGGTCAATGGAGTCTTCGTCATCAAAGCCCGCTACGGCAAAACGTGCCCCGCGTACCAAGAAGGCTACTGCTACGCCGACTGAAGAAGTAACAGTAACCATCCTAGCACAGGCATCTGCTCCCGTTCCTAGCCTGCTAGTGGAAGAGATGCCTTCTGCGCCGGCCCCTACAGTGCCTGCCCCTTCGGCCAGTCGCTCCAAGAAGAAGCCAAGCAGCGGTGCGGCGGCAGCACGGAAGCCACCCGTGGTCGCAACAGTTACACCCGATGGTATCGTGGGCTCTCTCACTTCAACGGAGCCGCGCCCGCTGATTGCGCACATGCCGATTCGGATGTCAGATATTGAGTGCGACCTGTTTGCCAGTGTTGCAGTCAGCGATTTTGGTGGCACCGTGAATATGGTAACACCCTTTGATGCATCGGACCGGTTTGTGTCATTCAACTCTGGGGGCGGAGCTGATGTGACCTCTGTTACAGAGCCTGACAGCGAAAAGGAGATGCCGTCGGCTCTCCTTCATGAAGAGAAGGCCCAGGCACCAACCGTTGGTGCTGCGCTGAGCCGTCCCTCTCTGCCAATGTATTATTCAGAGAAACTCATGATTCGGTATCTGGATGCGAATCGTGACCAGCGCCTTCCTGAAACCACGGAGGTGGCCTGTTTCTGGGACTGTCACGCATTCCGTGGTGCGCCGTGTGTGATTCCCGTCAAGATTCAGGAGGATATCTGGCACGTCTATGGAAACTTCTGTTGCCCCGAATGTGCGGCGGCGTATCTGTTCCATGAGCGGCTTGACTCTCATGTTCAGTGGGAGCGGTATGCGCTACTGAATCGGCTGTATGCGGGTGGGGCGTCTGAAACGGTGCGTCTGGCATCCCCGCGGGCTGTTCTGCGTCTCTTCGGCGGGAATCTGGACATTACGGAGTACCGAAGCCTGGTGGGAGAGAAGCGGATGCGCGTGGATGTCATGACACCGCCGATGATTTCCATTACCCAGGTGATGGATACGAAGCCAATTGACTTCTATGATGCGACGGTGAAGAACAATTTTATCCCGTGGGAGATGGACCGTATGAATCGACCGGGTGCACAGGGGCTGCGTCTGCGGCGCACGAAGCCGATTGCAGAAAAGGAGGCGACGCTGGAGTGGTGTATGGGTATTAAGACGGTATAAGGGGTAACGCAAAGTTGAAGGCGCTTAAGGCCGCTGTTGGGTAGCCTACTACGATGAGCTCTACGATGAATACTCAGACACGTTACCGCACTCTTGTTGCTCACCTGGCAAAGGTGTATGCTGCGGATGAAACAGCACGTACTGTTGCCCTCCATGAGGGCCTGGATGAGATTGTGGCAAAGATTCAGCCGGAGGGGGCAGGTGCCTGGAAGCAGGTGAAGGCAGATTCCCAGCGTCTGCTGAAGGTATGGATGGCACGGGAGACACGTCCCGGTGATGCAGAGCTGGCGGCACAGATTCTGGATGCGCTGGATGAGTTCGCGACGGATGCTGCAGTCGTGGCCGCGGTTGCCGCCATTGTTGTGACTCCTCCTGAGCCGACCGCTGCGACTGAAGAAGTGGAGATTGTGTCAGTGGTTGAGAAGCCTGTTACCATAAAGGTAGAGCCTGTCTCTGTGCCTGTCTCTGTGCCTGTACCTGTGCCTGTAGTGAAGGTGGTTGCTCCTGTAGCAGCACCGGTCAAGCCCCCTGCCCTACCTACACTTGTAGTGGAGGAGAAGCCTTCTACTATTTCTCATGTGCTGGACTATGAAGAGGAAGAAGAAGAAGTAGAGACTACTGAGGAAGAGGAAGAGGAGGTAGAGGAAGAGGAGGTAGAGGAAGAGGTAGAGGAGGAAGAGACTACTGAGGAAGAGGAGGTGGAGGAAGCGGTAGAAGAGGAGGTTACAGAGGAAGAGGAGGAGGAAGAGGGCATGGAGGTTGAGAAGAAGATTTTCCGCGGTCGTGCCTACTGGCTGGATGTCAAGACCAACAAGCTCTACACTGTCGTGGGTGACGATGATGTCGGCGATGAGGTCGGTAAGTTTGTGGAGGGTCGCCCCGTGTTCCTTGCAGCGGCACGGTAAACTAGTGGCTAGTGGCTATCATAAATCTCTCAACTAAACTATCCTCTAGACAAACTAGAAAATACTCTAGACTAATCTTTATTGGAAAGGCTAGCGCTAACCATAACCTGTGATATGAATAGAATGTTGTGCCAACCTGCGCTGGCCATTCTTTTGATATCGGTAGCGGGTGTATTATACCATCTAGCAGTCGGTGCGGGTCAGTCCGTCATGTGGTGGCTCGCCGTTGGGGCCGTCGGAACTGCGGTCTTCCAGGGTCTCTGTTACGGTGGCCTGGACTCACTGGCCTGGGTGCTGATGCTCATCCCGGTGCTGCTGGTCTGTTTCTTTCTGGCGGTTGCCCTGTTCGCCAGTAGCATGCGCATCCAGAATGTGGAGAAGGTGAAGTGTGGGCGCTCTGATAGAGACCACGGGTGTGACAAAAAGAGAAAGGATGACCTGCCACCCTGCGGAGGATGTGGCGCACCCGGTTGTCCCTACTGCCCTCATCACCATAGCCAGTGCGACTCCTGTGACACGACTTAGAGACGCAGTCTCTTGGCGAACTAGCAGATGAGCTGGTTTCGCTTTTGGATGACAATGGCCGCCTGGTATCAGTGGGCTGCAGAGGCATGGACCGCCCGCATGCGTCGGTGGCGTGCCGCGCTTTTCTATCGCATTCTCTACCGGTACGAACCCCGGACCATGTTTCTTCTGCAGAGCGGACAGTGGGTCGATGCGGGTCCCAGATTTGACATGGACCAGATTGCGTGGGTCTATGATGCACCCCGCCATATGCTCTATCGCTCACGGGAAACTATAGTCGGTCGCGGCATTCGGTGGCCGTGGCTGGGTGCTCTGGAAGCCGGTGGTGAAGAGCGGGACCTCACGGACTTCTTTACGGAGCTACGTGTGAGTAGTGCGCCGACTCCGCCTGTTGCCGCAGCTCTGGGTCTTTTTGCGCATCAAAAAGGATGGCTTCCGCAGGGTCATATCGTGGTAACACGGCGGGATGGTGAGGAGATGCTGATTGATGCAACGACGGGCTCTATTGTGGATACGGCACCGGCGTCGGGTGGCGGAGGCTCTGTTGCGCACGTGAATTATATTCGGTAAGGAGACACATTCACTAGGCGCATGAGATAAATCATGACACGGGGGGACTCAAACAGAAGAAAGGTAGAGCGATGCTTGTCAGAGGGATTCTCAAGTGGATAAACATGTCCTTCCCGGTCAAGAGCGCGTCCGACTTGGAGTGCCGCAACCGTTGCATGCTCCGATGTTGGATACACTGTATTATTGATGAACGTCTGTTGTTCTTTCCTATCCATAAAATACAGCCACATGTTGTGCTCTAACAAAAGAAGGAGAATTTAGATTCTACTTCTTTTCTTAGTTGTATTCGGCGAAAGGGGATATGTCACTTACATCGGGGCTTCCACATGGGCGCGATACAGAATCTCCTCCGTGCGTACATCCTCATGAAGGATGGCAATATCGGCAGGGCTCTTGTGTTTTGCGGCATCCAGATTCCAGACCTTGATGATACAGAAGCCACGCTTGGGGGAGATTGTAACACCCACAATCGGATTGGCGGCGGGGTCCGTGGTGGCACATTCGGCGGCGGCGGCGGCTAGGTAGCGCGTGAACACCTCCACAGCGGTACGGCGGGGAATCTTCAGACAGTAGGCACCTCCGCGGATATTCACCTTGTTCTCCCACAGTGGAGAGGTGTCACCGCGCATTACCTTCAGGACTCCACCCATAATCCGCGTGGGACCGAGCTCACGGAGAAGTGTGCCGAGCCCCTCCCAGGAGCCAGCGGACTGGATTTTCTTGTAAGAATCCGCGCCCCAGGACTTATCATCTGATTCATGGAAATAGAACGTCCATGGGCCAGACCCAATTGGGTGCGTTGGTAGCGCGGTAGGTGGTGCAGAGGCCACCGTGGCGAAAGAAACGGGCGTAACAGAAGTGGAAGCAGACATCGTTGTTGGTATATGGGGGGTGGCGGTTTTAGGCCCGGTCACCTTTTGTTGTGATTACGTTTCTGTGTGCGACGGTGACTTCTTTTGGTTGTTCGTGTACGTCGGTATCCGCCTCTGCTTGTTGCTGCAAAAGCTTCTTTTCGGGCTTTGGCAGCTGCCACGGCAAATGGAGATGATTTAATCATACCGCTGGATGGTGCTCCTTTCTGACCAGATGATTTCACTTTTCCAGGTGGTGGCCCCGTTATAGGTTTAGGGGTTCTTCCACCATCATCATCATTATAATCGTCAAACGGCGATGACACCGATCCCGCAGCAGCCATACTGGCTCCACCCGCAGCAGCCATACCGGCTCCACCCGCAGCAGCCATACCGGCTCCACCCGCAGCAGCCATGCCGGCTCCACCCGCAGCACTCCCACCTCCAGTTGTAGCAGCAAATGGCGACGTCATGGTCGGTGAAATTGTGTTCCACACAGGACGTTCTATAAAGATGTTATTTGACTGGGTTTCAAACGTCAAATTACTACCAGCAGGAGCCCCTACAACTTTTACAGAGCGACTTCCACCAATAACTCCATCAAAACCATAAAGTGCAATATGAAATTGCATATTTGTTACATGATAATCTTGTCTTTTTTCTGGATTAAATGATTCAGTTCTTTCAAATGGGTATAAGAAAGGGTTTGCTTTGAATATTTTGGGTACAGAAATATCCTTCAGTATGTTATGGATTGGTATTTCTCTGTTTCTTAAAACTATTTCAACAATGTGATTAAAACTAGGAACTACAATCTCATTATGTTCTTTAAAGGTTGCCGTTGGTAAAAGCGGTGAATCAAAAATAATCTTCACATTCGGATTTGATAAAAGAACATATTCATCTTCCTCATGAATTGTTGGACCTACAAGTGACTTGAAGATTGGTGTATAATAATGAACTATATGTCCTGTTAAAGAAGGTATAATTGCTTGGTTTTTTACATCAATATACTGAACACCAGGCGCCACAATAAGTAGATACATATGACCGGTGTATTCAATATGTGGATTCACCTTACTAAATGCTTTTAGTGCAAATAAATCCGCCATTGCTGGGTCACTAGAAGTAGCAATGACAGCTTTAAAGGATGGGTCCCATATATCTGGCTGACCTTTTGGAGAATAAGTTCCTCGAAACAAAAGAGACATGTGTTCCATTTTTTGCCAAAATTCCAAAAAGACTGGATTTGTAAGAAGAGGTCCCCTTTTTGCTGAATAGGAATAATTTCTAACTTGCATACCAAATTCCTTTTTGTCTTCCTTCTCTTGCTCATATTCTTCTACCTTTTTTCCAAGCTCTTCTAAATAAAATAGGTCTGGTTCATCTATCATTTTCATTTGAAGGAAAGAATTTGAAGGACCAAGTGCGCCAGTGGCCGCGCTTACTGCCAACCCATGGAATGTGTTAGAACCAGCAAGATTTGCCGCTGCGTAAACTGATCCTTTATGTGGATTTGAAGAAGGAAATCGAGTAACATACCATTTTGCAGCTAGATTACTAATAGTAGCCATCCTCTTCCTACCGATAGAACAGAAAGAAAAAATCCTGCTCTATTGATACATCACGGACAGTCACATTCCCCTCACGCCTCCTCCGGCTTTTTGAGTGCGGGTGCCAACACCAGCTTGATTTCGCCCAGCCCTGCCACTGAATACTCTGTGATGAGCGGATAGTCGTTCTTCAGATACAGAACGACCTCTGAACACAGACTCGTGCATTTCGTAAAGAGCACCAGATGCTTCAGCAGGAAATTCCCCTGGATAATGTCATCCGTGGTCGCATGCGTATGTGACAGTCCATTGGAGCCGATGGTAAAGACTGTCTCCTGCTCGGCGAAATCACCCTTACAGCGGAACACCAACTCCGTGCTGGCCGACTGGATTTCCACGGTTTCGCCCAGCGTGTGCATGTCGCGAATGATTTTTTGGAAATCGGTAGAAGGCATCGTGATGATGTTGAGGTCCACGGGTGGAATGGGAATATGAACGATGTCCAGCTCAATCAGATTCAACTGGAAGTTCGTGACCATCTGCTTGTCGGCATTCAGAATCTCAATCCCCAGACGCGTGGTGTCGGACTTCTTCATATAGAGAACCAGGCTCTCATTGTTGGACATCATCTTCACCAGCTTGAAGAAGTTAATCATGTTGATACCCAGCACGTGCTTCTCGGGGCAGTAATACTCATCAAACCGGTCGGCGCGGAGGCGAAGATGGACCATGATGGTGTGGGTGCCGTCCAGAGCCATGATTTTGATGCCCGTGCGGTCAATCTCCAGGTTCGCTTCCGTTAGGATTTCCTTGATAGCCTCTGTCAGCGTCCGAAAGGGAGCAGCCTTGACCGTCCGGATGCGGAAGAGATAATCGGAAGAGGGAGCAACCGGCACAAGTTCCATTCTACTGGGGGTCCGGGGTGTGTGGCTTTAGGTTTGGACGCGGAGAACCCAGGTTCAGTCTGACGACAGTCAGACTATCTGGCGATAGCCTTTCTCCGTGACCTCTCCTGTTTTTATATCTAAAACAGTGTAATTTTTGGAGAACCCCTCCTCTTATTGTTTATGGTATGCTTTATTTACGACTCCGCCGGTGGGTCTTTTGCTTCTTATAGCTTTCCATCTGGTTGTAACCCATATACGCCGCTGCAGGAAGAAGACGCATTCCGGCAGATGCGAAGCCGGCGCCCATGATGCTTGGATAGAAGCCTCCCATCTGTTGGCTGTGCCCCCTACGGCTTCTGCGGCGACCCCCTCCCTGTGCCGGCAGCGCTGAACGCGCCCAGGCCGCGTTACTTCCCGCCAGACCAACACCGGTTGGATCCGCGACCGTTCCCTGGAACTGTGCGCCCTGCTGATACCAGGCCAGTGGCATGGATGTGGCAGCACCGCCCCTCTGTTTGCGTGTCTTTTGGTGGCGGTGACGACGACCCATTCTAGAATGGCGGGCGGTTTTGCGTCGCCCACCCAGCTGTGCCAACTGCTCATCTGTTACATGGCCTGTCCTATTCTTGCCGTTAAGCTTCTTAACCCCTTCGTAATTAGAGGGATTAATGCCTGTCTTTCTGGCTATACTCCCTGTCAGCGTTAGTAGATTATAGGTATCCTCCATGTCGGCCGCCACCCCGCCTTGTCCCACCTTCGGTTTCCTATACCGAACAATCGCCTGCTTAACTGTAACAGGTTGTCCTTGTGTAGCAGGAAGTATACTTGGGGCTGATACAGGAGGACCCATCTTTCCTATTGCAGATGGGAAAGCAGCCGCGCCTCCTGTATTTTGGGAAATTTTAGGCTCTTGTTCCAATGAACGCAGCACATTCTGCGCCGCTTTCTGAATTGCGGAATTGTAGTCCATGTTACGTCCTCCAAATGTCCGTGAAAAGAAACCACGTTTCGGCGGTGGGACGACCTTCGTCAATTCAGTCGCCACACTCGAATTCTGTTCTACTACATTCCGATACGTCGTACGAAGCCTGTCCAGCTCCTTGTAGAGATTTGCACCCCGTGTCAGCTTCTTTGGATTAAATAGAACCCGTCGAAGGGATTTCGTCATATCCTCCTTACGACTCGGCAGATTGTTAGGATGGGCCATACGGATTGCTTCCGCAATCACATGCTGGAGATCGGCACGACTCATTGTAGGAGTAACATTGATGAATAAGTTAGCAATTCCATCTAGACTGTGGTCACGGGGAGATGTCTTGTTGGTAACATACCGAGTAACCCAATCCTTCATGCGTTCATAGACAACACGGTCTGAAACTGTTCTATTATGAGACAGGTCAAAAATATATTGGAGTTCGGCAATTGCATCCTCTGTCGTGAAACGGGCACCGGCGTTACGCATGAGATTGTAGAGCTTCCCCTTGAGTGTGCGTCGGTAACTGTTCTTGGATTCACCGGTGAAGAATCCACGGTTGCGGGCCTTCACGGAGGCAGCGGCAGACCCTTGGAGAAGGGGGCGCACTCTCTGATTAAACCGATTGTAGGCTGCATTGACATTCGTATTGGCATTCTTGTTCAGTTGAGCTAACTTTTCTGAAATGAGAGACACAACTGGTTTCATATTCGGGCCAAGAGAATGTAAGATAATTTCTTTTGTTTCTTTTGCTGGACGTACTACATTTAAAAATTGTTTTTCCCCCTCAAATGAAGGTGTAATATTATTTTTAGCATAAGAATAAAACATTTCTTGTGCATCTTTCATTGTTTTTTCATAAAGGGATTCATAGGGCATAGCATTAATATCAGTTCTCCATCTATATAAAACAGCATCAAGCCACTTACCCCTTTGAATTGAGTCAAACCATTCTGGCCACAATGTTTCAATAAGAGGATTTGCATCTACAATACCTCTTGATATTCCAATTAATAAATCGGGATGTGGCAATGTTTCTGCGCGCCTACCTTGGAAGTTCCCCAATAGTTTAAACATATTATCTTCAAATCGGTTACACAACATAGACTTTGGGAAAGAATAATTAAATTGTATCCATGGTATCTGGTCACCCGATGTAACATCAAGTGCCATTAATGCTGGAAAATTTAGTATTTCTTGTACTCCTGCCGAAATATCAGCGCATCTTGGAATAAAACAAAAATACATTTGATTTCGATTAAGGTAATTATTAGCAATATCACGTATAAGGAACGTTGGAATTTGTCCTCCAACAAACCCGGTCTGACCATTTTCTCCAAAGCTTGATGAATTTAGGAGTGTTAGATGAATATCAAATAGAGATGGAAAATATTTATTTAAGAATACACCGCCAAATAATCGTTGAAATGATGATTGTCCTTCAACAAAAATTTTTGTTGATTTTGAATCAAACTGAGATTCTTTGTACAGATTTTTAAGAGTATTTACACTATCAAATTCTTTATTCCCAGTTGTTTTATCAAGAAACTTTTTATTAAATATTTTTTCATAATCTACTGTTTGTCCAAGGTCGTTGGTAATCGCCTGAAAATCCTTACGAAAATCGTTCAGTGATTTTCCAGTACCTTCTTTATAATCATGTGTCATGTTCATAAGCTCAATTAAAACACGAATATCTGCTTCATGAATTGTCTCTTTCTTATATCCATGAACATCAACTAACAGGGGCCCATCCACTGGATAATTATATGGCGGCCATTCCATTGACATAGCTACAATATTTTCATGTAGTGCATATATCTTACAAAAGAGACCTAGAAGAAGTGCTCGTTCTCCCTCTGTATAGCTTTTGTATTTATTACGTAAATAAACTTTTATATTTTCATAATTATAGCTCATATTGCTTGAAAGTATTTTCACAATAATATAAGTTTCTGTTTCCCCAGCAATATATAAATCATGGAGAAGATCTTGATAGAGCTGATTAACACGTGTTATGTCCGCAGGGGAAACACCCCCTGCAACCTTTTCGGGGGGAAATACCTCAAATATGGGTAAAGGACTAGTTGGGTCTCTTTTAAATTCACTAAATTTTTCTCTTAATTTATTTAATTCTGGATAGGGTATTGGACTAGTAATCAAAGTATCTGTAACTCCTTCTGCTGCTGCACCACCCGCTGCTCCGCCTTCCGTTGCCATCCCTTACTCTCCACGCCGATTTTTTTGTGTGTGACGTGCGATAAGCCGCTCAACGCGCCGGCTACAGCGGTCCGCTCCACGGGGTTTTCCGCCGCGCCAGGGCAGGTCCGTTGTACGCGGTGACAGGAGTCGTCCATCCTCTGTAAGTTTGGTTCGCACGACAAATGCATCCAGATTGCCGAAGCGGGCATGATGAGGACGCCGGGGTGCCACAGCAGGCCAGGCTTCGGACCGCAGAAACGAACCGTGTGCTACCACAATGAACGTGGTCTGAGGGAGTCCGTGGAGATGCCGCAGAAAGGCGCGGAAATCGGGGCGGTCGCGACGGAGACGGGACGGTGTGTTTTCCGGAATGTTGCCGAACTCCTTGATATGCGGAAAATGGACTAGGTCGGCGGTTGGAATTGTAGGGAATAGAAGAGATGCCGTTTCCCGTGCTCTGCGGAGACCACTATTACCGATTGCTACAGAAGAGTCTAACAGCGGCGGAAGACCAAGTCGTTGAAGGCAGGCACGGAGTGTCGGTCCATAGGCACGGGCCATGGCGGCTCCGTGGACTGACAGTGCCGGGTCACGAATCTGTTGGCTGGCGGCGACTAACGGATGGTCAACAACGTGTGTGCCGGCGACATCACGAAGGTGGTTCGTGCAGGATTTGCTGTGACGAATCATCACCAGTGTGATTTCTTTCATGTTAGTTCGGAGTCCTCTGTTGGGGTGTGCGGTTTCTTTCAATGTGTAACTTCTATGTTTACAAAATAGCAGACACTCCTCCAATTATACATTCATATACAACGGTGGATATATAACGGTCGTAATTTCCTTTTACTTTTTCAGAGTTGGGAATATCACACCATTCCTCAAAACTATACTCTTCTTGTTCAAAACCGCCTAACAAGGTAATGTCAATATACTTTAATGTATAATCGTTATCTATTACAATCACACACCCTTCACAAATTTGTATATTTCGCATCTCTTCATGGGTAACTGTCATCACGAATACGCGCGCATATTCTCCATTCGCCAGTTTAAAATGGAGTCGTGTAATCGGAGTTGTTTCAAGCAAATCATTCTTAATACACCCGTCAATTATTTTAGTAGTAAATTCATTCCTGCGTGCTGCTATACGATTCTCCATTTTTATATTCTTTTATCTCATATCTTTCTAGCGCCCTTAAGTTATGATGTATTGGTGCAAATTGATATAGAAAGATGTATACTGTTGGTATTTTGTAAATTCTTTCTAATATATAGAAAGACATATGGCAGCAGCAGCAACCGAATACGGGGAGATTGCTAAAAGGGAAATTGATACTTTGGATACAGTCTTTACATTTATTAATGAGTCACTCAAAAAAAATACTCCTGAAAAAAAACAATTTACTCTAACAATTCAATATACACCAAATGAATCGGCCAGTCCATCTATCCATAAATGTATATTATACGTTAAAGTTTCTTCACAATATATATTATTTATTATTCTTAAAGATACCGAAGATAGTGAAGATAGTGAAAATTCATGTGTTCATATAATATATAATAATAATACAGGACAATTTAATGCGGGTGATAGTATAATCCGGCAGAATAGTCGTAAAGAAGATGAGCCTCATTGTTTTTATCCAGTTATTCCAGACGTATCGGGTTCAATGACAGATTTCCTCCAAATCCTATCTTCTAAATTGAAACTTCGGTTTCATCAATATACTCTTACTCCATCTCCAATAATTAAAATTTGGGATAAAGCAACGGCAGTTATTCGAAAAGGTGAAATAGAATACAGACTTCCTTTATTTAAGTTCCGTTTTTTACGTGGTTATTTAGAGCCAAGTATCTACCAAAAATATGGTTATGAATTTATTGATAAAGATGATGAGGAAGTAGTTTCAAAGTCACAATGGGATACTTTTTCTGAATATATTCGAACTGTTACACCTAAACTTATTTTAGATACTATTACACCTACTAAGAAAGGGAAAATTGTAATAACACAGACTCTAAAAAAAGCACTAACAAATGCTTTTATTGGCATAAAAGAAATTATAGGAGACTATGATGAAACCACTCCACTTCCTGATTTATTAAAAAGAATCGATTCTGTACATGATGCACGATATAAAATAAGTGATTCAATCTTTGATTACTTACTTACAATTAATTTTGAAACTGAAGGATTTCCGAATGATTCACTTGTTGAAGTAGAACTAAATATAAATAGTGAGGGCTGGGCCTCTGCTGAAAAAAAACTTATTATCACAGAAGTTACAGAAGGTAACAAACTAGAGAATAGTGCACCTACTCGGGGTACTACTACTGCAACTACGGGGGGCGGTGGTGCTGTTTTTTCTGCTAGTGGAGGGGCACGACTGCGACAGCGACAGCGAACTCTGCGGCGACACTCTAACAAGAGAAAAACCCGACGCAGTCGGGATCGCCCCAAACTTGACCGGGTGTGGGCCGCCTAAGGGTACCCCCTTTCACGACTGTAACGACGATACAAAAATGGCCGCTTCTTCAACAACTGCTACTGTGACGGCAACTGCTTCGGCGGCTTCCTATAAGAAGCTGACCCAGCGGGAACATATCCTTGTACGCCCCGATAGCTACATCGGGTCGCGCATGGCGCTTGAGACGCAGCGGTGGGTCTGGAATCCGGCGGAGGGACGCATGACGTGGCGATCTCTCATGTACAATCCGGGCCTCTTCAAAATCTTTGATGAGCTCGTGGTAAATGCGCTGGACCACGTGGTCCGGCAGGCGGGTGCAACGGAGAAGTCGGCCCGTGTGAGTCGCGTTGTGGTAACACTGACTCCCACGATGTTCCGCATCTTCAATGACGGAGCGGGTATTCCCGTGGAGATGCACACGGAATACAAGGTGATGGCGCCGGAGCTCATCTTCGGTCACCTGCTCACGTCGTCCAACTACGATGACGCGGAGGAGAAGGTGGTCGGTGGAAAGAACGGCTTCGGTGCCAAGCTGACGAACATCTACAGCCGGCGCTTCACGGTACGGACCTGTGATTCTGCACGGCGATTTCTGTATGAGCAGACCTTCAGCGATAACATGGCCGTCATTGGCAAGCCCGTGTTGGCACGGACAACGGCGGCGGCGAAGCCCTTCACGGAGGTGACATCAGAGCCCGACTTGATTCGCTTCTATCCGGAGCTGGCGACTGATGCTTCGGCAGAGCTGAAGATTCCGGCAGAGATGCTGGATGTGCTGCGCACCCGTGTTGTGGATATGGCCGCGTTGGCGGCGGCGTACGGCGTGTCGGTCTTTCTGTCCGAATCTGATGAGGAGGGAGCCCTGGCATCGGCTGTGCCGATCTCCTCCTTTGAGGCCTATGCGCGTCTCTTCGCAGAGCCGGGGGTGCCCGTCTTCTATGAGCGATGTGGACCACGGTGGGAGATTGCGGCAGTTCTAACACGCCATCTCCATGCAGACAGTCTGCCGGATGACCGACACATCTCCTTCGTGAATGGCATCTTCACGCGGCGGGGTGGCAAGCACGTGGATGCTGTGGCACGGACAGTGTTGGGTGCCTTCTGTGAGGGGCCCGGCAAGAAGTTGGACCTCAAGCCGGCCCAGCTCAAGGACGCTGTTACCTTCTTCGTGAATGCGACGATTGTGAATCCGGACTTTGAGAGCCAGTCCAAAGAGACACTGACAACGGTCGCGACACGCTTCGGCTCCAAGCTGGAGGTATCGGACAAGTTCGTGACCCGTCTGGCCAAGGAGGGCGGGCTTCTGGAGGAGGCTACCGCAGTGCTGGAGAGCCGCCTTATGCGGGAGGCCAAGAAGGTGGATGGCAAGAAGACCGCCTCTGTGCGTGGCATTCCGAAGCTTGAGGATGCGACATGGGCCGGCACGGCGAAGTCGGAGCAATGTACGCTGATTCTGACAGAGGGTGACTCTGCCGCCGCACTGGCGATTGCCGGACTGGCGGTTGTGGGGCGTGAGAAGTACGGTGTCTTTCCGCTCAAGGGAAAGCCGCTGAATGTGCGGGATGCGTCGGCTGTCGTGAAGACTGCCAATGTGGAGCTGACCCACATCAAACAGATTCTAGGTCTCGTTCATGGCAAGAAATATACCGATCTGAAGTCCCTCCGCTACGGACGCGTCATGATTATGACGGATCAGGACGTGGATGGGTCACACATTAAGGGGCTTCTTATCAACATGTTTGATGCGGAATGGCCGGAGCTGCTGAAGCTGCCATTTCTGACATGTATGATGACACCGCTGCTGAAGGCTACGAAGGGCAAGACCGTGCGCCAGTTCTATTCGGCGTCGGAGTATGAGACGTGGCTGAAGACGGACGCGGAGGCGACCGGTGGGCGCGGCTGGACCGTGAAATATTACAAGGGACTCGGCACTTCTACCGCCGTGGAGGGCCGTGAATACTTCAAGTCCATGAACACTGTGGGTTTCACATGGGATGCGACCACCCGTGACACGGTGGATATGGCGTTCAACAAGAAGCGCGCCGATGACCGCAAAGCATGGCTGGAGACGTACGAACGCGACCGCATCATTGAGGTGCCGGCGGGAGGCACGCTGGTGAGCTACAGCCGCTTTGTGAATGACGAACTCATCCACTTCTCCATTGAGGACAATCACCGCTCTATTCCGCATCTGATGGACGGACTCAAGCCGTCTCTACGGAAAATTCTGTGGGCGGCCCGGAAGCGTGGACTGACATCCGAAATCAAGGTGGCGCAGCTGGCGGGTTACGTGTCGGAGCATGCGGCCTATCACCATGGAGAGGCATCTCTGATGGGCGCCATTATCGGCATGGCCCAGAACTATGTGGGGTCGAACAACATTAATCTGTTGGCTCCCAATGGACAGTTCGGAACGCGCCTGGAGGGTGGCAAGGATTCGGCCGCGCCCAGGTATATCTTCACGGCGCTGGAGCCCATCCAGGCCACTCTCTTCCACAAGGAGGATGACCCGGCGCTGACCTGGTTGGAGGATGACGGCCAGCGGGTGGAGCCGGAGTATTACATGCCGATTCTGCCGCTGCTGCTGGTGAATGGAACGGAGGGTATCGGTACGGGACATTCGTCCACTGTTCCCTGTTACTCTCCACGGGATGTGGTGGCGGCGCTGCGGTCTCGTCTGTCTGGGACCGTCTCTGACTTGACGGGGGTGACGTTGTCTCCCTGGTGGGATGGCTTCCGGGGAACTCTGACAAAGGGAGTCGGTGGTCGCAGCGTGGTGTCTCATGGTATGTACCAGTTCTTTGACGATGAGGGGTGTCGGGTGCGCATCACGGAGCTGCCGGTGGGTGTCTGGACGAAGACCTACAAGGCATTTCTGGAGAAGCTGCTGGCCGGTGAGGAGAAACCACGGCTGGGGGGCGACGATGTGAAGAAGGCGGGTGCTGCCGGTGCGGCGGCGACCAAGAAGGCGGCTGCTGGTGCAACAGCTGCCAAGAAGAGTGGAAGCGGTGCGCCTCTCAAGGCGCTGGGGGGTGCCGGCACAGGTGATGCAGCGTCCGTTCTCTCTTCCAAGTCGGATGTTGCGGCAGCCAAGGTACTCCGTGACTATCAGGCGAACTACAACGATGTGGATGTGGATTTCGTGCTGACACTGGACCCCGAATACTACGTGGAGGCGAAACTGTTTCCGTCCGAATTTGAGAAGCGCTTCAAGCTGACCAACAATCATTCGCTATCCAACATGGTGGCGTTTGATGTGGATGGCACTCTGCGGAAGTTTGCATCGGCAGGTGAGCTCATGGAGGCCTTCTATGGTGTGCGTCTGGCCGGTTACACGACGCGGAAAGTGAAGGAGCTGACGCGACTGGATGCGGACATCGTGGAGCTGGATGCCCGATCTCGCTTCGTTCAGGCGGTGGTGGCCGGAACGCTCAAGGTCGCGAACGCGGCCGATGAGGAGCTGTTGGCCGGGCTGGTGGCGCTGGGCCTCCCAACCCTTTCAGGCGGAGAGGGGCTCCGTAGCTATGAGTATCTCCTGCGCATGCGGGTGGATCGGCTGAAGGCGACAGCGGTTGTGGAGCTCCAGGCAGAGCTGTTATCTGTAAGGGCAACACGGGCGACCTTGGAGGCAAAGTCACCGGAGATGCTGTGGCTGGAGGACTTGGACCGCTTTGCGGCGGCCTATGAGGAGTTCGTGGCGGCCCGGGCGGCGTCTCGTGCAGAGGCAGCGGCATCCTCGTCTGCTGCGGGTGGGGCTGCTTCTGGGGGCGGCGGTACGAAGAAGCGGGTTGTGCGGATCGGGAAGAAGGCTTAAGCTTTACGGGAGGAACGACGCTTGGTGGCCTTCTTTTGGTTTCGGTGGCGGTGGGTGCGGCGGCGGCTGCCGCCTTGTTGTTTTCCATCATATAATGGATTTTCAAACATTTTCATTTTCCTATTTACATTAATAACTTGTGTAACGGGTCCACGTGATTGGTACGTTTTAGTAGGGGGGGTTGGTAGTTTAGGAGTCAGATTTGGTGGCACTGGCCCTCCCGCAAATGGATTCCCTATATTTTCAATATTAAAGGATTTCTTTCCCTCTTCTAATTTTGTAACAGGGGGTTCTATTCCAGAGATTTCTGCAGAAGATGGTGGCTTTGGTGGTGAAGGACTAATAGGGGTTGAACGTTGTGGTTTCTGAATTGGTGACATTGACACTGGTTGTGGTTGGCCGTATAATCCAGATTTTATTAATTGTAAAGACCCTATGGCGTTGTTAATTGTATCAGATGATAATGATTGTGTTATAGAAATATTATTTGCTACAGCACGTGCTTGTACAATCCCTGATTGAAGTTTATCATTATCTATTACAGACATATCACTCCCTTACTTCTAACAGAGGTTTCAAGGGATTGATATCAGACAGGCACTGCAAGTGTTGGCACTCATCATTCTGCGAATTATGAGATAACTCAGACATCGCAAGCTCAGACAGGCACCGCTGCCATAAAGTACGCCGGCCGGGAAGCCGCCAGCTGAACCTGCGCCCCACCCTGTGACGAACCGAACGCCTCCTGAACCGTGATAACCTGAACTAACAGAACGGCAAGCAGCAGTGCTAACAGACCCCAGTTGAGCATTGTCCTTTCTATTAGGGCCAGTGCTTTCAGCACCAACGTCGGTTATCCCGATTCGGGATAACCTTAGAAGAACCGGTCAAAGGTGGCGGACTTGGATCCCGCCCGGGTCAGGAGAACAGGGTGCTCCATCGGCACCGGGAGATTCTGAATGTCCCGCAGGTAGGTCTTGTGCATAGAGCATTCCGCCAAAATCTTCGGCACACACCAATCCGCCACAATCTGATTCAGGGTTACAATCTGCTCCGCAATTCCATCGGGACGGTTCTGGCTGTACTGGAGATACATGGCGCGCATAACAATCATCAACTCATCCACAGACTGTTCGTCAATCAGGAATTCTCCCGCGGACCGGTCATACACTTCCCGCCGTATCTTGTTCTGGACAATCTGGACATTCGCCGGGCTGAAGTAGGCCCGGTTCAGAGGAGTGGACTGAACATTGCCGCGAATAGCATCCTCCGCCTCCGTGGAGCCAACCGTTGTGCGATAGCTGAACGCCGTGTTGTAGTCACCAGTTCCGGCGCCGGGTGCCGCCGATTCGCGCATTGACAGATTGACACGACCGTTGTTCATTCCTTACAGTGGGTGGCTACAAAGGCGACGGGTATGGCCGCAACCACCGTGAGGTAGGGTACGATGTTCCGCGGTATCTATGATTTCTTGTCGGGAAGGAGAAAAGAGGAATCGCCTCCACCGACCTACACTATTACACGACTGATTGGCGCGCCTCCTCCAACTGGAGGAGCCGTCGTGAAACATCTCTTTCACATCCCGGAATCGACGAACTTCATTCAGTTCCGGGCGGCGTATCTGTTAGAGATGCTGGGAGACCCCATCCTTCATCATCAGCTGGAGCATATTCTGCGTGATTACATGCTGTACGCCAAAATACAGGAGCGCTACGTTGTTGTACGTATCGGAAACTGGTGGGGTGAATTCACTGTCGCGGCGAATCGGCCGGAGACAGGAACGCTCATGCTGGAAGCGGGGAATGGGACGGTGTTTCGATGAGACTTACAGAGCATTCCGGGACAGACCGGCATCATTCTCAATCTTCTGTATCATCGCCTCATACAGATTGTCGCGCACAGTGCGTTCGCCAGCCTCTTCATAGGCCAGTCCCTTTTTGCGTAGAATGGCCCGGAACCAATGAACGCCATAGACATCCGGGCGCTGGAGCTCTGCGGTACAGAAGGCGGCAACACCGTATTTTGACCGCAGACAAGCCGACGGGGCGCCGGTGCCGGGGCCGAAAGAGTTCTTGACATCCCACCAGTTGAGTGGCAGGAAGGCATGGGCCGGTAACACGTAGCGCTCTAGTCCCAATGCAGTAATCCCCTTCCGATACAGATTCATATAGTCAAACGGTGTCTTGGGATTAATCATCGCGGTGGGGTCCGGCAGATGGTCCAGAATCCAGGTGGTCAGCGGTGAGCCCGGGCCCGGCACCTTGATGAAGCCCATATCCACAATCTGGGGTTCTGCTTTGCGGTATGCACCCTTTTGGATGGTGCGTTCGCTGCTGAACACGTAGGGAGCGGCCAACACATCGGTAGGAATCGGGCGTGTCAGGAAAATATCCAGGTCCATCCAGGCACCGCCCTTTTTGTGGAGCATCGTGAAACGGAAGAGGTCGGAGAAGGGAAGGAAGCGGTAGGCATTCGCACGTTTACCAACATCTGCCCGTCCACCGTATTCAAAGAGGGCTGATTCTGGCAGAATTGTGCGCGCATCGTGAACGCGAATCGTACCGGCTGCGTATGTGCCGGGTGGAAGGCGGTTTATAAAGTCGCGGATGGGATTGTACGTATAGACTTCCACCGTGTAACCCTGATTCACGTAGCTCTGCAGCGCCGCGCGCTCTAGTCGCGATAGAGGTTTGCCCGTCCAAAAGGTCTGGAGAAGCAGGTCGCTTCGGGGGTGAGCACGTACCGTGCGTCTGTGACCGTGTGCCCGTCGCCGTGCCGTTCGGCTGCGATGTGATGGCATCCCTTACTGAGGAACGCGGTTTCTATCAGTGTACTGGTAGGCGTCGAACTTCCTTCAGCTCTGTATTTAATTCATAGGAGGACCACATATATTCAACGATCCAAGAGTTAGTGGTAAGGTCTGTAGATGATACCTTGTCTCTGTAGGTCACCAGTAGCTCTTCTGCACGCACCCAGCCGCGCTCTATATCCTGGTAGGTTAGGACACGGTCCATCGCCGCCAAAACTGTATAGCAACTGGAATCCATCATATTTGGATAGAAACGTGTCTGGAAATAGATGCCCATTCTGATAGGATAATGGAGACTTCTTTAGACCTATTTCGTATATCCAGAATATAATACAATATTTCCTATGTTTGCCATGACATGCAGTGACATATGTGCGTAGGTTCCTTTCCACAGCTCTTGTTTGCGATGATAATAGATGCCAAGTAGATACAAGAGGCCGGACGCGGCAGTTGTCAAATGATATAGATTGCCATATTGGGAATAATATGCAATATAAGTCTGATAGACTGCTGAGGTAATAACAACTGCAATGTCCAAATTACGTATGAACGAATATGTCGGGGTTCTCCAATAATTGATGGATGTTAGAAAGACGGCGCCGGGAATTATTGCCAGATTGTAATGATTCCTATATATCGCATATGTGAGTGACAGTAGCGATAAATAAGAAGTTAGATAAAGACAACGTGCTTGCTCTCTGTCAACAATCATACTTGACGATACTATGGTGTGGCTTCTCTAGGTTCTACGGCTCAACTTAGATAGTAAACCACAGGCCGCTATCACACTTGGTGTTACGCACCAACTTAGATAGCAAACCACAGGCCGCTATCACACTTGGTGTTACGCACCAACTTAGATAGCAAACCACAGGCCGCTATCACACTTGGTGTTACGCACCAACTTAGATAGCAAATGCCAAGCCCGCCATTCCATTGAGATACTTGACAACATTCAGCGACTCACAGAACACCGTGAAATCATACGCATACAGCGAATAGGGGTCCAGTGGCCACGGCTCTACTTCCAGCTGAATTTCCCGCAGACGGCTGGCATTCAAAGTTCCCGATGGCTGACAGTGGTCACCTCCGTTCAGCGCAAAATTCATCTGGTAAATTGGCCCCATGACGTCTTCGGGGCGGATACTCGACCCCGCGGTAACTGCGGAAGAGCCACCCGTCTGGGGAACACCGAAATACGCCTGATGATGCTCAAAGAAGGCTGCCGGTCGCTCCTCATACAGCTCATTTCCCGCAATCAGCAGACGCGCGCCCTTGAGTACATCCCGCTGTGTGTAAGGGACCAGGCGCCCCGAATTCGGAACCGCCGCCCCCGATGCCGGCCAGAACGGTGCCTGGCTGAGACTCTTCCAATTACTCAGATTGATGTAGTCATTCCGCATCTCAATCGCATCCGACCGCCGTCCATAGAATATCATCCGCTGAATCAGTCCGTGCGCATCCAAATCCAGCTTCGTCTTGGTGGTAACCGTTGGAAAGCGGAATGTCTGGACCTGATGGACCAAGTGTGTTAGCTCCCGCTCTGCAAACATAACCTGCTCCTTCTCCGTTAAATAGATGAACGTTCCTTCCAAGCGGGGATTCATGATAAATCCGTCCTGTGCCGGAATGGGCTGACCCACATCTGTATAGTAATACCGGGGTGCGCCCGTTGGGTCCGTATAGGCTGCGTATTCCGTCTGGAGTGTCAGATTGTCATAGGCGGTTGGGTCCGTGGGGTCATTGGAGGTCGGTAACAGAGTGTCCACATCCAGTGTGCGTCCGTAGCGATTCGGCTCCCGTTGGGCCAGACTGGCGTCCATAATCCGGTAAATCTCTCGCAGAGGCCGGAGTGTAATCTGGACTTCCACTTCGTGGAGCTGCAGAGCGACCAACGGAAGCGCTCGTCCCGACTCTTCCGAAAACCAAAGCGGCAGCGGCACACGAAGGGTGCGCTCTGGAATACTAGGAGCTGTTTCAAAACCCGACGCATCCTGGACGGTATGTGGATACTCTCCCTTCTGGAAGGGATACGAAGCCGCCCGTCCATAGACACCCCATTCCGGACTGTGGAGCTCCGGAACATCGCCGACCAGCTCCCGCCAGCGGAGATATTGGTCCGTGGGCAAGTCTAGTGCGGCGCGGGCGGCTATCCATTCGCCCGGGAACTCCTGAATCTTTGAGCCACCCACAAAGACGGCCAGATTGTCAATCAGCAGTGGCCCCAACATGTGAATCCATCGAAAGGCCGGTGTGCGCCCCTCTTCCCAGATTTTGCTGTAGATTTCCGGAACACGAAACACGAAGGTGAGCTCCCGGAGCAAGTCAGCGTGCCGCGGAATCTTCGCCCGAATCCGGACGGGTGAATCCAGCTGGAGCTCATTTGGTCCGTCCATCGGAATCGTGATGGATTCCGTGCTAAAATGTGTGTATTGCTTGAATACCTTGTAGAAGTTTGTAACAGACGGATTGCCATTGAAAGTGCGGTTCTGATTTCCGTAGGCAACAAGTGGCAGCTGACCTCCTCCCGGCATTCTGTCGGTCCCCTATTGTGTTGGCGGTGTTTCTAGGCTGTCTTTCTCAACCTCGGAACACTGACTCTTTTATATTCTATGAGTGTCCTCCTTCATGAATGGTTACATACCAGCGCTCACTTACTGACCAGAGGACGACGTGTAGGTCACCCACCAATTGTCAGCCAGATACGGGGGCAGATTCTGGGTAGCGGACACCAGCTTCGTAGAAGGGCCGGCGCGCACTTGGCGGTCAATCTGCTCATAGTTCAGCGCATAGCCGGCATACTGGAGCACGGAAATCATGCCGTCCGCGGGACCCAGGACACGGAAGTCATCCGCCGGGTCAGACGATGTATATTGGTCATGCTTGAAGACATAGAGGTCCCCGAAGTTCTGACGGGGCACACTGGATAGACGCTTCCGCACGGCCACGTTTCCGTTGATATACACATCCATGTCCATGTTCCGGACAATGACCGCCATATGGAAGAACTTGCCAATCGGAATGTTCGGTACATCACAGTGCTCCCGCCAGCCCGTCAGTGTATTCATATAGACAACCAGGGTGTTCTCCGTGTTTCGCACATAGACACCGGGGCACATGAACGGCTTGTAGGAAGGAGAGCCCTTGTGGAATACGTGGCGCAGACCCTGTTGGGATCCCTGAAAGCTCCGGGGATTGATGAGAAGATAACACGAATAGGAGAACTCCAGGCCGGATGGCGCATTCACCGACGGATAAATCGTAATGGAGCCGTCCTGATTGGGGTCCTGATAGATGACATTGTAATCATCATAGAGATAGGGTAACAGAGTCTGCGTGGATTCACCCCAGGTTGTCAGCGTATCAATAAGACTCTTGCCCGTGACCAGGACGGTGTAACTGACAAACAGAATAACAACAACCTGGATGAGCTGGGCAATCACGGCGTCGCCCACTAGATAATCACTCACAGCTTGCATACTGCTCCTCTAGTGCGGTAGGCGGAATTCTATAGGCGCGCATACATGCCCTTCGCATACTGCTCAGCGGAAGAGAAATCGCCCTGGGCACTCTGGTACAGAGAGGCAAAGGGGTCATCCGACATCTGACTCACGGGCGCGGGAGCGCGCTCGCCGGGAGACGGTCCCGTGAAAGTAACATCCAAGTCCAGCCACTTCGCCAGGCGCTGGAAGATGTTGGAGGAGTGCCGGGCGGGACCCATCTGGTAGATGCCGTAAACCGCGTCGGGAGTCAGCTGAGAGGCCCACATCTGGACGTAGCTCACGCGGCCGCCGAAGCCGTTGTAGTCACCCATGCGGAGGGTGAGCTTGCCGTTCGGAACTGACACGACGGAATCCAGTACGCAACTGCGGGTGAGCTTGCCGTCCATATAGACATCCATCGTACGACCGCTGACCGCGACGGTCAGACAGACCCAGCGCTGGAGGGGCACTTCGCGGATATCACAGGGTGTCAGTGCTTCGGTTCCGGCGGTGGGCTGGAACATGGACATGCTGGTCTGCTGGCTCATCAGGCTGCGGAGTGTCAGCTCCTGGGTGATATCGGGTGTTGCGGAGCCGGATGCCGCGGGCATCGTGGCCGGGGAAGGAGAGGAGACTGTGGCCGCCCGGGCATTCGCGCGAATCATCAGGTCGTTCGTGGTCGGAGACAGTGCCGCCACCAACACGTTCCGGGTATTATCAACCATATGATCAGGACCCAGAGCAAATACGAACTTAGGCTGTGAGGCCCGGTAGTTGTAGTCGTCAATGTAGAGCCACAGAGAGAGGGTGAAGTCCGTGCCCGTTGAGATACGCGGAATGCGGTCGTTTGTCAGCTTCACCGGGCTGCGCGCAACGGCCTCTCCGTCCAGCAACAGCGTGTAGGTCGGGTCACGGCCGGCATACAGGTAACTATAAATCACATAGACGACTCCTATCAGAATCACCAAAAGAAGAACGGGCCACAGCCATCCGCCGTTGCTCTGTACGAAACCGCTCACCTGGTCCATCTCTTTCTCTAAAGTTGGACCGGATTTTATCTCTTCTTACGGTTGTCTGTATGTGCCCAGATAGTCCTACGCATACGGGAACTCCCATGTCTGGGATGCACTGGCGGTTGGTGTCACGGTCTGACAGTCTCCACCAGGACAGAACAGATTCGGCAGCTTCGGAATATTCTGGAGCGGCGCCAGCAGTGTGGAGCCCAGGAAGGGGCGCCCCTGTGAGTCCGACACACTGGCGTAATTCGCCATCACTTCACTGACAGTAAGACGGCGTCCCCACATCTGTGCCAGAGCGATGGAGCCCATGATGCTGTTGGGAATAATTGTAACAGAGGAGTTCGGTGACGGGGGAACATTCTCCAGCTGCGCGGACTTCGTCAGAGCCCCATTAACATAGATATCTACGGAGCGTCCTTCCAATGTGAGTGTCAGTTGATTCCAGCGCTGCATCGGGAATCCGGGTACATGGACCGTCTGGGGGGTACTAACCGCGGTCTCCTGGAAGCGGAGAACCAGTGCCTCCTGCGCGGGGTCGTAATTCATTGTCCACACACCGGGGAGTGTCAGTAGACCTGCGGCAGAGGACCGCATATCGGGAACCACGTTAATGTTGATGAAGGTGGCGAAGGTGTAACTGGCGGCCATCTGGGTGCGCGCGGTTGTACGGTCCACGACAACCGGATTGGACGGCGCCCAGAGGTCAGTGGGACCCGTCATTGTTGTCGTGGGGCGTCCCTTGTAGGTCTGTACGATGACATAGATGACCATGAGCACCATCAGGAGTCCGATAAATCCCAGGAAAATGGGCATCAAATAGCTTGCGGAGCTGGTGATTCCGCCGCCCAATGCGGGTGTTGGTGAGCTGCCAAAGAGGCCCTTTACTGCTTCCATCTCTCTTCCCTATTGTTGTTGGCGCTTGTTACAGCTAGCCCTTATGCAGAGCAAGTTCCAGAGCCAGAAGAGCCCGCCGTAGGGCAAATCGGTGTGAGAGACACCTTGGAGAAATCGGCCGACCGACAGACCTGGAGATAGTCACTGGAGTTCAGCGCATTGGACCAGAGTGTCAGTCCCTGGACGACTCCCGTGAAGGGATACGCACAGGCGCGACCGAACCAGGACGTTAGGTCCTTGCTGGGCATATATGGCTTGCCGCGCAGAAGAGTTGTGCTATACAGCCGACAGTTCAGATAGACTTCCAGTGTCTGGTCATTCAGAACAACACCCACCGTGAGAGGCGTATTCAGCGGGAGGTCTTCCACTGTGGTGGACTCCAACCATATAACATTGCCGCCCGCCTCCTGCCCCTGTGTATGGACAAATACATGGAGGTCGTTCGTCGTGGGGTCCAGCAGGATGCCGGGGTTCATGAAGGTCGGCAGACCCGTCTGGAGATAGGCGGGGTCCGCGTTCGGAATATCGGAGGGCTGGATATTTGTGTGTCCCGTGGGACCGGGGTTCGTCACGGACAGATTACAGGGATTCACGCCCCGATGAAGGATGTGTCGGTACCGCCCGTTAAGGGGTGTGCGGCTGTCCTGAAGGAGAATCTGGACACTGACCGTGTAACCGGTTGCCGTTGTTGTGGGACTCGCCGTGGAGGGAATCATCAGATTCTGCGCATCGTAGGTGAGCCCCGACCAGAAGGTCTGACTGCGGCGAGCCATAGAGGAGGGACCCAGAAACGGATTTACGGGCAGGAAAGGATAGTAGGCATCCACAATCATGAGAATAACTGCAACTGCGATGCCTGCAGCCAATACATAGAGCGGTAACAGAAAGGTTCGGGTGCTCGGAGTACTAATCCGCTCTGTAAGGGCACCGAAGATGCGCCCACCGATTCCGGCAGTCTCAGAGCCTGGTTTGTCTGCCATTCCTTGATTAGGGTCACGGCAAAAGTTGCTTTGTTGGGGCGCTGGCCCGGTTGCCTAGCAACCTAAGATGTCAATGACACAGACATCCCACACAACAGGACGGATTGCCGTATTGGTTTCAACTAGGAATCGGGCACACGTCGCACATTGGACACGGGCGATGATTGACCGACAGAGTGAGAGAGGGAGGGTATGGGTGGTGGTGGTGGATGGGTCCGTTGAGCCGCACCCAGCATGGCGGTGGGCCGATCACTACATCCACTGTCCAGATATTCCCCTAGGAGCAAGCCGTAACATGGCGATTGAGGCTGGCCTGGCGGTAGGAGCAGAGTATCTGGCCCTCTGGGATGATGATGATTATTACGCACCGGAACATCTGGAGAGGATGATAGCCGCACTGGAAGCAGCACCTCCTACAACCGGTGTAGCCGGTGCATCCCTAACACCTCTTTACTATCTGAATGATGGAGCAGTCCTAGTCGCCGGACCTTACTGTGAGGGACACGCACTGGAGCCAACACTGGTGTTTCGTGCCGACTATTTGCGAAATCCGACCCATCGGTTTCTGCCGTTGTCAAAAGGACTCTCCGCAGAGATATTGGAAAACTATGCAGCCCCGCTGGTCCAAGTGTGGGGAACCATGGTAGTCATCTGTCACGACTCTAACACATATGATAAGGGACAGATTCGTGAGAGACCGGCTGCTTACAGAGCACGGGAAGTATGGGGGTCCGATGTGCCGGATGTTGTTTGGGGACTATTAGAATGGATGAGTCGTGGAAAAGGATATGCGTCGGGACATCCTATGATGCTAGACGCTCATCAACTGTCTTCTTTCTATGACATCCGGGACACAGAGCTACCAAGTTCGACATATCATTGGATCCGCCATTGAAGAGAGCTAGGCGATGATCGACTTCATAGGTTTCATCTAACAGAGAGCTACAGTGTTCGCACTTCCATCCCTGACTGGCTGCGACGCGTTTCTTCATGAGCCCCGTCACATTCCGTTTCTCCTTTGTTGAGCCGGACCCTGTGCCAGCGGTCACAGAGGATGTCAGCAGAGTTTTGGCGGCATCCAGAGATTCTGTGAATCCTTCAGGTGAACTACGGGCCTGCCAGTACAGATAACCCAGGACCGCAACACCCCCAGCAATTCGGATGTACGTCGTATAGTGTGTTAGCCACTCTAGCGCTGTGCGCCCATAGACTTCATACAGAATCCAGGCACCGATGAGTCCGCCAAAGATGAGTTCGGTTTCGTACATGTTTGTTTCTATTTCTGTTTCTGGTTAAGGGATTCCCTTGTTGAAGTACGCATTATTCATAGGAGATAACATCATCTGCACTGCTACCACCATCACCGAAGGAACCACCGTCTCCATCACGGCTCTTTCTACTACCCAGCTTCCGTGTCTTGCGTCCAGCCGCCTTGGCGCGTCGGGTATTCCGCTGTTTGAGAGTGCGGGACCCCTTGAGTGCTGCCTGCGCATCGGCTAGTGTGCCCGTGCGGTCCGGAATCGGCAAGGATGGTTGACCCGCTGCGCGGGCCAGGCGCTCTTCATCCTTCAGATTGAAATCAATCCGCTCATAGTAATCCTTCGTATCCTTTTCAATACAGTTCTCAATCTTCTCACGAAAGTAACAGACAAAACTGATACGCTGATACAGCTCCTGCGATCCAATAACACCGGTGGTTGGGTCACGCGTACGGATATCGGGAAGAGCCTTGTTATACGCCTTGTCCTCTGCCGTTTCGTAGATTTTGGCGTTACAGTGGAACTGATGGACGTTCATGGCCACGAAATCGCCCGTTCGCAGATTGATACCCACCCGGAAGCGCGGAAACAGCGTCTCTCCGCCGTGGTATTTGCCCCATTCAATGACGGTCAGATTGCCGAATCCCTCCGGATAGTCCCCGGCATCCTTGTGCGCGGCCGTGCGGAAATTCATATTGATAGTCAGTGTACTGAACGCGGTGTCGGCAATCTGATAAAGGGGCTTTTTGGAAACAGCTGCCAGCTGCTTCTTGTGAGCTTCCGGGACGAGCTTCTTGAACTGTTGGTCAATGGCCTGGAGAAACGGAATGCCGTGGAGAAACTGGCGGAGACCCCGGCGGGTGTAACCGGTAAGGCGGCAGGGTTGCTTGAGAAACGGTGTCTTCTCATAGTAGCCAATGACACCGCTGGCCACCACGTTATTCACCACCATCTTGCTCACCTTGCCGTTCTGCATATAGCGGGTTCCCCACTTGTGGGTCTGGACGGGATTACGGCGGGACCAATACATGCCCTTCAGGTCAATCGGACCTGCGGCGGCGCCCCGGTTACGACTGGGAATCGCTAACAGACGGAAGGCATCCCAGCCCGTCTGGATGACCGGTTTTGGAAAGACACCCTTGCGAAGTTTCGCAATCAGAATACGACGGGGCAGACCCGCGGCAACATCCTCCTCTGTGTTGATTCCATAGACATCTACGTCTTCATTGAATATCTGGAAATCCTTGGTGGCTTCGAAGAATTCGCCTTCGTGTTTGGCGAAATCTTTGTCCGATGCGACGGCTTTGGCTTCCACAATGCGGACCATCTGTGAGTCGCTCCCTTACCCTGGACGCCTATTTAAGGTGTAACAGTGGGGTCCAACCAGATGCCCTCTTATCATGATATTCAACTGCGATTTATCCGACGTGGCGTGGGTGGTGTAGCAGAGACTGACCCACGAAAGGATGACACACTGCTTGTCACCAAGTTGGGCGAAAACAACTTGCGGGTTGTTTATACAGAGCGGACAGAAGATGGTGTTCTGCGGGATTCCGTCCTCATGGGCTATCAACGGTTTTTCCACTACATGTGGCGACTTTTCTGGCTTCTGTCGGTGGATTCGGACCCCTTCCAGAATGTCCAGCTGATGATTCCGGGATATCCAACGGTCTTGATTCCTGTTAGTACAATGAATCAACACGTATCAGCGATTCTGGATATTTTGATGACGACCTGCTGGCAGTGGCCCACTGTGCGTCGGAGAGAAGAGATAGTTACACCACCGACTCCGCCTATACGTGGAAGTAGAGAAGAGATGCCTCTACAAACCAATGAGTAACAATCATATTCACACCTACTTATGATAAGAGGCCCACAAGAGTCCACCTATCGCAGCCACTGCTGCTAGAGTTCCCACGGCATACATGGCACCCTGCATCTGCGCAGCGCGAATCGCCGAATCACTGAGCTCTGCCGTAGGATTGGAGGGTGGAATGGGCAGGCCCCGGTCCGCCATCTCCTTGTAACGCTCTATGAATTCCGCCTGGGTAATTTCCGCCTTTCCCAGTCGGGCATTCACGCGATTATGGAGCATCCAGACCCACTCTGTTAGTGAGCGGCGGTCATCCAGCCAACTCTCCACGGGCATAGCGGCCAGAATCTCCTTGAAGTGCTCGCGGCAGACAGGACACGGTAACAGATGGACCATGGAGTTGAAGAATTCCTTAGCAGCGCGTTTTTCGGCGTAGGTGGGAGTATCAGGATAGGCCATACTTGTTAGATGAAACGTGGCCCAGAAAATCGGACCCCATATTTCCGGCGGTAAATGCATGTCCCTTGGTGTTTCTGGGGGAAATTCTACCGGGTCTAAACGGCACCGACAGCTGCCTTCGTAAGGGACCCATATGCGCGGCAGCTCTGTCTGTTCAAACTGCGGTCAAGGCGGGCATTTCTTTCGGGAATGTCGGGAGCCCATCACGTCGCTGGGAATTATTGCGTTCCGGCGACCTGTGGGGGGTTCAGAGAAACAGTGGCTTCTCATTCGGCGGCGTAACAGTCTGGGTATGATGGAGCTCATGCGCGGAAAATATGAGCTCCGTGATGAGGCAGGGATTCAGGTGCTGATTGACCAGACAACACTAGGGGAGCGGACCAGTTTGCTAACACGGTCCTTTGCCGACCTGTGGTTGGAGCTGTGGAATGGACCCGCCACGCGCCGGTATCATACGGAATATGAGCAGGCACGTGCGAAGTTTGAGGTGCTCCGGGGAGCATCGGGACCGGGACGACGGAGTCTTGCCTCCTACTGTGAGGCATCCGCTACATCGTGGGTAGAGCCGGAATGGGGCTTTCCAAAGGGCCGACGGTCGTCTTCCGAAACGGAGCTGGCCTGTGCTCTGCGGGAAACGTGGGAAGAAGCGGGCGTGCGGGCGGCCGATATGCGGGTGTTAGGAGGACCGCTGCTGGAGGAGTTTCGGGGCTCTAACAGTATCTGTTACCGGCATCGCTACTGGCTCGCAGATGTGAATCCGGAAGTGGTCGTGCGATTTGACCCGACGAATGTGGAGCAGCGTCGGGAAGTGGGCGATGTGCGCTGGTGCTCCAAGGAGGAGGCACTGGCACTGATTCGCCCCTATAATGTGGAGAAACGGGCGGTGTTGGAGCGCGCGGCCGGCATGGTCGCATAGAAACCCATGGTATTCGGTAGAGAGAGAGATGTCGTCCGCGGCGCCAACTCTTTTGTCGGCTATTCCGGCAACATCCACTGGTGGGGGAGGGGCCGCAGCAGGAGCGGCTACAGGACCAACAGACTATCGCACACTCTATGCCGGTATGAAATCACCAGAGCTGTTTTCAGCATGGAACACCGAAACGAACCCCAAGGCGCGCGCGGAAGTACTCTTCGCGCTTTCAAAACAGGGCGCCGATGCAGCCTATCCATCGGGTCCCGTTTCTGCACGGGAAAGAGAGGCCGGACTCTATCCAGATCCGGTGGACCCCACCTTCGGAGCCCGCCTGTTTGAGAAGCGCGAATTCTATGAGGCCCGCTCCGTTGCTGCCGCGGTGGCGTCGGGTGTCGTGGATCCTTGCTCCAGCAGCTCAGCAGAGAAGCTGTTTGAACTAACACCCGTCCAGCGAATCGTGTCACGCTTCATGCATCCAATGACGCCGTACCATGGCCTGCTTCTATTTCACGGTGTCGGTGTCGGAAAGACCTGTTCGGCGGTAACAATTGCGGAGCAATTTCTGGAGGTATCGCCTGGCAAGAAGGTCATTGTGTTAGTCCCCCAGGCGCTTCAGGACAACTTCAAGAAAACGGTCTTTGATATGTCCAAAGTTCGCTGGGATGCCACAGAGGGCCGCTGGAAGGGGTCCCAATGTACGGGACTCTCTTACATGGAGCGTCTGGGACTGCTAACAAATCCGGATGAGCGACTTGTCACGTATCGCATTGATGAAGACCGGCGGGCGCGCTACACAATTAGCGGCTATCAGGCGTTCGCGAACTGGATTGAACGGATGCTCAAGTCGTCCATACCGGGTGGGCTCACGGATCCGAAGGCGCGCATGGCCGCTGAGAATGAGGTGCTACGGCGACTTTTTTCGGACCATCTCATTATTGTGGATGAGGCTCACAATCTGCGTGACACGGGTGCCGATGCCGTGGCAGAGGAAGAATCGGAAGAGGGTGGAGCCACAGAGGGCGGAGCGGCAGCCGGTGAGGCGGCGGAGAATGCCGGTGGCAAGGCGCTGAATCCCTATCTGCGGCGGATTGTGATGAATGCAGAGGGACTCCGGATGGTGCTCATGACGGCCACACCCATGTATAACTCTGCTCCTGAGATTGTTCTGTTGCTCAACTATCTGATAATGAATGATGCGAAGACTGAAACACGGAATCTGAAGATTGATGAGATGTTTGACCGACAGGGAAATCTGCGGGATGAAGCGGCGGCGGCGAAGTTGGCAAAGGCGGCACGGGCGTATGTTAGTTACATGCGGGGTGAAAATCCTTACACGTTTCCACTGCGCATGCGGCCGGCGGCGGCATCGGCAGAGCCGGCCGCGGAATGGCCGGCAATTTCGGCAACACGGAAGCCCGTAGAGTTGGAGGGAGTGGCACCCGCACTCAATGTGTTACCGCTGGTTTTTACGGAGCCGGTGCCGGGTTCACCGGTGGATATCATGTTGCGGGGAGCCACTGTGCGGACGGCGGTTATGGGTCTAATCGCAAAGAATGAGTCATCCAGTGACACCAACACCGACGAAACTGGTGCGGTAGAGACCGTTGAGGAGGAAGAGGCTGCGGTAGATGTTGGTCCAGCCCGTGATACGATGTTGGATCTCCGTATGCAGATAGCGAACATCACGTATCCGAATCAGATGTATGGTGGCAGTGGATGGGACAACTATTTTATGGGGGCCAAGACGGACTTTGACCGTCGGAAAATCATGACCTTCACGCCACGTGAGCAGGAAGATGGTCCCTTCAACGTGGATTCGGTGTTTACCGGGGAGGGGCTGCGGGCGTGTGCCCCCAAGATGGCCCGTATCGTGGAGAGCATTCGGAAGGCACGGGGTATCTGTTTCGCGTACAGTCGTTACATCAAGGCAGGTGCACTGCCATTGGCAATCGCGCTAGAGCGGGCAGGGTTCCAGCGCCGTATGGCGAATGGTCAGTTGGCTTCGCTTCTTTTGGGAGCGCCTCCTGTGGCACCGGTCTGCGCAATCTGTGGTGAATCCCATGGTGCGACAGCTGGTGCGGACCATCCGTTTCGCCCGGCAACCTACGTGCTGATTACATCCGATGATGACATTTCTCCGAACGCAGCGGGACTCGTGCGGCAGGCTGCCTATTGGCCGGAAGATACCGAATGGGGGCCTCTGGGTGGAAATGTCAAGGTCGTGATTGGGTCACAGGTGGCATCCGAAGGTCTGGACTTGAAGTGTGTGCGGGAGATGCACGTGATGGATGCCTGGTACCATCTGAATCGCACAGAGCAGATTATTGGGCGCGCGATTCGGTATTGTTCGCATGCGGCCCTACGGGCGGTTGAGAAACGGGAGGGACAACCGGCAATGACGTACAACAACTGTCTCATCTATCTCCATGCCGTGCGTGGTGGCTCAGCAGCAGGTGGAGGGGCGGCGGCCGGAGATAAACCCGCCCTGATTGGCGGGTTTGAAACCGCTGACATGTATGCCTATCGCATCGCCATCGCAAAAGCTCTGCGCGTCGGTCACGTCCAGCGTCTGCTGAAGGCCAATGCGTGGGACTGTAACCTGGAGCTGGAGGCCATCAGCTTCGTGGGTCTTCCCAAACGCAAACAGGTGGATGCCCAGGGGCGGGTGTTAGCAGAGTATGACATCAATGACCAGGATTACACAACCTACTGTGACTATCAGAAGTGCCGGCATGATTGTGCGGTGGCGATTGCCCGTACTCCGGCAGAGGGTCTTCGGCTGAATTCCAGCACATACGGTGTAGTGGATGCCCGCCGGACTCTAATTGAGAAACAGGATGCCGTGCGCCATCTGTTTGATGAGCAAATCATTATTCCGGAAACTGTTGTCCAAGAGCTGTATTCCGATTTGCCATGGGAGATTGCGTCGGAGGCACTTATGGAGCTCTTGGACAGTCGGCGATTCCGATTACGCCGGCCAGATGGTGTGAATGGATATCTCATCAAGCGTGCGGGCTACTTGGTCTTCCAGCCCAGTGATGTAACAAACACGGATATCCCGATTGCGCTTCGGTATGCGCGGGCATTCCAGATGCATCGTCACATCATGGATCCGCTGGGCCCAGTCTTCCACAAAATGGAGGAGGAGCGCTTGAAGGCACCAGCCCCTGGTCCAACGGTTGTCCCAACACTTCTTACAGCCCCTGTTGCAGCAGTAGGAGGCGCCGGTACTGCGGTTGTGGGGGGTGGCGCAGCAGCAGAACCCCCTGTTGAGCTAACAGAAGTACTGGACCGACTGAAGAAGTGGGTGCTCTATGTTGATGCCCCCAACAAAGACAAACTCAAACTGCCGTCCTATTTATCCAGCACAGCACGTATCTGGAATTGGATTCTCACACAGTTCCGCGGTATTTCGGCTATCAGAGCAGTTGCGTACCGCTGGTGGATGGACCATGTTCCAACCTACAAAGAACGACAGGGACTCCTTGAATATGCGCTTCTGAATATTCCGCCACCCGGCTCAAAGGTATCTCTTGTTTTTGCGGCACTCATGAAAGCATTCCATGATGATATCTATATAGCTCCCTCCTCTTCCTCTTCAGCCTATCGTATTTACAATCCCGCAACGGGAGAGGTGGAGTATATGTGTCGGAGCGCAAAGACGGGGGGTGCTTTCTCACCCTGCTCTTCTGAAACGCGAAAGGTGCTTCTAGAGCGTATGAAAGGAAAGGCGGCTGCTATTCCGGCGGAAGCCGGACCCCTCATGGGGTTTATGGTGCCCAAGGGCAGTGGAATGGTCTTCAAGACGCTAGATATTGCCAAGATTGCGGCGGCGAAGCGTCAGTCCTATGTCGGCGCCGAATGTGGGAATGTATCCAATCTGGGGGAGCATCATCCCCGTGTGCGCATTCTCCATGCAGCCGCGCGCAGTCTACCAGCTATGGCTCCCTATATCATTCCGGATGGCGACGATGATTGGGAATCGGAGGGCAAGGGAGACCGTATGTCATCCCTTGACATTACCCACATGAAGGATATCACGCATCAGCCGCTGTGTATCTATATGGAATTCCTGACACGTCTGTTGGAGGAGATACACCTAGATGGGCGCCGTTGGTTCCTGAGCCCCGTGGAGTCCGCGCTGTCAGGGCTCAAAGGCAAAAAATGACCACCTGGGTAGTGAATGTCGGTGACACGGGCAACGACGACGATGACCACCAAGATGAATCTGTTCCGCCCCGCTTACATGGATTGTCGGGTGACACTGACACCGACGGAGCTACGGGAGGCAGCGGCGAACATTGATGAGTTTCTAACGAAGAAGCTGCGGCGACAGCTGGAAGAGAAGTGCTGTGTCCACGGCTATGTGCGACGGGGCTCTACGCAGATTCTGGCACGGTCCATGGGACAGGCGGAGCACTGTCGCTTCACGGGGGATTTCCTGTTTGTTTGTAAGGTGCGCGTGCTGTGTTTCCTGCCGGAGGCGGGCCAGATGGTGGATGCGCAGGTGCTGAAGGTGAACAAGGGGGGTGCCTATGCGCTAATCGTGGAGAATGGGCGGGTGTCGGAGGCTGTGCGCATCTTTGTGCCGCGGGATTATCATATTGGCAATGAGGAGTTTGATGGCCTGATGGAGGAGCAGGTGATTCGTGTACAGCTGCGGCGCTCACGATTCCAGGCGAATGACCCCTTCATCCAGGCGGTGGGCACCTTTGAAGGAATGAGTATGGCGGAAGTGACCGCTCCGGCACGCAAGGGAGCTCTGGAGCCGGCTGTCGCGGCAACAGAAGGAGTCGTAACAGAAGAAGAAGTGAGTGAGGGTGGATACAATGTTACACTGGAGGAGGGCGGTGGGTTTACAGTAACACAGCGGAAGGCTGCTCCTCTACCAACGATTGCTGAGAAGAGCTCCAGCTCTAATACGGATTCAACTGGCTCCAGCGGCTCTGGTAGCTCTGGTAGCTCTGGTAGCTCCGAATATGATAGTGAAAGCAGTGGCTCTCCTGCCGCTCCTGTAACGCCCGCACAGGCAGCGCTCCAAGCAGACTTTGCCGCAACAATCGCAGCTGCTGCAAAAGCACAGGAAGAGAAGACCCCAAAAGCCAATACCGGTCTGGGCAGTCTCTTCGGTAATGCGGAATAGGTGCGCCCAAACATTCGTCCCCCGACGACAGATGAACTCCACCACACTTGACTTGTTTATCCAGGATTTTGTACTAACACACCAAATCCTGAATCAACGTGCATCCTGGTCATCCCTTGTGAGTCGGCGCTTTGTAGAGAGTGGCTCCCAGCGCAAAGTCTTTCAGTTCCGAAGTGGTGACACGGACCACTATGCTGTTGGTACTCTCTTGGACCTACCCGATACCGACTGTTTTCGGATTGAGCTGACACATGCCGCCACCCGTCTCACCGAAGAGCATCGTCTAGATTGTCTCCGCATGATGTCCACCGGCACACACAATGGAATTACGGTTACCAAACCAGATGAGGCAACGGTGATTATCCAACTAACAACGCGAAATCGGGGTCTCATCAATGTGCTGTTTGTTGTGCGAGACAGCCTTCCACTTCTGTCACCAGCGTTGGTGCTATAAAGGAAGAGGTCTTCGCGGTCAGCCAGAGACTCCCAGAACCACCTGGACTCCTAGGGGATACATGACGATGGCAATGGACCTAACCGCCGCAGAATATGAGCGCCGTCGCACGTTCTGTGATGCCATGAAGAAGATGTCGCGTCCGGAGTATATTGAGATTGCCCGTATTCTTCAGCGTAACGGTGTGGGCATCTCCGAAAATCGGAACGGTCTGTTTTTTGATATGGCGAAGCTGCCCGCATCCGTCTTTGAGGAGCTGTTACGCTTCCGCGAATTCGTGACACAGGGAGCGACAGAGTTGGCCAAGCGGGATAACATTCTGCGTGACCTAAAAGAAGCGGGCAGTCTCTCTTTACTAGAGGAATGACAACAAAGTACACACATACACACACCAATAACCATGGCTCTGGCAATGTACCCGTTACCTGGTCAGAGCTGAGCGCGGCGATTGCAGCGAATCCCCTCCGGTCTGCTGGATGCGGAATTACAGACACCGGTCGTGTCAGTGCCTCTCTGACAATTGCCGCTGTTCCGGCATCGCTGGCGGCTACTACAAAGACCTACAGCTGGCTACCCGATGGCTGGACGGAAGAGACAACATTCGTGGCGACGGATATTTTCTCTTTCGTATTGTGGATTCAGGACCCCCTGTACCGTGCGGCAACGGAGGGAGTCCGCCGCACGATGGAGCGGGAAATGGCCACCGCACTGGCCGACACAATGGAAGCCAGTTGGCGCACCCATAACGGAAAGACCCGGGGCTGGGTCCGCAAACATCTAGAGGAAGACCTGCGCACACGGTCCGCCGGTGGAGATGCTGTAGCTGATTTCTGGACGACACTCCGAACTTCCCGGCGTCAGGCCCAGATGGTGGATTTTGTGTTGGTTCGGCGGGATATGCGTATGGCGGTTTGGTGGGATACGACTGTCACAATGTTGCCCATGTCCGGAGTCGGCAAGGCAGGAGATGTCGGTATCTGTCAGATTCATGCGATGACGGGGCGTCCACTCATGAGCCGGGAGGGCAGTTGGATTCTGCAGCCCTCCTCCAGTTGGGCTGCGCTAGTGAAAGAGGGGCAGTGGCTGCCACCCGCCTGTGTTGCCTCCGCGGGTGCGATGACTGTATCACAGATTCAGGAGCGGATTACGGCGATTGTAGGGGCGGGCGGCGGAGTCAAACGGTCCGGCTCCCGTGCCGCGCTGTGGGCAGCACTTCACTGGGAGATGCTGCTTCAGAATCTGGCCGACAGTACGGTGGATGTGAATCTAGCTATCTTGAGTGACAGCTCAGCGGGCTCCACTGGCTCTTCCTAGATTCCCGGGTATGATGCGTGATGTGTAGGGTTACAGATTGAAACCAGTTGTCAGATAGTGGAAACACCTCTAACTGACAAAAGGTGATAGCCCGGCCTAAACAACCCGCCCCCATAGTAAGAAGGGATGGAGCTACGACGTACTGATTTCGATGGGGTGAGCCAATTGGCCACTCTCTGGAAGACGACTCCCGGTGCGGAGATGGAAGCAATGCTGACGGGGCTGGACATGACGGGATGGCAGGACATCATCCAGTATCTCCGAAGCCTGGGCATGCGGGAAGAGCAACAGATTCTGCGGCTCAATATCTGTTTGAGTAACGATATCCGCTTCACGCTGGAGGGAGCCGGTGTCATTCAGGCCTACTGTCGGGATAACAAGATTCACAACAAGCCCTATACGGCCATGCTGAAGGAAAATATCACAGATGCTGTACCGGTTGAGTTGGAGTCCTATTCGGCGCGGGCGAAGCTGAAACGGGAGCTGCCACTGGCCGCAGACGATATGCGCGTCAAGGATGCACTGGCACGCTGGGACCAGCTAGCAAAACTGTATCGACAGATTCAGCGGTTTGAGTTCGTGGCACCCGGTGGGCTGGGTTTGCGCTTTGACGTGTCACTGGTACGGGAAGGTCGTGGGCGGACCTATCAGGAATCCCGCATTACACTGACACCGGCGCGCTATGAAGCGGAGGTGGAGGTGACCGCCACTCGCGCGGATACGACAGCCAAGGATGCGATGACGCTGCTTCTCAAGGGCCTGGGATGGATGCTCCAGGGGCGGCAGAGGTCCTATGTGCTACTGACAAACAAGGAGGCCGGAGACGTCCATGATGGACTGGCGGGTCTCTTTGGAGGTGGTGGCCGGGCCGGTGCTTCTACCAACAATCGGGGTGGAAGAGGCGGCAGAGGACGTAATGCAGCCTCTGCTGGAGGTTCTTTCCGCTATCCGGGTCCGCAGCCGGCAACTCTTGAGCGGGCCAACATGTCGGCCAAACCAGAGCCGGGAGTTCCCAATCTCTTAGCAACACCAGGAGGATACAACGTGACCGATAAGGCTGATGGTTTGCGTTGTATGCTCTATATTGCGACGGGTGGGAAACTCTACCTGGTGGATGGTGGTGGTCGCGTCTATGCGACGGGCAAGATTGGTCCTTCCTCATTGGTCGGTACGGCTCTGGATGGCGAATGGATTCAGCGTACACGGAGGGGAGAAGCTGTCAGTCTGTTCTATGCATTTGACATTCTGTCCTATGGAGGTGACACTTCAGTGGTCACGAAGCCGTTCATGGTCGCCGGTGCTATGGCAGGCTCCGCCGCAGAGGTAGAGACTCGTTACGGAGTCCTCAAGAAAGTGGAGTTGGCTCTCCGCGATGCTGAGCAGAAGAAGAAGGGCGTGCCACTGGCATATGACATACAGGTGCGCATTAAGAACTTTCGTACCGTGGAGGAGGGCGGCAATCTGTTCCGTGACGCGGTAACACCCGTTCTGGATGCGGCAACTGCCACGGCACCTTACAATACGGATGGTCTCATCTTCACGCCGAATGCGGCACCGTTGCCACTGGGTCGCCGCTCCTGGCCAGAGCAGCTGAAGTGGAAGCCTCCGACCGAAAACACGATTGACTTTCTGGTACTCGTGGAGAAGGAGCTGGATGCGAAGGGTGCGCCGACTGCCGTAGACAAGATTTCCACGCGCTATCGGGAGGATTCCGGTCACACGGTGCGCTACAAGACGCTCCGCCTGTTTGTGGGCTCCAATCGGGATGGTGCCTATTCGGACCCACGCGCAACTGTGATGAATCCGGATGCACCTCTGCCGTCCTCCACAGAAGAAGGTGCCTGGCGCCCCGTTGAATTCCGCCCCACGGAGCCGCGGGACCCCACGGCCTCTGTCTGTTACGTAGCGATTGGGGAAGGTGCCGCGGACCCTGCGGGCGCAACTCTGGCAGCCGGTGCGCTGGACACTGATTCCACAACGATTCGTACGACACGCACGGGCGATGTTCTCCAGAGTGATATGATTGTGGAGATGGCCTACTATCCGGAGCGCGCACCCGGTTGGCGCTGGGTGCCGACACGGGTGCGTCACGACAAGACAGAGCGTTGGCGGGCAGGGGCACAGAGCGGCACCATGAATGCGGACTGGGTGTCCAACAGTATCTGGTCCTGTCTTCACAACCCGATTACAGAGGAAGGAATCCGCACGGGAGTGGTAGCAGAATGTGTGGCACCGGCATCGCTGGTGGCGCCGACGCTTGCGACCACGGGAGCCCGTCGTGCACCGGCACGGGAGCTCGTCAAGGTTCAGTGTCTCAAGAACTTCCATGAAGGGGGTATCAAGCGGGAGATTCTGTTGAAGCCCGTTCTAACAGCCGCGCCCGGTGCGACACTCTGCGACCTGGCGATGGGCCGTGGTGCCGATATTCACAAGTGGGTCGCGGAGGGTGTCAGTTACGTATTCGGTTGTGATGTTGTCCCGGCGAATCTGAATGACCCGGAGGACGGCGCCTACCGCAAGCTGTTGGACAAGATTGTCAGTCTGGGTGGACGTGATCGGGTTCCACCGATGCTGTTTGTGCAGGCCGATGCCGCCCGTCGTCTGAAGACGGGCGAAGCCGGAATGACACCTGAGGACCAGATGTTACTGTCACGGGAGTTCGGAAGCGGCGGGCGCGGGGCGGCTGGCTATGACGTCGTGTCATGTATGTTTGCACTACCCTACATGTTCCGCGATGAGAACACGCTGTCCGGATTCCTAACAAATCTGGCGGACACGGTGAAGGTGGGCGGCTACTTTGTGGGTTGCTGTATGGACGGTGATGCCGTGGCGCGTCTTCTGTATGGTCACACGTTAGTTACTGGACGTGATGGTGCGGCGGATGCGTGGATTCTAACAAAGCGGTATGCGGCCAGTATTGGTGCGTCAGTGCCTCCATCGGCGGTGGGACTAGGCATGGCCGTAGAGCTGGATTTTATCAGCCAGGGTGAGAATCACACGGAGTATCTGGTGTCGTGGCCCTATCTCCAAACCATGATGGCAACGGCGGGTCTAGAGCTGCTGACACCCACGGAGTTTGGGGCACTTGGCTTGCCGGCATCCTCACAGATGTTCGGCGATGTCTGGGCGGCATCGGGTGGACGCTGGGCCATGACAGATGCTATGAAGCGACTCTCTTTCCTGAATCGCTGGTTCATCTTCAAGCGTCGGTCGGACGCACGACCGGCACCTCCACGGGAACCCGTTGCGCCACCGGCAATGGAGGAGCTTACACAGATGAAGACGGAGTATCCAGACGGTACAGCGGTGCCGGAGATTGGTGGCTCTGTGCTCACCACCGGGCCGGGAGGTGGTTCCATGCTCACCACCGGGCCGGGAGGTGGTTCCATGCTCACCACCGGGCCGGGAGGTGGCTCCATCGCCGGTGCAGCATCTACCATTCTGCCCCTGCCATCGTCTATGGAAGAGGTTGCACCTGCCAGCATGCCTGTCCTGGAAGTAACAGAGAAGCCTATGGTCGCTGCAACAGCGGCTCCAGAACGCTATCTGATTTCCATTGACAACGTGGAGCCCGATATGCGTCTGGGAGATGCACTATCAGACTGGCCACGGTATCTGACAACCGGAATGTTCTTTGAGCTGGAGGACAAGTATATCCCCAACCCCGCAGTTACCTATCCCAGCATTGATGCGGCCGTATCGGCCGCGAAGTACCAGGTAGCCACGACCTATCCCGAAATTGCACAGAAACAACTAGCAGTGAATGGCACACAATTTCAGGCCTATCTTCAGTTGAAGGCACAAGAAGAGGCAAAAGGAGCGTCCAAGGCAGTTCTGGATGCTCTTGCGAACAAATTTATGAAGATTATTCGTGCTGTGGGTGTCAATGAGAACATTCTGAAATTGGGGAAGAAGTATGCCAGCAATACAAAACAGACGAAGCCCATGGAGTTCAACCCCGACAAGTGGCTGACCAACCGCGCATCGGCCTACAAGACATACATCAAGCAACGGTATGAGAAGGATGCGCGATACCGTGCCATGATTGACGCCGTTCGGGCAAAGGGCGGAGAAATCCTGGTAGAAAACGGCAAGACCTACAATGAACTGGGAGTCGGTGTGCTTCCCGATGGCACGATTCTGGGCGGTGACAACCTGATTGGCAAGTGGATGATGGAGGTTACGGCAGAGTAATCGTCAAAGGATAAAGCGAATGGACAGAATATTGCTGTAAGTGAAATGCGGAACTATGGCTGTCACAGCCTGACAATCCTGGCCTGGGCCTGGTTTTGGTGTTTTTGGCTACTTCTGGTGGCATTGTTTGGAGGATATCTTCTCTATATGTCTGGGCAGGAGACATCTATAGAAGATGTAACAGTCTATCGGAATTGGTTGGTTGTGAGTGCGGGAATCGGCTCCATGGTGTATGTTCGGTGCGTTTACTATCCGTGGCTGATGGCGAAGAAGCAGGACCCGGTGTTGCCGCGACATGCACCTGTATTTTGGAAGGCGGATGATGTAGAGCCAGCCCCCAGTCATCCACTAACAATTTCTCTTTTGTAACAGTAGAAACAACATGTGGGCTATTCTTTCTGCTGTTCTCTTGGTTCTTTTGATTCTTGCGTTTGTTATGCTTCTTGAGCGGCGGTATCGCCCACGCCCGGCAACCGATGTTGTCGTTGTAGAGGAAGAAGAGGTCCGGCCTTGGTGGCGGTGGTGGCACAGGGGTAGCAGTGATGGATGGGGTCCCTACTGGCGGCACGGTGGTCGGGGTATTCTGCCACAGTCGGGCCCCTATTGGCAGCACGGCGGTCGGGGTATTCTGCCACATGTAGGACCTTACTGGCAGCATGGTGGAAGCGGGATTTTGTCGCGCCCGGGTCCCTATTTACAGCATGGCGGAAGCGGGATATTGTCCCCTGCTGGAGGAAAAGGAGATGGTCGCCACAGTGGTCTCTACGGTGGTGGTCGTCGCCACTAAGACAAATCAGGGAATGTATCCCGTAACACATCGACAATTGGCTTCTGCCAGGGACGATACTCTATTCGCACAGCTTCATAATCCGCTAGCCGGTTGTTCAGCCGAAGCGGTGCATCCAGATAGGGCTGGAGTTTCATGGGGTCGCGCCAGAGCTCAACGCAATAGGTTCCTGCTGCGTCCGGCGACGCAAAGTCCAGTACATTCACGAAAGATGCAGGATTGAAAAAATCCTCCACTGTCGTACGGTCACCCCAATAAATTGGTACAGCACCTGACAAGAAAGCATAGCCAATCTTTTCTGTTAGGTACCCGGGTGCTATCTTGTTTTCCATAGCAACAATAAAGCCAAAATCCCGGAAAGCACGACCATTTTCAGACCGCTGTGCCACCGGTAACACGAAGGGTGCATCTGCTGACCGACAGGAAGCACCAAATCCATAACAGGTTGGCTCCCGTACGCGCATACTCCAGAATAATCTCTCCCGCTCAACAACACGATGGCCAAACGCATACGCTGCACACCATCGTTTATCGGCAATATGCGCTGAAGGACGCTCTGTAACTGGAATTTCTGTTACAAGATGAGGGAACCAGACTTCATGAGGTCTCCCTGTATGCGCCGTATTGAATTCTAATAGAGGCTCTTGTCCAGAACGTGGCGGAACTGTATAGGATTCACCAGACCATGTAATATAGGGAACCTTTGCGTTTTCAATCTGGGGCATCTCTCTTGAAAAAAAGTGACTCCGAATTACTAAATCTGCTGGACGGCTATTATCATACGTAATTGTTGTATGGGAGAATGTTCGGTTCATAAGCGGCTTCAAGATATCATTGAACCAACTTCCCATTCCTTCGCTGCCAATATTGAGAGTCATTCAGTGGGTTGACTCATAAATGTGACAAGGGCCTTAACACCCGGTGACCCTTGCCATATAAGACAACACACGAATGCCACTTTCGATTACTGATGGAGCTCTGGCCTGGCAGCGCCTGGCCGTTGTGAATGCGCATCCCCGCGATGAGCGGATTCAATTTGAAGAAGAAAGTCACACCTACACGATTGATGGAGCGCGGGCAGGCTGGACGAGTTGTACGGGCTTTCTTCACAACTTCTTCGGTCACTTTGATGCCGATGCGGTGATTGCCAAGATGATGTCATCCTCCAAGTGGTATGAGTCCAAGTATTATGGCATGACTGCGGAGGCGATTAAGAAGCAGTGGTCTGACAAGGGCAAGGCCTCTTCTGAAGCAGGAACCCGGATGCATTTGGATATTGAGCATTTCTACAATGCATTGCCGGCGGCGTGGGCGCATTCGGGTCCCCGGGCAGTCGATGTGCCAACAGGTCTGACCGCTATGAAAGAGGAGGATGGATGGAACGCCGCTGCTGGTGCCGAATGGGACTACTTTAAGGACTATCAGACGGCCTATGGGTCCCGCTTTGAGCCATTCCGTACCGAGTGGCTGGTGTTTGATGAGGAGCACAAAGTGGCGGGCTCTATTGATATGGTCTACAAGAAGACCGACGGAACATTGGCCATTTATGATTGGAAGCGAATTGAGGAGGTGAAAACAGAGAATCGCTTCCAGAGTGGACTGGGTCCGGTGTCACATCTGCCCGACACGAACTACTGGCACTATTCTCTTCAGCTGAATGTCTATCGCTACATTCTCCAGAAGCATTATGGTTACACGGTGTCAGAGTTGGCACTCGTCGTGCTTCATCCGAACAACCGGTCGTGGCGGGTTGTGCGGCTGAATAGGATGGATGATGAGGTCGCAGGAATGATGGCTGCGCGGGCGGCGGCACTGGCAGTTGCCGGCAACGATGGCTCAAAACCAATGGTTGTCTTTACGGAGGATGTTTAGTCTAAGCTACAGAGGACGTTGCCGCGGCACCTGCTGCCGCACCTCCCGCCCGAACTTCAGCCGGTGGAGCCAAGAGCTCTTTTGGATTGGCAGGTGATGAAGCATCCAGTAGTTGGAGAAGATCGACCGGAAAATCCACTTTTTTCAGAATCCACCGTTTATTCTTTGTCAAGAGCAGCTCCAGAGGTCCCCAGAAAAGAATAAATTCCTCTCCCGTCTTTTTATTTTCAGGAGGGGCTATCCAGAGACGAATCCGACCATCTTGAATGTACAGGATGTTCAGTTTCATAACAGATGCCAGTGCGTACATATCGCGTAAACTCCAGTTAAAGTCGCCCTTTGCGCTTCGATATTTGGATATCTGAACAATAGAGGACCAATACGCTATACCTTTGCCTGTTCCGGCATAGAATGCAGCGCCACGGGGGTCCGGTAGGTCCGGTAACGGTGCCGGCAGCTCATATCCCATCGCAAGCCAGTGGGCGGGTAGTTTGTCATTCGTATACTCCGCAATAATGGGTGCACCACCGGCATCAGCAGCAGCGACAGTCAGAGCATCCGCCTCCTCTTCAAGCCCATCAAACCGTAACATCTCTTCAGGAAAGCGCATCTCCATGGTACCCGTGAATCCCAGTCTCTCCAGAATAGACGTGGCGGCTTCCTTGTGTCGGGTCGCCATGTACAGCTCATTTCCGATTCGTACTACGCCGCGGGGCACACGGATTTCGGGGACCGTCTCTTCCAGCAGCTCTCTACGGCGTATTGCGTACCGTAACACCTCATCAGAGAGGCGTGCCGTAAAGATACGTATCGGGTCCGTGGGTGCGACGGTCGGTGCATGAATGAGACAGCGTCCGCCACTCCAGCGACAGGCCCCCGCCGCCGCACAATCGGACTCCGGCAGAGACAAACAGTCCTGGCGCAGAAGAGATAGAGCCTTGCGGTCCGTGGCAGCAGCAGGTGTCAGCTCCACCATGGTGCGAATACGGGGCTCTAACAGAATGTCCATACGCTTCCGACGCTCATAGAGAGGTAGGGATGATGTCAGAATCTTCTCAATTTCCCGTCGGAATGCAGGAGCCTGTGCATCGCGATGGAGCCACCGGCTGAAACTGAGACGCAGATGCTGATAGGCTTCTGCCAGCTGTTCGTCAATTGGGGCCAGGGTTTCTTCCATCGCTGTAACCGTGATGGTCGGAGCATCCGGTGCGCGAAGAATGTGATTGTCACGCTCCCATGGAAACTCATACACTTCTTGAATTGGCAGTGGCGGAGAGGCGCCCAGTGGCTCGGGCGCAACCGGCACAAATGTTCCAACTGCGGTCTGGAATCCAACAATTATCGTCTTATCACTAATTTTGGCAACGGCGTGCGTGGGGCGCAGAGCCTTGTAAGGTCCCGTGTCGGTACCCCCCAGCGTATTATAGAGGGCCAGATATTCGGTTAGCGGTTTGGGTGGAATACCAGTCGCCTCATAGACAGTCGCACCCCGTGTTAGCAGCGTTCCATCATCCAGGCAGGGAATAAACAGGTCTTCCGCTGTTAGAACGCCTACCAATCGATTACTGCGGTCACGCACTATCTTCTTTACAGCGACTCCATACTTATCACCGGTGCGCAATAACTCCAACAATCGGGGAATACCTGCCGTATCGCGGTCGGGTGTCCAAACATGGGGTGCCGGTTTACCGCGTCCGCAGCCCTTGGAAGAAGAGCGCCAGTTCCGAATCCAGGCCGCCATCTGTGCCCGCATATCCTTCGGCAATGCGTCAATCTCTGGTGTGCGGTCACCAAAACGGAAAAGAGAATGGCGGGTACCGGCTGTAGGGCTGTCATTGTAGAGAATTAGAGGCTCCCAGCTATCATCGCGACGGTCGTGCCACACAAAACTAACAGGGACATCCGTGTAGGCACTGCTGGGCGGAATGCCAAAAGAGGGGCAGGCCACCTGTATCTTACCGTCCACCTCTTCCAGAACGACTAACAGCAGACCCGTCGGTAACACGATGCCTGGTTGTGCCAGCAGGTGCTCGATGTGGCGCAGCTGCTTCGGCTCCTGTTTGTTATTGAGATAGGCCAGATAGGCGGTCCAGGCGCGATAGACACGGAGTACATGGGGGCGGGACTCCACATCGGTGGGATAGCCAAACTCTGCCGCAAATTCGCGGAGGGTGCGCTCCAAGTCGGCCTGGGGTGGGCCGGGACGGGCGGCGAATTCATGGAGAAGTGTACCGTAATTGGCGGCCTCAAAGGCACGCACGGCACGGAGTGACAGAAACGCGCGCTGTGTCTCCTCTGCGGATTCGTGTCCCAGAAGCGGTGCCAGTCCAGCAAACAGATTAAGACCGCGTGCCTTTGTCCGTGTATCCACACCCAGACGGACAAACACCGTGGTGCCTTCACGGAAGGAGCGGGCGATACCACGGGCTTCCATGGCGGCGGGGCTGCTCTGTCCAAAGAAGGCATCCAACATCGGAGGTAACATGCCGAACTTACCGGGACCCAGTGCCTTGTCGGGTGCCAGAATGTACTGTGTGCGAATTGTACGGAGGCGCTGGGCGTAATCCACATGGGCCTCTTCTTCGGGTAGCGCAGCGATTTTTCCTTCAGCTTCAGCTTCGACCGCCGCTTTTTCCAGTGTGGCTTCAATTGCCAGACGACCTTCTTCCAGGGTAGCGGCACCAGTTGCCGCAGCGCCGCCCGCCTTTATTGCCCCTACTCCCTCCTCTTCCTCTTCGTCGTCACCCAGCTCCCGTCCCCATGTCAGTTGGTGCATCGCAGCAGCCAACATATATTTGCGGAGAAGACGCGGTGTCGTATCACAGCAGGGTAGGGAATAACCCTCCGGATGTTTGTTCCGTGTAATCGTTCCAATGAATGTGTGGAGGCGCCCCGTGGCGGCCTTCGGCAGACGCACAATCACGGATTCACCCGGAACCGGTGTTGCCAGTGACGCAAAGGGGCGGCCGGCGCAAAACGGACACGTATTCACGGGTTTCGTGAAGCCGCGCCCCTCTGTACCCTCAAATTCGGCGCGCAGAAGAGGAAGATTGTCACGCTCACACCAGAGCTCTGCGCACATCAGATACATCCGCTGACCGGGGAAGGACTTGTTCTCATAGTTATAGACGGACCACAGGGGCTTACCGGTCTGGGGGTCTGTGAGAAAGTAGTCATCCTCATTACGGATTTTCGGATTGTAGGTTGGATCTTGGGGGAGATCCTCTGGCCGACGGGGCGGAAGATTGACAAAGCGCACACGGTCTTCGTAACAGCGGAGAACCCGATTGTATTCGGCCTGCGTCATGATGTTGGGTTGACGGTCATCCCGCCGCTGACAGGATTTGCTGTAGGACTTGATGCGACCCGTGGCGGTGGATTTGAAGCCGAACATGCGGATATCCTCCTTCTTGAGTCGGGCCATGTACCAGTCGGGCTTCGGGCGGAGGGCAGGCTCACCGGCGGTCCAGGGATTGGCGCGGCATTCCTCTTCAATCTCTTCCTTGCTTTCACTGACACCGCCACCTCCTGTGGTTGCCATAGTGGCGGCCTCTTCAACTGGCGCTTCAAGAAGCTCGGGAGCAGCTTCCTCTTCTCCTGTGCCCTCTTCGGCATCACCTCCAAAATCAAACCCTAGGTCCGCTAACAGGTCGGCCATAGCAGGGTCCAGCTCTTCAACACCGGCAAGGGATTCTTCCACAGTACTCACACCTGCGGCTGCCGCTCCTCCTGCTGCGCTAGTGGCAGTGGCTTCTTCCTTGGCGGTCACCATTTGCGTGAGCATCTGAACGGCCTTTGTGGGTGGAGCCAGTGTTAGCTCTTTGCTACTGGCGCCCAGAAGGATACCTATTACACTAACAATCCGCTGGAGTTCCCGCATAGAGGAAGCACCCTGAATCTCCACTGCGTATTCGGGATGTGTACCACTGATGGCAATGCGTGTACCGGTAGAGTGGGCCGCTACGGCTTTCATACCCGCTGCCTGACCAGGTGCCGGTGCGACAGCTTCTCCACGACGCTCCATCCAGCGCTCAAGAAGGAGGGCCGCCTGGTCCGTTGTCAGACCGAACTTCGTAGCAATATCCGATAGATAGGCATCATGGGCTGCCGCGGGATCTGCTGCAATTGGCCCCTCCTTTTCGGCACGAAGCACCATTTGGGTGATGTAGGCAAACTGTGCGCTCTCCGCTTCATAATTACTAACAGCGCGCCACTGGAATGCGGCTAGTGCGGTTTCATCAGTAGTCAGAGGTGCTGGATCCAAGAAGGGTGTCAGTGCACGCACCCGCCGTCGCAGGATTTCGGTCGTGAGCGGAGAGGCGGTTTTCGGTGTCGGGTGTGACCAGCGATACGTCGCAAACAGCTCCTCCAGGCGGGGCTCTTCGGTTGCATCAAAGCCCACGGCGGTCATCACTTCGCGCAGAAGTCGCTGGGCCTCCGTGGCAACGGCCGCAATGTAGGTGGCTCCGCGCTGAGGTACTTCAAACACGATATCCGACACTCCATCCTCAAACATGTGAATCGTGAAGGCGGCACCCGGCGCCGCATGTGCGGAGCGAATCGGAACACGGGCCAGAATCACCGCCGTGCGACGATTCGGTGCCGGCTGGTTGAGATAGGCAGTTAGGATTGTCGGGTCAGAGAGCACTGGATTGCCATCGGGCTGGAGGGCCAGTTTGAGAAGAGGACTTATTCCCTGCGCGGAGCCCTCTGCCGGGAAGTAACGTAGGAAGGGGATTGTTGGTGTGGCGGAGAGTCCGTAGAATGTTTTTTCCAGAGATTCGGGGCGGCTTATCGGGGGCGGTAACAGCCAGCGAAGGCGTACCATCGTGCTCATGCTCATGACTGCTCCACCCACTCCGCGAGCCAGTGCGCCCTGGACGATGCCCATACGTCCCGTGCGGTCTTCCAGATACGGCACCGTTATTGCGTATGCCTCTGCATCAGCTTTGGAGAGAGTTGTGAGACCGGCATCCAGTACCTGTGCGGGAGATGTGAGCCATGGAAAATAGAGCTGATAAAATCCGGTGAAGAGAGCCGGTGTCAGCACTTCGGGTGTCAAATCAGCTGTGAGTGCGGCCAGACAAATCGCTATAACTGTATCTGTGGGTTTGATAGAATCCTCTAACAGAAGAGTGCCGACCATCTTCGGCTGGACGGGTTTACGATTCCCCGCGGCATCTACCAGCAAAGAGGCAGGAACACGGGCGGCTGTCACGGGGTCGGCCAGTGTCGGCTCTGCAGCGGTGGGCCAGTAGAATTCAATGGGGCGAATCTGCGTGGGATTTGCGGCATCCTGCACACCTAGAAAGACGCGCTCAGGTGCCCAGCGGGGGTCTCCCTTCTGAAAGAGCCACAGCCGACGCTTGAATTCCTGGATACTTTGAATGGGATAAATGTCGGGTAGGGTTACGGTGACACCCGGTGCGCCTGGTCCCAGTATCTCCAACCGGAGAGTGGCCCACGGACCCTGGAGGTCCGTTAGAAGGGGAACGGTTGTGACATTGCTCATGGGGGTCCTCTAACCCGGTGCACGGTATTTTGAGAGGCATATTCTCCGTAGTCGGAGTGGAACAGAGAACCCATTTCTGTGTATCAATATAGGATGGCGGCAACTGGTGGCGCTGGTAGCTCATCGGCTTCTACTGTTATATGCTCTCTTCAAGGCGCATTTGCTCCGCCGCATAAAGGGCATGCTGGAAGTGCCTTTCGGACGGCTGTTAAACTACTAGAGCTTTATCCAGCAGTAACAGACTTTACAATCTTCTTTATGCCAACTAGCTCCGTAGCAAGCAAGGAGTCGCTTAGTCGGAAAACGGCTATTGGTGTCGCAGATAACGACCCAACAATCTCCTCCTTTGTCTCAGAGCAGGAGCGAAAGGATATGTTAGATATCTATTGTCAGACATTGAATAGCCTCTTCGGCGACCCAGCAGGAGGAAAGAGCAGTGAAATAACATCCGCTCTAAACATTGATGCTAGCATACCTCCTCATCCTGGAAAGTTAGTAACATTCGCTGTTAGTGAGATTGAGTATGCGCTGGGGAGTGAAGGCAAGGGTACTGCTACAATTAATACGCTTGAAAAATTGAGGGAGGTATATCCGGATGCGATACGTGTCTTGGCAATGGGGGAAGACAATGGGCGTCAGCTTCCATGGTGGGGGCGCGTGAAAGAATATCCAGTATTGATTGACGCGATGATCTTTGTTGATAGAGAGCCACCTGTCCCCGCTGAATTTGTTAGTACAATACCATATGCTAGCTCTTATCGCCCGGGTGACAGAGCAGTCATGCTATTTGCGGGTGTTGCTCCCTGGGGTATTAAAATAAATGATAAGATGGAAAAGGCGGAAAAATATACAGTACCAGAGCTATTTGAAAAAGACCCTGAAGGGATTGGAGCCGCATTACTAGCTCTTGGCGCAAAGACGCATCTGGTTCCTGCGCCGGCGCCTTATAGCTCAACGGAAGTTCGGAATGCACTAAGGACAGGAGACATAGACACAGTTCGCACAATGTGTGGAAAGGACGTACAAGAATATATGACTGGCAAAGCGATTGGAATACGCACGAAAGGGACCGTAAAAACGGGAGTAACAGATGGAACCCTAAAAGGCGGCAGACGGCATAGAAGTAGGCGGCAACCGACACGCCGGCGCAGAGGGTTAAAGGGAAAACGCACAACCCGGCACAGGCGTAGATAACATGGTCAAGCTCCAAGAATATATCTGGTTGGATGCTGCAGGAGGTGTGCGCTCTAAGACGCGTGTGGTCGGTGATGATGTGTCGGCGGGGCAGTGGAACTTTGACGGAAGTAGCACGGGCCAGGCCGCGGGAGCCACTACCTCCGAAGTAGGGTTGCGTCCTGTTGGTCAGTGGAAGGATTCTCTGCGAGCTTCCATGGTCGGCGACGGCATCACCGCCTGTGAGCTCATTCTATGTGACCTGCTGGACTCATCGGGAAATCCCCTGCGTACAACGGCGCGGTGGGTCGTGGAGGAGACCTATGCAGCACTCCCATCAGGAACGATGCCCTGGTTTGGATTTGAGCAGGAATATTACATGATGGACCCGGCGACGGGAATGCCGTTGGGTTTCACAGGAGAGGCACAGGGGCGCTTCTACTGTGGAACAACGAAGGGGCGTGCATTGGCCGAAGAGCATATGGCGGCCTGTCTGGCAGCCGGACTGACAGTGAGTGGTATCAACGCAGAGGTGGGGCCCGCGCAGTGGGAATACCAAATTGGTCCCGTGGAGGGAGTGCGGGCGGCGGATCAGCTGATTGTGTCACGTTATCTGTTGATTCGACTGGCAGAGAAGCATGGGGTGACTATTTCATTTGAGCCGAAGCCACTGGTTGGATACAACGGGTCGGGATGTCATGCGAATTTCAGCACGGCACTGACACGTCGGGTAGATGGTGCGCGCACGGGCACCCTGGAAATTGAGCGGATTGTGCGCCGACTGGGAACCCGACATGCAGAGCTCATGGCGACGGATGCGTATGGGGTCGACAATCATCTGCGCCTGACGGGCACGCACGAAACATCGGAGATGGGTCGTTTCACGTGGGGTGTTGGTGACCGGTCCGCTTCGGTACGAGTCGGACGGGAGACCTGGTGGGTAGGAGGTGGGTATTTTGAGGATCGTCGTCCCGCTGCGAATATGAATCCGTATCGGGTGGTGACGGAGCTTTTCAGAGCGGCTAGTGTTTAGGATCTAACATCGGGGTCCTTCGCCTTGTCATAGGTCGGCTGGTCGGTGATTTGAATGCCGCAGTATTCCACGGGATGTGCGGAAAAATTCTGATAGCGGTAGATACCAATATCTTCGGCCCGTTTCAAGAGCCAGCCGAAGTTATTCCAGAAGAGGGGCGTGTGACCGACTTCGTGGGTGCCGATGTGACTCATCTCATGAAGAGCGACAAACGTGATGATGTTGTCATCTACCAGCTCTTCGCGTTCATTCCGTTGGCGGAGGCACATATAGACTTTTTCGCCCTTGTTGACGGAATAGGATGTGTAAGAGGCATCGGGAGTGGATTCACTGAACCGGGAGGGCGCAGCATCAAAGTTTCGCTGGATTTGTTTTACGAGCGGTTTGTCGGGGTCCGTTGTCTGGAGGTCACGCATGAGGCGGAGAAGTTTCGCACGGACATTGGCCAGTCGGTCGGCGGCTTCCTGTTTGTCGGTTAGATTGCGGACAATATAGGATTCTCCGTCGACGTTGGATTTCACGTAGGCCATTTCGTGATTGGAGCCTTTCAGTGCCATGGCGGCCAGACCGGCACCGACGACACCTAGAACCAACGCATAGGGGCTAGCCGAGTTCATTCCCTGTTTGGGTGGGTGACATGTATTCTGGAATGAAAATAGCTATCCTTGTAAAACAATGATGGCTATTTTAGTAGTGATGGTGTAGACGATTTTATATCGTGAATACGATAGAACATAAAAAATTATTCTATGGGCCTTCTTTGGAGGTCGGGAGTGATAGTTGACTGCATCCAAGGGCCCGCCTGTACCTGGGGATTCGGGGGCTCTGCGCGTAGCTGGTAGTTCGCATTGCGCAGTGACTGGCCAATCGTGTTGATACCGACCAGCGCACCCGCGGACAGGAAGTTCTTGCCCTGGATGTCACCGGCGCCCGTGGGATTCACCTGCGCCCACTGGGAATTCATATCGGCGGGCAGTAGCTCACCAGGGTTCAGCTGCTCACGGGGGTAGCAGCCCTGCGGCTTCTGTGCAGCGGCCATGGGAACAGGGCCAATAGAGTCGGAGGCACCGAAGGGACTGCCCTGGAAATCAGCGAAGCCCTCCGCAGACTTACCGGCTGCCATGGGACCAACCGGCTTGGGGGCCGCCGTGGGAACCTTGGCATCCGCCACCTGCGCGGCATTATTCATACCGCCCAGCGAAGGATTCGCACCGGGCGTCTTGATAGGTGCCGGGACACCGCTCACCTTCTTGGCACCGCTTCCATTTCCATTCGCGAAACCCTCAAAGCCCCAGCCGGAGAGCATGGCACGGACACGGGGAGCATAAGCGTAGATGGCAAATACAACAACTGCCAGGACCACCAGGCCGACAATGAGGTTCTGGTCAAACATGTTCTGCTGTGTTCCTGGAAAATTGTTGGCCGTCAAACATACATTCACTACTCATCACCGCCGGCCAAGGAATCTGCGTCGGTTGTACTCCCACTTTCAGTTTCGGTGTCGGAGAGATCATAATCGGAAAAATGACTTTCTCCATCCTCCAGGTCACCGAACTGCCGGTAATAGCGGGCCTCTTCGCGGGCGGCAATGTGACGGGCCACCTGGGCTTTCAGACGGGTTTCGCGCACCCGCTCCTTGGCCAGGAACTTCCGGGCCTCCCATTCACGGGACCGGAGATAAGTGGGGCCGGAGCCCATACCGACCAGCGCATCACCGGAGGCATCCTCAATGTCGTCCAGCTGAATTTCCCGTACGCCGCTATCCAGCTGAAGCCCTTTCCCGCTATTTGCTCCGGTTGAATCCAGTGTCCAGGGACCTACAATAGAATCGGTTTCATCATCACCGCCGAACAGAGAGATACGGTCCAGGCTCTCATCAGGTGTGGCCGTTGCAATAGACCAGACCGGGTCAATGGACAGAGAGGACATGAGAAGACCATCTAGGCGAAGAGTGGCCTTGCCGGAATCTCCGCCGCCGGGAACATCCGGGAACTTACAGGCGAAGCGGAAACCGCCGTTCATCGTTCGGGTGATCCAGAGACCAAACAAGGGTTCCAAAATATCACGGCGCGGCGGACGCGAAAACCAGTTGCCATGTCCCAGAAGCTCGCCTAACAGAGCGGCACGCTGCTCCTGTGCCCAGGTAATCCAGGTTGTATCGGTGGCAGAAGGATCGACCCAGCGTCCCTCCGCGGACCAACGGATTTCAGGAGTGACAACGGGTGGCTGGAGCGACAGGAAATAACCCGCAGCCGTGCGTTTCGGGGGGTAGAGAGGCATGTTCTTGTGTTAGACTGCGGTCTGGGCGCGTCTTGCAGAAACGCATCGGCAGAGCAGAAGCAGGGAGGAGACCATGACTCAACCAACGCCAACAGATACCAAGGAGCATCGGGCACGGGCGGCACTCCAGGAGCTGAGTCTGGAAATTGCGGACAAGTGGGCCACCGGATTCCAACAGCGTCCGACTCAGCAACTCATTCTTCAGAAGATTATTGACCCGGCGGTTCGTCACATTCTGAGTAGCATCTTTCCGTGGGTTATTGGAGGCGCGATTCTGTTTCTGATTCTGTTAGTCTGTACGGTGGTGACCTGTTTCATTGTTATACGGTCCGGGCTCACCGTGCCGGCAACGGCGATCATGGCTGCTACCGCGGCCGGGATGTCAGTCTGATTTCCCACGTCCGGGAGCAGGGACACAACACGGATGAGTGGTAGCGGCACAGGCACGGGCACAGGCGATACAAAGAGCCAACTTGTTACAGCAATTCGGTCCTTTGTTCATATGGACAATGTGGTAGAAACACATGCGCGTCAGGCTGCAAATGCTCGGGAAGCCCGCGCACGTTATGAAACGGATGCCATTCGTCTTATGCGGGAGATGGGACTTACAAACTCTACCATCCAGATATCAGGAGCCGCGCTGTCATTAGCGCATCAACGTACACCGGGGTCTCTAACATGGGGCTATCTGGAGCGCGAAGTGCCCGCCTGGGCTGCGCACACGGGAGTAACCGCAACACAGTCCGCCAGTCTGCTTCAGTGGCTCCGGGATCATCGTGACATAAAAGAAGCCGATTATCTAAAGAAGACGGTCGCTAAACCAGCAGCAGCTAACACAACTACCGGGAAATCATGACGACACCCTTTCAGGAAGTAGGCGCAGGTTGGGTGGATGGAGAGCGGGGACGGTATCTCCGGTCTCTATGGATTCCGACGGAATATGAAGAGGTGATTGCGACAGACCTTATGCGCATCACAGCGGGAATACAGGCACGGCTGGCACGATGGGGGCTCCGACTGGCTGTAACAGGAGATGCACTGTTCCAGGCACTTGTGGATTTCGTGCAACTACAGATAGAGTCACCCTATCGGTCGGTGAGGGGTCCGCGACGGAAAGTCGTGCGTCCTTCTGGTTGGACGGAAGACGATGACCGGATATGGATTGAGTGGCTGGAGACCTCTGTGTTGGCACCGGATGCATGGACCCGAATCTGTGGAGAAGAGATGAGTATCTGGGAAGAATCAATTCCTCAGTGGCGACGGGAATGGCTTTCTTATTTGCCATACTTTGTGGCACGCTCACGGGACATCTTACAGGAGATTGACCCGCGACCATGGGTAGAAGAGGAGAATGGGGTACCAGTAGCGCATGGGGATGAAGAGTGGCGGCGGTAGTGTCTGGGAGAAGTTAGGATGACCACCGGATTCTGCGAAGCAGGAGACGGGTCTGGGAGTTAGGATGACCACCGGATTCTGCGAAGCAGGAGACGGGTCTGGGAGTTAGGACGACCACCGGATTCTGCAAAGCAGGAGATGGGTTCGGGAGTCATAACTCTGTTAGGACGACCACCGGATTCTGCGAAGCAGGAGACGGGTCTGGGAGTTAGGATGACCACCGGATTCTGCAAAGCAGGAGACGGATTCGGGAGTTATAACAGAGTTATGACGACCACCGACTACGACAGTAGGAGGGTCTGGGAATCCTAACGAAGTTAGGATGACCACTGCGACCCGTTCCAGGGATTCACACCAATGCTTGGGAGCTCAGCCCGGAAACGGCTGACCTCGCGATCAAAGGCCGTTTCATTCTTCGCCTCAAACTGGAGGCGCTCATCCAGAGGCGTCTCTGTAGGGCGCGCACCGTAACAATTGACACCAAATCGCTGGTCTGCATTTGGAAAGAAACCACCGTTTACACCTGGAATACCGCAAGAGCCCCGCTGGTCTTCGGGACCAGACTGGAGCTTATCATACGTCGCCTGCTGTGTCGGATAAATCGCCAGCTGCCCCTTTACCCAGCCGTAGTTGCACCAGTCGGCTCCCCGTGCATAGGCATCCTTCACCTGGTCATAGGTTGCCAGCTCCGCACCGAATGCTTTACAGAGTGGCTCGGCCTCCGAATAGGAGTAGAGATTCCGCGCCACATTGAACACCTGTTTGCCACCGCTGCCGCCCAGCGCCGCCGCTACATCAGATTCCAGACTCTGAACCGCACCGGACAGACTGTTACCAATCGAAGAGCCGCCAGAGGCTGTACCGGATGGGCCCGCTGCTGGCTGCAGATTTGCTACAATGGAAGAGCCGGGCACCTGAATCTCCACGGTCTCTCCTGCATTGTGACTGGCCTGTAACTTGCTCCAGCCCATCTGAAAGTAATAGCCCACGGTTTCATAATAGAGGGCGAACCCGGCAACTAACAGAATAACAACCATCAGCATTCCACCCCAACTCATAAAGAAATTACCAACACCAGAAGCGGCTTGTGTTACTGTATTAGAGGCGCTTGCCATACCAAAATTCGTCGCGGTTACCGCAGCACCAACATTTCCGCCCGTGTTCATCGTCTCCTCTACTGTTTGCGCTCAAGAAAGAGTATGTAGGTGTCCGGACCCGCTCCACCACCAATGGGAGAGGGGGATACCCGGGCATCATCATAGACGCGCCAACTGCCATCTGTCGCATCGCGCCCGCGCATCACATAGTGACCGCCGCGACAGGTACCCAGATGCTCCACAGTGGCACATACACGATACCGCGCATCTTTCGAGCTCTGGAGAGTCGGCCAGGCACGCCAGGTGGCCAGATTGATGTCATCTTCCTCATAGGGAATTCGCGCACGTATCTTCTGCCCTAGATTGGTGAAGCGCTTGATAGTCAGAATCAGATACGGTGGAAAGCGACTAATGCTGTGCTCCTTTCGGGCTGGACCCTTAGATGTGTGACGCTTGAGCTCCTCTTCGGGAGGCGCCGGTGTCTGGGCACGCAGAATTGCCACTTCGGCCTCCGTACAAACAGAGCAAACATAGTCCTCCAGGCGCTCAGATACCATGCTTTCCGCAATACACTCCTGGAGAGTTGGTGCCGGTGCACCCTCCTTTGTTGCGCCCGGAATCGGCACCTTCAGCATATTCCAGGGCTCGTAACAGTCACTGACATTGCCACAGCGCTCACAGACTAGACGGGTCTGGGACTGACCATAGAACATATCCAGCAGAGCCGAATACTCTTTGCGGAAGAAGCCTGTCCAGCTATCCAGGGACTTGATATACTGCGCCTTCTCAGGACTGTCGGCCTCTCCGCGAACAGCCATCTGGACTTCACGGGCCAGCTGGGTGTGAAGACCGTCCAATAGAATCTGGAGGGCTTCGGCCGCATCGGCCTGTGCGCCGAAGTGGATTTCATCGCTCCGTTTGCTGCCGTACGCAATGAAAGCACGGACGAAGTTACCGGGAATCACAACATGACCGGGAGGAACGGGCTCCCGCAGAGCACGGGTGAGCGCGGCGGATTCGCGCAGAAGGGGGTGGCCTTCGCGGTCGGCGTGTTCCCAGCGATGCCAGGCATCACCGCCTAGATAGTCACCGAAGGGCTTCACGTGTCGGAGACATTGGATGGCTGAATTGAGGTAACAGGTATTACCCAGATTGCCCAGGCCGCGAATTGGCAGCAGCGGTGGAGGCACAAAGGCGTCGCCGGGAGTAGGCAGCACAATGCCGGGGGGAGGTGCAAGGGGAACCGGTGCAAGGGGAACCGGTGCAAGGGGAACCGGTGCAAGGGGAACCGGTGCAAGGGGAACCGGTGCAAGGGGAACCGGTGCAGTAGCAGCAACAGCAGAGTTCATGGAAGTATCGTCGTTGGATATGGCAGGCGTTGTCATATTGGGGGCAGCGGCTTACGTTGCTGACAACCACATCACCTTTTAGGTGGGGTGACGGTACAGCATGATTTTTCCAGGAGATACTGCTCTGGACCGAACTGTAGATACGGATTGGCTAACACCTCCCGGGCAACCATCCGATTTGTTATCTGTGTGTGAAGTGGAATCGGCAGACCCGTGTCCGTCGTAACAGCACCCACAATCTGTCGTCCCGGTGCGCGGTAGGCATTGATGCGTGCCAGAACTGTCTCTAGCATTTCACCGGATGTTACTGCATTTGGAAACGGATTCGGAAGCAGAATCAGCACGGGTGTCGCCAGTGATGCGCCAAAAGTGACAGGGTCGTGTGTAACTGACATGTAGGGTCGCTACACGATGCTTCTGAAATATCTTCTTTGCACAACCATTGGTGGTGGAATCGTTGGAGCGGCACATGGTGCAGCATCTCTCCATCTGGTTTCCTCCAAAGCGCCAATAGACACTGCTATTCATGTAACATCACATGCACAGGTGGGAGCTATTGTTGGTCCATGGCTACCTATCATGATTCCAGTCTGGTTTGTGCTGGATGGTAGTGGAAATGATACACGCTGTCCTATTATGAAGGGCGGGGTCTATCATCGGAAACGATTCGAATTCACACCAACAGAGGAAGAAGAGCCAACAGCGGATTTGCCAACAGTTGCGGAGAAGCCCTAGACGATTGTTCCTGTTCCTGCGCCACCGACTGCTTTTGGCTTGAAGAACGACCGCAAATCCGCCATTCCCGATGCTTCACGTCGTGCATCCGCCAACAGGTCACCAAACAGCAAATCCTCTGCCAGTGCTTCCCTTGCAGCAACCGGGTCTTTTGCGCGGGCCGCTGCCTCTAGCTGATGCTTCTTGACACCTGGCAACTGGTCCACAACCAGACCGAACACCTGAGAGACCGGTTTCGCAATCTGATTTGTAATATAGAACACATAATCCGGCTTCAGTTCATTCTCCACAATATAGGTCGGTGTCTCAATGCGCTCACCCTGGCTCTCCGGCGCCTTCTTGCCCCGCGGCGGAGCAACATACACGAACGGAATGCGGTCATTGGACGACGGCTTGTTACCCGGGTCCCGTTTGCCAATCCGGTCCGCCAGAATCTTGTGTGCCGGCACCGCCTTGTATTCAGCACGGAGCGATTTCGTGATGGTCAGCCGCTTGAGACCGAACTTGCCGGCCAGAAGCTCCCGTGCTGCTCCGCGGACGAACGCAAAGGCTCCACGGATGTCGCGCTTGACTAGAATCGCCTCAATCGCGCCTCCATAGACGTATTTGACAATCGGTGCATTATCCCGCCGCTTCATCACAATGCCCATACTCTTGCGATGGTAATCGGAGTCTTCCAGGCCGCCCTCTGTCATGTCACCGACATAGCGCTTCTTGGACAAGAGACAGAAGCAGCGGAACATCTTGTCGAACTCAAAGTCGTGGGGCGGCTTCAGTGCCCCGCTGATTTTGTGACCTGCCTCTTCGGCCAGCGCCTTGGCCGCCGCTTGTGCATCCCGACCGATTAGACGTGCTCCCGTAGCCGGGTCGCGGGGGCGGAAGGCAATAAAGACAGAATCCGTATCGCCATACACACAGACAGCCGCACAACGGGGGTCTCCCGCCGCCGGACCATAGGCGCGCTCAATACACGCCTTGCTGAACAGAAGCTGCTGCCGACCGTGACCCGTCGTGGAAGCGGCCACACACTTGCGCCGAATCTTGGACGTGTTAGAGCCCAGCTGACCATACAGAGAGTTCGCTGTTAGTTTGTAGGCCAACTGCTGTGCATCCAACAGAGCGGCACGGAATTCATCTGTTTCGGATGCCGCTAGATTTCGGGTTACCTTGCGCTGCTTGAGCAACATCATGAGAATCTTCGGTAGAGTGGATTTGCTGCCATCCGTTGACTGCGCATACCGACAGACACGACGCCCCGCGGGAATCAGCGGAGGATGCTTTCGGTGCGCCTGTGCCGGGTCGGGGCGCAGAATGTCATACTCCACATCCAGATACTCTGTTCCTGGTAGATTGTCATAGGTTTCGGAGCCTTCCTTGAGCTGAACGAACTTGCCATCCAGGTCGTAATCCTTGACCCACACCAGACTGTCGTGACTGAGATTCTCTGAGATGATGGTGGAAGGATACAGAGAGCTGAAATCCAGTGCGGCCACGGGATCATCATCCAGATAAATACCGCTCAGCGGGTCTAACACAATCGCCCCCTCATAGCCTTCCATGTCATCTGTATTTAGAATGACTTCAGGAACTTCAGCAATGCCGCAATCCGTATCGGCAGGAGCCTCTCCCACCGGTCGCGGTGGAGCTGGCAGAACTGGAATGAGCTGTCCCTCTTTGCGGCATTCATAGAAAACAAGGGACTCTGACTTGATACCCTGGCCACGGGTAAAGATGTATTCCACAGGCACCCAACAAACGTTTGCCATGGCAATGGAATTATTGAGAACCTCCAGCTTCTGAAGAAGCTCCATAACCAGGTCACAATCCTGTAGGCAGTACTTCCCAACCTTAGAGCGGTCAGCCGGACCTCCCGCATGAAGACGGAAAATATCCTTGGGACTCACATCGTCCTTGGACTGGCTCCATCGGCAGGGAGGTGGACCATGCTCTACCAGTGCTGCTCCACTGTCAGGCATCGCAACGATAAGAGCCTTTGGCTCTACGGCCACCACCTCCAGCTTCTCCCCAATCAGGTCATTCTCCTCATCCATAATTACTACGAAGCGCCCCGGAAGAGTGCCCTTGGTGGATTTCGTTTTAATGCGCCACAGTTGCGCTCCATCCTCTGCACGGGTCTGGCCGGTAGGAGCCGGCGGGCCCAGAACGGCACCCGACATGAATGTGGCGGTAACATTGTCCAGACTGTAAGAATCCAGCACCGCATTGCGGCGAACATAGGCTAACAGGTCAATGTGGAGGCGACCATCCCCCGAGATTACATAGAACTTGTTATCACCCATCGCCGAGCTGGAGAGCTGTTTCTCCTTGAGCTCGACCTTGCGACCCGTGAAGCGACTGAAGATGGAGAGCGCACCCGTACAGCGATTCACGGTGGACCGGTCCCAGACGTATTTTTCGTCAAAGCCGAAGATGTTGTAACCCACCATGATGTCGGGGTCCAGCTCTCCAATCAATTTACACCATCCCCGAATCAGAGCAGCTTCCGTTGTACATCGGTGCGTATGAACGGTGGCGCCACCTGGCGGTGTTGGCAAACGCGTACAGGTTCCCAGAATGAAGATATCTTTGCGCTGTGCTACTCCATTCACATACAGCACGGAGCCGATTTGGATAATCGGGTCGCCCAGTGGTGGAGGCAGATGTTTGTTCAAGAGTGCCTCCACGCGGTCAATTGCGTCTTCTTCACCGCTGGAAATCGCATGACTCAGAGTTGGCCAGGCCGCTACAACTGCGCCGAGACCCGTCGCCATTTCCCGTGGCCCTTCGGGTCCCAGATAGATACGACTTAGTGGGCAGGTTTTCTCTGTTTCCGTGTCCCAAACAACGGCTGTCGTAATTGCCGCTGCCATTTCAACGGGACTTACAATCTTAGCCGCCACCAGCTCACGGGCCGGCTTTCTCCAGGTCTTGATGGCCAGTGGAAAATCTCCGTGACTGCTGGTACATTCAATATCCCACGACATGACACGGAGGGGAGCCAGTGTCAGTTGAACCGCGGGCGGCGCAGGACTGACATAATCCCACTCACAGGTCGCCTGAATCGCAGTAGTGGTACTTGCGGTTTCGGATTCGTCCCAGGCACCGTCGGGTACTGTGGCCCAGCCGGCGGGCTTGAGCTCCCGCTCATGAAAGAAACGGAGCATAGGGTCAAGGTTGGCTTCAAATACGCGGAGAGTGACAGTGCTATCCTCTGCCCGGCTGCCCCGAATCGTACTCAGCTGGAGGGGTATAGGAGTCATGAGGTCGGAGTTCAGGGTCACATCGCGCAGACGTGTCCAGAGCTTCTTGGTGCGGGCCTGGACGCGCAGAAAAGTGAATTTTCGGTTGTTGCTGAAATCCCAGAAAGAGCGATGGCGCTCCGTTGTGAAGGTGACGGCATCGCGGTCGGGGTCGGAGAGCCCCGCGGCGGCCATTAGATACGACTGGTAGGCGCGGAGATCGGTAGGGGACCAATCATCGGGGAGCTCCACGAAGAAATAGGGCTCAAAGCCAACCACATCGAGGCTGACACTCTTCCCTGCGGCGGTAGCACCGAAGAGTGTGATTGTATAGATGGGAGGAGGGCGCGGCCCGCCTTCAGGAGCGGGCTGATAGACATCGCGTGCAGAGGCACTGATGATTTGGAAAGTGAGATCGGAGGGTGTGTCTGTCATCCTAGACTACCAGGGTGGGCGGCAGTTTAGGCGCGGGGGGGGTCACTTTTACCGCCGCCGTGTCAGACGTGCGCGGATACGCCGCCACTTGGCAGAATGCTGCGGAGGCGGAAGACCGGATGAGCGGGCGGGAAGAGCCGCATAGGCACCGGCCAGAATCGCAGCAGGACCTGCGGAGGCCAGGAAGGCGGCCCAGGGGTTGCCTCCGACTTGACGGTGGCTGATGTTGTTGCCTCCGACTTGACGGTGGCTGATGTTGTTGCCTCCGACTTGACGGTGGCTGATGTTGTTGCCTCCGACTTGACGGTGGCGCCGCCGCTGCGTCTGCCGCCTCTTCCGGTAACGGCGCCCTCCTTTCTGAGATTCTGCTTCTGCAAGAGGCATACCTGGCATCACAGGCAGAGGATTCGGCCCTATGGTTGCATCCGGAATTACGGCACGAATCGCCTCCTCTGAGCCTACATTGGACGGGTCTTCTTCCGACTCTGACAGATTCATCGGTTTCGGCTCAGTGCCGATATCATCCAGAAGATTGGAGAGCTCTGTGGAGGTCATTCCAGCGGTCGGTGATTCTGAACCCGTCTTGAGGAGATTTGTCATCTTGCTGGTATTCCGAATGTCGGACACCTCTGTAATATTTCCATCCGGCCCCACCTTCAGCACACTGGGAACTCCCTCAATCTGCTTCTTTTTAGAGAGGGATGTCTGGTCAAACACGGATGACTCCATTTTCACCATTTTCGCCTTCTTGTTGGGCGTCTTCTGGAGCTCCTTCCAAATCGGCATGTAAGTGTGGCAGTGCGGACAGGACGGTGAGAACACCAGAATTACTGTAACAGGTCCCTGGCGAATGAGACTTTCCAAGAGCCCAAACTGTGATGAATTTGTCACCGTCATTACGTTGGCCCCTGTCTGTCTCCGATTTGTCCGGCGATGACTTGCTGAAGGCATTCTCTTACGAAGGGCCGCGAAAAAGCCGTGGGGAAACTAGAGAGAAACCCCGGATGCCAAATCTTTTTAGCCCGGCAAATATGGGTCGCATCGGAGGGGGTGGCGGTCAGTGGCTTCTGGCTGGCGGACTGGCGCTCATCGCAATTGTGGTCATTATTGTTATCTATTTCTATCTGGAAGGGCGGGGTGTAACCGGTTGCCCCACAGAGATCCATCGGAAGGAGGATGGCACACTGGTGCTGAAGCCAACGGGTCAGGTGTTTGGTGACATGAACTCCTTCCAACAGTGGTGGGCTGCGAACTATGTGGCAACATGTCCCATTCCCCGTCTGACCGGCGCACGGGAGGTGGTTATCTTACGCACGGAGCAACCGCAGGAGGAAACCTATGCCAAGACACCGATTTACAAGGTGGATGACTATGAGTTCTCCCGCGTCTTTGGCTATGAACGCAACGGACGCATGGTGGAACCCCGTGAAGATTACAATATGATTCTGCTAAGTCGGCAGACGGATTGGGTGGAGAAGCCGCTGACCTCTGATGAGCGGCGGGATAAGTATGCGGGGCTGAAGGAGGGGTTTACGGCAGATGGTATTCTAACATCGGCACGCGTGACGTTGGATCCCGCCAAAGAGGCAGCTGCGCGTTACGGAGAGCGCCAACCGGGTGATCCAGATGTGCAGTGTAAGATTGACCGCGAAGCCAAGGAAGTTGCCCACATGGTGGCCCGCGCCTATGAGAATGATCCGGAATGGGAGCCCGTTGTTACCAAGGTCGGACCGCATCATTGGGAAGTCAATGAACTCAAGCCCCGTGCACGCCGCGGCTCTCCGGCAGGTCCTGCTGTTGAAGAGCAGATTGTGGATACCAACAATGACGCCGTAGATATCCGCTTCCGGTATCGCGAAAAGGCCATCATCGATGAAGCGATTGACCCCTATTTCTCCGGTTACCCGAGTCCGACACCGGACCCCTACCAGGGCACGGTTCCTGGTATGGAGCGGATGTTCGGTCCCACCTTTGACCGGACGAAGTGGTATTAGAAGAGTCGTTACACCAGCTAGGAAGATAATCCGCCAGCCAGAATGCCACCTATTCAGAATTATTTCATTATTCGCGAAGCAACGACGGGTGCTGTGCGGATAGTTCATCGGGTGAAGGATTCTGCGATAGGCTCGTTCAATGAACTCATCGCGGAAGGGGATTTTGACGATTGTATTGAGCTGATGGAGCTCGTTGTAAATGACCGGGGGCGTGTATTTGCGGAGGCGGTACTGTATTCGTACTCCAAAGTCGGTCGGTATGTTGTGAGTCATGTGGTTACTCCCACTCTGCGACCGATTCCGGTGCGGCCGCTGATTTGTTGGCCGGGAACGCCGGGCAAACAAGGGGCGGCTGCTGGAGAGACTCCTCCGGGATTAGAGCTATAGCCTCCAAGTAGCTATCATTAATCTGTAGTCTAAACTATTTCCTAGACACTCTAATTATCCAGTCATATTACGACTGCTAATTAGACTAACTAGAAAGCACTTTAGTCTAATATTATTTGGATAGCTTGCGAATGAACAAACACAGGTTGCGCCAGATGCTGAATGGCTTCAGCGGTGAGGTGCTTGGCGCCGCGCAGGCTAGGACCCGCCACAGCAGAGCTCACAGATGTCTTAATACACAGCAGCTCCGCGCCGGTCGTGTCAAACCACTGAATCGTACTTACCACCTTCCCCTTGACATCCGGCCATGTGGAAGGAGCAGAGCGATTGTTGAACCCGGCGATCAGCGGGCAGGAGGTAGCTTCACTGCAGAGCGCAACCGTTTCATCCACAATTGGCAGGCCGTTCAGCGATACTTTCCGATGTGCGGAGCCGGCTGTAACATCAGCGCCCGGATTCTGGAATTCCACTGTCATAAAGACGGTATCGCCCGGAACGGGATTGGCCGGCTGGAAGTCCAGAGCTGTTAGTTGAAAGCGCGTGGCGGCCGTTCCGCAACTGGAGATAGTAGCAATTGTCGTGGAGGCGGCTGCTAGGAGACCGGTCAGAAGGCGAAACATGGGATGGTGTCTGTTTCTGGATGGAGGAGGCGATTTTAGGCAGGTACCAAAAGTGACAGGCCGACCCCGCCAGGCGTCAGGTACCATAACGACGCAACTCTTACACGATGGCGACTCTTCCCATGCTTAAGATTATCTACAATGACTGCTATGGTGGTTTCAAGTTCTCGGAAGCCTTTGAGACCGAATACAAGAAGCGTACGGGATGGGACCTGATGACGGAGAAGCGACTCTTCCATCTTGGCGCACAGTCTGTACGCCGCGACCCCGTAGCAATCGCCCTTCTAGAAGAGAAGGGTGCCGAATGGAGCTCGGGAGAGAACTCTTATCTGGCAATTCGGAACATTCCGTCTCTGTTTGAGAGCTCCTGGAGCATTGAGGAGTATGACGGCAATGAGACCGTATATGTAAATACCCATGAAGCCTATGCGGATATTCTTCATGTGTATATGGCGGACGGTGACCATGCCAAACTAACCGACAGTTATCGGCGACTGCGAACAGCGGCGCGGGTTCTTATAGAGGCAGAGAAATACCTTGCCCCTGCTGAGGTTGGAGGCGGCGCAGCCGTTTCGGCGACTACAACAGATGTCAGCAGCAGCACCGGTTACGGCTTCTTTGACACCCCAGCTGACGATTGATGTCCGTGAGCACACCCTGATTTCAACACTGACAGCCTTCGCAGTTCCCTTTACTGTAGAGGCTCTGGCAATCGGTGATTTCCAGATTTTGGCTGTTACACCGGATGGTGTCAAGAACCCTCTGTTGATTGGAGAGCGTAAAACGCTGGCGGACTTTGCCGCATCGAACACGGATGGACGCTATCGGGAGCAGCGCGCGCGTCTGCTGGCTGCACGGGGTGCCACGGGCTGTGCGCTGGTCTATGTGCTGGAGGGAACCTGGACGGGTGATGATAGCCGTGTTGTTGGGGGACACGGACGTGTAACAGAGGGGCTCCTACGCCGACTGACAACGCGCCTCCAGATTCGGTATGGCATGCCCATGCTGGCGGCGGCATCAATCGCGGAGACGGCACGTTGGCTCTCCACTCTATTGGCCCAGTTGCGGGATGACCCAGCTGTTTTCCGCCCCGAAGAGGGAGAGGTCGCCGGTGCCGTCATGGCGGGTATCACGGGTGCGCTTAGCACTGTAAAGAAGGAGAATCGTACGGGCGGGTCTGTGGCAACGGCAATGCTGTCGGCGATTCCGGGGCTGGGAGAGAAGCGATGTGGGGCTCTTCTGGCACTAAAGTCCATTCGGGAATTGGCGGGAATGTCGGCAGAGGACATAGGAGCATTGTCGGTTGGTGGAAGGAAACTGGGTGCGAAGGTCGGCGCAGCAATTGCGGAGGCGCTGGGGGCTCGCTCTTAGGAAACCCGCTACAGCTAGGAAACCCGCCCTGCTAGGAAATCCAGCTGAGTCGCCACCCCGCGAACTCATACGGCTGCGCCATCGCCTTCATCGTCGCAATCTCCCGCTCCTGTGTCATGATGATTTCCTGTGCTAGTCGTGTAACACGGGGGTCAGATGATGTCAGACGAGGTCTGGACGTTGTTAGTGCCATGGAATGATGTGGAATCATATCGTGGAGCCATTCCCGGTCATCCACCAGGAGTTGCCAGCGATATCCAATGACGGCCACGATACCGATGGTCGCAATTGTTAGCCATTCCCAAGTGGCCAGTGACCCATGGGGGTGACCCGGCAGCAGGCCTCCCACGACTGCCATGGCTGCACCCATTGCGGCACCCATCCATGCCTGTCCCACGGAAAAATAGACATGCGACAAGGACGCCGCCCCCACAAAGGGCATAACCCACACCTGAAGGGCAATCATTATCAGAATCATTGCCCACCAGGTCATTCTGTTCGTTCTTCTATTCTATTCTATTCTTCTCTTCACTATTATTCAACATCCATAATCAACTATCTGTCCTGCTAAGTCACTATATCCAGCCCGTTGTTTCCCAATACGCTCCAAAAAGTAATACCAATCATGGGTTGGCTGAAGCGGTTTCCAACACTGGTCTGCAGCATATATCCAGTGACGGCGTGTTCGTAACAGTGGCTCAATACTAGCCTCCATTACGGCAAGAAGCTTATCGTAAAATCGAGAATGAACCAGGTATCCGGATGTGGTTTGAGCGTCCATTACTTTTCCAAGCACTGCGTTGAATGGAGCAGAAGTCTGTAGGTTGTAGCCCAGCATGATTACATCATAGGATATGTCACGTGCAATATCCATTAATGTATGGAATTGCTCAGCTAACACAAGAAACTGAAAATCGTCTTCAAAAATGAGAACTTCTGGAAGACCGCGTATCCGTGCTTCTTTTAAGACGGCAATATGGGACCGAAGACATCCAACATCGCCAGGATTCTGCTCTATTGCCGAAAATCTCTCTGCGGAGATACCCATTCTGGAGCATTCGGTCTCAAATTCAGCGCGACGATCCGTGCGTCTGTCCAGATTAATATAGAATGTATAGGGTATCATTTATCAGATACACATTTTAGGTTTGTTAGTTTCTAAACTAATAAATGGAAATAGTCAAAGATGCGTTCGTTAAATTCACCAGGAACATGCTGAATTGGTAACCGACCCATACTTTCCAGATAAGCCCATACGTTTGTTTCCCAGGTTGCCTTCCCTGTGCGTTCTTTCAAGAAATGGCACGCAGCAAGTTGCTCTCTAGCGAACTGTCCTATAAGTGTTGTTGGGCATATAACAACGCCACCGCAAAACCGATACCAGAATTCGCGTGTTAAATGATGAATATCGGACACCGCCGATAAAGAGTAACCAGGGATGATTATTTTATCGGTCGGCAGGCTCGCAAACGTATTCTGTTGGAGTTTAGTAAAGATTTGATGAGGGTCTTTCAGCACCTTCTCAATTCCAGCATCAATCCAAATAATGTGCGGGTTTGATTTCCCAGAAGAAACAAAATCCATAAACTCCGTTTTCATATTGATGAGCATCAAATAATTGAGTGTATCTTTATCAGCAGAACGCACTGCGGGTAGCTCTGTTATGTCGCTCATTTCACGATAAATAGGAGAATCTGTAAATTCTTTTGCTACAAGATGTAAATGAGGGTATAATTCTGCTTTATCGGCAGCATCTTTTGGTGAGCAACAGACATATAACGAGCTAAGATAGTTTCCTAATTTTGCTACACGCTCCCACAGAGTATCATAATAGGTTGGGCGGGTCGGATAATCTATATTGTAGATTCCTGTAACAAAGAGGGGTAGGGGAGGTGATACTGTGGGTTTCTCAAAATATTCTCGTTCAAACTCCGCACGGGGGACTGACATGACAGCAGAAGAGCGGTCCCAGCAGCTATAGGAAAACAGAATACGGGATGGCTCTACAACGAGACCCAGACAGTATTCAATGGATTCTCCCTGAAATTTAAACGGCGTAGAGTGACGTCTGTAGGCTAGTGTCTCTCTGTCCAGCACAACAATCAGATGATAGTAATGGCGCGGCGTGGAATATTCCACGAAGTGACAGACGAACCAGAGTTCATTGCTGCTGGCGCTGACAACAGGCACACCACAGGTAGACCCACGAAGAAGTGAAAAGAAAGGCGGTACCGTGCTGTCCCGGCTGAGGAGAGTGCCAGTGGAAGCATCTATCACAGTGAGAGGTGACCAATCATAAATCAGTTGCCCCTCCGACGCATAGACCCAGTTCTTCTCACAGGAGCGGCCCAGTGGCGATTCGTAGACCGTCGGTGTTAGAAGCCTGGCGGAGATGTCATAGTGTCCTGTCCCAACACTAATGAGCCCCTTCGTAGGATGCTCAACTGTCCCCAGAAACTGGAGCGGTGTCGTAGAAGTGGGAGCAAAGATACGTACATCCTCCACTCCCTGGTAGCGCAAATGCGGATTTGCCACTTCATCAAACCAGTGTTCACCACCTGTTACAGGCGATAGGTCCGGGGCCAACCGCAGAAGGCGGTTCAGCGTTGTGATTTTGCCATCACTGTGACGGAATTCATAGGTTCCCTGTGAAGATATCTTGTAATTCACATAGCGTACGTTCATGAGATAGCCGCTGGGGTCTGGCAGAAGACACGGACTACTAGAGCGGAAGGTATCCATGCCGCGTCCCGCAACCACCTTTTCCACTGTCTCTGAAAAATCCCGCATGACGGTTCCCGAAAGATCCCGCAGCTTGCGGGCGTAGAACTTGTAGTTGCTGATTGCGCTCCCCGAATGCTCTGCAGAAGATAGCAGACGCATGTAGACCCGGTGATCTACTGGCTTTTTCATATAGTAGGCCAGAATGGAATGCTCATACAGAAATCCGCTAGAATACACCTCCGGATTTACGAATAGTGTGTCTCCTACAGGATAGGGAATCGCAGAGCCCTTCTCCCAAATCATGTACGCCAGTGCATGCTTGGATGTAATCCGATAATACTTACAGAGCGCATGGAGTGATTCCGCACGGGAGGGGCGACGATTGTACGCCTCCAGCCACCAGTAACAGGCGTTGGCCGCATCCCCTATCTTGTCATAGCAGTTACCGATATAGAATGCTGTCATGAATAGCTCTTCATCCCAACCACCTACGGTCAGCCGACGTTTGTACGTTTCAATGGCAGCCGCATGATTTCCCACATCCCGCTGACTATTGGCCAAATAAAAGAGATGACGTGGGTTCTTGGGTTCCATCTCCAGTGCTTCCGTAAGCAGGTGGATATCCCGCTGGAACTTATCGGCTTTAGAGCCGCCATCACCAATATCGTCAATCCAGAGACCGTCTTTTAGAGATTGTGTGCGCAGACCACCAGGAATATTATAATATTCATGCGTTGGACCAACACAGGTGATTCCACGACCTGTACGAACGATGCGGGTATTGGAATAGACTAAGCTGGGAGAGCGCTGTTGGATTTGGAAGACATCGGGGCCACTTTGGAGGAGAGCCGCTTTGCTGAATCCGGGCTCAATGACGAGTTTCATGTCGGCATCCAACAGAAGGGCGAAGTCGGCCCACCGGGCAGCGCGCTCTAGTGCAACCGTGCGATTGTATCCAAAATTACGGAAAGGCTCCGTAAAGACTTCACCGGATACACCGGCAGCGGCCATTGTGCACTCAATTATGGCCACTGTATCATCTGTGCTGCCAGTGTCACATATACAGTAGGTATCAATCAGGGGCAAAACTGTTTGAATGAGACGCTCAATAATGCGACTTTCATTCTTGACAATCATATTTAGACAGAGCGTTGGAGTCATCGTGTTTTCTCTAAGGGGCCGGTCGCTTCCTGGCCGTCTAAACAATCGCGGCACTTATTCCTCTATAGCTCTACACGATGTCAGCCGCCACGACCACTACTTCCCCAACTGCAAGCCCGGGTCTGATGGCCGCCGCGGAGCCGAAAATCTACAATCCGTGGAATCCCAACAATCGTGACATTCCTGTAACAGAGATTGTCCGGATTACCCGCTTTCAGCCCAGACGCGTGGAACTTTTCCGCCAGGCGTGTGTGCATAAGTCGTTCGTTGCCCGGGAAGCCCATGAGGGGCAACTCATTGCACCGCGCCCCGATGACTGTATGCCGCTCAAGACGGCGGACAATGAGCATCTGGAGTTCGTGGGGGATGGTATCTTGGATGCCATTGTGGGAGACTATCTGGAGCGGCGCTATCCCGGAGAGGGTGAAGGCTTCTGGACATCTCTCCGGTCGGACTTGGTCAACAATGAGCATCTGGGAGAGTTGGCCCTCAAGCTGGGAATGGCTCCGTGGCTGATTATGAGTCGTCATATGGAAGAAGTGTGCGGGGGACGGTCTAATCGGCGCATGTTGGGCTCCATGTTGGAGGCATGGATTGCCGCGATGTTCCGTGACCGGTCGGTTGAAAATCCGGCCTCTGCCTTCTGGGCGGTCCAACAGTGGGTTGTGGAGGTACTCGAGACGCATGTGGATTTCGGTGAGCTGATTGCCCACAATACGAATTACAAGGACCAGCTGTTGCGCTATTTCCAGGCAACGTTTCATCAACCGCCCCGCTACAAGGAGGTCGCGACGGAGGGGCCGCTCCACAATCGGACTTTTACGATGGGTGTTCTCCATCCGGATGGCTCTGTGATGACGACGGCGACGGCACGAAACAAGAAGGATGCGGAGCAGGAGGCATCCCGTCTGGCACTTATTCAGCTGGGGCAGTTGAGTTAAGGACGCATGTAGAAGAATCGGGGCCTGGAATAGAGTGACATGGAAGAGGCGGTGCCAAAGAGGTTGGGATTCAAGCCGGCGCCAGGCAAGAAGTTGTTGGCCTCTGTTGCGGATGTGAAGAACTTGTCACGCGGTGAGGCAGCTGCTGCTATTGGCTCCCGTTTTACGGCGGCTATGACGGCGGCTCCAGCTCCCGCTCCTGCTAAGAAAGTGGCTGCTCCTGTTCCTGCTCCTGCTCCTATCCGAATAATGACAATCGCACCTGTTAAAAAGCTGGAGGTGCCTGCTCTAATTCCCACGGGTGCGACTTCTGTTCTTGCTCCTCCTGTTACAGAAGCGCCCACTGGAATGCCCACTGGAATGCCCACTGGAATGCCCACTGCTAAGAAGTCCGTTCGGTTTACGGAAGAGCTTCCCGCTGTTGGCGGTGCCGGGACATCTGCGGCTGCTGTTGCTCCACGTGCTCTCCCTTCCGCAGAAGAAGCCGTTGATGCCAGCAGCATCTTGACCGAAAAGGAAGTTGCCCGCATCAAGGCACGTGTGAAAGGTGTTGATGTTCGTGGAATTGCCCCCCCTCCAGCGGATTCACTGTTTCTAACAGTGGGTCCCAAGGATGCCGACAAGGCCGCAACGATGACTTCCGCAGAGAAGGACAAATCTGTTCAGACCTACGCGATTGATATGATTAAATCCCACAAAGCAACAAATCCCGTGGATGTAGCTCCTGCCGATAAAATAGAAATCAAAGGAACAGATGCGAAGGGTGCCCCTATTGTAGTGGCCTCTGGCTCCATCTATACACCCATTACATCCCCCGAATTTCCCTATTTCATGGTCCAGACCTATCAGCAGTATTCCAAAGGGCTTTCAAGTCTTACGACGGGTCCGAAGGAGATTGACAAGGATGCCTGTAAGAAGTTTGACCCCAACAAAGTGGAAAACTTCTATTACCAGAAGCTGGTACGTGACTATCTGAGTTTCGGCACACCGTACCGTGGCTCTCTTCTCTATCACGGTCTGGGTACGGGCAAAACCTGTACGTCTATCGCAGCGGCAGAGGCGCTCCACTGGGGCGGTCAGAAGAAGATTTTCGTGCTGACACCAGCCACTCTATCCAATAACTACCGGCGTGAGCTGGCCAAGTGCGGTTACTATCCACTGCGGCGGGCGAACTATTGGTCCTTTATGCCGGTTTCCATTCAGTATGATGCCAGCAAGAAACTCATGAAAACGATGCCGTTCGTCTATCTTACAGAGGTGTTGGGGCTTCCCGAAGAGTTGATTGTTGCGCAAAGCGGTGGCTGGGTGCCCGACCCCAATCGTGACAGCAACTGGGAGACACTGACACCGGCCCAACAGGAATCCATCCGTGAGCAGCAGCGGGTTCATATGGGTGCGCGGTTCCGGTTCATCCATTACAACGGTGTGTCTCCCGCCAAGATTGCCCAACTGGCCGAAATGGGAATGCAGAGCGGTACCTCCGAATTTGACAATGCCGTCATCATCATTGATGAAGTCCATAACTTGGTGCGTACCATCAACGGAACCCGGATTGGCGGTCACACACCGGCCACTCTGATGGACAGCGGGATTGAGCCCCACGAATTCACGTGGTCATTGCCTCTGCGGCGGGAGCGACCCGGTTACAAGTATCCCCGTGGCTACACGCTGTATCGTCTTCTTCAGAATGCGGTGAATGCGAAGGTCATCTGTTTGTCCGCCACACCGATGATTAACTATGCACAGGAGTTGGCGATTCTAGTGAATTTGATTGGTGGAGAGCAGCGCACCGTGGAAATTGCTCTACGGGGTCTCCGCTCTTCCATTACGGCAGCAGAGCGGTCATCTCTAGAGGCAGATAATGAGGCGGCAAAGGTGCGTGCTGTTGCAGTGGCGGAGGAGGAATCCCGACTGGCCGGTAAAAAGGTCGCTCCTGTCACACCGGCTCTGTTACCGGCGAACATCACCAGTGCTATCTCTCTCTGGGCCAAAAATCATCCGGACATTGACTACTATGCCATTGAGGAAGCCGCCGACCGCTCACTGGTGCTCCGTGTTACACCGGTACCCCACGGCTTTGTGAAGGTATCCGCACCCGATTATCCGATGCGCGGATTCGTGCGCAAACAGCTCCGCTATATTACACCGGTCGCAACCTCTCATGAGCGTAACATGGACCGCTGGGGAGCCTCTCTGATGGAGCAGATGGAGGCGGAGGGATTCTTCGCGAAGGCCGGGGCCGCCGCGGAGGCCAAGGCGGCCGTGGAGACCGCCCGTACAGCCGGTATCGGTACGGTACCCGCAACGACGCTCTTTCGCTGTGTTACCTATCCCATGTTACCGGATGATGGTGATGTGTTTGTTCCGACCTTCGTGGACCGTGCGACACTCTCTCTCAAAAATCGCACAACACTCATTGCCCGTTGCTCTGGTCTGGTGTCCTACTTCAAGGGCGGCTCTGAAGAACTCATGCCGCGTACCAGCCGGAATGAAGTCATCAAGGTACCGATGACCGACTTCATGTTCAAGGAATACACGCGCGCACGCTTAGAGGAGCTCAAAATGGAAGGAGGGGTCGAAGAGACAGAGGGTGGTGGCGCCGCGGTCAAGAAGCGCAAGGGTATCACTGCAGCGGAGCAGGATTTGTACGCACAGGCCACGAAGACCCCGTCGGCCGGCTTCAAGTCACTCACTCGTGCGGCCTGTAACTGGGTTTTTCCCGAAGAGATACCGCGTCCCACTTTCACGAAGGAAGAGCAGGCGAAGGTGTTAGGAATCGATAAGCGGGAGCAGCTATTAGCCGCGGGACTGGGAGAGGACACCGACATTGAGCAGGCCCCGGCTGTAAATGCCGCAATCGGAGGCGGAGGGGCTACCGCCGAAGAGACATCAGCCCCAGCCATTCTGGCTGATGAGATAGTTCCCACAGAGGATCCCGCGATAGATGCCGGTCTGGCCAGCAAGGTCGCCGGTCTTCTGTCGGGGCTGGAGGCAAAGGGTGACACGTATCTGAACAAACAGTTGGCGACGTTTTCACCCAAATACGCGGCGATTCTGGCCAACATCCGAACCAGTCCCGGTCCTGTGTTAGTTTACAGTCAGTTCAAGACGCTGGAGGGGCTCGGCATCTTCGCGGCGGCTCTGCGGGCCGCACCCGAAGGATTCATTCCGCTGGATATTGAGCAGGGCGCTGATGGAGAATGGAGTATTCCAGATGCGCTGATGGCAGCGGACAAGCCACGATACATTCTCTACACGGGTGACCAGGCACTGGACAAGCGTCGTCTCCTCCTCCAGCTCTACAATGCGGATGTGGCCGGTCTTCCTGCACGTCTGTCGGCGCAGTGTGCGGCCCTCTTGGCCGGTGCACCCGATAATCGCGATGGTAGCATTGCCCGTATCTTCATGATTACGCAGTCCGGTGCGGAAGGTATCTCGCTGATGAACACCCGGCAGGTCCATATCATGGAGCCGTATTGGAACAACGTTCGTCTCCAGCAGGTGATTGGTCGCGCGATTCGTACATGCTCTCACATGAATCTGCCGTGGGAAGAGCGCGAAGTGTCTGTTTTCACCTATCTGTCGGTCTTTTCGGACGCACAGAAAGCCGGAACAGATGCGCGTCAGCTGATGATGATAGACAAGGGCATGACCACGGATGAGGTGATTTTCGATATCGCCACGAAAAAACAAGTGCTGGCAGATCGCCTCTCCGAAGTCCTACAGGAAGGTGCGATTGACTGTCAGATTCACCGATATGAGAACGGCATCACGGGGAAGTGTTACAGATTCAACAAGGGCTCACGACCGAACTTTCTGTGGCATCCGGACTGGAAACGGGATATTCAGCTGTCTTCTATTGTGCGGAAAGCATAAGCGGGTGAATACGTACTCTTACAATTTTTCTGATAGATTCACATTATGACTCTGTCAGAAAGATAGTTTTCTTGTGTATAACATCATCCTTTTGCAAGTTGTCTCATCCTTAGATGAGACTTGCCCAATCATCATTCATATCCCGCTGTATGAGGTCGCCGCTCAGCCGGTAATCAAACCCACGGAACCATGCCACACCGCCCTGCCAAACTGCCATATCATCTGTCGCATCACAGCCAATCCGAATCTGCTCCAGAATCAGTGCCGGGTCATACGTTGCAGCAGGAAGATTCGCCACAACCTTTCCATCCAGATACATAGCATATGAAGTGAAGTCATCCGCCCACACAAACGCAAAATGGAACCAGCGGTCAAGCGGAATCATGGGAGCAGACGCCGTCGCATTGTACAGGAATGTCTGCTGAATCAAGTCACCGCCGCCCTGTTGTGCGGTTCCATATGGATACAGTGCTGCCCCGTTGGTCGTAATATCAAAGTCTGCCGTCCGATTGGGCCAATTCCAGGAATCCTGTGGCGCGCCCAGACGCAGAGGCCCGGTCGTATTCGTGCTGGGCAGATTGTACATGGCGAAGATGGAGGGTGTATACCGCCCTGGGAAAGATACAGAGCTTGATGTCACATACAGACGCATCGTGAAACTCTTGAGTGCCCGCAGACGGAGTCCCTGTGAATACTTGTACCAGTTGCCGCAGTAGGCGCTGTGTCCCCCCACAACGAGACAGGGTTGACCCGCTACGGTTCCTGTCGGTGCATTCAGAAACCAGTTCCGGATGATTCCCTGTGTGTCACTTACAGGCCCTGTGAGACCGGCTGGCATCTTGTGGAACGCTAGCTCCAGAAGCGGCTGACGGCGGTCAATCGGTAGATAGAGCTCCGCAGTAGGGAGTTGTTGAGGTACAGTGCTGCCATTTATAAAGATTGGAATCTGTTTGGTCCAAGAGCCACCGGTATTCCAGTTGTCATACACCAACTTGTATTCCTGGCCGGCAACAAGAGAGACATATCCACCACTGTATCCAGTACCCGGAGTGCCTCCCTGACTGTGCATCAGTGTCCCGCCCGAATCAATGATAGAAAACTGATAGTTTTCAGAAAAAACATTGAATCCGTATGAGCCACCAACGGATGGACGAAAAATCATCATATGCCGATTTGCCTCTATATTTGTACCCGTTGCTGGTAACATATCCGTCATAGAGGACGTCTGTTGGATACCGACACCCTGGAATCCGGCACCTTGTAACATCCGCCCCAGAAAATGCGTTTGGGGGCCATCGGGATAGGGGCCAAAGAGGGAGGGATCGGCTGCCGCTGCAGAATAACGGAGAATACTCACACCGTTGTAATTACAGCTGGAGCGTGGCCATTGGATTCCGACACCATATACATTCTGAATCGCGGTGGCCTGTGTTGGTGGATCGCCACCATCATTATCTGCCGTTCCCTTCCACCAGCCGATGTTATCAACAATGCTCTGCCAGGTACTGAGTGCGGATTGTCCCCAGTAGTCCATCCCTACTTTCGCAGGGCGAAGTCCGCCGTTCGGTGCGTAACCCGCTGCGTCCAGCTGCCGGTCAATACACGACGGGTCAAAGGGGCCCGTGTCACCGGGCTGGATTCCGGCACAGGGGTCAAACTTTGAGCCGCTACAGAGATTTCCAGCAGCCGCGGTTGCCTGAGAGCCATCTCCTGCCGCTGCCTGCTGGCGGAGTCCACCAATGGACTGGAGTACCGTTTGGACTGACACCTGGCCGTCATTCACAATGCCACTGTGGAGTGAGAATCCCCGACGCTGAAGAGCCCCATAGGGACTCTGAAATCCTGTGGAGCTACTGGCATATGTGGACCCGCTCAAACTATTTGCCAGTGCCCCATATGTAGAGCATCCGCCCCAGGGTATAAGTGCCTGGAGACAGGCGGGACTCAGCGCGCCATTCGGCTGTGGTGTACAGATACCCGAAAGTCCGGGTGGCAGTGCCGGACCGCCAGTGGAAGGAGGTGTCGGTAGTGGACAGGATGCCGCGTTTGTAATAATTTGTCCACCTGGGCAGTCACCTCCAGGCACACGCGGAAAGAGTGGATTGCCGGCTCCATCCGTTGCTAGGGCGCGTCCCGTCGAGGTGCACCAGCCCATATTCGGAAAAGAGGAGAATTGTATATCCGGACATGTCTGAATCCGCGCGGCCTGTTTCTGGGCTTCACGGGACTGGGCCTCCATCGGATCCCAAATCCATTCACCGGGAGCGATGTCACGGTCCAATGTCGGATGCATGGGGCCGCGTCGTGTTCCGTATGCGCCTACAGAGGGAGTGCCCGGGTCCGCAACAAACCACCAGCCACAGCCCGTGCGCGCAGCGGGGTCGCGCATAGCCGGACCCGGATACGGCAGAGACCGACAGGCCGAATCCCGTGCTAGCGCCGCGGAGACCCCCGTTCCATCACCGACCTGCTCTAGAATCTGCGCAACAGCGATTGGCTGACGGGCCACAGAATCCGTGGTAGAAAGCGCGGCGGTCACCGTGCTGTTATCCAGTGCGGACTGACGGGTTGGAATTGCTCGATTAATTTCCTGTAGATAGCGACGGCGCTGATTGGTTGTGAAATCACTGCTGTCTGACATGTTTGTGTCCCCTATTCCTGTAGGGCTGTTTTCGGAGGTTCATTTGGACTGGACTCTAGACTCGGCGTGAGAGATACGTATTCACAAAACTACTTGTCATGGGGTCACGAGCAACAGAGGACGGTCCCTGTCCCGTTGTAATAAAGGCTGTGCACGCATCCGCCGATGGAAAGTAATTGATAGTGTTACCATCTGCAGAAGCACATTCTGCAAACGGCACCCCCTGTCGGCAAGCAGGAACTCCCTGCGCCGATATCATGCCGATTAGTTGATTAACACCTGTATTCCACTTGGCCACGGGTCCATCATTACCAATTGGTACTACGAAGCCATCTACATCGGTTGTACCCTGTGGAGGCTTGATACCGTAACAGCTGACACAGGCTTTTCCTGGTGCTGCTTCCCATCCATTTGTCATACCACCACAATTATTGAGTCCTGGTGAGCCACAACCAGGGAATCCCTGCTGCATTGGATAATAGGCATTTCCATCAGATGCCCAGGCGCAAGAGCACCACTGAGCGCCCTGCTGTTGGGCCGCTGTAATCTCCGCGGGGCTTGCCAGACGAGCACCATAAGATGCGCACGTGGATTCGGCATCCTTGAATTCTACGGTATAGTTACTTTCAGGGCAGACAGCGAACACTTCAGGCTGAAGGAACTTATCAGGTGTAAAGCACTGGAAATCATTCGGTGCCGGAGGAGGACAAGAGCCAGGCGGCGTGACTGGTGGCTGGATGTTCGTTCCGTAACAGTCACGCATAGCGGCCACTTGGTCATCAAAGTTCGCCGTGTTTTGCGTCCGATTGTAGAGACTCTGGAAGTAGGACCGCACGCCAAAGACACCGCCCTGTCCATTGGCGTTTGTTACATTCTGTCCATTTACCGAGCCATCGGGATTCAGCGGTGCAGCCAAACCTGATGCAGAGCAGCCACTGTAGGGCGGGGCCGTTGTCATCGGTGTCGCATCCTGGCCCGGATTGTTCATCGTGCGCCACAGATAGTCCAGACACTCTGCGGAATGCGGACCTGTTCCTGAAAGAGGGCCATCGCAGGGGTTCTTCACGGCAATTCCCAGCATTCGCATGGCGGCATCCTTGAATGTCGGGAAATCCACCTGGGCACCGTTCATATCCACACCGTAGATGGCAATATTGCCCAGACGATTGAGAGCGGCCACAGTGTCATCCAGCGTACCACTAGGAGCGACCAGCTTCGCGGCAGCAGCATCGGTCGCAGGCCAATCTGTTCCCTGGCGAGTTCCGCCCGCTGCGGTAAAGAGTTCTTGGAGACAGTAGGCATTCGGATTGAAAGAGCCATCGGGCTTGAAGCACGAATGGGAGCCCATGAGACCAGCACCAACTTCCGTGATGACCAGCGGACCGGTAGGGCAGTCGGCCTGGTCTTCGGCCAGTGGAGGGTCGGCCAGTGTAGCCGGCATCTGGAAGGTAAAGGTTACCTTGGTTGTCAACGATGTTGCATCAATATTTTGCCCATCCACGAACTGTGTGGCTTCCCCATTTATGTCGTACTGAACTCGCAGTGTATTTGAGTATCTGGATGGAGGGATAGTCTGACCATTCAGAAGACCAGAACCAACTGTTATAGTCTGATTGGTTGCAAGTGCACTCTGGACAGTCTGTGTAACATCTACGTTACCATTTCCATTTCCTCCGTAGATTGCTTCTGCAACAGAAGGAGGCATTACATCACTGCGCCGCAGATACCACAGCACCGTATTCGGAACAGATGGCATGAAACTAGGAGGAGTATTGCCTCCCGTATTTTCAATCACTATAGAGCTATTTTTGTCACCCGCAATCTCAAATGCACCTTCGGGGCTCATGCTCTGAAGCCCTACATCCATACTTACTGTACGACTTCCAGATTGATTTGAAAGCCATCCACAGAACACAGAAGGAGGTCCATATATAGTTATCTGAATTATGTCACCCTCTGCCAGATTGAGTGCCAGCGGCTGCGGAGGAGGATTAATAGTGGAAGATGGAGACTGTGCAGCGGGAACACCCACCTTGGCACCATTGGGGTATGTCACTTCCAGTCCGTATCCGTTTGGACCTGTGTAGTAGCCGGGGTGGCTCGCATTTAGGAAAACCTGGTGGCGATACGGCTTGTTCGGCGTGAAATACATGAGACCGGTCGCATTGTTGGGAGTGGCACCATAACACTGGGCACAGGGGTTGCCGCTGGTCGGAGCACCGGCGGACTGGCACTGGAGCTGGGCTTCGCGGACCTTACAGTTGGAGGCCATGAGTGTGAAGTTCTGGGGCTTACAGGTTCCCACAGTGGGCTGGTAGTTCGCCTGCCCGCCTTCGGCGGCTTCATTGGCACGAATCTGGTCGTCGGCGGAGATGTAGAGACCGCCGCGATGGGCCTTTCCCTTGCTATCGGTTCCATCGCGGTGGCAGTAGCCGCATTCGCGCATGCGGGGGTCGCTCTGGAGGAGGTCACAGTCAATCGTTGTCAGTGACTCACAGAAGTTGATTTTGTCCTGGACAACACCCGTCTGCTCTACCCATTCACCGACTTTGCCGGAGCCATCATCGGCGGCACCCAGTCCCAGCGATGTACCGATGAGACCCAGGAGGGAGGCCTTTGCCGGATTACCAATAGCGGGAGCAGCACGGGCCGTTGTAATGGCGGCATCCACGGAGGTGGCCGGAATCTTCTGGTCGGGTGTCTGGATGCGGGCCAGTGGATTGTACCGGCGCTCTCCTTCAAATTGGAGCTGCTGACGCTGGGCTTTCAAAGTATCAGGGTCCGTTGTTAGAAATCCCTCTGTGGTGGGCCGGGCCACAGAGAGCCACAAAAAGACGGCGACCCCTAGGACTGCCAATCCAAGTAACAGCCACTGAATCGTAGTCGATTTCATCCCCTACTTTCACTGTATGATTTCGTCGTATCCGGAATCATACAGAGAACATATACATGGGGACTTTAGTGCTTCGAAAATACTGGGGGAGGATTGAAATCAATTGTACAAGGACAGTCCTGACCTTCCTTATTTTTATTGACACATATATATTCCCCCTCCTTAAACCATGTCTTCCATGTATGTTTTTTGCTTTTCTTTGTTGTAAATTGACATGGACTATCCCACTTACAGGGCGTTGTAGAATACACTGAAACAGTTACTCCCGGAAGTTTGTAATCCTTTGTTACTTTCGGCTCTTGTTTTTGTGCCTTCTTTGTTTTACGGTGGTCTTTACGGTGGTCTTTACGGTGGTCTTTACGGTGGTCTTTACGGTGGTCTTTACGGTGGTCTTTACTGCTCCGACTGCGTGTGCTTCTAGTTGGCATACTTTTCTACTATGATTATGGTTAAATATTATCTGGGCGCACATTTGTGCCGGAATCCACTTCGCGGGTTATGACACGCAGGAAGAGCTGCACCTGCCGACTCAGATTTAAGATAGCTCCATTTGGAAGAACGGTACCCGTTGCATTGAGTTGATTCGCAAAGGTGGTTTCCAGAGCAGTCGTACCGGCAAACAGCTCCCGATTACAGGTTCCTGTGGTATCGGGCTCTGTAAAGGCATTGCGAATGACAATCCAGCTCGCATATCCGCAGCTGTTTCCATCCATCTGAATGGCACCCGTAACACCGGTTGGAGATCCGTGCGCGATACCCACAACAATATGACCCGCGGGACGACTCAGCCAGGTGGCCAGCGCATCAAAGGCCGCCGTGTTGGTGACACCTGTCGGCTTTGTAAGTCCTGCAAAGGTAACCCGGTCATACTTGCTGAACGACCACCGTGGGAAATAGTCGGACATCTGAATGAACAGATAGTCGGCATCGGCACCGGTCCCCACGTCATGGTAGCACGTACCGCTTACATCCAGTGCATTGCTGTACAGAATACGTGTAACACTGAGTGAGTCGGGAAGGCAACTAACAGGAAGACCTTCGGGATTCAGCAGCTGGAAATTGAGATTCTGGAGGGAAGCCAGCGGTGTGGGCGCGAAGATGCGTTGGGCCTTCATGAACTTCGGGAAAAAGAGAGTGTAACCGCGACTGTGGGTGGGGTCGTGGGTCTGGTCGGATTTCCAGGTGGCATCGTACTGGCAGATAGCCAGAGAGCGGTCTACGGTGTCCGTTGTGCCGATATTGTTACCGGTCTGCTCATCCAGAAGCACCTGAAGGAAGGGTGCCGACAGCACACTCACGAAGGCGGTATCGGGTGTAGGCTCTGTACCGGAAGGGTCACAGGCACGGGGTACAACGACCTCCAGTCCTTCTACTGGAAGGATGGCCTTGATGAATTCCAGACGGACGATGTTTTTGAGACGATTCAGGAGAGTGGCCTGGTAGCCGCGCCCCTGGGGTGTTGCTCCGCCATTCAGCTGGACGCTGAAATTGTAGCGGTTCTCTGCGCGATTGAGAAACCAGTTGCGGTCTTTGGAGTTCAGAACCACATTGTATTCGGTTTCGCGGTATTTCACGACATCGTCCTGGCGTTGAAGGACACCCAGCTGGCTGCTTTGACCAAGTGCCTCTAGTGGAGTGCTCGTGAAGTGGGTCGGAACACCCACTACTGGAGGAGGAGCACGGGTCTCAATGGAGGTTAGCTCCATCGGAGGACGGGATGGTTGCGGGAGCGGCGGCGCAACAGTAACTGCACCGGTGCGGGCGGCCTTGATACGCTCAAACAGAACAAGGGGATCTTCCTCTTCATTCATGGTCAGCGGGGGCTGAGGAGAGGCAGCAAGCATGGGAGGCTGGGGCTGGGGCAACGATGAGACAGCCACTGTAGGCAATGGAGAGCCACCCAGAGCGCCGGTATTCCGACGGAACCATCCCGCCATGGAATCAAAGGATTCCCGCAGAATCTCTTGTTCATTCATAACACCCTGGACACGTAACACCTGCTTGATATAATGGTCCACTGTGCGTTGGAGTCGCTTGTCAGCTGTATCCGATAGTCCTCCGGGAATTCGGCGATTGAATGTACTCCGAAGAGAGGATACCATACGGTCATAAGGGCTGCTGATGCTCCCGTCCATTACTGAGGACGGCGATTCTTAGAGGTTTGGCGGAGACGTATCCTTACATGGCGACCCCCCAAACTCACAGGCGCAGAATTCGTGGGCCCGTGCGCACAGCGTCCGGTCGTGGCGCAGTCGTTGCATACAGCAGGTCCCGAATTCCATTCATCGTGTCATCATCCACACGATTCCGGCAGAGGTCCGTGAAAGAGGCTCCCTTCAACAGTGAGATAATGATGTACATACAGTACGTTCCGCATTCGATGGATTTCCGCTGATGGCGGATATCATTCCAATAGATTTTACGACATCCCTGCTCCCGACAGCGCCGCAGAAGGCGCCGAATTTCCGGGCAGGGGGGGTAGCCGTAACTGTCATAGTAATAGGCAGTTCCGCCTAGCAGGTCCAGATAAGCACAGACCCAGTGAGAGCCCGGTTTGTCATGCGGATCCAGATTGAAGATGATGCCCACCGATGTATCCCCCCGGCGTTTTATAGCTGCCAAATCCAGGTTACAGAGTTCATTTACGACGCAGCGCCCCCAAGAGCCGGATAGCTGGCTATCAAAGTCAATTGGCACCGGTCCAATGAACTCAAAGGAAGGAATCGCCTCTTCATACTGCTCCATAACAACGGCAATGGACTCCGTATCGTGCCACTGCTGTTCTTTGTCCTTGCTCTTATCAGTCCATTCCGTTGGTGGAGCGGGACGGAAGAAGCCGCGGGTCTCCTCTTTCATGGTAGAGCCTCCCAGGCGCTCCACCGCACAGTATTCGGAGGCACATTTGTAAGTATTCCGCATCTTATCACGCAGAGCATGCCAGAGGTCTTCTTTCCGACGGAGGGAGGCGGAAATCGGATGCTCCGGATGTGTCTTGTTCCATGCCGTGCGCAGTCGCACAAGCATATCATACGGCAGACAGGTGGTTTTTGTTGTATTGAGTGTGCTGGGGTTACACTGAAAGAGATTGTACTCGGGTGTAGCTGTCACACTCATGACGTCCCTTACTGTTCAGCGGGAAAATCAGCCGCAACCGGTAAGGAGAGAATGGATTTGGATTTAACCGGTCTTTGGAGTTGGACCGTACCTCTCTGGGGTCTCGGCGTACTGATGTTTGCGCTGGCGACGATTCTGATGGAACCCACGAACATCCTGACCCACATGCCGACCTCTGTTACGGAGGCCATAGCACCGGCGATTCCAATGAGAGGCGGAGCGCGAAAGAGTCGCACCCACTAACAGAGATAGGATGAGCGTTATTGAATTTGTCAAAACATATGGAGCCTATGCATTTTCCATAACAGCACTCTTTATCATCGGTATTATGAGTGTGACGGCCCTGATTCCACTGGATTCTGTACCGGCTGTATCCGGTGTTACAATTATTACGGCGGTCGCCTACGCATTTTCGGTTGTTGTGTGGCTCATCGCAGTTTTCTTCATTGGGCGTCGCGGAGATAGCGGTGACAGTGGACTCACCTGGCTCAACACCCATCTGTTGCTGCTGGTTGTGTTCCCGGCGACGATTGCGGCGACGGCCATGAATGTGACGGCGGTGCAGAATACACGGAATCTGCTGGCCGGTCGCGTTGCTGCTTAAGCTCCGGCTCTCCAGGCTCGGATAGCATATGACGACTGTATCCACAGCAACCCTCTATCCAACTCTTTGGGTGGGCCCCGCGGGCTCCGGCAAACTGACAGCGGCCCGGGCGACGCTGGGTGTCGGTCGTGAAGTGTCTCCCCGTCTCCAGATTCTGGAGGTCGGTGACTACCAGGCGCGCTACTGGCTGTTTCCGACACACATGGAGATTGATATCCTGGACCTCTCCCTGATGGACAAACAGGTGCTTCCCGAAATGTTGGCCCAGTTGCTGGCGACCCGGGAGGTGGCCGGGGGACACCGGAAAATGCTGATTCTCCGGCATATTCATGCGCTGTCACCGGCGGCAGGGGCCCGACTGCGGGCAGCGCTAGAGGAGTTTGTGTGGCCGCCCACGGCGACGGCTATGATATGGGCAACAACACGGTCTATCAACAGTGTGGTCGCGGGTATCATGGATGGATTTGTGTATCGACGGGTTCACGGAGATGGCCTAGAACACCGTCTGGACCGTACCGCTGCTCTAGGAGGAGCTGCCCATGTTAGCGCCATTCCCACTCTCCAGACCTACATCGCCGAAACCCTCCGGCAGATGGTGTTGGCACTCGAAGAGGGACCGCCCTGTTTGGCCGTTGCGACGTGGATTCGTGCCCGGGTCTATGAGATGTTGGGTCTCATGCTTACGGGAACAGAGCTTGTTAGCTCTCTGACGTGGGCGACTGTCCGGTTGGCGGCAACTGGGGCACTTTCTTCAGAGAAGGCCCGCGCGGTCCTGACCGTTTTGGCGGGAGTACGCTGGTTTCCTTCCTATCGTACGCCGCTCATGTTGGAAATGGTACTGACAGACGTCTATATGGCGATTGCTGGCGCTTCTGTAACAAGAGCGGGTGTAGCAGCTACAACGGCCGCTACTGAATGGAACCAGAATACAATTGCGTTAGTGTCGTAGAATACCAGCTCTTCTTACGGGTGTTGGCGGAACTTGAGCAATCGCCGCCAACAACCAGTCCTGTGCTGCGCGCTCTACACCCGCCCGTTGGAGATAGACCAGGAGCTCTAAGCGGTCAGCACTCAGTGCCGTAACAGGGGCCTGGAAGAGTGTCAGTGTCGCACGCAACCACGAATGAAGAAACATCATCCATGTATCCTTCAGGAGGTGCGAATGCTCCTCACGAAGAATACGCTGTAGTCGCTGTCCCATGGACAGATTCAAAAAATGGTCCGACGACATACCCCGACAGTCCACGACCCAAATCCAGGGAACCCGAATCTGACGGAGTTGGTGGAGATATTCTGTGAACTGCTCTTCAGTGGGTGACTCTGTGAGTTGCGCCGGTGCCGTAAAGAGCAATACGGTTCCATCGGCTAGGCGGCCAATCGGTTGAAAGACCCGCATCATCTAATTGCTCACTGACAATCTGTAGCGTCAGTAAGAGACGCACAACAACGGGTCATGTCCATGGAAGTGCTAAACATGTATCGTGCGCAGCTGTGGCAATCTTGGCACGCTGTGAAGGGTCGGACTCTAGAATTGGAAGAGATACCGGCCAATCGGGCAGAGCTGTTGGCACGGGTTGCACCAGCAGGAGACCCCTTCGATGGAGGACGAACGGCGGCCTGGATGGCAAGTCTATCGGCACCTAGCTGGCGCGGCCTACGGGATGCGACGACGGGACACACGGTGTTCTGTGTCTCCGATCGACCGGCAACTGATAGAGGTCTCCAGCGGGATTTGGTTCTGGGTCTCCATCTACTGGCCTGGATGTCACAGGGAGCACCTATTGTCTGGTATTGGTGGGACCAGCCGTGGACCCGAACTTTGCCGGCGGGACAAGATCCGGGGCGTGACCATGTCAATGGTGGATGGGCTGTGCCAGGAGTGCGGGAAGTCCATACCTATCGCCGCGAAGAGGCTCACAAGGTGCTCCTCCATGAGAGTATCCATGCACTACTGCTGGATGTTCCCCAGAAGGCAGTGGAGCCGGTGCGCCGGCAGTTTGAAAGCGCCTTTGGACGGCGTTTGTGGCCGCATTTCGGAGAGGCTTACACGGAGCTGTTCGCCGAATGGTTGTGGTCCGTGGCGGGAGCACGCTCTCTGTTGGATGCCCGGCGGCGCTGGGCCGCGCAGGTGGGATGTGCAGCACGTCAAGCCGCACAAGTATGGACCCGTATTCGTGACAGTCGGACCGATGAAGACACGAACGTCTTCGCGTATTATGTAATGAAGTGGATTCTCTTACGGGATACTGAACATCTGGCAGTGACATTCCTGTCACCAACACATGCTGTAGGCTCCTGGTGGAGATGGTGGTTAGAAGGACGGGCGGCGCTTGAAATGGCCGCGAATCATGCTGCGGCGGCAGGAACGGAATCCCAGACGCTGGCAATGGGGATGACCTGTGTTACAGAGGAGGGAGCTCACTGACGGGCTCCGTGAGAGAGCCCCGCCAACCCTCACGCTCCTTGCGGCGCTCCGCGGCACGGGCCCGCTTCTTCATCACGCGCTGAGAAGGATAGGAAATCCAGCCCTCCTCATCGGACTCATAGCGGGGAACACAGACCATACGCCCCTCCTTGAGGACCCAGCGGAGGTTTCGAGCGATATCCGTAGGAATGTAGGGGCCATGGGGAGAAACACCAACACCGGGAAGCGAACGCTTGAAGAACTGTTGCGAATCCTCCTGATAGAAGTCACCCGGAATGACACGGTCAGGGTTCGCCAGAATAGAGACATACTGGGGTTTGGACGCAGAGGCGGCTGAAGAAGACATCGTAGATTCGCAACTACTGCTGTAGAGGAAAGCGGCTTTAGACAGTCGCTGTCGGTGTTCGCCAAACACTGGCTGTCGCCGTAGGTGTCGGACGGTCTGGACTCCGTGTGCCACTCACAGAGGCTCCCAGTGTTGGCGTTATCGTACTCGAACGACTGGGTGTGCCGGTCACAGTTCCAGTTACAGTAGCCGTTTCTGTTGCAGAGGCCGTCAGAGTAGAGGTTGCACTCACAGTTCCGGTACGGGTAGCGGTGGATGTCAGTGTAACAGAGGCGGTGCCGGTGGGCGTTGCACTCACTGTTTCCAGTGCTGTCCCGGTGGATGTAATAGAGGTCGTTCCAGCGGAAGAGCCACTTTCCGACAGGGTGGGTGTCGCGGTTCCGGTCAGTGTGCCCGTCATGGAAGACGTCCGACTCTGTGTTCCCGTCAGTGTACCAGTTTGCGTTCTTGTGACTGTCGTCGTTCCCGATTGTGTGGAGCTCTCTGTTGGTGTAAGAGTGGAGGCTGCGCTGGGGGTTCCACTACCGGTCTGTGTTCCGGATTGTGTTCGTGAGACCGTAGGCGTTCCCGTGTTTGTTTCCGTGACAGTCCCCGTTCGGCTGGTCGTGCCCGTCACTGTATCAGAGCCGGTGGGAGGCGCCGATGGTGTACCCGATGCTGTCTTTGTTCCCGTTACACTCTGTGTGCGTGTAGCAGAGCCCGTTGCTGTTTGTGTGACGGTCTGTGTTTGTGTTGACGTACTACTTACAGAAGCAGAGAGGCTGGCCGTCTGAGTGGGCGACACCGTACTGAGTGCTGTAACAGTGCCAGTGGGAGTGTTTGTACCGGTAGAGCTGGGTGTCATTGTTCCTGTGGGTGTTCCTATGGATGTCCATGTTGCAGAGGGTGACACCGACGGAGATGGCGGCACCGTGCCGGTCCGACTGGGCGTTCGTGTTTGCGTCCAGGTTGCGGTTGGAGTGGGGCTGGCCGTAGGAGCCTGACTGACAGGCGGTGTAACAGAGAGAGATGCACCCGTGGAGGGAGTCCCGGTTCCCGATGCCGTTACTGTCACCGAAGGCGTTGTGGTCGGTGAGGCGGTGGGTCTTTCAGAGGCGGTGGGAGTTGCCGCCTGTGTGCCCGATGCGGTGGTCGTCGGTGTGGGAGTTGGCGGCCCACTGGGTGTTAGTGACGGAGTGCGTGTTAGTGTCGGTGTGCCCGATGGAGTGCCGGATGGAGTTGGTAGCGCGGAGAGTGTCTGTGTGAGAGAGGGTGTTGTCGTAACACTCTGACTGGCGGTCTGTGTAGGAGTTGCCGTTTGGGAGGATGTCTGGCTGGGCGTGCGGGTCTGGCTGGGCGTCGCAGTCGCCGTGTTGGTCACAGTCGCAGTCGCCGTGTTCGTTACAGAGGATGTCTGTGTCGGTGTGCCACTGCTGGTTACCGTAGAGCTAATTGTCTGGGAGGGAGACTGCGTCGCAGTGCTGGAGCTGGAGGGTGTGACCGCACCGGTGCCGGTGGGTAGCGTTGTTCCTGTAGCCGTCTGGGAGGCCGTCTGACTGATGGTCGCCGTCTGTGTCGGTGACACGGTGGGCGCCGATGTTTGTGATGCCGTCTGTGTACCAGAAGGAGACTGCGTGTGTGTTGGGGTCGATGTCATTGTTACGGTCCCGGTTCCCGTTACAGTGGGGGTCTGTGTGGTCGTTTGTGTGCCGGTTTGTGTTCCTGTTGGTGTTTGGGTGGAGCTTCCAGATGGCGTGACAGTAGGCGTTTGTGACCCAGAGCCGGTTTGAGTCCGCGTTCCTGTAGAAGAAGGACTGGGGCTGGCCGATTCTGACAGAGTAGGCGTCACGGTTGCCGTAGCTGAAAGAGATGGGGACAATGTCGGTGTTACACGATTGGTGCCACTGGGGGCTCTAGTGGTGGATGTTGTTACGGTTTCCGTCGGTGATAGGGTAGGTGACCGTGTGGCCGTCTGTGTCCCGGTAACAGTGGTGCTCCCCGTCCGTGTTTCGCTGGCCGTTTGTGTGGGAAAGTCCGTTATACGGGGTGTTTCCGATGCTGTGTTGGAAGTTGTTACTGTGACAGTTTGTGTGAGAGTGCCCGTTTGGCTACCTGTCGCTGTACCCGATAGAGAGGGAGTCTGTGTGGCGCTGCCCGTAGCAGAGACACTGGGTGTCAGTGCGCTTGTCGGTGTAATGGAGGGACTTTCCGTATTTGTTCCCGTTTTGGAGGGACTCTGTGTAGAAGAGACAGTAGCCGTCCGGCTGGCTGTTTCCGTAATAGGAGGGCTCTGCGTTCCAGTCGGTGTAGGTGTAGCAGATACGCTGGTTGTAGGACTCACAGAGGGAGTGACTGTCAGCGATGCCGTAACAGTTGGTGTCAGACTTCCAGTTGGTAACCCTGTACCCGTTTGCGTGACAGAGACAGTGGCGGGTTTGCTGGGTGTCGCGGACTGTGTGGTGGTTCCCGACGGTGAGACAGTCGCGGGGAGTGTTCCAGTTGCCGTTTGGGTGACCGTCTGTGTCTGCGTTTGTGTGTTGGTGGGGGTCGTGGTATATGTTTGGGTAACCGTCTGTGTTGGAGTCAGTGATGGTGTCTGTGTTGGAGTTAGTGATAACGTCTGTAGTGATGTTGTGCTCTGTGTTCCTGTTACAGAAGATGTAGCCATCTGTGTTCCGATTCCAGAGCCGGATTGGGATGGCACAAATGCAAAAGAACCCGATACTGATGGTGTCGGCATGCTGGAGCCAGAAATAGATGCGGTTGCGCTTACCGTTTGCGACTGACTCTGCGTTCCACTGGGCGATGCACCCACTGATAGAGAGGCAGTCTGTGTTGCGGAACGACTTGGCGTGCGCGAAGGTGTCAGAGTGGCTGTTTGGGGTGCCGTGCCGGTCTTAGAGCCCGTGACTGTTGCCGTAATTGTCTGAGAGGGTGACACGGTCTGTGCCGCGGTAACCGTGGGAGAGCTGGTTCCTGTAAGGGTCGGTGTGCCGGTTGAGGTTCCTGATACGGTGGGTGTCGATGTGCCGGTTACCGTAGATGTAAAACTCCAAGAGGAGGAGACTGTCGCTGCGGCGGACTGAGTAGCCGTTGTGGAAAGACTCACAGTGGGAGTCTGTGTTGTTGCGGTTGTGCCACTACCCGTGGAGCTTGCCGACCCAGTGGTGCTACCCGATTGAGTGACAGTTCCGCTTCCTGTTAGGGAGGATGTTGGTGTCAGCGCTCCTGTGATTGAAGCGCTTCCCGAAAGAGATTTGGATACCGTCCCGCTTATTGTCTGTGTAGGGCTCACCGACTGCGTGTTCGTTCCGCTAGCCGTTTGACTGCTGGACTGCGTTGCGGTAGCCGTGCCGGTTGCTGCCGCGGTGCCCGTGCGACTGGGAGTCCCTGTAACAGACGCAGTGCTGGTTCCACTGAAGGTCCGTGTTGCGGTCGTGGTTCCTGTGACTGAAGCACCAACACTGGATGTCTGTGTTGCGGTAATGGTGCCCGTTGGTGTCGGTGTCAGAGTGCCGCTGGATGTCGGAGTGCAACTTCCGCTACTGGTTCCGGTCAGAGTCTGTGAGGGTGTTCCGGGTGGACTGACAGTGGGGACCGGCGTAGCGGTGGATGTCAGAGTTCCTGTGCCGGTGGGCGTTGGGGTCGGAGTCCTGGTAGGTGTTGCGGTGAGTGTCTGGGTCGCGGTACCGGTAAGGGATGCACTGGCCCCAACCGATTGCGTTGGCGTGCCACTCTGTGTACCGGTTGCCGTCTGGGTGGAGCTTCCTGTTACCGTTGCGGTTCCTGTACCGCTCTGTGTGCCACTCAGGCTGGCCGTACTGGTTCCACTGGGGCTCAGAGTAGTGGCGGCCGTGCGGGTCGCTGTGCGCGATGCAGAGGCCGTTTGTGTGGGTGTCTGTGTTAGCGTCTGGGATGCGGTAACACTGGGGCTCTGCGTTTCCGTGGCTGTCCGTGTCGCTGTCTGCGACTGCGTCGGGATTTGGGTTGAGGAAGCCGTTGTTATTCCGGTTACAGAAGCGGTCCGTGTGGGGCTCTGTGTTGCGGAAGCAGAGGGGCTGGAGGTGCCTGTTATGGTTCCAGTCTGTGAAGCGGAAATGGATGGAGAAGCCGTCTGCGTTGAGGTGATGGATGCGGAGACCGTCTGTGTTGGACTCTGTGTGACAGAAGCCGTCTGCGTTGAACTCTGTGTGACAGAAGCCGTCTGCGTTGGAGTAACCGATACGGAGGCTGTCTGTGTGGGTGTGCCCGTTCGTGTAACCGTCGCGGTAATAGAGCTAGATGCCGTCTGAGACTGCGACGCTGTACTACTGGGCGTCTGGGGCGCAGAGGGAGTGTTCGTATTTGTTGTTGTCCATGTAGTGGTTGGAGTTCCAGTCCGGGTTTGGCTGGACGATGCTGTTACAGTCGGCGTTTGACTGGCGGTGTGGGTCTGTGTCGGTGTGAAACTGGCAGTTGTTGTCTGGGTGGGGCTGGCGGACTGGGATGCCGTCTGAGTAACAGTTCCGGACCGTGTGGTGGAAGCCGTCTGACTCTGGGTTTGTGTGCTGGATTCGGTGTTTGTCGCGGTGCCCGTCCAGGACCCCGTATTACTGGAAGTGGCTGACTGAGACGCACTAACAGAGGCTGTCTGACTCTGCGTTTTTGTACCCGTGATGGTTCCGGTTTCCGTAGAGCTCCTGGTTGGAGTTTGCGTCTGGGTTCCAGTGACGGATGCTGTTACAGATGATGTGAGTGAAGCAGTGACGGTTTGTGTGCTGGAGGGCATGATACTGGTTGTTGGGCTTCTTGTCGTAGTCGGTGTTTGAGAGTTTGTCTGTGTTGGTGTACCTGTTACAGTCGGAGAAGCCGTCATGGATGCTGTTCCTGTGCTTGTTGCGCTTCCCGAAGCAGTTTGAGAGGTAGTTTGTGTTAGAGTTCCAGAGGCGGTTTGGCTTGACGTTGATGTTTGGGACGTTGTCTGTGTTGCGGAATTGGTTGCTGTCTGGGTACCTGTAACAGAGGCGATACTGGAGGGTGTGGATGTTTGTGTTGAAGTTACAGTACTAGAAGAGCTATCTGTCATTGTAACAGTTCCCGTTCCCGTTCCCGTTCCCGTTCCCGTTCCCGTGCCGGTTCTCGTTTGGGAAGAGGTCGGTGTACGTGTTCCAGAGTTCGTCTGAGAGGGTGTTGGTGTACGTGTTCCTGTACCCGTGCCGGTTCTTGTACCTGTGGCTGTCTGAGAGGGTGTTGGTGTACGTGTTCCTGTACCCGTGCCGGTTCCTGTACCTGTGGCGGTTCCTGTACCCGTGCCGGTTCCTGTACCTGTGGCTGTCTGAGAGGGTGTTGGTGTACGTGTTCCGGTACCCGTGGCTGTCTGAGAGGGTGTTCTGGTTCGGGTCGGGGTCCTGGTAGGTGTTCCAGTGCCAGTGGGTGTTATCGAAGGTGTCCGGGACGGTGTCGGGGTTCGCGTTGGAGTAACAGAAGGTGTTGGCGTCCTGGTTGGTGTTCTTGTACTAGTAGGTGTTACAGAAGGCGTCCGGGAAGGTGTTGGCGTCCTGGTTGGAGTTCTTGTACTAGTAGGTGTTACAGAAGGCGTCCGGGAAGGTGTTGGCGTCCTGGTTGGTGTTACAGACGGTGTACGGGTACGGGTAGATGTTACAGACGGGGTTCTAGTCCTTGTTGGTGTTACGGATGGGGTTCTAGTCCTTGTTGGTGTTACAGATGGGGTGCGTGTTCTTGTTGGTGTTATGGACGGTGTGCGTGTACCGGTTGATGTCCGGGTGGGTGTCTGCGTTGGCGTTCGGGTACGTGTTGGTGTCTGGGACGGTGTACGTGTTCCCGTAGGAGTAACAGAAGGTGTCCTTGTCCGGGTCGGTGTCTGTGATGGAGTTCCTGTCCCGGTGGGTGTCCTGGTAGGAGTAACAGAGGGAGTCCTAGTTCGCGTAGATGTTTGGGAGGGAGTCCTAGTCCCTGTAGGAGTAACAGAGGGAGTCCTAGTTCGCGTAGCTGTTTGGGAGGGAGTCCTAGTCCCTGTAGGAGTAACAGAGGGAGTCCTAGTTCGCGTAGGTGTTTGGGTCTGTGTTATGGATGGTGTTCGTGTCCGGGTAGGTGTCTGTGATGGTGTTCGTGTCCGGGTAGGTGTCTGTGATGGTGTTCCTGTTCCGGTTCGTGTACGGGTTGGTGTCTGTGTTGGAGTTCGGGTACGGGTTGGTGTTGCCGACACCTGGAGTTGGCGTGCCCAGCCATCACTACTCCATACAATTTCTGATGTTGTTAGAGTCATCGGTGGAGGACCCACACTGCCGGTAATGCCCGCTAACAGCAACAAAAAGAGTGAGCGACATCGCATCCTTCTTGTTCCTTCCCGGCGGAAAGGTTTATATCCGAATCCGATTTCGAACCTAAACTTGACAGATGCCTCCACACAAAGCCGCCGCCCGGGGTATAACCTTACACCACAACGCATGGGAATTCATGGACTGGCATCTTACCTAAAATGGAAAGTTGGGGGGTCTGTACGCCGTCCCGTACAGTGGAGTGCGCCGGCGGGCAGTCGCTGGGCCGTGGATTGTGCCTGTCTTCTCTACAAGGCGGAGTCGGCGGGACTGTCACCTCTCACCGTGATTGCCTCCGTGATTGTGCGCATTCGGCGCGCGGGTGCAGAGCCGGTCTTCTTCTTTGATGGTCGCTCCGCCCCCACAGAGAAGTCCGCTGTTCAAGAGAAGCGCCGGGCCGCACGGACAGCAGCACGGGAACGCACGGCAGCTCTCACCGAAGAGTTGGCGACCTCCATAACACTGACAGTCGCAGAGCGGGGAGAGCGTGAAGTGGAGATTGCGGCTCTAAGGGCAGCAGCGCCTTCGGTTGGTCGCTCTGTTACAGGCACCATCAAGCAATTTCTATATTCCGCGGGAGTGCTCGGCGTAACCGCAACGGGCGAAGCCGACGATGTGATGGCTTGGCTGGTACGACGGGGGGAAGTAAGTGCCGTTGTGACTACGGACTACGACATGCTGGCACGGGGTGTGGGTCGTATGTTAGTTCCAGAGAATCCCGATGCGACGGTGTGGTCACAGATTGATCTGACCGATGTGCTGGGTGTGCTGCGAATCGGATATGAGCCGTTTGTGCGGGCCTGTGTGGCGATGGGATGCGATTATTCACCGGCGGGATGGCGTGGAACTCTACCGGCCGTTGCACTTACATGGGCACGGACGGGAGAGAATTGGTCGGGCTTGGTGCGCGCAGGGGAGACCGTAGATGAAGCCGGGCTCCGACGGGCAGAGGACATGTTGCGCGGGGAGGGTGTCACCTGGGAGAGTCTGTTGGATGAGCGGCAACGGGAGAAATGGGCCGGTGGAGTACCGGCAAAAGAACCCGATGCGATGGAAGCCTACTTTGCCGAGTATCGGTGGCCGGCGGAATGGCGGGCTTGGCTCTAATCACCTATACACCTTAAAACTCTTGTAACCACGACCCGTAGGTGTTTGCTCATAGCTGGCCATGAACACTTCCTTGACGTCGCTGTCACCGGCAGCGGCCTCTGCCACTGCTAAACTAACAGTATCGGTTCCCAACTCCTCTTCTTCGAGCTCTGTCTCTTCCCACCAGAGACCATCCATGAGGTCAAAGAAGCGGCGGACTTCCTCTACGGGAACACGGAAGAACTCCCGGTTTTTGTTGACCTGAATGGAAAAACTGGCTAGAAGCCCATGGAGAGTGGATTCCTTGGCGCGGGGATCTGTAACACGTTTGGCAAATTCTAGACGGTAATTGGTGGGAGGCTTGAAGGTGTCGGGGCGATTAGCTTCGGAAAGACGCTCTTCAGGTGTGCGGAGTGTCATGCCGACTTTGAGAATACCGGGCATGGACGGATTCGACAAACAATAGAGGTAGCCGACAGGGATTGATGTTGAGGTTGAGGCGGTCGCAGACATCTTATACCGGATGTATGTTACTCTTTTGATACTATGAACGTTTCAAGCAACAATTGACATATTTGATTTATTCTTTAGGAAATATAGAGAGCACGTTTCTACGAGTAGTCCGCCGTTGGCATAGACACCATAGTTCATCCGCTCATCTTGATGTTCAAGAGCAAAATGCCAAATTGTATACGTGCCTTCAGCATTCCACGGCTCCGCACGGTCATCCACACATGCCATCAGTCTATATTTAGAATCGGTGACAAATAATCGACCAAGATGCTTGATAGTGTCTGCCTTTTGTTTATCGGTTATCGGGAATTCAAGGATAGAATGGCATCCTGTAATATATAAATCGTCGGTGAGCTGAGGATATTTAGACGGAGAACATTTATAGAGGCGATTTTCCGTTCGTTCGTCGGTTCCAGGATTGTAAAGGGGTCCATTTCCAAGTAAGACAACCGGCTTGTATCCATTCAAGCTGGTTTTGACAAGGGTTCCGGGCGTGAGATGTTCAATCGGAACATACTTTTCAACGCCATCTACTTGGCAGAGGATGGTGGACCCTTCTAAGAAGCACGGAGCAGAGGGGTATAAATAGTAAAAATCAGTTATTCCATCTCCGGTAAGGGTATCACCGACATTATATACTATATTCTGTGGTGATGGGCCTGTACTGCTGGAAGCAATCCTCCAACTTGTAATTCCAGATACATCTTGTACAGTATAACTGCCAAATTGTGCAATTATATTGGTATATGCTAACGCATCCGCTTCACTCGGAAAGTAAAAGGTTACTAACCCACCAACCGGCTCTGCCAACTCATTCATAGGACCGAGCAACAGGCGCGGAACAGCCCCAGTCCCCTGTGTTTCGTGCCGAACCCCTTCATTGAAGACAAAGCCCGTATTGGCATGAATCGGATAGGATGTTGAATCTACGATAAGCTCACCGGGAGAATCATTGAGATACAGCAAATATGTATTTTGAAAGTCCGATGCGCCAGTATCCACGTGGGGTGCGGTATCTCCCTTCATCCATCGCATCGGGATGGATGAGCCGACCGGAAGATGTAAGCCAAAACGGGATTGCAGAGCAGTCCGTATTTCATTCGTTACAGGAACTGACAAATAGACCATTCCAGATGGCCGGGAATCCAAGGAAGCCTTGGCTGCAAGAACTTCAGGGAGATTCTTCAAATACTGGAGTTCTTCGTTCGAAAGAACGTCCTCATAGATAGAGGTCATTTTTGAGTGGTGTAAATATTTTAAATAGTAAATGTTTCTTGACCTTTGGAAGAGCTAGTGGCTAGCGCCTTACGATTAAGTAACGACTAAATGGAATTCTAGTTAGTCTAATTAGCATGTGCTTCGCAACAAGTCGTGAAACGACTGGATAATTAGAGTGTCTGGGGTTATGTTTGGTAGGTTATTTAATAAATGCCACTAGCTAGTGGCTATCATAAATCTATCGACTAAACTATTCTCTGTTAAGACTAGCGTCTGCTAGTCTACTGTTGTAGACTAAACGACCGATAATTAGACAAACAAGAAAATACTCTAGTCTAAACTTTATTGGATAGGGCTAGTAAGAAACAGTCTGAAATTATGTCATAGAATCAAGATGACCGATTATGACGCGTCTGGTGCCGCCGTGTTTTTCTATTACGCGTTTTGCGTTTGAGTCGTCTACCACCAGTTTGTTCTCTAATGTGATATCCTAAAAAAGCAGTTTTAAGATCCCAACTACCATACGTTTTACCATTAGTAAACTTAATATTTTTAAATTCTTGTTTACCACCCGAATTCGTAGTATCCAAATATGTAGCAGTAAATCCAGGTATTCCAGGTTTTTTTGATATTCCTACATATTTTTTACCATTCTCTAAGTTTGTGATTTTTAGAGAAGCGGAAGAAGCACCTCCACCATTCGTTGCTGCGATAGTTGAGGATAAACCGTTTCTATAAGTATTAGAAGAATTATTTCTTTTTAGTTCTACATAAGACTGAATGATTGGCTTAGTGCTTACAGCGGAAGAAGCACCTCCACCACCTGTAACAGGAATAGCCGCAGATACACCTCCACCACCTGTAACAGGAATGGCCGCAGATACACCTCCACCACCTGTAACAGGAATGGCCGCAGATACACCTCCACCATAAATTGCTGCGGTAGAGGTAGGCGTAGTATTATTAGCAGAGGAAGCACCTCCACCACCCGTTGCTGCTATAGGGGTTGACCCAATTGATGTAAGAATATCAGGTATCTTTTCATTAATTCCTGTTAGATAATTTGATTTAGCTGATGGTTTACCTGACATTTTCCATTCACGAAATTTATTAATATATAAATTATATGCTTCTGTAATATAGTTTTTAATCTTATCTTTGTTATCTCGAATCTCTTTTGGAAATGCTAATCCTAAATCATCCTGTTTTATATATCGAGTCATTTTTTGTTCTTCATCTAAAAAAATTGTTAGATTATTATTATATTTATTTCCTGCATAAGAGGGTCCTACAGTTCTAGGACCTTCATGTATTTGTAAGAATATAAATAATTTAATTTTATATAATTCTTTTTTATTATCTATTGTATTTTTACAATAATAATAATAATTTTTTAAATCTTCTAAATTAACACTACCCATCATGATAAAATAGTTTAGATTGTCAGCATGTATTATATCATGTACCGTAAATTCAAATGGTGAATAATCATACCCATCTGCTTTAGTAAATGTTGAACTAAATCCACAATAAAATACATTATTTAAAAATGATTCAACTATATCAGTAATTGATAAATAATCAACAACAGTAATAATAAATAATTTTTTATCAGTAATTGTTATAGGATATAACATACCTACGTAACCTTTCACTCTGATATATTTAAGTATCTTAATAATAGTGTTATAATTTTCCCACTTATCTTCTATTAGAGTACTATAGACAACTTCAATTCCAGGAGGAAGTCCACGCAATTTACTATGTGTAAGTTTCATAGCATAATCAGTAAAAAGTATTAGACATTGAAGTAATACAATATTTATCTTACCAATATAGTTATTATCGGCGATCATATTCGCATCTGAAAAATATTTATTTATACGATGTTCAATATCAGTCTTAATAGCATCATCATATTCAGGGGGAATTTTTTTAAGAACTTCTATTTTGCTTATATTTAGAATATCATTTGATAATCTAGGATAATCAATCTTATCAGCAGGAAGGCGACTAGTTAGAGCGTTGATAAGAGTCATATATGTATTTTTATCGAAAGGTATATCACCTCCACCAATTTGTGAGTTATCTGGGTCGAACTGAATGCGCATCCTCTATTGTAGATTGTTATTTTATGGTCTTTAAAAGATCATGAAATAACCTGGAGTAACTCAGGAAGACGGTCTCTGCTGGGATCGAACCAGCGACCTAACGGTTAACAGCCGTTCGCAACTACCACTGTGCTAAGAGACCTGGTGGTCCCACCTGGAATCGGTGCTCGCAGCGAAGCTGCTGCGCCGCCAGCTCTTGTTTCACAAGAGAAGTCGAACCAGGGTTACCGATGTCCTAACCAACTAGACTATAGGACCTGTGCGAGGAGTGGGATTCGAACCCACGCGGATTTTATCCAGACCCTCTTAAGGGGCCCCATTTTAGCCACTCATGCATCCTCGCAAGCATGTAGCCTTACGGCTGTCTTTAGGCCCCCACTGCTCGCAAACAAAAACGAACAGAAACAAAAAGAAGTTGATAATCCAGCTATCTAGCTAGATGCGCACTTAGTTGGCCGCAGGAGTAGCCTTGATGTAGTGCTTGTTGATGTGCTTCTGGAGGTTCAGGATGGTAACCTCATCCTTCTCCGTCACGCCCAGCAGCTTGCGCAGAGAGGCATCGGTGTTGATGACCTTGCCCTTCTGCAGATTGTGGGACTTGGCGTAGGCGTAGATGCGCTTGCTGACATCACGGCGGCTGATGAGCGCGCCCTTCTCTAGGCCGAGGAAGGCCGCCAGGTCGTTCGTGATGGGCACGGGGGTGATGAACGCCTTGCCGTTGTTAGAGGTAGAGCCCTCACCCGCCACGCGGCGCTTGCGGCCTGCGGCCTTCTTGGCCAGGCGCTCAGACAGCTTGGCGATATCCTTGGCGATAGCAGACGCCTCAGAGGCCAGGGTCTTCTGCTGGTGGGCAATCTCCGCGGCACGGGCGACAGCCTTGGCCAGCTTGGTGGCCACGTCCTCCTCCACGTGGGAGGCAGCGACAGTGGCATCCGCCGCGACAGGGGCGGGGGCAGGAGTGGCAACGGGGGCAACGGGGGCAACGGGGGCAGCGGCCTTCTTGCTGGCCTTTGCCGCCTTGGGAGCAACCTCAACAGAAGGGGTCGCAACAACGGCGGGCACCGTAGTAGAGGCAGCAGTGGCGGTCTTGGTGGCCTTGGAGGCAGACTTGGCAGCAGTGGTCATTTTGCTGTTGTCAGAGGAAGCGTTGGAGGACATAGAACGCAGTGTGTGCTTGTTACCAGAGTAAGAGTTGGAGGGCTTCAACTTTGGGTCGGGGGCCCCCCAAAGTTGTCGGGTTTGCTTAGGTCATTCACAAACTTTATCACGATGCCCACGATAGGAATGAACCTTCAATGTGTTGCTCCAAAGTCAAAAACCTGTCCGGGAGAGAGATGCCCCCGCCCAACACGGGGAGGGACCGAATGGTGCGGTCTTCATGCAAAGGCGGGCCTGCGATTTGTTACACCAGGGGTTCCATCTCCAGCAGTTGGAGGCGGTGCATCAACAGAAGCCGGAGGCCTCACACCAGAAGTAGCAGCCGAACGGATTCGCCGCGTTTGGAATCGTTGGCTTGCTCGTCGTGCTGGCCCCCTTCTGCGATTCCGGGAAGAGTCCAACAATCCCTATGACTTCTATAGCTCCGATCCCGTAGAGGAAATCCCCCTCCGCTACTTCATCAGCTACGTGGATAGTGACCGGAAAGGCTACGTTATGGACAGTCGCTCTGTTACTTCTCTACTGGAGTACACCAGCAAGTCGGATGCCGGAGCGGCTACTGCTACCAATCCCTTTAACCGGGCACTCTTTCCCCCGCTCTTTCTGCGCCGCCTCACCCGTCACGGCCACACAGTCACACAGGAGACACTCAAACCTGTAACACCTGAGCAGGCATTCCAACTGGAGGTAACCGACACTTTCCGCTGCTTTGAAGACCTGGGATACTATACAGACCCCGGATGGTTTATGGCACTGAATCGCTTCCAGCTCCAACAGCTGTATATGGAGTTGGCCGACATCTGGTATCATCGGGCCATGCTGTCATCCTCCGACCGTATGCGGATTGTGCCCGTTGAACGCGCACTTCCCGTGCCCGTAACAACCGTTCTCATTATGACACACAAGGCCCTCCAACGGACGGTAATTAAGGCATGTTTCCTACTTGTAGCGAGCGCTGCAGCGCGCTCAGACAGGCAGTTGGGTGCGATGTATGTGTTGGGGGCGCTTTCTCTTGTGAGTCCCGGCGCCGGATTTGCCTATTCGTGGCTGGTGGAGATGTTCTCACCTGGTGTAACACGGATTCTTACCAATCCTGTTACTGGCGCACAGTCCGTCCAGGTCAGTCATCCGATGGTATTGAGCTATTAGCATGTGGCCACCATTGAAGTTAGGTTCAATACTTCCTAATAATCTCTAATTATCCAGTTGTTTAGTCTACGACAGTTGACTAGCTGACGCTAGTCTCTACAACTGCGAATTAGACTAATTAATAGTCTCATTAATCCGATCTCAATACGATGGCGCTAGCCTGGTATCAGGGAGCCGCCGGTAGCAGACAGGGAGCAGCAACCATTCACCAGTGGGTTTGCGCTGGGAGGATTCACTGACACGGTAATTCCATCCACGATTGACGCACAGGATGTCGGATTCTTTTCACGCCACAGACGGCGCTGTCCCAACGCGCGGGCCGCCCGCGTGGAGTCATCCACACCGTTCCCGCCGGGTCCCTGCTGGGGAGCCGTAAGGTCCTGCGAGCGAGCAATATTGTACTGAATGGCCAGAATACGGGCGCGCTTCTGGGCAATGCGGGTTGCATAACTGCGGTCGGCCAGGGCGGACATTTCTATTAAGGACACCGTCTTTTGTACTCACACAGAGCAGAAGGTAAACGAAACAATGGAGGCCGGTGGCTGGACTGTTACCGAGGTGCTGGAGGGCACCATCTATCGAACAACCGACCCACAATGGGTCATCAAACGTCTTGCGTACAGTACGATAAGCGAAGGATGCACAGACGCTGACGCAAAAGAAATCTGTGAAGAGTTGGAGTCTATTCTAATTGTCTTTAACAACCGACATCGCATCCGGAGTTGTCCAGAATTTCCGCGCTCTCTCTCCGATTTCTGTGGAGTCGGACGCAGCTATGCCTGGTATGTGATGCGCCGCTATGATGGGCCTCTATCACTTACACCGGGTCCCATTGGTCCCGCATTTTGGAGCCGGCATTGGAAGCGATTGGCCATCCAAGTATTAGCCTTTCTGGAGGATTATCATACAGTGTGTCGGCGAGTTCATATGGATATCAAGGGCCCCAACATTCTGGTGGATGTAGAGAACTGTCAGTTTGTTGTATCCGATGTTGGACTCTCCAGAGAGCCCTCCCGTAAAGTATTGGCAGAATACTCCCATGATTATCTGTGGTACTACTTGGAGTTCGGTGCCGAGCTCTACCAGCCGATTGCATCCTGGCGATTTGACCTGACAGCTCTGGGGTATCTGTTGGCCCGACTCTGTTGGAATCCGGAGAAGTCAGATTCTTTCATCTTGATGGCACGGACTGCGCGGAAAGAGGGAGCCGGCACTCTGACACCCGCCGGTCTGGTGGCACATCGCTCACAGGAGATGGCCCGGGGTGTAACACCGTTACTCTGCACGTATTTTGATATGCTAGAGCCCTTGAGCTGGTGTGATGCCGACCCTCCGCCGCGTATTCTGTATCAGAGCCTGGCCTCCTTGTTTGAGGGGTAGGGCAACTTAGGGGGGGTGCCGACCCAAAGTTGACGGGGGTGGCGACGGCCTAAGGTCACCCGGCACACGACGATTACAACGATGTCATCTTCTATTCACATTGCTTCTGAGATTGATGCTTCCAAGATTGAGTTCGGCCCCGTGAAGGTGCTGAACAGCGGTGCCAAGTCGGTTCCGCTGCGCTATGAGGGTCGCAATCTGATGATTGAGACGCCTAGCCTCAATGTTCCCTATGGTGTTAACAAGTTTGACAAGACGCCCGGTGCGGCGCCCAAGTACTCTCTGGACCTGTCTCTGCGGGGTGCGGAGGACAATGAGGCCGTTGGTGCCCTGAAGGAGTTCATGGAGGCGTTCGATGAGCGCCTTATCCAGGCTGGTGTGGAGAACGCCGGCGCCTGGTTCAAGATGGCCAAGCCTAACCAGGAGGTCATCAAGGCGTTCTACACGCCTCTGGTGAAGGTGTCGGTTGATAAGGATGGCAACCCCAAGCCGTATCCTCCTACCTTCAAGCTGGCTCTGCGCAAGCGCATCATTCGCAAGCCCGGTGACAAGGAGGGTATCCAGGACCCTGCGGAGACGGCATCAGCCTTTGAGACGAAGTTCTACAATGCGGCGGAGTCCAATGCCGAGTTCGGTGGTGACCTGAAGCTGGAGGATGTGCTTCCCAAGCGTTCTCAGGTGGGTGTCATCATGCAGTGCACGGGTATCTGGTTCGCAGGCGGCAAGTATGGTACGACCTGGAAGGCCGTTCAGGTTCGTGTGGATAGTCAGCCCGAGCAGATTCGTGGGCCTGCGTTCCGCTCTTTCGCGACGGATGCTCCTGACATCAAGGCCTTCACGGCGCGTCTCACGGCGGCCGCACCTGTTGCAGCCGCGGGCGGTGCTGGGACGGGCGGTGGTTACGATGACTACGGCGGTGGCGCAGATGCGGAGGAGGAGGAGGCCGATGCCGGTGTTCTGAGCGCGGTCGTGCCCGCCAAGAAGACTGTGGTGGCGGCCCCTGCACCTGCTCCGGCACCGGTTGCGTTTGAGGAGGAGCAGGTCGCGGAGCCCGTGGCAGTTCCTGTTGCCAAGAAGGTGGTGAAGAAGGTGGTGCCCGGTGCTAAGAAGGCTTAAGCGCACAAACAAAAAGAAAGTAGTTTAATCAAGGGATACAAGTGGTCTTCAGTTGAAGACGCTGCCAAAATCCTTTTGTTAAGCCACCGTAGAAATGGACGCTCTGAATGCCATCATCCAGGTTCCCAGCTGGGCCTATGATTTCTGTTACTATTATTTTGCGGTGGCGGTCATTGTTGCTCTTTACAGCGTCTATGCCATCGTCCAGCTGGTTCTCATGCCGGGTGCCTACAAGCGGGTAGTTCCGTTTGTGAGCACAATTCTGGCTCTGGGTCTCAGTAGCTTGGTCTCCATTGTGCTGGCGCTCATGCAGTTCTGGGTCTGTCGGTCGGCCCTGAAGCCTTCGGCTGCCAAGAAGGAGGGATTTGAGGTTCCCTGCAAGTCCGACGGTGACTGTACGGCAGTCACAGGCACTCCCCAGGGTTCCACTTGCACGTGCGGTGGGCGCGGTTTCTGCGGTGGCTGTGTGATGCAGAATGATATGGAACCCCAGGCGGAGTTTGCGGCGGCCTTTGCTCCCTTTGAGGGATTCGCTGCGGGTCCCGGTCCCGTCCCTGGCGGCATGCATCCCCGTGCGCCGAAGAAGGCTGCGGGTCGTCGGGCTTAACCCGCTCTTCGGGCTTAGGGAACTATGATTTGAGTCTTCAAATATCTTCAACCCTCTTCCTTCAAGAAGGGAGTTGAAGAACTTACATATATGGACACTGAACCCATGTTATAGAGGATAACCGTTCGCATCACAGCCGCCTGTACTGACAGCTGGAGCAGGGCAACAACTAGACTGATTCGCCGGCACAATCGGTAGATTCCGCGCAGGAACATTCGTCATTGTCACCGTGTCAATATTCCCCGGAATGTAGCAACAGTGATTGAGTGTTGCCGGGTCCAGTGACTGTATCGGCACGCCCTGGTAGCGACAGCAACCGACTTCTCCCTGGTAGGCCAGCGCCTTCTTTGTGGGGTCCGTGGGATTGCCCGCAGCATCCCGTGGAACTTCGGGTGTCCATTCTTGGGGACAGCAGTCGCGACGAATCTCTCCTGTTGGAATACAGCCGGCCATATATGTAACAGGTGTCGTAGGAGCAGCAGACCATCCCTCAGCAGCAGCTCCCAGTAAGGCACATCCCGCAGCAATCTGTGCGCGCGCCGTATTCGTGCGATCCTCTGAAAGCCCACATCCCGGCCCCAATGGGCGTGTAGAGGATGCCCGATAGAGAACAACTCCCGATGGAAGCGTCGTCGTGCGGCTCGGAGAATCACAACAGATAGCAGCCGTGGGAACCGCCCGAACGCGACCCGCAGCCGCGGCAATGGCTCCGCGCATCCGCGTTGTTTCGCTGGCATCTCCCGGACGGGCAGGGCCATAGACTTTTGGCATCGCCTCCATCTTGCGACGTAGATATTCACTGTGATTCATGGATGCCGGCCTCTACTTAGCAATCGGATTTGAATAATCCACCCGCTGATTTCCCGGAATACAGGGCGTCGTAAAGGTCCGATAGGGAACACCGACTTGATGTGTTGTAATTGGCGGACGACAGGGAGGCGGTGGTGGTTGTGCGCGGAAGTGTTCGCTGTGACGAACCGCAGAGGCAGCGGCGGCTTCTATGGCGGCCCGTCGGCGCGCAGTCACCTCTCCGGCAGAGGGACCCCGAACGACAACAGCAATGTCTTCAAGGCCCCGAATTCGGGGAGTCGTCCGATACTGATGTACCGTGTAAGGACGTGTTACTTCTAACAAGGGGGCGTCCGGTACAGTACTACTAAAGCGGGTTGTGTCATCTCCATCTGCCCGCTCTCTTGGGCAGAAACCTCCACGATGGGGATTCCGCCGATAAACCGGACAGAGAGAGATTTGACGTAACATGCGGTCGCGCTCTCCCACTGTTGTATAGAGCCGGCGGGGCTGTGATACGTCTGGCTTACATGCGGGGCATGTTACAATTCCGGGAGACAACACTAGTTGTGCAATGGCGGCTTGCCTGCGTGCAATACGGGAGGATTCGGCATCGGGCTCAGGAGGTGCTAGCGGAATCGCGGGCATCTGTCGGTTACAGTAACAGGGAGTGGCCGTGTCTGTCATCCTTGGAGAATGGCGGGATTTTCGCAAATGGAGAAAGAGGGATGGCACTGGGAGACAATACGATTATTGGACTGGTTGTTGGTATGCCCGTTGTTGCGATTGTTGTCATAGTAGCTCTGCTTTTCCTGGGAGCCAAACTATGGTCCTATCTGGAGCCGCATCTGGCCAGCATACAACAGTTTGACAGGTCGAGTCATAGGTTGTTCATTTGGATGGGTGGCATTGGTATTGCGATACCGATTGTGTTAGTGGGTCTCTTGTGTCTATCCTGTGTTACAATTCGCCCAACAGAGGCTTTTCAGGATGGGTCGGGGTCACCTACCCCCACTGGCGAAAAAGCAGAGGATCCAACGCTATTGGCCGACTTGGCAGCAGCAGAAGATGCCGTCTGTAAGTTGATTACGCGCGTCGATGGATTCATTCAGAACGACCAGGGACCGGCGGGTCAGTCCGACAGTCAGCTGATTCTGGCAGCCCAGATGAAGGCACGGGATGGTGTTGCAATGGTGGACTGCTCCGAAGCAGAGGCCGCACAGGAAGATGTGCCGCATCGGCTTACACGACTGGAGGAAACACTGAAGTCGTTCACGGGACCGGAACTCCAACGCACCTATGATACGACCATGCGCTGTGAGGGATTCCAGGATATGGTAACACCCGTTGTGCCGACACCCCGCCAGCGACTCACTGCCGTCCAAGCCACTTTGCAGGACCAACAGACCCGCCTGTTAGCTCCGGTGGACCAGAAGACGGCAGATTTGAAGCGGGGAATTGCGTCGGACTGTGATAAAAAGAGGGCGGCGGCAGCGACACAGAGCTTACCGGGAGGGGGTGGTAGCGGTGTCAAAAGTTGATGACCCCAACGGCACCGAAAGCCTACCCGGTACGACTGACACTTACCATGGACAAGGATACTGCCACTTACACGATTCGCTCTGCGGCTGCTGCCCATGTGCCTCCTCGACACAACGCTGCGGCAACAGCCGTCGCTAAAATGGATGCGGCGGAGCATGTCCGTGTCAAACTGCTGACACCCGAATCTGTACGGATAATTCAAGATTACCGCCGTGAACATTCTCTCACACAGAAGCAGCTCGATCAGCGATGCTCCTTCCCTGCGAATACTGTGAATGCACTAGAATCCCGGTGCGCCGGTCCCACGGTGGGACACCTCCGCGATCTTAATCGTCTTCTGAAGACGGGTCTGTCTCTTGAGTAGAAGCAGTGGCAGTGCGTGGCACATAGTACCAGTCCGCTTGAAGACCGGGGTAAAACTCCCGTAGACTACTGACAACGGCTGCCTCTTCCTCCGAGAGCCACGGATGCTCCAGATGCGTTACGCAGTGCGTTTTGTGTGAGAACTGGGCCAGCAGTCGCACACGCTGCCAGAAATCAGCAGTAAGTCCGCTCCGTCCGTGTGGCCGGATACAGCTGGCCTGTGTATGGCCCGGAAATACAAGAAGGCCGTAATCCAAATAGTAATCCGCGTTTGCATCCGCGGGAAGCCCCGTTAGGTCATTCGGTGCACAACGAACTCCATAGACAAACATGCTGGTCGCCTGATTGTCTGTGTAGACGGTTACGCGGTTTAAGCTCTGAGGAAGGATTTAATTATTAATTTTCTTTGTCAGTGAAGGAGAAGAACCCCCGCAACGAAGTAAGGGACCGTCCAGTGTGGTATGGAAGTATGTGACCTAGAGCGTCATGGATTTGTGGATATTGCTCTCAATCGTGACCATACGAACCTACATGAAATGTTACCGGCACCCCGTGAAATTGCCCGCCTGGGTGCTGTCCAATACATCCAGGGTCTGCCCTGGCGATTTTTGGATAGAAGTCTTACACGTGATGATGTATTCGTCGGCTGGCATATCAAGGAGCTCTACGATGAAGGCACCTATGGAAAAATCTTCAAGGCGTTTCGTGCGTTTGTGAAGCGCATCCCAGGTGGAGGTGTTGGGAGAGCTGATGGATTCATGATGGCCAGCACGGACGCTCAGGAGGTTATCCTCAAACAGACAACCCCTGCGGAGAATCGGCTCTATATGAATGAGGCCGACATCAAGGCCCACGTGTCAGAGGCACTTCTTCACGTATTTGCCTGGAATACTATTCAGAAGACGATTCTACCATGGGCCGTTCCGCGCCCCTATGAGATGTACGGCAACTACGATGTATCGGGCGGTGGATGGCGCAGCATGTCACTCTGTATGGACTTCGTGCGGGGGCGGAAACTCAATCTATTTTTGGAGCGGATGTGGTCACGAACAAACACGGTCGCCAACGCGGTCAGTTTCTTGGAGATTCTAGCGCAGATGGCCTGTATTCTGTATGTGCTCCAGCGGAATATGCGTCTGAACCATCGGGATGTCAAGGTCAATAATATTCTGGTACGGCGGCGTCCAGCAGGTGTGGCACCGGTGTCTCTACGGATGAGCGGCATAGAAATCCAGTCTCCGTTGGAGCTAACACTGATTGACTTCGGCTTTGCCTGTGTGGGATGTGCTCCACCGCGTCCGCCCATGTCAGCCTTCAATGCCAGTAGCTACTTCACACCCCATGAGATGTGCTGTAAGGTGGGACGCGACTTGGCCCAGCTCATTTTCTGTATTCATTGTTACTTTCCGCTACATGTGTTTCTGCCCTATGAGCTGTATCGCGAATTGCGGAGATGGCTCCAGATTCCGTGGGCCGATGGAGTGGCCGATGTGCTCCATGGGTTTGAAGAGGATGGCACTCCACGGGAGGCACGTATGTCAGGGGCACCGACCTATCATCAGGGCATCTATGAGTTTCTGCGACGGGCGGAAGTGGATGTGCCGGCCTGTGAGCCCGTGCGTCTCTTTCAGGAATGTTACAGGTTAAAGGGGCGCTACTCCTAGCTTGAAAGATATAAAATGCAGGCAACGATTCATGTAGATGACAAGCTGGCGGCGCTTCTTCAACTAGCAGCGGCCAAGAAGCACGCGATTGAGGTGGGGGCTGTCCGGCCTGCTCCTGCACCTGCACCTGCCTCTCTACCCACTCTAGTTGTGGAAGAAGTGCCTGCACCTACTCCGTCAAACCCCAAGCGTTGGACGGCATCCGATGGTATTGGTTTTGTGGAGCTCCTGGACTCTTTCGGAGATGACCTGACAGTCGTAAATGCTGCCCGTGTCAGTTTCGCCAAGGAATCCACTACCATGATGGACCGCGACAAGGGACTGATTCGGTATCTGGCAGAGCACAATCATGTAACACCTTTCTTTCACCCGCAGGTGCGATTCCGTATCAAGATGCCGATTTTCGTTGCCCGTGAATGGTACCGACACCAGATTGGATTCGCACGGAATGAAGTGAGCCGGCGGTATGTGGATTCCAAACCCGAATGCTGGACCCCCGCGGTCGCAGAGCTCCGCGCACGCGACCCGCGGGCCAAACAGGGCTCCCGTGCCGAGCCAGCGGATGGGGCAGACGGATGGTCTGCCCGTATTGCGGAGCATAATGAGAAGACGGTGGCACTCTATGAGGAGCTGCTGGCAGGAGGTGTCGCCCCAGAGGTAGCACGGACAGTGTTGCCTCAGGGGATGTATACGGAATTCATTGAGACGGGGTCACTGGCGGCCTATGCGCGTCTTTGCGGACTGCGACTGAGTCCGGATGCGCAGCGGGAAATTCAGGCCTATGCGTCGGCTGTATCGGAGCTGATGATTGAGCGTTTCCCTGTTAGTTGGGCAGCTCTTTCTAGGGAGTAATTATTTGTTTTTTAAGGTGTGACAACTGCGGCTGCTGTCGGTGTTTGTGTTGTTCCACTATCTGCAGATCCAGCCGTCGGTGTTTGTGTTATTCCACTATCTGCAGATCCATCTGTTGGTGTTTGTGTTGTTCCACTACCTGAAGCGGCACCACCTGAAGATCCAGCCGTCGGTGTTTGTGTTATTCCACTCCCTGAAGCGGCACCACCTGAAGATCCAGCCGTCGGTGCGGGCGCTTCTGTCAGCTTCTTATAAACATGTGTCAGATGAAGGATATAATGCACTTCTTCAACTGACAGCTTGCGAAGGAGTTTGCCGAATGTGATTTCAATGGGGTTTGCGCCTGCAGGTGTAAATGTTGCGATTGGTTTATCCCATTCGGTCGTGGGTAACATGCCGATGAAATCTGTTGAAGGGGGTGTCTGTTTACCCGAACGTCTTGTAGGCCCCGCTGCTGCTCCACCTGCTGTGCCGGCAGTAGGGGTAGGGGTAGGAGCAGGTTTTATTGATGTTACCCCTACAAACTTAGAAAAAATCTCTTCCTTTGATTTATCACAGTGTTTATAAAAGATTGCGGTTATCTTTGCTAGCCTATTTAGGTTGTTTGTAATAATGGTGAGTTCTGTCTTAGGATCAAGACGCCCTAAATGAGATACAGCTTGTAAGTCAGATTCATTAAAATCTTGTATTGTACCATCCAATGCTATAGTAAGGAATGTTTCATAAAATGTCCGCCAGGCTTCATAGCCACTGCGCGGGCATCCCCATAAATAAAGGAAATCTTTAAGGCTATCATTTGTTAAATGATAAGCAACGGTTTGCATATGCGTAGCATACTTATCTATTAAAAAATATCGTGATAAATCAACTATAGAAGCATTACCTGTAGTTGTTAGTAATGCTCTTGTATCAGAGTCTGATTTAAAACGATGAATAATTTTTGCAACAGATGAAACTGCTATATTTTGAACAGTAATGGGGCGAAGAAGTATATTTGCCAACTGCTTAGGTTGCAAATTATTATCTGATTTCACTGTTGTATAAATTAATGACCAAAATTTAGTGGCAGCATTACAAATAAAAGAAGATTCATTACCAGGTGCCCCTACAGTTTTGTTACCAAACTCTCCCAAACAAATAATATCCAAAATATTTTTAAGAGTTCCAATAGCACTTGGAATAGTATCGCCTTTTGTTGTGATAGCCTGAATAATTTGTGTATCAGTAGAGCCGTCACTAACATCCATCATATTCTGAATTTTTTTCAATCCAAGCTCAAACAATTCATCCTGTTGCGCAACAAGTGTCGCATAATTCTGACTGGATGACGCATCACTGAGCCAATCAGCAGTTGATAAAAATGCAAAGGGTGTCCCCTCAACAGGGATAGCTGCTTCTGTACGTTTAGCTATTACAAATGTCTGTAAATCGGTCATGCCCGACGACAGAATCCGCAAAGCCCCACCCCGCTGCTGCCGCCGCAGAGTACGCCGCAAAGCTGAATCCCTCCGTTTGTGTGTGTGGTTTCGTTCCATCCCCTACTGTGGCCCCCTAAACTTGACTGCGCTAATCGGTCGCATTGAAACCCCCCATACAATCAGAGGTAACAAGATGGCCGATGACATGATGACACTGGATGAATACAATTCCGCGCTAGACGCTGCTGGCCCCGCGGAGGAGGATATGCCGGAGGAGCCCGAAGATGTCGGCGGTGCGGCCCTTCAGACTGCCGATGCTCTGGGTATTACAGAGGCTCCCACTGTCAAGCCGCATACTCTCCTGGAGCAGCATCCCGAAATCCGCCCCGATTACGAAGAGTCCGTGAATGAGAAGCTGATTGTTCGTGAGGCCTATCCGCCGCTGGGTGCTGCTGCCAAAAAGGGAGATGCCGCGGACCGTCGTCACACGACCTATCCGTTTCTGACACTCTATGAGCGCACGAAAGTGCTGGAGCTCCGGGCGGCACAACTGGCAGGTGGCTCCGCCCCTTTCATTGATGTGCCGGAGTATCTCACGGATGCCTACGAAATCGCCAAGGCGGAGCTGGAGGCGAAGCGTCTGCCGTTCATTCTGAAGCGCCCGCTGCCAAACGGTGACTACGAATACTGGCGACTGTCAGACCTCATGTTGCTTCAGTAGAGGTGACCATGCGCGCGTGCGAATGGCAGATGATAGTTACGGTAATGATAGAGAGAAAAGATTGCCACCACCAGCAAACAGATTCGTATAGTAAATGGTAGAAGAAACCATGTTATAACTGCCAGTATATAGGTAAGTATTCTGATAGTTAGATCAAGACTATTATCAATGGGAAGTATCATCGTACATGGGGTCGGGCAGAGAAACGGTGAGCCATCACTTTTGGTAGCCACTAGCTCATACAGCACGGAAAAACCGAATCCGCTTGGCCGGTGGCACGTAATCCGGACAATCCGGCGATATGTCAAACGCCTCATACCATTCATCAAACTGCCGAACAATCAGATTTACCCGAAGTTGTGGCGGAGCATGAACGTCCGATTCCAAGAGCTGCGCTGCCCGTCGCAGCCGGTCCTTTGCCCGCCAGGAGACCGCATATGACACAAAGAACTCCCGCAGCTCCGCCGGTATCGCCGGTCTCCCCAGCGCCCGCTGGAGCCCCGCCAATGCAAACTCAATGCCGCCCAAGTCCGCAATGTTCTCCACCAGTGTTAGCTCTCCGTTCACATGCATTCCTCGATACCGTGCGGCGCCAAAGAGATGGACAACCTGTGCCGCCCGGCTCTTGTAATCCCGGGAATCTCCATCAGACCACCAATTCCGTGCGTCACCCTCCTTATCATACTGCCGTCCCTCCGAATCAAATGCGTGACAGAATTCATGACCAATTGTGGCACCAATCGCACCATAGTTCGTTGCTAGAGACGCAGCGGGGTCATAGAACGGCGGGCGCAGAATGCCCGCGGGTAACAAGAATCGGTTCTCCTCCGGATAATAGAAGGCATTCACAACATAGGGTGCCTGTCCCCAATCATCGTCCGTAGGATGCCGACATCCATCTGATTTTTTGAGCTGGTCAATGTTCCGCTGAGCTCCCCGTGCCGCTACCTCCAATAGATTGCCCACATAGCTCGTGGGAGAGAGGTCTCCCACTGTCGCAGCAGAGCCGGTGGGCCACGGCTCCGGCCAACACAGCTGAACATCCATCGCACGGAGTTTGGCCTGTGCTGCCCGCCGTGTGCGGGGTGCCAACCAGGGAGTGGAGCCCAGTGCTCCCAGTGCCGCTGAACGGATATGCTCCGTCATTGTCCGTATTGAAGTACGCAGAGATGCCGGACAGTGGTCGCGTACCCAGAGACGGCCCAGTGTATTCGGTAACAGAAGCTGTACAATGGAATTTCGGAGCTCTGTCGGGCGATCATCCGCCGTCATACCCTGAAGGAATCGCCGATTGTAAGCGAACCAGGCGGCGCGGAGTGGACCGGGAGGTGACAGTCCTGCAGCCCACTGTGCCGCCGACAGCGCAAACCAGGCACCCCAGCGCGTGGGCGTCCAGGCACGGAAGCGCCGATTCAGATGATGGAGAAAGGGGCGCGATGTTACATTGTAGAGGAGGTCCTCCAGTCTCTCCGCCGGCAGACCCGTCGCCGTCAGCAGTGCGGTCCAGTCAATCGCGCTGTATTCCGCACGGAGCTCCCGCAGCGTCATCATGTTGGTTCGTGTGCGGCGCTCTAGCGCCGATGGATAGATGGATGCGAACTCCCGCTCTGCGCCGTATCCCTGACGGAGAATCGGCAGATGGAGGAAGGTGGCCAACCGATTGACATAGGCCGCATAGGCCCGACGATGCGGGCGGTATTTATCCCATGACCAGTATTCGGGTATGCCAATCCGCGGTCGCCCCTCTTCCAGAAAGACCCGACACCGCGAATGGTCACGGGGGTCTCCCTGTACATACACATCCAACGGCGCACCGATTCCGTGTCGGTTCATCCAGCCAATGTTCGCTGCCACTTCGGAGGGAGACGATGTCGTGAGCAACATCATCAGAATCGGTGTCAGTCCCGTGGGCACCGTTGTCACTGCTTCTGTGGAGGCAGCGTCCCAGCTCTGAAGAAGTGTGTGAATCGGCCCGTCTGTTATCTTACGGATAACATCGGCCAACTCCCGATTAATCCGTTCCCGAATGAAATAGGCCTGTGTAATGCGTGTTTCCGTTGCGGGTATAGAGGTGGCCGCCACCCAGCGTCCGTTTTGTGACCCATAGAAATCAGTGAGCCGCGCGCATTGTGGCCGCTTTCGTGTTTTTGCGCCGCCGTGCGGCTGTCGTGGCCTTCTTCTTGTTCGCAACCGCATGTAGTGTAACACCCCTTACTGGTTCCTTGGACTTTGTCGCACCCCGACACTCATCCAGCGGCGATGTCGTAAAAGGAACTTGAAATCCATCATCATCCTCCTCCTCTCCATCGCCATCCGATGAAGATGAGCAACTTCGGAACGTAATAATCGGCTCCACAAGAAAATGGAAGGTAAAGTCGGAGGGCAATACAAGCATCGGCTGTTGGTGCGACACAGAGACAACCGTGGCAGACATAAGGGCGGCCTCCTCTTCTTAGTCTGGCGAAACCGGTGTGGTAAGGGTATGTCGGTTTGCCTCCCACCAGTCGTGCGCACGGCGTCCGGCTTCTGTACTTCGGTCATCTGCTGTTAGATAAGTGGCCGCCAGCTCATGCGGATGCTCTGTTTGCGTAGGAGAGCCAAAGAAGGCTGACCAGGCTGCCGGTGGAAAGGCTAACACCTCCTGCCGCCAATCGTCCCACCAGACGGTCTGTGCATCGCGGAGTGTTGGCTCCTGGGCGTTCGTATAAATAGGAACGGGCCAGTAACGTCCCTGCCAGACGGTCCAGGGCCCGCCGGTGGCGGGGTCCCAGGTGTCGGGGTTGGCGCGACGGGCCTGTACAACCGCTGCAGGCATTCCGGTGGGTGGTGCATCCGCAAACTGGAAGGACCAGGACCGGCGATAGAAAGTGCGCCAGGCATCCGGATTCCGTCGCTGATAGATATGGAAGAGCTCATGCCGAATTGTCTGGTCCCGATGCGGCAGAGGGATGGAGTCGGGAATGATGATACGGTCACCGACCCGGGTGTGGGCCATTCCTTCTTCACAGGTTTTGCTAACCGTCTGAATCGTTGTACCGTATGGCCCCTCTTCGGTGTAAGTTACAGCACAGATATGTCCCTTACGCGCAGCGCGGTCGGCGGGTGACCAGGAGGCAATCCAGGGCAGGTCTCGGGGGTCGTCTTCGGGCTCCAGCGCCGACAACTCTGCGGGAATATCCGCTTGGAATCCTTCTGTTGATGGAGAAGGACGTAATAGAAAGACTATCACGAGTCCCATCAGGGCCATACCGACAACGGGAAGTATTATCATCTATACATGCTAGGAGATTCCACGGGAAAACAGCTCCCACACTAAGGAGAGTCGATGTTATCACCAACACCTGGTAGTGCACAGAAAACGGGAGAGGGAGATGGCATAGCACCAACTCCAAGCAAGCGGGCAGCAGCAGCAGGAACAGGAGCATCTGCCGGTGTAGGTCCCTCCAAAAAGAAATTCCACAATGGCTGGACCTCTGAAATAGAGAAGCTCATGGCAGAATGGGCCGACAAAGCTATCACCTATCGCTGGATGCATGAGCGTACGGAGCGCATCTTTGCCTCTAAGGATCTGGGGTTCATGTTTCCTGTTATCATTCTGAGTACCGTGACAGGTGCCGCAAACTTCGCACTGGACTCCGTTATTGAGAATCCCGACTATAAGAAGTATGCGCAACTCGGTCTGGGCGGCCTCTCCATTCTGACAGGTATCATCTCTACGATTGCGAACCGTCTGGGCTACGGTAGTCGCTCCGAAGCACACAAGGGAGCTGCCGTTCAATGGGGCAAGTTCCAGCGTCTCATCGCGATAGAGCTGTCACTCCACCCCGATGAGCGTTCGGACTGTATGGCGTTCCTCAAGGCCTGCCGGAATGAGCTGGACCGTCTGATTGAGCAGTCACCAACCATTCCCCAGCCAGTGATTGAGGAGTGCCGTGTGGAATTCAAGAAATATCCCAAGGTACGGAAACCGGAAATTGTGGGTGATATTAATACGACTCACATCTTTGTGGACACCAACAGCCGTATGAAAAAACTGGCACAGGAGGCGACAATTACACTCCAGCAGAAGAAAGGCGTGCTCAAACAGATGGTGTTAGACGATCTGGAGCCCCGCATTCAGCGCGTGATTGATTACAGCACGCTGCCCGCGGTGAAGGAAGAGCTCCGTGAAGAGATTCGGCGGGCGGCAGCTCAGGCAGCCAAAGAGGCGGTGCGGTCTTCTGTTGCGGGCGCGGCTGTGGGTGGAGCCAGTAGCGGCAAATCGGGTATCACCGTCGTGGCCCGGAAGGAGAGAGAGGCAGAAGTCAAGGCACTGGAGATGAGCGGCGTTGTAAGTGCAATGCGGCAGCGACTCCGGGAAGCTAACACGGTAACCGGCGGTCCGCCCCCCGCAGGTGTAGGGGCGCTCTTTGCGGAGATTCAGACAGCAGTGAGTGAGGTGGAAATTGAAGGGGACGTTGATAAAATACAGCTTGTGCGCGATAATGGAGACAGTGAGAGTGAGGAGGCCCAGGAAGCCCCACCACCAATGCCGCCGGTTGGGACTCCCGTTGGTGTTGTTATTACGGTTACTGAGAAGGAGCCATCAAGCTCCAACGAATAGGCAGGTGGTCACTCCAGATGCGTTGTGTGGCGACTTCGTGACTGAGGAGACGCCATTCGGGGCTCCAGGTGGCAACATGGTCCAGATGCTTCCCGCCACCTTCCTTGGTGGGGAAGGATGGAATCGTCTGGGGATTCAGAAAGATGCCACCTGGCAAGAGACATTCATCCGTATTGAAGTCACCGACAACCAGAGTGGGGACCGGTGGCAGGCGGCTTTCGGCAACAACCAATTCACGGCACTGGGAGATACGAATGGCGTGACTAACAGGTTGCCAGAGCTCTTCACAGATATCATAATCGGACTGCATGTGTGTGTTAATCAAGCGAAATGACACACCCGTGCGGATTTGTCGGAAGTCAACCCGGAGCCATCCTTTGTTGGCAAATTGGTCCAGCCCCACCGCAGCTAGGAAGGGAGAGAATCGTACATCAGTAACAGCCCAGTCCTTTGCGCGCCATGCCAGTGCCAGACCGGAGCCAAAAAGACCCGACAGTTGCTGCTCCCGTGGAGGACGTTGGAAGGTCCAGCCCGCGGCGGCGAAGGCGGCTGCCCAGGCAGCATGACGGTGCCAGACTTCTTGGAGGGCGACAATATCGGCATTGGCGGTTAGCCATGTTACGATTTCCTGAAGAGGGGGGGCTATCCACGGGAAATCATGTATATTATAGGTCAAAAGGCGGAAGGGGTCCATTACTTGGTCGGGCGGTTGTTCATGTTCGTAAATCAGCGCAGAGACAGGCGTCGTAGCAGCGGTCATAATTTGTTCACCTCCCCTCACTATCGTTCGTGTCGGCTCCAGGTCTGACGCCATCGTTCGTCGTGGCTGATGGTAATCCTGCTCTCCAGATTCCCTTCACTTCGTTTCGGTCATCTTCCGTTTGGATTACTGTCGCCACTCCCAAAAGTCGGAATGGCTGCGGTCATAATTTGTTCACCTCCCCTCACTATCGTTCGTGTCGGCTCCAAATTATTGACGCCATTCCTTGCCACAATTCAGACACTTAATAAACACCGTCATCGGCTCATCCGCCGATCGCGTCTGCATCTCCCAATAGCGTGTCCGTGACTTCCCACAGCGCCGACACTTGAACAGATCACACCCCTCCTCCTTGGATCCTTCCAGTGCGGCCGTCTCCCGTTTCATCTGCTCCGCTGCCAGCGCCTGCCAGTTTTCCGGATACAACTCTGCAGCCGTCATGAACGGAATATCGTGTGGCACAAACTCACCTTCTAGTAGACGGCTCAGGAGCCGCTCATTCGCAATATAGGCTGCCGGATCCAGATTGCTGATGCTACGGCGGGCCACCATCTTGTAAGTTTCCGCAAATTCCGGATTCTCCCAATGACGGCGAATCCCGCGCCGTTTGGCATCAGACATGGCGGCATTGAAGATACCGCGCTCCAAATCCATACGCTGGGTATCTGACAGCGATGTCAGACGCGTCTCAAGAATAGAAGCAATATGCTCACGGAGAGAGGACATCGTATAGGAGTTCGGGTTGTGTTACCGACAGTGAGTCACTTTTATGTGGTGTTAGTACGTCTCCTCTTCCAGCTCAGGAGCTGTCTGCCAACGGGGAGCACGCTTTCCCAGCGGCATCGGTACCTTCACACGGGATCGGAGGCCCATATCCATTCGCCTATACTCAGGCGCGGTGGCCGTACGACGACGAGGAGCACGCCGTTTTCCGCTGCCACCGCCACCCTCTTCACCATCATCATAACACTCCTCATCCTCTTCTTCCTCTGCCTCTTCCTCTTCGGCATCCTCCTCTTCATCGTCTTCCGCTCCTTCACTATCACTTCCATCGACACTTCCCTTTTCGCTGGCCACCTCCTCCTCCTCATCCTCTGCGTCATCCAGCTCATCTGCATCACCATCCTCCTCTGCTTCCTCTGTATCGGATTCATCACTGTCTCTTCCGCTCTCACTATCACTATCACTATCATCCGCATCACCTCCCTTTCCAGCCGTATCATGGAAGCCCTTAAAAGCATCCTTGTAGAATTTGTCCCACTGTGCGACCGTGAAACCATGCACGGCACCATCTTCCGTCGCAGCCGCACCGACTACAACATCACCGAAGAGTAACACCTTGTCCAGTGGAGGCGGCAGCTCATGTTTGTTTTCCGTGCCGGCCTTGCCCTCTTTCCAGCCCCAGACCGTCAACGTCAGCTCTCCGAAAACGTAAGTGCCGATTTCCTCTGCAGGACGGGTTTTGCGACAGAGTTTCGTAACAGCCGCCGATGTCAACTCTCCGCTTGTAATGCGGGACTGCCGACTTTCACCATTCGCACTCAGAACAAGAATTGGAAGAACCATCGTACTGGGCTGGCGTGTCTCTGCGAGCCTTAGGTGTCAAGTTTGGTGTATATCTCTATCCGACTACCTAAGCCACCCGTCTTCTATTTAGAGTAATGGACACGCTACGGTATGTTACAGGCTCAGCGGCACCTCCCCATGCACGACACACGGAAATCACGACATATTTATGGCCGGGATTTCTGGGTGAATGGGATGCAGCCGCAGCAACTTGGACCGCATGGGAACTCAAGGGGCCTCTAACATGGTTGCTACGAGAGGATATCGTAGCGCCTCCGCTGGGATGTCTGGCTGTGAGTGCACCAACTCCAACAGTGGTTTGGGAAGATTTGGAGGGCAACGGTTGGTCACTGCCGGTTGGTGGGCGGGATGCCCGGTGTGTAACACCTGCTATGCCGAAACAGAAGGCTCGGATGCTGGAGCCGATACCACCAACTCCACCTCTATCTCTACCTTCTCCGGTGCCGCCTGCGGGACCTCTTTTTCGGATGATGGGGCCGGGATTGGGGCTGAAGCATTCGTCGTTGCCGTTGCTGCCTGTGAAGCCGCTTCGGAACCAGGTGCCAAGGCCGTTGCCGTCCGACAAAACACAGCCGCCAGTGCGGCTACACACCCCGGCGTCGGCTTCCGGAAGTCATAGTCTCCCCGCGACGCACTCACCATCATCGCCAATGTCTCTGGAACAATTGTGTCAACCACTACGCGCAGAGCTGCCTGCTCTTCGGCACTAATCAGTCCCCGAATCTGCTCAAGCCCCAGCACCTCCCGGAGGGCCGTCACAACCATTTCCGCCTTCTGCGCACCCTTGAGCTCTGGCCAGTGATTTACCGCCTGCGCCAGTGTTGCCGACAACCGCAGGATGTTCTGTGTAGTAGGGGGCGTACTGTCGAGCTCTTTGAGAGCCAGCTCAACCAGCGGAGTAACAGACGGAAGGGACATACGGTGCGGTGTTTCTAGCGGGTGTGTCTGTTTTTCATTTGCGAATTCCCGCCGCGTCGGTAGAAACATCCTCTGCAATGGAGACCCCCGTACTTGTTGCTCTGTTATTGGCTGTTGTGGTGACGTTCTTTGGCTGGCAGTGGTGGTCCGCATCATCCCGGCGGGGCTCTCGTGTAGGTGCGAAGCGCCCTCTTGCTCCCACAACGGCAACGCCTCTTGAGAAACCACTGGCACCCGTTGTCACCGCACCCGCAGCTGTCGCAACCCCTCCAAAGGAAGAGAAATACCCCGAAGTAGTTGGACAGACAGAGGCGGAGATGCGGACAAAGGAGCCCCTCCAGCGTCAGCCACCGGTGGGAGTACCCCGTCCTCAGCCGGTAACAGAGGATGGCAAGGGTCCCGCAGCTGTTGAGGACAACCTCCGGCATCCTGAGCAGATGTTCTACCAACCGGGTCCGAAGCCCGGTCCGGCTAGTGACGTGGCTGCGGGACGGGCAGCCACTGTAAGTACTCCTGGATTTGCCAGTATGGGACCTGATGCTCCTCCGATGGGCGCACACCAGCAGGGCTTTGTTCCCGAAATGGCGCAGAATGGTGGCGCACTGTTTAGTGGTTCGGTGTTTGCGTATGATGGGATGGAACCCGTCGGCTTCGCTGCCTTCTAGGCAGCATCCAACGGGTACGTCAGCTCGACTCCTTTCGGTCGTCTCACTGCCGATCCAACATCATTCACTGCCTTCTAGGCTGTCACCCCTCCTAAAGATTCCGTCCAGCCAATAGGATAATGGCCACCGCAACTGCTCCTCCTGCGATTCGTCTTCAGAGCTGGGGCGATGATCTCCGGCTTCCTTCTTTCACACATACCGCCGCGACTGACACAACCCCTCTCCTCCAAGAAATTGCTACTCACAGAAAGACCACACAGCCATTTCAGAGACGACATCTAGCCGCTCTGAAACGGAATCAATGGTTCGCGCTTCGTCGCCCCACCTGTCGTTCCCGAACGGGTCTACTGGTTCTCTGGCCCGCCAAGTCCTGTTGTGTCTTTGTTGCGCCGGAGCTACCAGAGCAGAAGGCTCCCTACGCACATCGGAAAACGGCACCGCGTCCACCGTCCAGTGGTATTGCTCTGTTACGTCTCCGTATTGACCCACAGTTCTACGCACCCGATGCCGGACTCACCGTGTTTGCGGCCACTCTCTCTGCATCCTCCCGACACCTCTGGATTGAAGACGTTCTCTTCTGGAAGGGCCGACACGTGGCTGCGCTGGAGTCTTTTACGACCCGGTGGCGCCTGGCAGTTCAATGGCTAGAGCACTATTGTATTGTGGATTCCAAGCTACTAGGTGGAGTGCGTCTGGAAATGGCCCGGTGGCAGGCACTAGACGCGGTAGCCCCCGAAGGAGTGTGGGAACTAACAGCCGACGCACCCGGCTCTCCGCACTTTCTCTGGATTCCCCGCAATACGGACCGTACTCCAACACTGGGACCTGAGGTGTCACCTCCTGCAGAGCTGACCAGTGAGTTGGACACGGACCGGATTCAACTGGTATCAGATGCACCTGTTGCGGCTCTGGTTAGTAGTACTCCAGCAGTTGTAGAGCCAACAGGGCCGCTCATTGCGGCAGCGACCCGCGAAGCCGGCGGCCCCGATCTCTGGTCTCTGGTATCAGCGGAAGGTGTCAGCCTAGGTCGTGCGCTCATCCGACGCATGGCGGTCAGTTCGGCACTCCGAACGGCAGGGGGAAAAACACACCGCGTAGAGGTTGCCTGGAATGTGACATTCAAGAAATGGGAGATTCAGAGAATGGTGGAGGGAGGGACAACTGTCAGTCATAGCAGCCGATTCAACGCGGAATCTCGGGGAACAGAGTAGAGAATGGCACGGCGTCATCGCAGCAGTCGTAAACACCACAGCCGCCGGTATCGTAAGCACAGCACGCAGAGCGGAGGCGGTTGGGGCTTCAATGGTCCCGCGTTTGCTCCGGCAGGCGGAATGGCGCCTGAATCCGCACGGGCTCTTACAGACGATTGTGCGGTTCTGGACCGCCCTGCTCCGGCCGTAACTCCTACGGGTGCATGGTCACAGTCGGGTGGTGGTTGCGCTGCGTGTGAGATGCCGCAGCGGGGAGGTGATTTATCAAGTTGGTTTGGATTTGGTGATGCTTCTGATAATTCTACTTCTGATAATTCTACTTCTGATAATTCTACTTCTGATAATTCTACTTCTGATAATTCTACTTCTGATAATTCTACTTCTGGTACTTCTAACCCTACTTCCGCTGATGCCCCTGCCCCTCTTGGCTCTAATCAAGAAGGTGGTCGTCGTCGCCGGCAGACAGGTGGAGGCGGTGGTGGAGGCGGTTACAACTTTGACTTGAACAATACCCTGGGAAAGACGTACGCAGCTGTACCTGTTGGTCCTTGCCCTTCAGGCCAGAGAGGCGGCGGTGACAGCCTGGGAAATCCATCTCTTGTTAGTTACCCGGCGGGCTATGGCTATGCTCCCTCTTCGGCGATGGAGGTAGGGGGCGGTTCGGCGCATTTCCTTGCCCAAATCCCGTATGGGAAACAGTGCATGGGAGGCGGCCGCAGGACGCGACGCAGAGGAGCTCGTAGGAGCCGGAAAGCCCATCGTAAGAGTCGCCGTCACCACTAAACTTGACAGTGACGTAGTCACACCCGCCCATAAACCGCAACGACGACAATGGATTTCCTTCTAACAACGAACAGTGCCGTTACGGCCGCAAATGAACTAACAACTGGTGCGCGCACAAACAAGATACACGTGCGTGCGCACCAGATGGGTCGCAAATGGATTACAACAATTGAGGGCATGGACGATGACCTGGACTTGAAGCGCATCTCCCGTGCTATGAAAAGCAGTTTCCACTGCTCTGCTGCCGTTGTTACTGACGAAGACAGCGGAGAAGAAATTATCAAACTATCCGGCAATCAAAAGGAGGCCGTCCGGGAATGGCTGATTGCCGCGGAGATTCTAACAGAGCGGGAGGCGACGGACCGTCTGGTGCTTCATGGTTCCTAAGCTTTCTTGGGTGCCAACCGAAACATTGGACCGGTAAGTACAGGAGTATCTGCCTTTTTTGTATCATCATCCGAATCCTCATTGTCTGCTGTAGTTCCCGCTCCACCAATAGCAGCAGTTAGCACCACAGGACGCGTACGCCGCACTTTCATGGGCTTATAGTCCGTGTCACCGGGCCCCTTGATAGTCAGCTGATACCCACATTGCTCATAGAATGCCAGACGTTTCTTGTACTGTCCCAGAAGCACATCGTGGCTATCCCGCACATCATAGATAACCGGTGCGAACGTGCGCTCCTCCTTTTTGAGACGGAAGATGCGACCCACAGCCTGTTCAATGCGGGACTTCGGTGTAACCAACGCGACGGTATTGAGGTCCCGCACGTTCATGCCCTCCGCTGCTAGTGTGAAAGTGGCCAATACAATCTGACACTTTGCGGATTCATCACGGGCGGCTGCTTTCATTCCGCCCACGTAGTAGCCCATGGAGGTGAAACCCCTAGCACGGAACTCCCGCTCAAAGGCCTCCAGATGTCCCCGACGGTCTGACAGAATCAGAAGTTTACGCCCCTCTGTTAGTGCGACGGCCAGCTCATCGCAAATCCGTTTCGTTCGCGGTGTATAGTCGGCTAGTTGATTACAGAGTTTGGGGCGACTCACTTCACCCCGACAGTCTGTGGGTGTATCGGCGTAGGCGGCATCGGCCGATTCAAAGCGGAGAATCCGTACTGTTACAGAATCATCTGCCTCCCGCACCCGAATCTGATAGCGTACGGGCCCAATGTACCACTGAAACACGGAAGCCAGACCATCCAGACGGTCGGGTGTTGCAGAGAGCCCCAGCATGTTCATGGTCTGAATGGACATGAGCGCACGACTGAAATGCTCCGCGCCCAGATGGTGACACTCATCAAAGAGCGTGAACCCGAAACCGGCGAAGGTATCTAGTGGCCAGTCACGGGAGGCGACTGTCTGGAGCATACAGATACAACAGTCAAACTCCGGTCCCAACTGTGCCTTCGGTCCCTGGAGTTTGCCCACACGAATCCCGGGCACAGAGGCTTCCAGCTCCGTCTTCCACTGTTCCATGAGGAACTCCTGATGAACGACAATTAGAAAGCGGCGTTTCAACTGACAGGCTAGCCAGATACCCATGAAGGTTTTGCCATAGCCGCAGGGCACGCAGAGGAGGCCATTGAAGGTGTCTAGGAAACCGCGTTCTGTTGCGATGGCAGTAGTTGACGTTAGGCTTCCAGAGGAAGCAACGTCTCCGCCAGGCACACCTGTCCTGAATGCCTCCACAATCGGCAACTGCTCCGCGCGCAGTGTCTTGGAAAACGCCAGCTCTGCACGAAGTGGCAACCCGGCCTGCCGGGCATCTCCATCTGGCACGCCACAGTGCTCCAGTCCCCAGAAGCGCGGCACATACCAGCGCGACGGACTCTCAAAGTAAATCGGAAATGGCTCAATCCCGGCGGCGAATTCGGCCGCAACAGCCGGTTTCATTGTAAGTGCCTTGTGGAGAGCCCGGGTTTCCGCCGGTGTTAGCTCATCCTTGCGAATCGCATAGCCCCGGTGACTGAGCACACGGGCATCGGTTGCACGCCATGTCTTGGAAGCAAACATCTTCTGTCTCTTCGTCTTACTTCTGTAACTGTCCGTGCGTTAAACCCCCGTCATCTTTCTGGGGTTCGCAAGCAGAATGGGCAATCATCTGAGCATGCGTTCGGTTCCTGTTGCTCCTGCTCCTGTTCCAGTACCCGTTACACCGGTTGTTATACTCAAGAAGCCGGAGATGCATCGCCAACTAACACCGCAACCACAGCAGCATAAAGAAGAGATGTTCCAGACAGCAGTGATGGCTACAATCACACAGTGAAATAAGTAAGGATAAGAACCCAACAACCATAACAGAGAGACGGATGATACGCCCCGCTGTTATTGCTGTTCTTGCGTTCCTAGCCCTAGGTCTAGTGGTATTCCTCCTGTGGCCCTATCTCACGGCGATTTTCCAGGACCCCGTTCCGGCGGGACAATATCCCCTCAATGAACCACGCCCGGAATGGCCGGTGACGGAGCGGGTGCGCCCGTACAGTCCGGGAGCCAGTATGGGCTGTAACAAGGCCATCGGTGCGAATGTAACAGGACCGAAAGTGGATTGTATGAAAGGTTTTTGTTAGTTACGATGACAGACAAACCGTCATCCCCGTCGTATCATATCCCAGCTCTTGAAGACGTGACGTAGTTGCTGCCGAATAGCACATCTGGTTGTTATCGGAGCAACCAAAGACGGTGAGGCCGTTCAGTGTGCCCTGTCCCGGCTGCGTGAAGGCACCCCAGCCACTCGGACAGGCGGCTCCCTCCAGCTCTTTTGCCCGCTGGAACTCACAGGATGTCGAACCTCCCGCAAATTCATTCGCTGCCCGTGCTGCGTCACAGAAGGTGCCGGGTGTCGGTGACAGACAGTCCGTGCTGTCGGCATTCGTGGGTCCGGCACAGCAGCGACCCTTTTCGGTGGCGGAGCCGGGAGCGCCCTTTACATAGTTCGGCAGAGAGGGTGGGCACGTCGCTTCTCCTTCGGCAGCCAGTTGCCCCGCGTGGATTTCCAGGCAGTTCGGCACTCCATCACGGGTGGGTCCAAGCGCACAGAAAACGGGGCGCGCACCGGGTGCCGACGTGGCTGGGCGACAAGAACCTGACAGTGACGTCGCATCCCGATGAATCCGACCATCGCAACAGTAGGCGGCTCCTTCAAACATGTACATCGTTGTTCCGGCGGGGCAGACAGTGGTTGTATTCATGGCACGGGGGGCTCCATTAAATCCTTCAACTGACCAGAAGGTCGGGAAATAGGATTTCGTATCACGAAACCCTTCAACAGCCCCCCCGGACATCCACCCGGTCGCCTTTACAACCGTTCGTAGCAGAATCACTGTGGCTGCTACGAGCAGTATCGCAATCAAAATACGCTGACTCATCGCGGTCTCCTCTCTGTCAGATTCCACGAATTTCAACCTAAAGCGCGTTCATTCCTAAGAATGCCGCGACTAGGATACAGAGCATCCCTGTTAGTGAGAGTGTGCTGAGCACGGGAGTCGTGCTCTCCTTGAACAGAAGACGATGGAGGAAGAGCCAGATAGTTATACTGAAGAGAAAGGCCGTCATGAACCCCGCGATGCTGGCAACCCGCTGAAGCTGCGCATCAGCCTCCTCTTGATTTTTTGGTATGGGTCCTAGAACAGCTGTGCGAAGAGTCCCAAACACGGTGGGCTGACCAGATACATCCTGAGGGGCACCCAGGCCCAACACTGTTTCAATTGGAATACCGGAGCCATCGGTTACAATCACATCCCGCCCATCCTGGACCTGGAGGGGATAACACTCCAGCTCATTCGGGGTGCCCGTACCCGTACCCGTACCCGTGCCGGACCCCGTCGGGGTAGAGCTGGTCTGGAGACCCGGTCGTGCCAAGACTGCAATGGACTGGAGTGTTGCCCGACTGACGGCTTCGGTCGGTTTGAGACGGGGTTGCGCCGGCAGGTCCCGCGGGTCGGAAGATAAGGAGCCCTCCCGTGGAATACGCTCCAAATCGGCCGCACGAATCTGACACGGCTGGAGAACCAGGGCCATCATGTTCTCCATTGCGCCCGGAGTACAGGCATCCGTCGTGGGATTGGCGGCAGTGCGACCCCGGAGATCCGGTGCCAAGAACTGAATGGTGTCAATTGTCGGCGAGGCAAACAGGCTGAGAAGAGTGGGGCGGGCGACGGCAGGATCGGGCTGCGCCTTGATGGCCGCGAAATACTCCACACCGGGGCCCGTCACCTGGTGAGAGACGGGAACCACCAGTGTCAGTTGGCGCTGGGGTGCCGCGAATGTCTGGAGGTGAAGGCAGTATTCCGCGGGATAGACATCTGACTGCCCTGGAAACACATGCTGACCGGGTGAGTGAAAGATAGCCTCCATCAGCGTGTAGCGCTGTCCACGGTAATCTACGGCCACACTGCCACGGTTCTCATCCACATTCACACCATCGCCGACACCGTCTCCCGCCCGACGAGTGGTGACCTGCAGAGAGCCGGGCTGAGGAGAATCCAGTCGGATAGCACAGCCGGTACAGACCGGCAAGTCCGTGATGGCGATAGCCGATGGCCATGACAGTGGTGTTTGCGCACATGTCAGTCGCGTTGTTGTCATTCCTCTAATCGGTAAGGGGCTTGTGTTTTATAAATATTTACGGAATACATTAGTAGAAATGCCCGCAAAGATTTCTAGAGTCATATCGGATTATTCAGCTCTTGTAAAAAATCCACGTAATATGATTCCAGGTAAATATTATAAAATCAAAGCCGCGAATGAATCTATTAGAAAAATGTTAATGAGTGATAATGAGATACTTAAGTTTGATCGGATAGAAAAAAATAGTTTCGGAGAACCTATGGCAATCTTTAAAACTCTCCGATATAAGGATGGAATGAGTGTTACAATTGCTCCCAACTTCTATCAGTTCTATCAAGTGCCGGATAGGCGTAACACCCGGAAGGTTCATCGGTCCAGAAAATCCTAGCGCATATGACAGTGTTTAGTAATAACATAATAGATAATTATCCCGTGTTAGATACTGTGCTGTAAAGACCGTATCTAGTGGCTATCATAAATCTGTCGACTAAACCATTTTCTAGACACCCTAATTGTGGTCACAAGTCAACCCGGCGTAATTAATTCGGTCAAGCATCTGAACAGATACTCTCCTCATCATAAACAGCTACCAGATGCCTGCGTCGGCACCAGGCCGCTTCCCGCATCTCTTTCTGGATAGCCGTCCGCAGCATCCGAAATAGCTCCGTACGTTCCACGGTTATTATTCCACTCCGACGAATTGCATAGTCAAACGTGTCCAACATCCTGCTTGTATCTTTCACATGTGCCAGACCATATGCTAAGATATCTACAATTTCATCGTGACACGTCAACTGACCACGGTCGATTCTCAGCAACCTCCGATATGTTATCATCGCATACGTCGTCAGTAGATTTCTCAATGGATGCTTAGAAAAGAGAAGGTCGGCTCCCAGCTCTACTAGAAGCCGTTTAGAAAGTATCATGTTTTCTGTCTGTGTTGTTATCTCTAGAGGGCTACAGTCTCTCTCACCAATTGTTGTTCGTATTCTATACACTGTATTAACAGTCGCAGGAGTTAATACATTGAATAGACGGTTTGTCACTTCCTTTCTCAGAGTCGCAGATGTATAGCAGTGGTGACAGTTAAAATAGTCTTCTAAGGCCTCTGTGATGGGGTCCATTCTATGCTTGGTGAATGTGGATATCTTTATATCTCTTTGACATTACTGGAACCATTTCATCAATAGATGAAACACTACTGATAATTATTCCAGAATCACCGAAACAGGGACTTCGTATAGACAGATGCCTTGAAGCTCCGTCCCAGTGCCGGAACATGGATGCTGTCATCCGAATACACCTCATCGCAGCCGACCGTGTCATCGTCACAAACGCGATTCCGTACGCGCACGGGAACCTGGACGGGATTCGTACCATCCGTGCGGGTGTAATAGTTCCACTTGCCGCGTCGGGAATCCAACTCCCGTCCGTAGAGAGGCAGAATTGTGCGATCCGGTGCCGCCGAAGAGGAAGAGCCCCCTTCCCCTGTCAGGATTCCAATCTGCTCATAGGAGCCGGCGGGGCCGCGTACTCCCACAGAGGGAAGTCCAAACGGCAGGCGGCGCACGGGCTCCGGATACAAATCGGGGCGAATCTGTTGGTTATACGTCATTCCGGCCGCCGGTGGAGCCGATACGACTACAATGGACGGTCCGGGATCCTTCTGACTGCTGGCGGGAGGAACGCGCGACCAGAACCAGGTAGCAACCAGTACTGCGGCGATGAGCGCAACAGCAACGGTAACAGAGGACCAGTCAGTACAAACGAATCCGCGGGGACAACGTTTCGGCATCTTACTGTGCGCCGCGATTTCTAATAAGAGTGGGAGGTAAATCTAAAGATTGCCGATAGCTAGTGGTTATGATTGGTTATAAGATTGCTAAACACGGTGCTGTGAGTGTTATAGTAACTCTTGAGATTCCCACCGATGCACAAACAAACATGACACGTTCCAATATAGCCATTCCCGAAACTGCTAAGTACAGAGCCAACAAGGTTGTTGTCTTGCAGATTGAAGATACAGCGGGAACATGTTACAATACTGCAACCTCCTGTGGATATTCGAAGAAGTCTATTGAATATGTGGTTGGGACTACTATAGAAGAACCCTGTTATAATACAAACATAGAAGAAGTGTGCACAGAGGGAATTCATTATTTCTTGTCAAGGCGTGTAGCAGAGCTATATACCTTAAAGAGTGTTCAGAATGGATTGTTTGAGATGTGGCATGACAATGGACAACTTGCCGTAAACGTACCCTATAGGGATGGAAAACGGGAGGGACTCTTTCAAAGTTGGTATGAGAATGGACAGAAAGAGGAAGAAGTTAAATTTAAAGATGGAAAAGAATATGGACTCTGTTATAGATGGTATTCAAATGGATGTAAAAAAGAAGAAAGTAATTTTAAGGAAGGAAAACAATATGGATTGTGTAAGGGGTTTTATATAAATGGATTGAAATGTTTTGAAGTAAATATTATAAATTGAATCACCATAAGTTCATGAGTGATTTTTAGCATACATTCTGGCCAACTCTCCAGGATCCTTGTTCATGACGTTGGTCATATGGGCCAATACTTCGGGTGTTGCAATCCGATCCAGCATACCCTGAACGCGGCCTAACATCTTGGAGAGATCGGGCGGGGCCTCCTGAAAGGCTTCCTCAATAAGAGGTTGACGGTGTAACACTAGTACTCCAAACAGTAACAGTGTCGCAACGAATACAATCCATATCCAGAACCAACACAGACACATCTACTCTCTATTGAGCTTAGTTCCCACCCATCCCAAAGAATCCCGTAATCTTGTTCATGTCCTTTAGCATCGGACCAAAGGAATCCAACATTGCCACAAGTGACTTTTGGGTTGCCATCAGCTCCTGGGTATCACGTGTCATTGCCGCAATCTGGTCAGGCTTCAGTGCCTTGTAAGCATTCAGGAAGGTCGTACCGGCATCCAGATGAATGCCCTGATCATCCTTTTCAGAGGGCAGCTTGTAGGGCTTGCCGAGAACTAGGGGCTCCTGGCGTTCCCGATTGTCGGGGACCATCGGTTTTTCACGACCGAAGGGTGCCGGATTGTCAAATCCATCTGTCTGACGGGGTTTTGCGTCCGTTTCGGCACCGGCGTGCTCTTCAGAGGCATGGACGACATCGACCGGGGCAGGCGCCGTCTTGTCATCACCTTCCTGGTCTGGGACAGCAGACCCCGAAGCATCTTCAAACCCTTCATGTGAATAGGCAGACGGTAGAAAGAAGATTATTGTAAAGGCACCTCCCAGAAGGGCAACCATAGGGGACTTCGGATAGAGTCCATAGATAATCAGGAAGATGGCCGCTCCTGCCAACAGCGGCAAGACGACCCCCTTCCAGACAAGCGCCATCAGTGCTGCCGCAACAACCAGTCCCAGTGCCAGTGCCTCATCGCTCTTCGGATTCTTCACTAGCTTTCGTAGTGCGTCCATCTACTTGGAGCCGTCAAAAAAGGCTGCCATAAATGGTTGGCTCTCATAATATTTCCCTTTTTGAGAACACACTACACTCAAATAATCCAACTGCTGCGCAGTAGCGTATTTGACGAAATAGGTTTCAAAGCAGAAAAACATTATTGGAGAACACTTACCACAGACTGATAAACCGCAAAGAGACCCATCGCCAACAACGCCTTCACAAACAGTCCGGCCATGGAGATTTCCCCGCTGCTGAGATACATCCATGCCGCATACCGTGACAGAGCCGATGTTACAATCGGGAGATTCAGCAGGAATACAAGAATGCCGACTGCCAGTGGAGCACGGAGCCACTGCAGGAGTGCCGTGCGAAAATCTGTGCGGTCCTTCGGTCCGCTGGGAACAATCGGCCCCGGTGGATTGGCCACCGGACCATGATAGGGAGCAATGGAGGGATTCGTCTGCGCAAACATGGACTGGAAATCGGCCAGACTGGGTGCCGCGTTTCCGATGACATGCGCACGGGCGGTGCCGGGGTCCATTCGAATCTGTCCGGTACTAATGGCCAGAGGAGGCTCTGTAATGACCGCCGGGGGCGCACCGAATCCACCCATTTGCGGGGGAGGCGTAATGCTATTCTCTGCGTTCATCTCGGCCAGAATCCGTTTTACACGCTCTTCATCGGCAGGAGGGGCCGCCATCGGCTCACCACCGCCACCGCCAAGCTGGTCAAGAGGTGTTGATTGGGGCATCCGGGTGTCTGTTGGCCGCAGAGGGTTTTTCGGTTACTTTAGGACGCGACCTCCTAAGAGGCAATCCTTTTCGACATGCGTCTCCGTTGTGAATCGCATTAAGATGCGATCCTTTCAACCGTCTTCACCACTTCGCCATCTCCTGGACGGGGACAATCCACCACCTCCGTTGTAAATTCCACACACTTCGCTCCCATCTGGTACACCTTATCTATGACGTCTTTCACAGGCGGACCATTCACAACAATACATTCGGAGCCACTACAGAGCGGACGGAACATCGCCGCTATGCCGAATCCAATCAGGAAACTAACAAACACCGCAACCCACGGGTCTTCCATAATTGCCCAATAATTTGGCATCCTCTGTTTTCTTGTTAGGAAATAGAGGAAGTCCAATGAAATTCTTTAATCATATCCAACTTCTGCCACTGTTGTTGGGGCTTTTCTTCGGTATGTTCTTCGTTTATACGCTGAAGCCGACACCGACCATCATCTACAAGTATCCGACACTGGATAATGCCGGAAAGGTAACATACCAGGACCGGAATGGTGTCTGTTTCAAATACCATGCCGATACGGTGGATTGTGACAAGAATCAGGACCGTATAACTGTGTTTCCTCTCCAGTGACACTGGAGAGTTGATGCCTCTAGCCTGCTAGAGGCGTTTCCTCTTCAATGAATTGAAGCGTTGATGCTCAATCAATAGATTGAGCGTTCCCTCTTCAGTGACCCTTACCCTCACTCCACTTCCGTTAGCGGCATTCCCCGAAGAGCGTAGGGCATGACCGGTGTCTGGACACTTGTAAGCTCCTCCACCATCACCTTCTTTCGATCCAACGGAGAAATCGCCGCTTCCAGATTCCGCAGGGTTTTCTCTGCCTGAACTACATCCCGCATCAGAGCATCCCGTCCACCTGCCGTACCCGCAGCACCTCTATAAGCCCGCCAGGCATCTAACACGGTGGCTTCCGCCAGACGAAGCTGCTCCTCTGCCGCGGCCTTTTCTGCCTCCCGGTCTTCCCGTATCTTCCCTATGCGGCGCTCTGCCGCGCTAATCGCCGCCGTACCGAAACTCTCCCGCTGTGTTAGCACCGTGAGCGTATCGGCCTCCCGTTTCCACGGAATCGTGCTCTTCACAGATGTTCCCGCTTGATTGTAGATTGCGGGGTTCCGCTGCTCAGAATCAAAGGCCAGATTGTTCGCCTTGGGCCAATACTTCACCCATGTTCGCAGCGTTGTAACACGTTCAGGGTCCACTGTCTGTCCGCGGAGAGCTTTTGGTTTTTCCGTTGCCGCAGTTGCCATTGTTCGCCTCTGCTAGTGCTATCCAATAAATTTAGACTAACATATTCTCAAGTTTTGTCTAATTAACGGTCGTTTAACGACAGCTAAGTAGAGATTAGTGAGGATAGTTTAGTTGACAGATTTATGATAGCTAGTGGCTTCTATCCCGAAAGATATTTCGGTTCGCAGCCGAAGGAAGAATGACTGTCAGTAGAAGTAGAGGCCCCCACACAAAGATGGCAATGGATATGTACACTCTCTACGGAGAGGCGTTTGCATCCTTCATTTTTCACGGAGCTCTGGTGTTTATTGTCGCATCCCTGCTGACGGACCTCACAGGAATGTCACTCTATGTAGCATTCGCGGGGCTCATGGCGGTTGGCTCTTTCATCATTAACGGTGGTCTTCTAACAGCTCTTCATCAGCTCACCTGCGCCGGTGTCAAGAACGTGACCGGTATTCTCAAGGGCGCCAGTGTCAGTGCCGGAATAACAATGGTCATGTCCATTCTGCCCTTCTTCATTGAGCCCCTGCGTCTGGTCATATCCCAGATTGTGATGACGCACAGGTATCTGGGTATTCCGGCACGTGTAGAAGCGGAAACAGCACTCAAGGATGCTGCATCCCACATTCATACCCTGGAGGTGAGCGGGGGTGTTGTGGCAGCAGAAGTGTCGGCACCTCTATCCGGAGAAGGTGTCGGCTCTCTTTCGGCGGTAGCCTATGCTGTTCAGACCTTCCAAGAAGCGCGCGTAGCAGCGAGCTACTTGGCAGGCTTTGCGGGAGCCTACGGAATGGCACTGGGTGCGCAATGGACCAGCGATTGTAAGAAATAATTACACCGTCGGCGGTCCTCTCAGCAAGCTGAGAGGTTCTGACGCCGCGCTCTGCGTCGGCGGAGCATCCCCATAATAGATGTAGCGTCGGAGACCACTCTTCTCAGAAGCGGGGTCTAGGACGTAATAACCCATGCGCGGCTGGCGGGCAGGTGTCTGTATCCGGTTGGCAGAGGGCCGCATGCGAATCGTTTCGGTTAGCGGCGGTGGCGCCGAAGAAACAGGAACCATGTCATCCTCCTCCAACGTAACATCTTGGCCCCCGTCTTCCTCCTCCATCTCTTCTTCTGAGAGCCTCCTGGACGCAAACAGACCTCCTGCCGGAACGGCCATCATGGCAGCCGGGACCGAAGGAGAGAGCCGCCAAGTCCAAATAAGGGCCGCTGCCAACGTGTAACTGACAATCGCCCAGGCAATCGCGAACAGCCAGACCGGGAACATTGTATAACGGGCCGCCGCCGCACGATGATAGCCGAACTCCTTCCAGGTACCATTCTCATTGAACATGAGCGCGGGGCGAAAGTGAAGCACGGCCGCCAATCCCACACTGTAAAACAGAATGGCCAGCCACAGTATTTCCATCTCTGTTAGCCAACCAAGAAAAACTTTATCACTCTTTTACGATAAGAAATGCGACGGTAAATAGTCCGAGCAAACGGCATGCGCAGCCGCTAGCCCTGGAAAGCGCCCTCCACCATGTTCTGGCAAGACAACAACATCCTTTCCTCCACCGGGCTGATTACCAGGATAACACCAGATGTATCCCCGCGATGTAAGTGTTGCCGCATCCACATCATGAAAGAAATAGTTCGTTCCCTCTGGCGTCGTCACAAGTGCTGCCAGATTCTTACAATGGACCCACACACGAGGATGTGTTAGAAGTGACTTGTTTTCCAGAAGGGTCGTGGGGGCATCGTGACCAAGCCACAGCGCGCCACTGGTATCACGCCATATATCAATCTCTATATCCCATCCTTCTGCCAATCGTTCCCATAAGAGTGATTCCTTATTTTCTAGAGACCTATTTGGTCCTGCCCGAAGTCCTCTGTGAAGAATCCATCGGGGTGGCGGTAACCACTGTCGAAGAACAATTCGCTCCTGTTGGAGCCATGTGCCAAATCCATATTCCCATACAGTTGGCTTGAACTCAAAGAGTGTAACATCTGCATATCGTGCGCAAAGAGCTTCTATGAATGCCCTTGTGGCGGAGGTGGGTTCCTGTGTGAAGCGAAACAGAGTGGAATGACAGATATCCTGGGGATGTGGCTCCCGAATACCTGTTATACGCCGACGAATCGCATCCCGTAGTGGTGTTATATCATATGACGGATATCCACACAGAAAAAGTCCGAAGCGCGTTTTGGAAATACCTCTAAACTGAATCTGAATTGGCGGATATTCGTACAGAAGATGTTGGAGTGTCTCACCATCTTCGCTGTGTTGCATAGTTGGATGTGGCTCAACCGGAAATGTTTCAAGCTGAAAGAGTGTCCAGTGCAGGAGTCCACCATGTTGCCCCGATATGTCAAATAAAATACCTTCTTCGCATAAAGTATTCAATTCAATAAATAACTCTCGTCCAGCTGCTGTAGGCGTCCATTCTCCGATTGCCCAGAGTGCACGACAATATGTCATCGGCCCATTCAGCTCTGTTTGTGCGACCGGTGTACTGCGCTGACAAATATCTCGGTAAGTTCTCCGTAGCGAATCGTCCATTTAGTGAGATAGCCCCTTATAATTTGCTAGAAAGAACTCATAGTCATCCGGCACACCCAGACCCCACATACGATTACAGTTAAGTGTACGAAACCGTAGACCACGCGCAACCCCTGTGTTATAGACGGGGCAGACATAAAACTCCCCCTTCACCCGAATATTCTGCTCTATCATCTGCTTGGCGTCCCTTACAAAATCGGCACCCCGTGACCATCCATAGATTCCCGTTGTCGCCAGCGGGCCGATATACTGCTTTTCTTCTACACGTGTAACCTCACCGTCAGGATTTACTTTCGCGTATGACCAGCGAAGGTCGCGGGAGTCCGGCTGATAAAACGTTGATATAACACCGTGCCAATCAGGGTGTGTTAGACACCGATAGAAATTGGTTACATCCCACTCCAAGAACTGGTCGGAGTTCGCTATTACAAGTGGAGCATCTGTGTCAATGATACCCTCAACTGTCAGAACTGTACAGGCGGCCCCTTCTGTTAGGGCTGGCACTGTATGTAAATGAAGATTTCGGAATCGGTCCGATGCCTCACGGAAAAGCCCAACCGTTTCTTCGCGCAAAATCAGATGAATCGCAACACAATCGCGTAGTCCAGTCGGAATTACATTCTGGAGAACCCACTCAAACATGGGCATTCCTGCCACTGGAAGAAAGGGTTTCGGTGTTGTATAACCTGCAGTCTGGAACCGTGAGCCCAGACCGGCCATCGGTATAACCAGATTATAAAGAGGTGCCGGTTTCAAGGCTCTGTGTGTCAGTAGGAGATTCAGATAGGACGGTGTTATATCCAGGGGGTCCACAACTTCAATCAAAGGGCAACCGGCGGCCCGGGCAGCCGTCTTACCGACGTCGCTATCTTCAAAGATAAGTATATCGTCCGCTGAAACACCAAGCCGTCTCACAGCTTCTTGATAAATCTGTGGATGTGGTTTCGGATTCTCAATATCTTCATTTGAAAGAATACAAGAAAACCAGTCAAGAGGGGCCAACTTCTGGAGAGATGTCAGAACGGTATCACGAATACTGTTACTGCAGCAACTAATCCCAATACCCCTTTCATGTGCCCACTGTAGAGCATCTCGCGTTGCCTTAAAAACAGGTGCTGTTAGGAGTCGCTGACGGGTAATTTCCTGTTTAAGAGTAGATATTTCTTGCACGGGTACTGCTGGATTGCATATTTCTTGAAGAAGAGCCAATTTCTGCTTTGTTGAGCGGGCTTCTAAATGTTCGGAATGATATACGTCATTAATTGGATGAGATGGACATAGGGTATTCCATGCTTCTATGAAAGAATCTCGATGGAGTTCTTTATAGTCTACAAGAACTCCATCGAGGTCAAATATAAGATGTGTCATTCTACTAGAAATATTATTAAATATTTTATAAATTAACGGTGGCGATCCGGATGTAATCTGTAATGTAAGGGAACCCGTTGTATTGGAAATGCCCCTGTATTATGGAAGCGAACATATGTCTCTGTATGAAAGCCATGATTCGTTCGTCTGAATATATCCGGGATACAGTTATAAATATTTGTATAATGTTTCATAACGGTAAAATTTCCAAATGCCATTTGGTCATTTAGACCACCCCCGTGGTCTTCTCCTTCTGGAACATAAAGTATATTGGGGGAAGGCATACAGGGAAGTATTAGATTTGAATGAAAGACTTGGTCAGCACGCATCGAAATAATTAAATCATACGATATTCCAGACTCTTCCATTAATTTGAATGCACGATACCAACAATAATACATCTTAAATGAGGTACGTCTACATGCTTTTGCTATATCCAACGGAATATCATCATATAAATTAATATTTAATGAGAGATCTTCATATTTTTTGATTCTGTAATCATGAAGAAATCTCTCAAGGCCTGCATGATGATTCTCTGCATTTAGAGCCGCATAGCCATCGACTTCATGCCCTTCAAGTGGGCCCAGGATTGACCGATTAAAAGAATCAACACATTTTTCAAATGCTTTGATTCTTCCAGCAAATAAGAGTGCTACTTTCATATTTACTTATTATATAGAAATAAATAATCGTCTGTCTTCGACTGTTGCTAGTGGCTATCATAAATCTATCGACTAAACTATCCTCTAGACACTCTAATTAACAGTCGTAAAACGACAGTAAATTAGACGAACTAGAAATCATTCTAGTCTAAACTTTATTGGATAGCGCTTGCCGACTACTAGGAGTCTACGACTCAGTAGTCGTCCCCTGCCGCCTCCTGTCCAACATCGTAACCATCCTCTACCGTGGCCGCCATCGTTTCGGCCAACATCTGGCTCTCCAGTAACACAGGGTCTATTGTCGCCTCCACGATTCCCTGCGCACGACGTTGCTCCACTTCGGCATCCAACAGGTCGGCACTGTAGGCCCGCAGATTCTGACCCAACGCCCACCGACCAATGCGGAATGTCTTTTTCAAGAACTCTGCCGCGCGGAGGTCATCATCGGCCTGTCCCAGAATCTCATTCACGACTGCCGTACGCTCCAATTCCGCCCGCTGTTGGAGTGTCTGGCGAATCTGCGTCTCCGAATACCGGACGAACTGTTGCTTCACGTGGAACATGAGTGCGCGGGTCCAGTCCGTTACCAGTCGGGCGGTGGTTTCCCGTGTTGTGGCACTTTGACCCGCATCATACATCCACGATACGGCTTCCATTGATTCTTTCCAGATAGCCAACACAAGGCTGCGCAGAAGCCTCTGGGCATCTCCCATATCCCAGAGACTGGCAGCAGCCGTTGCCGGACGGACACTCTCCACCCAGGTGGCCAGCAGCGGCCCCAGTGTGCGTCCAATGCGAGCAATGACGGCCCGTGCGGCGTCTGTAAGCGATGCTTCCTTGCCATACCAGTTGGAGTTAGTTGCCACTATCTTGTTGATTCGGTCCACGTGACTGCTCTTGGCGGCCTTCTTGAACCAGCGAAGAACTGGTGCCTTCTCAATACGGAAATTGGCACCCGCCGCCTGTGTCTTTGCACACCAGTATTCCTGGAGAGCACGGGGACCCTCCAAAAATGGATCTACAGTGAGAGTATCAAATATGTCTATTGCGTTATCGGCTTCTTGTGCGCGGGCAGCGGCCATTGTGCTCTTGGCTCCATCACCGCCACCCAGTCGTAGTGTTACTTCCATCTTCAGTTCATCAAAGACCATTGTCAGTGGCTCCCAGAAAGCGGCACGGGCCAATGAATCAGATAGCGCTTCAGCAACTGCCCGCTCATCCGTCATCGCGGTCACCACCGTCTGCAGAGCTGCCCCTACACGCTTGACCGCCGCGGACTCTGATTCCATTGCTGTGCCAATCAGATGCTGAAGACCATCCATCCAGGTGGGAGGCGCAGCGGTAACAGTCGCTGGTAGAATACGCCGACGGCGCACGGCATCCGACAGTGATTCAAAGGCTCCCGCCGTTGTCTCCACCTTCAGAGCACCCTGCTGTGCTCCCAAAATCGCCGAACCTTCCTTGCCGAAATCAATCATGTCAGGTGCCTTGCCCAACACAAGACCACACTGCCGACAGATGTTGCCCACACTGAATTCGTGCGCTTCACCGACCTGTGGACCGACATAACAGTACTTGAGAAACAGCTTGAACAAGGCACCCTCTTCCACACTCTGCTCTACAGGCGGGGAAATTGCCGGCTCAAAGGTCTGCCATAGATGCGTTCCCGCATTCACCGCGGTGGGAACGGCTCCGCGCAGAAGTGAATACGCTCCGACCAATGGTACACTCTCCGCGGCTCCCAGAAGCGCACCGGTCTCCACATTGCGTAGCGGTGTTGCACAGCAGACATAATCCGTTCGGTTCTCAGGTTTCTGTGGTAGCACCTCAATCGCAGCACGGGCGGCTTCATGGAGCTCTGTTACTATCGCGGCGGCCTGGGTACGGACGGCTGCACTGACTGCGGCTAACATATCGGGTGTTACGGCACCGGTTGTTACGGCGGTCTGAACGGCGGGTAGCGGATCTCTCTCAAGGCCCGGCCGTGCAGCGGCAACAGGAAAGGGCTCCGGTCGGAATCCCACTGGCAGCTTATCTGTCCGACTTACCATTACACGCTTCTTTTGAGCTTCTGTATCGGTACGGGCCCTTGTAATGGCTGTTAGAAGGGAACCGGTGAAACTTAGAAGTACAGGCGCCGTGGCCTTCTTCTGCGTAGAAGCGGCACCTCCTGCAGCCGTTTCGGGTGGAGCAACACCGGCAATAATTTGCGCGGCACCCCAGGCATTCTTACGAACAAGTGGGACACGTGATTCATGCTTTGGCTCACCCGACCATACCTGATTACTCCATGGCGGCTCACGCTCCAGAAATGCTGCAGCACAGACCACATAGTTAAAACAACCTGGAGCATCTGGAGCCGCATCTGGATTGATGGGCCATCCTCCACGGGCAAACTTACACTTGGCTTCTGGATTGTTTACAATCAGTGGCGGGTCCGAAATCTCCATTTCAATCGCCAACAGGGCAATGAGGGCACTCACACGCAGACTATCCAGGAAGACACTGTAAGGTGGATAGGGTGTCTTTCCGACCCGACCCGTTTTCTTGAGACTTTCGGTGGCGGAAATCCGGGAGGCTTCCCGCAGTTTCTCATATTTCTCCTGTGGCGGAGCGCGATTCATTACATAGATGTCCGTGTACGTTACAATGCGCTCTGTGACTTCAGGCGTGAGAATGACACCGACCTTCTCTGCCAGAGTGCGCAGAGCCTGGGCAATCTCCCGCTGACTGGTGGTTTTGAACTCCACACCGCTGTCCAGAAGTGCCGTGGTTGCCTTCCGCCAGCTCGTCTCTTCGGGATCCTCCATCTGCTCTTCCGTTAGCACAGAGGCCTCTGTAACCGGTCGGCCCTCATCATCGAACTCCACATGCTCATCGTAGTCCAGCTCCTGGAGTTTCTGGCCACAGTTCTTACAGATAATCTTGCCATCAACCCGTCCGCCACCGTACCGAATCAGCATCTGTTTCTGAATGGCATCCATGCGCGTTGGCTGGGCCAGTGCCTCCAGCTCCATCAGCTCATGGTAACAGATGGCGTCCTTCTGACAGTACTTACAGGTCATCCAGTCACCGCTCTTGGCACCCTGGTATTCATCTCTAAACTCGCGGAGAAGGCGGGAGCGCTGGAGTACATCGGGCAGATTCCGAATCGCCTCTAGCGGTTTCACGTGTTGACAGGTATTTATCTCGGGCTCTGCCCGCAGACGCAGAAGGGCAACGTCCCGCAGCGCCTTGCGACGCAGTGTGTAGGCACGGGAAGCAGCTAGCGCATCGGCGCTGACCTTCTCATCCAGGCCGAACTCCCGACTATCCATCTTCGCGATGGTGGACCATACCAGAGGCGCGGCATCGCCCTGGGCTTCCTGTGTCAGTGCAGCAGACAGCATCGTGGGAGCCTCCGCAATGGCCGGATTGCGGCGCTGAATATCCGTGACAATCTCCTTGAGCGGCTCCGCGGCAAGAAGACCGGCCCACAGAGGTGAATCCGTTCCTGTTACCGACTGATAGACGCGGTCCGGCTCATCGTCCAGAATCTTCTGGATGGCTTCACGCCGGGTCTTGAGAAGAGAGCGCCATTGGGCCTGCGAACGGGTTACCCACTGACGCACAACGGCGGCCACGGCGACAGAGCTATCCCGTCCACCAACACCCAGCGAATCAAGAAGGGCTAACAGCTCCGATGTGCGCGGCCCCAGTGATTCGGCCGGATGAACCGCATATTGCAGAACTCCCTGGAGCCAATCCGCCACTGTTTTGGCACCGGCATCTCCTGCATCCATTGTCCAGGCATTCTGGGGAGAGGGGTCCGCCACATGGAGTGCCCGCAGCGTCTCCGTAATGGTCGGTAGATTGTCCGCTTGGAGAGATGCCGAATACAGCAGTGCCATCGGGAGGTCGCCCGGTCGGGTAGGAGGACGGAGTTTGAGAGCGGCCTTGGGCGGAAGCACCACGTGACCCGCCAGGTCGGTCGGATCCGATGGAGCCACCAGATGTGTCAGTCCCGTCTTCGGATGATAGGTGCGCATGGGTCCAATCACGCGCATAGAGCGGTCCTTCACATCCGTATTCAGCTGTGCAACCGTAACCGGAGCGTAGGTCTTGTCATCCATCTTGCCCGCGGGCAGAGGTCCCAAGAATCCCTGGACACTCGTTCCGAATCCGGCCGTACGGAGAATATCCTGGTCCTGCTGCCACTCACCGGACCCGCTTCCACCTGTCAGTGCTACAAGGTCGCGGGTCATCTGGTCATAGATGTACGTATAGAACGCTCCCGTGTCTGTGCTGCCGGCTAGGTAGGCTTCCTCCGCCTGCAGAGAGCCGAACTCTACGGCCTGTAACTCACGGGGAGCCACATCCGACGACTTGGAGCTGCCGTGCTTAGGATCCGTGGAATCCAGATTAAGAACACGCGCCGCCGCAACGACCGGAATCAGTGTCGGGATAGGCGCAACAGAGGCCGCCAGTGCGTCCCCAAAGGTATTCAGCTCCTGGGGTGCTACACCCTGGACTTCGCCCGTGTCGGAGCGTAACAGCGTCGCATTCTTGAGTGCCAACGCCAATTCCACTTCGCGCTCCAGATACCGAATGCGCCGGGGATTCGTCTTCTGTTTGTCGGTCAGCGATGATGTGAGGGAGCGGAACAGCTCTTCGCGCTGGAGTGCATCCGGGAAGGTCTGTTGGGCGGATGGAATGATTTCCATACCGGGCTCTTCCCGCATGGCGGTTGCAAGAAGGTCCCGCATGGTCTGCTGGCGGGCGGCTTCCGTGGCAGCGGCCGCGGCGGCTTCTGCAGTGTCCAGGCCTGTGGCAGCAGCGGCAGCGACATTGGCCGCCGTGCGAACCCGAACTACGGCGATAGGGAGTGCGGGGCCGATACCACCGAACTCTAGGAGACGTCCATCTTCCAGACGGTATCCATCCTTCGTCGCCGTGCGAATGACTTCGGCAACAATACCGGATGGGGCCGCTTCTGTACCGTCAATCTTGAAGAGCTCCAGATGCTCACCGGGGCGTGCACCCAGGAAATCCACATAATAGTCGGAGGCAGTGCGCTCCAGAATCTCTACGGCCTGGACTCCATTGGCGGGAGCAAAGTCGGCACCTCCGTCTGTCAGTCCGAATTCAACGGCACGGTCACTGGCCTCTTCGGGAATGATGCGGAGGAGTTTGTCGTCGCGATAGCCCACACGACCGATTGTGAGTCCGTGAATGTCACTTACAATGGCCAGACGGTTACCAATATGGAGGGGGTCGGCGGTTTCGGCTTCTTCTGCTTCGGCGGCAACAGCACTGGAGCTAGCGGCACCGGCGGCTTCCGCTTGGACTTCTTCAGCAGGGACAGGCTCTTCGGCCGCCAGTTGGAGTGGCACCTCTTTCTCTGGTTGTTTTTCTGCGACTATGTCGGCCATCCACTACTGATTCCGCGGGTTTTTGGCATCTTCTTGTAACCGAGTGGCGGGGCCCCCACCCAACACAACCCAACCCAAACTTGACGGCCTAAAGCCGCCGCCCGATTAGCCCAGCACGACCGTTCTCTCATCCAACAATGACGACCCAAATGAACTCTACTTACTCTGACCTGATTGCCCGCTTCTCCACGTCGGAGGCACTGTTTGCCTTCCTGCGCTCGGAGGAGGGCGGCCGCCTGATTGTGCGTGACGACCATCTGACGGCCGATCTGCCACTCACCATCATCTTCTACGACAAGAAGAAGTCCGATATGACAAATCCCATTGTGGGCGCCTTCCGCAGTGTTGTCTGGAATGCGCTGACGAATCGCCCCGTAGCCGCGGCCCCTCATCGGGGACTGGCACTCCCTGCCGCTCTGCCGCCTGCCGGTGGACCCTTCACCGTAGAGGAGTTCGTGGACGGTGTGATGCTGAACCAGTGGTGGAACGGTGCGGCCTGGCAGGTCAGTACGCGCACGCAGCTGGAGGCCAGTGGCTCTTTCTATGGCCGGCGCCCGTTCGCGGAGCTGTTTGCGGAGGTCTTTGCAGCGGCGGGTCTACGGGAGGCAGACCATCTGGACACCTCTGTCGTCTATTCATGGGTGCTTCAGCATCCAGAGGAGCGGATTGTTACCGCTCCCGCCTACGGTGTGCCCAAGCTGTTCCTGGTGGAGCGTACCCGCTTTGATGATGTGGGGGGTCGCCATGTTATCCGGACGCCTCTGCCGCCTACCTCTCCTCTGGCGACCCTGTCTCCACAAACATTCGCGGACCTCCACACGGTGGCCGACATTCAGGCCCGCGTAAATGCGAATGGGCGGCGTCTGGGCACGGGCTGGCAGGGCGTTGTTGTCAAGATGGTGGCAACCGGGGAGCGTTACAAGCTCCGCTCTGTCCAGTACAATGCTGCGCGCATGCTGCGCGGCAACCAGGCCAAGCGCACCTATCTGTGGATGGAGCGCTGGTCGGAGGGCAAGCTGGCCGCCTACCTCAAGATGTATCCAGAGGAGGAGCACGATGCGAATGCGGCGGTGGCAGCCTTCAAGGCGATTACGCAGGAGTTCCACGACCTGTATCTGCGGGTGTACAAGCATCACACGCTGAAGCTGGGAGATGCGCCCGTGAAGTACCGGAAGCTCATCTGGGAGGCACGACAGGCGAATTGCGGCACGTATTTCCCGAAGCTGCGGGATTTCATGAACGGGCAGGATGTGCCCCGGAAGCTGTGGCTGCTGAACTTTGAGAAGCGGTATCCGGCTGGAGAGGCCGCTGCTGTTGAGGTAACGACGGCTGTTGGGGGGGCGGGTACTGCGGAAGCTACCGACTAACAAGCATCGCAGCCCCACACAGAGATGTGTGGAATCATAGTTCTCCGTAATACGGAGGTGTCAGAGACAGCACTTCAAGCGGCTCTGACAGAATTAAAAGCCCGTGGCCCTGATGCACAAGTGGCCCACGTTCTGCCGGGAGGACGCGCCGGTTTTGGTTTCACCCGTCTGCACGTCCAGGGAGGGGGTGACATCCACGGCACACTGGAGCAACCGTTTCGCCTCAAGAATGCACGCCTAGTGTTTGTGAACGGCGAAATCTTCAATTCCGACATTCTGGTTCGACAGCTGGATCTGGCTGTTCCTACGGGAGCCAGTGACTGTGCCGTTATTCCGGCTCTGTTGGACCGCGGTCTTCGCCTGGAGGATGTCTGCCGGCAACTGGATGGAGATTTCGCCATCGTTGTGTTAGATCCCACAACCGGTGACACAGAGCTGGCCCGGGACCCCTATGGTGTACGTCCCCTCTTTTACACGGCAGACGGTACAGCAATTGCCAGTGAGCTCAAGGGGCTGGTTGCCGCGGTTGGCTCAGATATGTCAGTGAAGGAAGTGGCACCGGGAACTGTGGTTCGCTTGGGCACCGAAACGACCGCCACCGTCTGGCATCAGCCTCCATGGCTGAAAGTTCCGTTGTGGCGCGCATCCCTGGAAGGCCTGGCCGCCGGCGGACAAACACTGGCCCACGCACTGGAAGAGGCCGTGGCAAAACGTCTCACAACACGTCGGGGAATCGGCGCCTGTCTGTCGGGCGGACTGGACTCTTCGCTGGTTGCCGCGATTGCCGCACGGCGACTAGCAGCGGCAGGACGGCCGCCCCTTCACACCTACAGTGTCGGAATGGCCGGCTCTCCGGACCTAGAGCATGCCCGGCTGGTGGCGACCCACATCGGCTCCGTTCATCATGAGCGGATTCTAACACCTGAAGAGTGTCTAGCCGTCATTCCATCTGTTATTCGTGCCATTGAGTCGTTTGATATTACGACGGTGCGCGCCTCTGTGGGCAACTACTTTGTAGGTGAGCTGGTTGCGGCGACCACACCCGATGTCAAGGTGGTTCTGAACGGCGACGGAGCGGATGAAGTGTTGGGCGGCTATCTGTACATGCGGGCGGCACCCGATGATGCCGCGTTTGAAACCGAAACGGACCGTCTGCTGCGGGAGATTCACCGGTACGATGTGTTACGTTCGGAGCGCTCTATGGCTGCGCATGGACTAGAATCGCGGTCGCCCTTCTTGGACCGACAGTTCGTTGCCGTTGCCCGGGCTCTGCCCACAGAGGCTCTGCGTCCTTCTGCGACGGTCATGGAAAAGTCCATTCTCCGCACGGCGTTCAGTGGAACAGGTCTGTTACCCGATGCAGTCCTGTGGCGACGCAAGGAGGCGTTCAGTGACGGAATTTCCCGTGCAGAGCGGTCGTGGTTCGAAATGGCACGGGCGGAAGGTGAACGCATTGCAGCGGAGGCTGGGGGAGACTGGCGCACGGCGGCGGCTGCTTACACCGTGAATCCCCCTCCGACTGCGGAGGCTCTGTGGTATCGCCAGCTGTGGTCTGCGGCTTATCCAGAAGGCGCTGCGGCGACTATCGCTCCTGCGATGTGGATGCCGCGGTTCGTGGCGGGTGCAACGGACCCGTCGGCACGGACACTCCAAAATCTGTATGGTAAGTAAAGTAGGAGGATGAAGTATACCGATTTAAATAATGATGCGTTACTTGATATGTTTAATTTATACGAAATAAGAGGAAGGGGTGATTTTACAGCATTAAAATTATTAGCATATATCTATGAAATAGACCCAGCTATCATTAATGAAGCAACATTTGATGCATTAATTAGTAAAGTACGTAGTCGTGAGAATAATCAAAAGGGTAATAACTACGCCAAACTCAATAAAATACGTACGTTTTTTCTAGAACATAGTTTATTAAATACAATACCAGATGCACCTGTTATCCCATTAGATAGTAAAGTACCTAAAAAACTAAATATACCCACCAATGAATACAATAAAGAAGAATATCGTAAAGTACAAATAGCTAGAATTGCAGCTAAAAAAGCAGCAGCAGCAAAACAAGAAGAAGAAAACCAAAACGCATATAATAAGGAATCGGCTAGAATTGCTAGTGAGCTGTATAATAGTAAACAACTATCATCTGATAAATCAGGTATTATTAAAAAGTCTCTATCTAGGTTTAGAGGTGTAGCATCAGCAACACCACGCACTGGATACGGAGGTGCTGCTGGGCCAACTGCAGCCGCATATGATGCGGCTAGGGGGAGAAGACTACTGTTACCGAAAATTGAGGAATCACCGCCACCATCACCGCCACCACCATTCGTACAACAGCAGCCGCTACCGCAACAGCAACAGCAACCGCAACAGCAACAGCAACCGCAACAGCAACAGCAACCGCAACCGCAACCTCAGCTTTCCTATACCGATATAAATGCACGCCTTCAACTGTTACTGGATAATATGCCATCAGAACAATGGAAAGTAGCTGTTAATCAAGCATACACCACCGAAATGAATAGGATTGTTGGAGAATATAGGTCATTGGATCCAACCATTTATACTGCCACTCTAAACCAACAGGGTGGGCTTGCTATTGAATATAACAAGACACGTGATATGATTAATCGTATAGTAGGTTATATTCAATCTAACCATGAACTTCAAGATGAAGCTACTATAATTCAACGGATTATGAATCCAGAAAATCAAAGATATCTTACTACTTTGTTGGACAATCAGAGCATTCATAACTTTATAGATGCTATATATTCACTAGCGACAGATGACGATGACACTGAAAAAAACAGATTTAGCCGAATTGTAAGGGGAGCTCTAACGGCCGTAAACGCACAACAACAGAAGATTCGGTTACTAGGTAACAAACTTACAACTCTTTTGCCAAGAATCTTCTTTTCACCGCAAATATCAAATACAAACATTCTAGAGCCAGTTGTGGCACCGCCAACGACACCGGCAGCCCAACAACCTGCACCGGCAGCCCCTAGAAGAACCTTCCTCCAGCGCGTTGGTAATCTCTTCACACTGAGACGCCAGGGTGGAGGACGTCGTCGCAGGGGAACCAAAAAGCACGGGCGCCGGGTCCGCTACAGTAGAAAGCCCCAAACACTCAAGAATAAAGCCAGGTCACAACGGCGTTCGTCGCGTTAGAGGCCCGGCCCGTCGCATACGCCGACCAGCGAAGACACAGCCACGGTTTCTGGTCTACAGACCCCGACAGTGTCAGTTGCGTCTGTGTTGGCCCATAGGCTCCTTCTGGGAAACGGTCCGTCCAATTCCATGTATAAGTACCCGCAGTGAGAGGACACTCCAGGTAATTACACAGCGGCTCCATGATTTCCATGGTAAATAAACTGGAAACAGTGGCTTTGATGCGGAGAGTTCCCTCATAGATTAGCTCTGTTCCATCCGGAATCGTGAAGGTCGCGGCCATTGTTACCGTTTGGCCATTCCCTACGGCAGCGGGCGGATCGACCGTGAAAGACTGGACGGTCCATTGAGAGCCGCAGTTGGATGCGGCTGCAGCGACCGCGGTGACAGTTGTAAGAAGGGAAAGGGGTCGGAGCATTGTACAGGTCACCCGTGCCTGCGTCACGGCACCACCTCAAGTTTGTTCGCCCCCGACATATGGGCGCGGTCTTTAGCGATGAAGCGGAGAACGATAAAACGGCGGAGGGAATTGCGGGGGCGCCGCATGATTCTGACGATGAAGTGGAGATGACACCTGCTAGTACCGTAACACAGCAGGGCGGCGGCAACACGAATCGCCACCGGCGCAGACGCCAGACGCACCATCGCTCCCGGGCAGGTGGCTCTATGAAACGCAAAACAATGCGGTCCCGTGCGGCTAGCGCTATCCAATAAAGATTAGTCTAAAGTATTTTCTAGTTTGTCTAATTAACTGTCACATAGTGACTGTGAATTAGAGTGTCTAGAGGATAGTTTAGTCGACAGATTTATGATAGCCACTAACTTCTTATTGAGCCACTAGCTAGACAGAATCACACCAGAGAGTAAGGGACCCACACATGCCGTATCTGGAAAGGCCCGGAGGGCACAGCATTTATTATGAAGTCCATGGGTCACCCGATGGAAAGCCCGCAGTCGTCTTACACGGCGGACCTGGTGGTGGGCTCCAGCGCTCTGCGTTACGCTTCTTTAACTTACGCCGGTGGCGGGTCGTTCTGTTTGACCAGCGCGGATGTGGTCGCTCCCGTCCTGGCGGTACCCCAGGGTTGCAGAACAATACGACGCCCCATTTGGTCGGTGACATCCATGACCTTCGTGGCGCTACTGTAGGATACCAAACTCCGTGGACTGTTTTCGGAGGATCCTGGGGCTCTACGTTGGCTCTGGCCTACTGGGCAGTCTATCCGGCTGACGTAGCAGCTCTTATTCTGCGGGGCATCTGTCTCATGTCAAGGGCAGAGCAGAGGTGGCTCTATGAAGCCGGCGGGGCAGCACAGGTCTTCCCCAAGGAGTGGTCGGCCTTCACGGAAGGAGGACGACTCCCTCAACGGAATTATCGGCGACTGACACGCGGCTACTATCGGCGCTTGCGGTCACGGGACAGGGTGACACGGCGACAGGCGGCGACCCGCTGGTGGGGATGGGAGTCGGCACTGTCACATCTGCGACCTGCTGGACCCGACCGCACTCCCGCGGCGACCGTCGAAGACCTGGCCCGACTGGAAACGCACTATTTCAGTCATGATGGCTTCGTTCGTTCGGCGGACCTATTAGCCGCAGCACGTCGGATTCCCGCCACCGTGCCCGTCTGGATTATTAATGGGCGCTACGATATGGTTTGTCCTGTTGCGTCGGCTATCGCCCTCCATAAGGCAATTCCTCACAGTCGGCTGACTATTGTGCCAGATGCGGGGCATGCAGCGTCGGAGCCTGGGATAGCGCGGGCTTTGCGGGCTGCTGTTAGCTATCTGACATGAAATAAACTGCCGCGGGTATGAATGCCGTCCAGAAGCACCACAGGGCCCCCATCACTTTACGGTCATAAAGCAAAGAGCTGAGACCATATGTTAGAGCCGCAGCTGCAGCAAAAGAGATACCTTCCTGTTTTGGCATTCCCAGTAAAGCGATGCTCATAAAGGTCGCAAGGAACACCAAGTATACAGCCGTACTGTTGTCCATAATGTTCCAGTTCCAGACCAGATGGGGGTCCGTTGCGCCGCACTGGCGGGTCGAGCACTGGAGGTCTGATGTAAATTGGAGTGAATACGGAACGATGACGGCGGTGTAGGCCGCTGCAATGGCCAGAAGAGCACCGACCGATTTACCGTAGACCAGCGCTGTAAGCAGGGCCAATACAAGCGGCTGACTGTGATTCAACACCATTCCGATAACTGATATGGATTTGTTGAAGGTGTCACAGACGGGATGTATCCATAGCAGAAATTCAACGAACTGCATGAGAGATACGAAGCCCAGGAACGCACCCAAGAGGCGATGAAAGGGGTCTTTGCGGAAAAAGAGGAGGGTACTGAAGCTGATTCCAACAGCAAAAGAGAAGAGGCTTACTTCTGCAGAATAACACATACACTCTACTGAGCGCATCTAAACCTGCCACCCAGCCATACACCGGTAGCCCGATGTACGACCGATTTTTGCGGATTGGAGGACGCCGTGCCCTACAGCTGCCGCTGCTGTCTGTCGTACAGTGTGACGGTTCGTTTTCACGTCGTGGTGCCGCCGCAGCCTATCTGATTTACGATGCCTCTCACCGACCCACGAAAAGTCAGAAGATTGACCTGTATGACGTTAAGAGCTCGACGGACGCCGAATGGGCCTCGGTCTATTATGGACTGAAAGCCGCTCTGGAAGAGAGCCATGACATGATTGGACTGGAGAATGATTGTTTGTCTGTTGTTGGGGGTCTTGTCTATCCGGCAAACAGTTTGCGGTCCGTGTGTGCGCGGTATTATCGACAGAAGATTCTCACACTGGCGGACACAACACTGTGGACGGGTGTTCGGTGGATTCCACGGGCGGAGAACCGCGCGGATGATTTGTTCCGTGTGTTAAGATGATACTACCTAAAGTCATCCCTCCACCCATCCAAACAAGGGACCCACATGACCAGCACGGCCGACACAACCAGTATCTCCATCACGCACGCACTGGCCGAAATCAAGCTGCTGCGGAAGCGGGTTGAGTCGTGTCTGGACGATGCGACCTTTACGACGCTCAAGACCAAACGGACTCTGCTGGATGCCGACCGTTTTGGCACGCAGGCCCGTGCCTCCTACCAGTCCTACACGGACCTATTGGCCCGCTACAACAAGCTCAAATCCGCAATTGTGATTAGCAACGCGATGACCCGTGTTACGGTGGCCGGCAAGGAGTATACGGTCGCAGAGGCGGTGGAGCGCAAGCGGTCCATTGAGTTCGATAAGCGGCTGCTGGATGTCATGCGAGAGCAGCATCTGACCGTTCAGCGGGAGTATAAAGCCCACTCAGAGGCTGAGCAGATGCGGGTGGAGCGTCTGATTACCAGTGAGCTGGGAAAGGACAGCAAGACCAGTGTGGATACGGTGCGTGCTCTGAGTGAAACGTTCCTGGCCGAAAACCGGGCTGACATCCTGGACCCGCTGCGCCTCTCTGTCCTGATTGCTCAGATGACGAAGGAGATTGAGGATTTCGAAATGACGGTGGATTGGGTATTGTCAGAGGCGAACGGTCGCACGATGATTTCCATCTAGACAACATGACGTGATGGAAGGATCCTCTTTTTGACGAATCTGTACTAAACATTTCCGCCTATAAACAAATCGCGCTCGTAACGTTAAGCACGCACACTAGCACGTGTTACGCAGCAAGCAGCAGGCAGCAAGTGTCAGACTATAAACGAAAACAAAGCCGCAACGCACGATAAAATCCAGGAGTATGGCCAAACCCGGTATGGTAAATGACCGTGTGCAGAGCCACCTGGCTGTCAAGAAGGGGACCTCATCTTGTTGTTAAACAGGAAGATGAGATTCATCAAAACTTGATACCATGACCAACACCAACGACCCAATCCGCACACGATGAACACATCCCAAATGACCTCCATTCTTACCCGTCTCTTTCGCGCCGGCAGCTCCACGGACCTTCCCTCTCTGGCTGAGCGCATGGCCGCCAGCACCTCCGATTTCCAGCCTCTTTCACTGATTCCATATGTTACTCCCAAGGGAGAGGTGGATTTCTACCGCCCCTTTCAGTTCCCTGCCGCCATTCGCCCCATCACAGAAGTCGGCCCCACGGACTGTGCCGTCTGGGCTCACAGCAAAATCAGCTGTGCGGATGATATTTGTGTGGAGGCATCCAAGGTTTCCAGTAACATGGAAATTAAGGCAAATGGAATGGACCTGAGCACCCGTGCCGCCCTCTTGGAAGCTGCCCGCACCAAGGAAGCCGCGACCTGTCGGTTCATTGTTGTCACTCATCCGAGCGTGAATCGCAAATACAAGGGCGTCAACGCAATTGTACTTGAGAATACAGCTCCCTCCGCGGCCACTAGTGACAAGGCACTGGTTCTTACGCTGCAGTAAGAAGTAACTGACCTAAATACAGCGGTTTCTGACTAGGTATGTATTGGATGATACTGGCCGCATTTGGTGTTTTCCTTTTGGCGTACTATGCTCTATCGTCTTTCCATGCCTCACAGGGTACCCCTATGCTAGCTACCTCCAACACAACGTCATTGGAGCAGGATGGATACCAGGTGTTTCAGACAACGGCTGCTGACACCAACACGGACACACTCCAGACGGCGCTTCAATCACTTCCACCCGGCTATGAGTTGCTGGATTACACGTACACAATCCGTGGTACTAGTCTCACTACATGGCATCGGGATGTTACCAGCGGTCAGCGATATCACGGCGCCCGCTATCCAACTTACACGGCCATCCAGTACTGGAGTATGGGTCCTACTCTGTCGGTTGTGCCTGGCTCTCATCGCACGTGGCCCTTTGCGTTTGGAGAGGCCCGCACACTGGTTACTATGGAGCCGGGAACACTGGTGCTCTTCAATGCGGACTTGCTGCATGCAGGAGCTCCCAATCCGGTAGGGGCTGCACGCCATGCGGTCCAATACAAGATTGTCCATCGGGAGGACCGTGCAACAGGATGCTTCCATCATCTGGAGGGTGTTCGTACAACAAAAACGGGGGATGCAGAGCCCTCTCCACAGATGCGGTGGCTGTCCTGGGTCTTTGCATGGGTCAGCTCAACGGTGGGAGAATCCTTCCAGCAGCGATATGTGGGTGATAGCAGTTGGATGGGTGCGATTCAGAATCTGTTTCCGCGGTTTTATAACAATCTCTAGATTCCAACAATCCAGTTATGTGTCGATATGTCACTCCCGCTATCACTATCACTGTTACCATCCTGGCAATAGTTGTGTAGAAACATCGCCGGCCCCTCCCGCAGAGCATAATGAACGCCGCGAAGACCATCCTCTATCTCTCCGCGTTCCCAGATGCCAGGCATGTGGGTGCCCACCATGTTGACGAACCGCAGCAAATCATTGACGGGCGTCTCCTTGAATTCTGTTAGTTTCCCAGTGATAACCAGAATTGAATAAACACGTTCATAGAGTGTTCTCTCACGTGGATTGGACACAAGAGTGAAGACTTCGGGTACTGTAAGAGGGTCACCGGACATCTATTTCCTCTTTCTCATGGACGACCTTTTAGACACCCTCAGTAAGGATGACAAAACCGCCGTCATACTTCACCCTCATTTAAATTCCAACAAATAATCTTTAACAGCTCAAATTAGACGAATTAAACCTTATTTTATTTGAATTCAAATAGGATGGATAAACCCGCCAAGTATTATGCCGGCCTGGACCGTGCGACCCGCAAGCGTCGTCGGGCTGAAATTCGCCGGTTCGGTGCCATGAGTTGGAAGAACCCCCGGGCCTATGTTGGTTTCCGTACGGACCGTGGCGTCCGCACACGCAAGTCCGGTTACACAGCGGCCTGGAAACGCCGCTTTCCCGATGCTCTGTCACTCGAACAAAAGGCTGCAGCGACCGGTGTTCCTGTGCGGTTTCTAAAGGAAAGTTACAATCGCGGAATGGCTGCCTGGCGAACGGGACATAGGCCAGGGGCAACACAGCAACAGTGGGGCTATGCCCGCGTTCATTCGCTTCTGCTCTGTGGCAAGACTGCGACCAGTACTGATTCGGACCTGCGCCGGGAAGCCATTGCGTCTTCGACTTCGGCGCGGCGATGGTTTCGGAGTGTGAACTGTCTCACTGCATAAGTGCAATCTGATTACGAATAAACTCCAACTCTTTCACGAACCATTCGGGGGTCTCCTTTCCACCATACTTTTTAGCAATAGCCGCAAACTCCTCTGGTGTTTTGTCCGTTGTTCGGTAGACGTTAGCCTTTGTATTCGGAACACCCTTTTTCCGCCACATCTCCAATTGTTTCACAGCCGCATTAAACTCCGTTACAGTCATATTTTTATCACTTACAAAATCAAGGCCATCCTGAAAGGCAATAGGGCGTCTGTAAATCTTTTTGTTTTTTGTCATTTCAACAAACATTGCGAGTACAACCGGTATTTTGGGTTCAAACACAAAATATGTATGGATGCGAACTTTGCTTCTGCGTGTGCGACGTCTGGATTGTCTCCGATTTGAACGTGTTTTACGGTGCATTCTATTCTATAGGGGTTTTTTATCATGACGCCACCGGAATATGTGCTGCAGCCGCCGTCAAGAGAGCCGTAGCTGCCGCCGCATTTGGCGCCGTCGCCACTAGTTGGTATTTTGGCGGAGCTGTTACAAGAACGGTCAAGCCCGGCATCGCCGCCAACTCTGCCAGAAGCGCATTCAGTCGCGCCACTCCATCATGGAACGCACCGAATCGTACAATCACTTCGCGACTCTGTGTTACAATTGGCTCCGGGAGCTCTGCCATGATGGCCGCGACCAGCTCAGCGGGAAGCTCTGCAGTGGAAACATCCGGCGACCGACCCCGAATGGCCCGCATCCACTCAATTACGGTCGCGCCACTGTAGGGAACCCCCTCCTCTTCAGAAAAGCCCCGTGGCCACACATGCTCTCTGAGTAGCACATCCAGTCGCGCAGCCGACCCCGCAGCGGCTGTTCGCGCAATCTGGTGAATCTTTCCATCGCGACCGTACGCATCCATAGCGGCTTCCTTTTCCGCTTCACGAACAATCTTCATGGAGAGGTCCATCGGGTCATGTCGCAGAACCTGTGCCACGACGGTCTGGCCCTCTTTGACATAATCTGTCACGCGCCGGTGGCGCTTGATATAAATTTCAGAAATGGGAATCATCGCCTCCAAGCTCCGATAGGCGGGAAGCTCACAATATACGGCCGTGTCCGTAATACGGGTAATTGTTACTACAACAATTGTATCCACAGGAGGAAGAGCCTCTGGATAGAATTGACGGGGCTCTCTTGAAAGGGCAGCGGCAGAAGCAGACATCGTACTGGGCACATGCTGCCAAAAGGGTGTGGGTCGTCATTTTTAGGGCATCACGTCGCCACCGCATTATCCGTCCGACAGCGCGCACAGCGTACTTTCACGACGCCATCCACTGTTACCAGCCCCGTATTGTAACCCCGACACTGGAGGCATCGCTTGAAAGTCGCCACGTAGCGTCGCATGAGTGACCGCAAGTCCTCTTCACGCCAGAAGCCCCGTAGAATGAGCTGACCCTCCGCATTCACACTGCTGGTCGTAGAAAGGTCCCGCTCCAAGAACGCCTGAAGATGTGCGGCATAGGTCGGCTCTCCACCGACTCCCGCCACGGTCAGCGGACCATACAGCACGGGCCAGTTCGCCACCACTGTATGTTTCGGGATACGCTCTAACGCGGGCAACTCCAGACGCAGAGAGCCGGTATCCGCCAACTCCTCTTTGTGGGCCATAACATCTGCCAACAGGTCTGCGTAGGCGGCAGGGGCGGTAGCTCTAGAGAATTCGGGTCGCTCCATGGGTTCCCAGACAACTGCCCGCTGGGGCGCCGTTGCGACCCCCACACCTTCTGCCGCCTCCTGGTCCGGCCACTCTACAATCGCATCGACCCGTCCAACCCCCTCCAACAGTTCCCGCCCCGCTTCCGAATGTGTCCGTAGAACTGACACGGTCTCTCCTACACCGATACACAGAGGCCGGTCCATCACAATTGTAACAGAGCGGCGACCCGTTGCTCCCAATCCCGTAACAGTTCCCTCTGTCGTCATAACACCGGAACAGACACGCAGACGTTGCCCCACCTGATGCTTGCCGAATTCATGGACATCACGCTTGAGGCGGCGGAACGTGACCGTGAGCTCTCCAACTGTGGGAGGAAGAGACCCCGGCACTCCGGCCCGCTGGCCGACCATTCCGTTACCGGCCGTAAGGGCGGGGTCCAACTCCGTCGCAATCGCAATGAGAGAGCCGGGAATCGCATAGGGTAGTGACGTTCCCTCACAGCGGAGACCTACCACCCGTGTTAGAAGAGGCTGCGCCACAATCTGCCCGGTCGCTCCGCGCTTGAGAATTCCGGGACGAATCTCCAGCCAGTCTCCGATGGCCAATACACCCTGGTCCAGCGGACCGCCCAGAATACCGCCGGCCAGAGGTTTCCCGGCGGCAAAGGGGCCCGGCCGATTCACATCAAAGGAGCGCACGCACGTCAGACGGGCGGGAGCGGACAAGTCACGTGGCGGAGGAGGCAGACCTGTTAGCCAATCCAGAATCCGACTGACACCCCAGCCGTGCTGCGCGGAAATCGGAAACAGTGGAACTCCCCGGACGGGGTCGGCAATGGAATCCGCTACAAATCCGCGAATCCGGGCTTCGGCCACAGCAGCACCGGCAGCATCCACTAGGTCTAGCTTGTTAGGAACCACGGCGATGCGCTCCATTCCCGTGAGCTCCGCGGCAATCAGATGCTCCAGTGTTTGGGGCTGAGGAATGGCGGCGGGATTGTTGGCGGCAATCAGCAGACATGCGGTATCCATCACGGAGGCACCGCCCAACATAGTGGCCAGATAGGCTTCGTGGCCGGGACAATCCACGAAACTCAGATGTGCCGTGAGAAGCCAATCGGTGGCCGGCGCGGGCGGCTCTGCGCCCGTGGGAGTTGCCTGGAGGGCTCCAGTTGTCCGGTGTTGCCAGACCTTACAGTTCGCGTAGCCCAGATGAATCGTGATGTTCCGATGTTGCTCGGCGGAATAGCGCTGCGTGCGAACACCTGTAAGTGCCCGGACCAGCGTGGATTTGCCTTCGCTCACGTGACCCAGAGTGCCGACCAGGTGAGTGGCCTGGCGCTCTAGCACATCGGCTTCGCGCACTAGGAGAGTTTCGGTTACGGTAGTCATTGTTTGTTGCGTCGTTATGGAGACTTGTAACTAACAGCGTGGCGGTCACCTTTAGCCTAACTGAATCGGCGCAGAGAGTAAGGGATGGCGGAGGAATTTTTAATTAAGACGATGCTACGAGTACGGGGATCTTCCATGAAAACGGATGTTAATAAATGGATTCAATTTCTTACAGAAGGTGATAGATATAACAAAACCATAAGAACAAAAGAAGAGGCAGCTGCTACTGGAAAACCAATCGTTATTTATCCCGAGCTAACAGATGTTCATAGATTTAACGCATTTCGCAAGGATACAGATACTGTTTTTAAACTAGAATACAAAGATGAAGGGCTTCTTGAATTAAATCAAACTGGTAATGAATTTAACCCATTTCAGAGTATATTTATATCAGAACTCAAAACTGCGCTTGGCCTCCAAGCCGGTGGGGGGAAACGCAGGAGCCGTCGGCGGTCGCGCAAAGCTAAGAAGAACAAAGCCCACACCCCTCAGTAAGGGACTGGCATAGCAGAATGGCCTCTACACCTGCCACAATGCTCAAAATCGTCACACAGGGGCTTCAGGACCAAGAGCGACTGAATCCTCCGCTAGGCAATCCATCCACACGGTTCTACACGGCGGTTCATCGTCGGCGTACCCGTTGGGCCTCCCGCTGGGAACGCGTGGATTTTGACAATCTGGCGGACTTCGGACGGACGGCCACGGCGACGCTTCCCATCAAGGGAGAGCTCATCAGTCGCATCACGCTGGTTGTCGTTCTTCCGGACATCTATACACCCCAGGTTCGTGCACAGGCAGCTGCCGAAACAGCGGGACATACAGTCATTGGTCCGCACTGGTCCTGGACGAACGCGGTCGGTCACGCGGTTGCTAGTCAGATTACTCTTCTGATTGATGGTCAGACCATTGATACTCTGGACAGTCGCCTCCTAGAGGTGATAGATGAGCAGGAAACCGCAATTGACCATTTTGAATCCTCCTGTGACATGATTGGGCGGAATCCGTCGGGATACACGGACCGGGCCTATCTGGGCGGCACCCGGTATCAGCGCCAACCGAATCAGCCCGTGGAAATTGTGCTGCCTTTCTGGTTTAGTCGCGGTCCCGGTCCCCAGGCACTGCCGATTCAAGCTCTGTTCCGGAACAAGGTTCAAATCACCTGTCAGTTCCGCGACATGCAGGACTTAGTCTATACGGATGCCCGTGTGGATCCACGGAATCCGGGCAAGGAGGTAACATCTGGTCAGGTCGGACCGTTACCCCTCATCGCCGGCGCCACCTTCTATGAAACAGATGTGGCGGCAGCTCCCCAGCGCATCTACAATCAGACGCGCCTGCCCATCCTTCAGAGTGGTATACCAACACTGGAGCCGTTCGGTCGTGTGTTAGCCGGTCACGCCATGCCATCCCGCTGGCATTTTTCGGATGCATTCTTCGTCGTGGAGTATGTTAGTCTAGAGGACCGCGAAGCCGCGGCGATTCGCATAGCGGATCTTCAGATTCCCATTACCCAACATGTTGCCCTTCCTCCACGCCCTACAGACGGTACGGCCGTTGTGCGTATGCCGATTTCACAGGGCGGACTGGTGCGTGACATAACCGTCGTAGCCCAACGCGAAGAGGCAACGGACTACAATGCCTACTTTCTGTTCAGTCGGGATCTGGGCACACCGGACGCCGAAGCCGCGGGTGGCTCTCAGATTCCGTGGTGGCCCGACGCCCGGATTCCGAACTGGGATTATGGGGACGGCTATGTGCGCCCCGCGTTTGAGATGCGACGTTCCGACCCGATTCAGGGCCTGGCCCTCTATACACGGGGTGTTGCCCGGTTTGACCACGATGGCCCCTCTCTTTTCCGGTCGCTCATTCCGGCACTGGGCTGCCGTCGGGTTCCGCTAGTGGACCGTTACATCTATCGTTACGACTTCGGATTCTGGCCCACGGGTGGATTGGCTGAAGCAGCAGACAGAGCCCGTGATGAAGTCCGCGGAGCGGCCAACTGGGACCGTCTTCCTCAAAAGGAGCTGGTGGTTCGTATGTCGGCGTCCGCATGTGCTGCCACCGAAACCCAGTGGGAAACAGACCCGTCACAGTCTCCTGTTAGTATTACAGGCGATGCGTTTCTGCGACTGGAAGACCAGTTTGCCACAACAACGGCTGGATTCCGTGTCACACTCCAGGGCGCCTCACCGGGCGGAGTGGATGGCTCCGGTGCATTTGTAACCGGCATTGTCGATTATCAGGCTCTCCGTCGTCTTCCCGGTTACATAGCGACCCGACTTCGCACGAATGCGGGAGGGTCTGCTGCGCTCGTAACACAGACTGGTGCCAACCAGCATCAGTGGATTGCCGTAGCCGGCGGTGGCGGACACGGAACGGGCACGGGCACACTCCGTGGCGGAGATGCCGGTAACGCAGTCCAAATCGGTACAGTTGGCGGCTCTACGACCGTGCGCCAACACGCCGCACCCGACGCAGCACATGGCGGTGCCGGTGGAGGACGACTGGATGCCGCGGGTGTTGGTTTGCCCGGCGGCTCACAGATGCTGGCAACCAGTGCGTTTGTTCTCAGTCATACACTGACCGGCGGAGATGGAGGTATTGGTACGAGCGGAGGCGGCGATGGCTATTCTGGTGGCGGCTATGGAACAGAGGCGGGAGGCGGCGGTGGAAGTTATGTCAGTCGGTGGATAACTGCTGTGGAAACCGGTATACAGACAGCGGAGGGAGTCGTCACGGCAACTGTCATACCCCTACGCGCTGTCCAGACCACAGCCCCACGGTTCATTCTTTATAGTTGGCTCACGACCTACAATCTCTTGCGCATCACGGGCGGACGGGGTGCGCTGATGTTCAGTGCGTAAGTAGTTGATGAAAATATTTCTGTTGTTAGAATGTATAAAGTATCATTCTGATATTTTATAGAGTCTATCTATATCTATACTAAATAATTAATTAATCAGAATAATAAACTAGTTTATCCGGGTATTTATTTTGCATGTAAAGGAATAGAATATGACGACGATATCCGTTTCTACGGTAGGCTCACGGGCCTATCTGAATGATACCGTTTTGCAAAAAGCAACGGTTGCAAGCGGTATCATTAGTGATTTTGCCTTCTATGGTTGTACGAACCTAACGGATGTATCCCTTGGCTCTGGCATAACCAAGATATCGGAATACAGCTTTTATGGCTGTACTAGACTGACATCCATTGTCATACCGGCATCGGTTACGCATATTGGTGACTGTGCCTTTGCGGGATGCACTTCATTGGCGAATGTGTATATACTGAATCCCACAATTAAAATATCCGAAAGCGCATTTTTCTCCAATACCAGTACATTTATTACACTTTCAAATGGAACGCAGCTGTTTAGAGGACCCGACGCCTATTTAACCTCAAAATCAACATATGAATCTGTTTACGAAGCAGTTGAATCCTCCGGAAATTATCTTGAAATAGATTGGACTGCGAAAAAATGTTATGGCTATCGGCAGGCATCTGGATACCCACAACCACTAAATGTTGCGATTCCACATGGGATTGAATATATTGAATTCAATCAAACGGCGCAGACAAATGGATATGGATTCAATGGCCCCACAACTATCAGAGGGTTCTTCTTCCCAGCTACACTGAAGAGAATTCCAAATAATATGTTTGACCAAAATGTAAAATATATAACGACACTTGAGTTTGCAATGATTCCAGTTGCGAATGCTGCTCTGGACATTGATGATGATGCATTTTTCTATAAAACATTAGTTGATGGAGGGGGTGAAGGTATTATATACCTTTATTTTCCTGCCTACCTACGGAAAATTGGAAAACGTGCCTTTCAAAATCGTCAGTTGAACGGTGTATATTTTGCAAATACAGAGTTGATTGATATTTGTAACGGTGTTGTACTATCTACAAACAGTACAGATGCCGAAGCGAATGGCACCTTCTATCATGATACCAATCTTTACTATTCTCAAATAAACGCAGGAGGCTTCTTTAATACTTCCAATCTACGCGTCAGCAGTTATACTTCTTCCACAGTTACCTTTGCATGGGACTCCCCAAATGACATGATTTTAGATACAACATCCCCACTCACTCAATACAGACTCTATATAGATAACCAACTAGTTACAACACAGCGCGGCTCTTTGCGCTCATACACCTACTCATATACTTCTGGTGTAGATGTTACATTCAAGATTCAGATGATTTTTGATGGATATATTGAGAATTTTGGGGGGCCTCTTGAAGTAACCTTTGTACCACCCCTTACAGTCACCTCTCCTGGTGCAAAATCATATGCGAATAACACTCAAATTCAGATTGTTAACATAAACAGTACCACCGACATCGGTGAGTTCGCGTTCTATGGGTGTACAGACCTGGCGGATGTATCTCTCAATTCGGGTGTGACCGGTATTCTGGCGTATGCCTTCTATGGTTGTAACAAAATACAGAGCATTGTGATACCGGCCAGTGTTACACGAATCGGCGACTGTGCGTTCGCAGATTGTTCGGGGCTAACATCTGTCCATCTGATGAATGCGTCCACGACTATTTCGGAGTGTGCCTTCATTGGGTCACCGAATGTAACTGTCCATTATCCGAATGGAACAACGAAGAGTGGCGATGAAGCCGGCAATGGTGTGGTTGCGTCAACGGGGAATTTCTTGAATATTAACTGGACGACCAAGAAATACACAGGGTATGATACTACGGGAAAGGGATACCCCCAGCCACCGATTGTTGCCCTTCCAGATGGTGCAGAGAGACAAGATGATGCTACCCTTGGTACATCCTATGCATTCCCATCCTTGAAAGGAATCTTCTTTCCACGGTCAATGAAAGAAGCGGGTTATTATGCTCGAGTTTCCACGCTCCAGTATGTGAAGTTTTCATCCACTTCAAATTCTTCAAACCTCAAAATTCGTAATACAGCATTTTGCTATACTGGAATCACCTCTATCAAGATACCCACCTATGTGAAGTTTGAGGATGAGGGGTTACCCGAATTTGATACAACAACATCACCCCCGTTACGAAATTGGGGGATAGGTATTTTTCAGGGTTGTAGTAGCTTAACGTATGTGGAGTTTCTTGGACCGACGCTATATAATTTGTATTTAACACAGAGTATATTTGAAGGCTGTACATCACTTACAACTCTAAAGCTACCGGTGGGACTTGTGGAAGTACAAAAGGGGGCTGGAAGCTACAATACGGCATTACAAACTGTAACATTCGCACAGATTGCTGGCTTGGATGTCAGTGGCTACGCGCGACAGTCTTCATCTCTTGAGGCGCAGATTCAAGTAATCAGATATCAATCCCTACAGCAATCAAATAACAGTGTTTTCTATGGAACCCCCTACATGGATTCGCTGATTGATGCGTCCAACAATATCAAGAATCTCACAGCAACTACCGTATCCGATGACACAGTGCTACTTACATGGACCGCGCCACCTATCAATTCACCGGCGATTGAATATGAACTCACAACGAATAGTGGAACACCGATTCGCCTACCGGCAACGACTACCTCTTACATGAGCACCGTGACATATACTCCCAATATGAAAATGAATTACTCTATGCGGATGATGATTGACGGATTTATTCCAAATGCCGGTGGGGCTCTCACAAAAGTAGTCGATATCAGCGGCTTTGTGGCTCCGCCCTGGTGGAGCACCTATGTTGCGAATGCTTCTACAATCGCGACAACACTGGCGACCCGCTATGCACCAGAAATTCTTAATGCACAGGGTAATCTGAATTACTATTTGAGTAACGCAGGTACATTCAGTGGCACCTACATCGACTGGGAGAGTCAGTGGATTACGGATATTTCACTGAATGCGACCAGCCCAGCCGTCGCAAATCGCGGAAGAGTGATGCTCCTCTATATTTATCAGACGATGATGGCGGCCGCTGATGCGACTACCCGAGACTACGGAAAAAGTAAGCTTGCTACCTATATTCCGGCCATCCTTCAGTTTTCTCCAGGAACACCCCCCCTTGAGTGCTCCGCAATCGATAGTCGCATCTATGTTACATGGACGCCGCCCACGTATTTCTGGAACTCCTTTAAGTCCTATAACATATATCTGGATAGCACCCTAACTGTTAGTGATGTGAGTAGTACGGGATATGTTATTCTTTCGAATGTTAGTACGGGAAGTCACATGGTAGAGGTGAGTGCTGTAAGCTTCCTTGGGGCAGAGGGGACAAAGAGTAGAAAAACGGTTCTTGTCACGGGAACAACCGCACAGTGGTTACAGGATGTATCCGATACAGCACAGCGAACTGTTCATCAGAGTGGAACAACCTCTGCTGGTCTTGATGACCTCATTGAGCTAGACGCAGGGCAGCTGTTTGCGATTCGTCCGAAAATGTTGGGTGCGCTTGGAGCAGAGGTACAAACACCTGCTGTACCGGCTCCTCCCACGGATATAAGTGGAAGTGCGACAAACAAAGATGAGATTACAGTTACATGGGACTCTGCCCTTTATGATTATCCCGCTGTTACTGCCTATGATATATTTGTCACAGATGTTTCAACGAGCACAACCTGGACAATTAACACCGGCTCTACGGAACTAACCTATGCTGTTACGGGCCTATCCTCCAATCACTTTTATGAATTCAAGGTGCGCGGTGTAAATTCCCTTGGTATTGGTAACTGGTCTGCCCCATCGGCCGCCATACAGGCTCTCTCTGTTCCACAGGCACCAACTGCGCCGACTCTCACAACGCAGGGTCTGGGAACGCTCTATATGACATGGACGGCCCCCACATCTTTTGCGGCTGCGCCTATATTATCCTACACGATTGAGTTGGTGGATGTGTCCAATTCTGCAAATAATTTGACAATATCAGATGTCCTTTTCCAACCGTTTTCTTTAACGGGGCGGGATTCCACCTATAAATTCCGCATTCGTGCGCATAATACATATGGCGCAGGTGATTGGTCCGGCTATTCAACGATTGTTACGCCAAATGCACTGCCAGGTGTGCCAGACCTATCGGGTGGATTCATCGGCCGTGATTGGGCGGAAGGTAAGAGTGTGTTGCTCAATTGGACAACTCCTTCACTCAATAAGGGACCGCCCATTTTAACCTATTATGTAACTGTGAGTGGGGCACAGATAAATACCGAAACAATTGGAAATTCTTATACAATCAATGTGCTTGATTATGGTGTCAGTTATTCCGTCACGATACGGGCATATAATGCGAACGGCGTTGGACCAGAATCCAATACACTAATATTCCTACCAACAACAATACCCAAACGGCCAACTATTTCATCGGTAAGCACATTAGATCTTTCTGCAACGATTGTGTGGAGCCCTCCGGCATTTACGGGTGGAACACCGATAACAAGCTACAATCTCTATGTAAATGGTATCAAGACAGTAACGGATATTTCAGCTGGAGTAACATCCTATAATTATGTAGTTCCAGCAGAGGGTGTCCGATACGGATTTTCAGTGAGTGCAACGAACGCGGTAGGGGAAGGGCCCTGGTCATCGTGGGTTACAAGCGATATAATTCGTGTGCGGCGCGTTCCTTCCGCACCGGTGGAATTTGGAAAAGTAAATCCGCCTCCCTATGCATTCACATGGCAGCCACCTGAAGACGATGGTTATACGCCAATTACAGGGTATGACCTTACCATCTATTCAGCGGATATCGGGAACAATGTTACAGTAAATACGGTATCCGTAAGTGGAGATGTGTTATCCTATCAGACCGCATTTACAGAGAATGATAGTTTCTTTGTATCTATCTGTGCGAAAAATAGGATTGGGTCCGGTCCTTCTGTAAATAGCGACCACATAAAGCTGCTGAATCTAACAGCTGTACCGTCTGGTGATAAATCAATTCTGTTATCATGGACAAAACCAACCGGCTTTCCGGACCCATCTGGATATAAGGTTACATATTTTGACGATATCGATATATGTTCAAATGTACTTTCTATACTAACACTACCGGCAGATGCATCATCTTGTACTATTCAGAATGTACGAACTCAGAGTAGTGTTCTTGGACTTTATGCGGCCGGACGCAGAGTTACACAACCATTTTGGGATGACCCGCATCCTAATATTGAAGAAGTATTTTCAATATCAAATACATTTAATGGAAGAAATCTATTTATACAGGATGCTTCGGCTTCACCTGTAACAAAACCCGGGCTTGTAACATCACTACAGGGGGGGGTTCCACCCAACTATGGTAACCAAACTCTGGAGCTTACATGGAGGAAACCCTACTATGCTATTTCGGACCCGATTGCGGATGATGGTGGCTCACCGATTACACACTATTTAATTGATATTTCAAGTCGCATAGCACGGTATACGGATACCTTTAGCAGCACGCCAAATCATTTTGGTGGATTCCGTTATACACGCAATATCTCCGTACCAGGTGACTATATCATTCGTGTGGCCGCAGCAAACGCCTACGCGACCGGCGACTATGTAATCTCTTCTTCACCCCACAGGTTTGCCCTTCCTCCTACAGATGTAAGTGCCACTCCTATAACGGGAATGAGTGCTCTTGTAACGTGGAAAGCACCAACTATTCCTGATGATACAACATCTGTTAATTACAATGTTCAATACGCAGTCATTGATACTGGATATAATGGAATGTCACTTGGGGACAGTTTGAATTGGGTAAATCAAGGAAATCTGCCGTCTACTTCTCCAATTACTGCAACAACACCCGGTAACCAGACATATCTTACATTACAGAACCTACCATTCCCAATTGTTAAGTTAATTATTCGTGTTCAGACTGTCTTGGAGGGTGGCCTCTATAGTAGTTGGACACCCTGGATATTATATAATCCAGATAATGATTTCAATGATATAATTCCGTTTATAATTGCTAGACAGCGGTCAAACAATATTTACGTGGAATGGTCGCCCACACAGGGTGCAGCAGCATATGAAGTTGAAGCAAGTGTAAGTGGAGAGAACCCTTTTACAACTATAGAGCCAGTGGGTGATTCTACATCGTATGTTTTCAGATTTAATTATTTACCTATTTACGATGGTCTCTATACATTTAGAGTTAGAGCAATAAGCGCATTCGGAACAGAGGGGCGATGGAATACATCTAACACTGTGAATTATGGAATTCTGCCGATACATGTACCGGCAAGTCCAACTGCTATACAGCAGGGTAATAAGATTTTACTACAATGGGGACCAATTGAAGAAGCTACATTCTATTGGATTATGTACAGTAAAAATGGAGTATCGACTGGATTCGCATGGGAGCAGTCCTTTACTACATCCTTTTCATTCCCCGAATATGCGGACCCGCTTGAAGTCGGCGCAACATATTCATTCAAAATTATGGCGGCGAAGTATCCGAAACCGTGGGGTGTTCGTGGCGCACGGGCTATAACAGAAAATGGCTCAACGGGTGGGTGGGCGAGCACGAACACTGTAACATACACACTTGATGGCAGCGGCGGTGGTGGTGGTGGTGGTGGCGGCGGTGCCATCTGTTTCTTTGGAAATGCGCCTGTTCTTACACCAACCGGCTATCGCACAATGGATAGCTTCCGTACTGGTGATAATGTACAGACAGCAGATGGGCGCGTCGTAAAGGTACAGCGTGTTCTCCGGCAGCGTATTCCAGCATCCCCACAGACAAACCCCTACCGTATTGCGCGTGGACAATTCGGAGCAACACAGTCCGTTCTCATATCTCCAGACCATCGCGTAGCCGTTGCCGGTAGAGGACTTATTGAAGCCTGTCGCCTTGGTCTGCCACAGGTAGAGCGCACTGGAATTCTCACCTATTACAATTTGGAACTGCCGGATTGGAAACGTGATAACATGGTGGTCGCGGGTGTTGAAGTGGAGAGTTTGGCTCCTGTGCGACGCATACGTATCAGCTATGCGGAATTTATCCGAATGTTACGCAATCAGTACGGAAATCAACTTACAGCTGCTACTCTAGAAAATATTCGCCGCAAGTGTGTCTTTGCGGAAGATGGAACGGTTGAAGTTCCTCTCATTCATCGTGCATAGTCACCATGTATTAATATAGAAAAAGAGAACCTACAATCTTTCTGTTTGTGACATAATAATGTCATAAATAAAAAGATATATGAGATACTTGTAATAGTACAATACCATACAATATTGAATAATTAAAGATTATTCCCTCCGACAAAAATAATTGTCCTTCTTATAGATGACAGATTTTCGGATTTCATCAGGGGGGACCCTGGCAGGGTATAGTGGCAGTAATACGACTGTCACTGTACCCTCTACGGTCTCAAGGGTAGGTGCATCGGCATTTCGCAATATGCCGGTGACGGCAGTAACGCTTCCTGCTGCTACAACGGAAATTCATGAGAGTGCCTTTGCGGATTGTACACAGTTGGCATCTGTTACGATTCCAACCACACAGAAGATAATTGCCGCGAATGCCTTTACGGGGTCGCAGATACTGTCACAGCCGCATAGCCCTTCTGTTACTACGACGGTTATCCCAATCATAGAGCCAAGTGGTAAAACCACGAAATCGGTGCTCACACAGATAGAGTGGCAGCAACCCTCCAATGCCCCACGCACTATAACATCCTATACTCTAACGAAGAATGGACAGCAATCCTCCGTATCTCTTCCAATCACGGGGTCAGAAGTTCTTACACCGGGTCAAACACACACATTCCAGATTTCTGCATCCGATAATGTGGGAGAAGGGATTCGTAGTCCGCTCTTATCGTATGCAACAACGGGGTCCCCATGGGAGGAATCGGGGTCAATCGCAAGCACTCCTGCTAAAATCGCAACATCCGCAAAGGGCCATCTGGTGGCAATCGCCAATGTATCTTCTTCCGATGTGTCCCTCTATACCCTTCAGGCAAATGGAAGCTGGTCACTGACAGAGACACTGACAGGAACGGGTACGGTAGGCTCTATTGCTATGAGCGGGGATGGTAAAACGGTCGTTGTTGCGCGTACAGCGGATATCAATATTCATACAGAATCTGCCGGGACCTGGACATTGCTAACAACTCTGTCAGTACAGAACGCACAGGTTGCGTTAAGCATAGATGGCACGACACTGGCAGCGGGCATCTCATCCGGCGATGGCACCGTCTCTCTTTATCAGAAGGTGGGCTCTACATGGACACTGACGAAAACACTTTATGGTACAATGGATAGCTCCGAAAATTTCGGATGCAGCCTTGCTCTTTCTGCCGATGGAGCAACCCTTGCGGTCGGCGCGAAGTATGCGCTTGGCAAAGGCGCGGTGCGTATTTTTACCGGATGGAAATGGAGGAATCAGGCAAACATCTATGGGGAAGAGGCCAGCAGTGAGCAGTTTGGTTACAGTGTCGCTCTTTCAGCGAATGGAAAAACGGTTGCAGTTGGCTCACCTTGTAGGGGAACACTCAATTCTCCAATGGAGCCAATGTCAGGTTATGGCGCAGTTACAGTATGGACGAAGCCGACTCTAACATGGACAAAGACCGAAACTGTCTATCGGGGTACTGGCGCGTCCGATATGTTCGGCACCTCTGTTGCACTAAATGGAACTGGCACGACACTGGTTGTTGGTAGCGCGGCTGCGGGTGTTAGCGTATATGCGGTTAATGGAGATGCTTGGCCACTTGTAGGTGCTTTTACGGATGCGGCCTCTCACGTGTGCACCGGCGTTTTGGGTGACCGTATATTCTGTGGAACCTCTTCCTCTGTAAAGAGTTACACGTATCGCACTCAACGTCTGAATGTGGCACCCTCTGTTACATCACTTCTCCGCGCAGCAGTCGTTCAGGATGCGATAACGGCAGAGGCAGCAGCACAGAGCCTGATTTCAGATATGCTCCAATATGAGAATGTGATGGCCACTCCCCTAACAAGTGATTTTATCACACAGTTTGTCACGTCTCTCCCCACGGCAACCGACGCAAAGAAGCAGGCATCGCTGGCAACGCTGTTGCTTGTTGGCAATCTGATAAGCGAAACGCAGAATGACTTTAAGGCTGATATTGCGGATGCCTGTGTACAGACGATAGGGTTTACTGCTGATTCGTACATCGGTATCTCTGCAGAGTACATTAACACGATACTTCAGAGTGCGGAACATGTTGGGTCCTATACACCAACAACTCTGTATGTTTTCTTCCCTTCTACAACATCCATCACGATGAACTCCTCTTATGGAAATGTAGTCTACTATTTGGAGCCCGATGTTACCTACACGGTTGGCGCAACAACTCTGAATTACCGTCGGCGCAGTGAGCTCCAGCAGATACTGTTAGGGCTTCCGAATAGCAATACCTTCACGGCACCCAATCCGGGTCGGCCTATTTTTTCAGCGGATGTGCGGCGTTACCGTCTTGAAAATCAGTATGCACAGCCATCTCTTTTGGAGAGTGCGACCTACTGGCAGCAGAAGACACTGGAGTCGCCCGCAACATTGTTCAATTATGAAAGGATGGCATGGATTTCCGTTGATATGCTTCTGTCCACGGATACGGCAACACATGAGTATGGGCGGGCACTCGCTGCAAAATACATTCCAATTGCACGGGGGCTGAAGCAGGTGGCAGCATTCTGTCAGGGCGGAGAGGATGATGTCATGGACACCATACCCACCGGTTATTTTGTAGGAGTAGCAGATGGCTCTATTGCGTATCCCGAATCTATCAGCCTGACACATACAACCCCGATTTCACGGATTGACGCGGGGGCGTTTGACACAGCGATTAAGCAGCTTGTTTTCAATGACCAGGTATTTACCGTCAGTGGTGGTAACATCACACTTCCATATAATGCGACCCGCATCTGGTCTATCAATCTGAACGGTCCTGTGATTCTGTTACCTGGTGCGCCGACGCATGCCCCGTCGAACAGAATCATTGATATTTTAGCGAATGTTGAGTACATCCCATCGGGCTATTTTGCAGGTGCTACTACGGCAACCCATGTTCGGTTTCAGCCCAGCGACAGTAATGAACAGATGGTGATTGGGGTGGGAGCATTCCCTGCATCATGTCGCCTGATTGTGAGTGGATATAATACAACAGAATACTATTATCCATATAGTTTAAATGGAACTAATACGAAAGAGCTAACACGCCTATCAGATGTTTTCTATACTAATTTTGAATCAAACCCCACTGTTGTATGGTATCCGGCTCCTCTTCAAACAACAGATTATATCGCAACATTACCCAATAACATACGGTCATCTGATATTTTATTTGGTGTAAGTGGCATGGAATTTATATTATCACCTGAACTAACTTCAGATGTAATTACATGGACAACCCGTAATTATCCACTTCTATTTTTATCAAATAGGGTTCTATCCTATGGAGGTTTCATTTATGCTGGCAATCGGCGAACACCGGTCATAAATAGTTTGTCATCTACTGAGAAGCTTCTTCAGCTGTATGACCAGAGCTATACTGAATTACCCGCTAATACAAATGGAGCGCGCTCTAGTCGTAAATCCAATTCTATTTATGTTAATTTACCAGATGCTCTTAAAACGTATAGCTCGACAATGATTGTAATTCCTAAAGTGACAGATTTTACAGAGTATGTAGCTACAGATAGTTATATTGGAGACACATTAACAACACGGCGTGAGACACCACAAACTCCATGCCACTATATATTCACAAAAGCAGATTTAGACAATGGTCAAGCCTTTTATTACGGGAATCTGGGCTGGATAAACAGCAGTGACGCTTCTGGCCTGCGCATATCGGCTGTCTATACAACACCGACAACAAACGGTGTCGTTTATCTGATGCCAGGTGCGTGCAGTCTGTACGCAAATATGTTCGGACCATGGGCGTCCTCCGTGACATCCGTGCAGGTGTATAATCCCAGTCTGAGGATTACTACCAGCATTCCTGCCTACACCTTCAAGAATTGCACAAATCTGGCAACTCACGGATTTACCTTCCGCGATTCCATTGGTGCGTCGGCATTTGAAGGCTGCTCTTCCCTAACTGCGCCTCTTACGATTTCTTCAACGGGGGGCATGGCGATTGGTGCGAACGCATTCAAGGGATGTACTGCGATTCCATTCATCACGATTGACTGCTCCGGCGCGGTTAGCATCGGTGCGAACGCGTTCGCTGGATGTACTGCGATTACATCCATTACGATTGACTGCTCCGGCGCGGTTAGCATCGGTGCGAACGCGTTCGCTGGATGTACGGGTCTGACGTCTGTTACAGTGAAAGGCTCCACTGTCAGCATTGATGCCAGCGCATTCACGGGTTGTACCAGTGTACAGACGATTACTGTAACAAATCTGACAACTTCCGCCTCCTCTCCATTTCCCTTTGCGTCAATGACGGGGCTCCAAACCGTAGAGATAAGCCTTGCGGGCGCGGTTACTTTGTCAACAATGGCCGGGCTAACATCTCTAACAGCAGTTACGGTAACGGGTAACTCTACACTGACAATTGCCAGTGACCAGTTTTCGGGATGCTCTGCCTTACAGACACTGAATGTCAGTGCCCCACTGGCCGGTATGACGACTAGCGCTCTTTCGGGATGCACCGTATTACAGACACTTGCTCTCCGCTTTGTATCCGGTGCCACGGCCGCGTTGAACGCACTCACCGGCTTCACATCTCTTACGAGCATTCAGGTGACCGGTGGGGCTGCGCTGACCCTTCCATCCACGTTCTGTAACAGTCTCACTGCACTGACGACGGTTTCCCTAACAAGCAATACTCTGTCGGTACCCGGCGATGGTAATCTGTTCAATGGTGCCAGCGGACTCCACACTCTCACGGCGGTTGTTGCGACAAATCCATCGGCGAACACGTTCCAGGTGAATAGCACCCTCAGTGGGCTCAAGACTCTTTCTCTGACGGGTGCAATAACAGTTGCGGGAAGTGCATTCTGGACAAACAGTGTGCTGGAATCACTGACAATCCGCGGAACACGCAGTGGCACTGTGGGCACTCTACCCTCTTCCACGATTCAGGTCATTAATGTGAATCACGACGTGTCACAGTCCATCACATCGTATAAATACATGAATTACCCCGTGCTGTCATCTGTAAATATTACACCTCTGTTGGATATCAGCGACGGTGCCTTTTTTGGCTGCACAAATCTGCTGTCATTCAATTTTGATGCAGCGAAGGAGATTGGGAACTTGGCGTTCGCGAATACAGGTATTTCGGGCGAAGTTGTGATACCGGAATCAATGGCTGCTCTTGGCTCTTCTTACTTTGTTGGATGCCCGAATTTGAAAAAGATTAGTTACAACTGTAATTTACTTATGTTTAATGACCCGACCACACTGGAAATTACATTTTTCAACCGGATGACATATTACAATGTTGATGCAAATGGGTTAGGAAACTATTATGTTACCGGAACGGCTAATTTGACAAGAGGCGAAGATTTATCCTATAATATCGTATATGCCCCTTCAACTGGAGGCAGCGATGTAACGATTGACAACAGCTCTTTATTCCGCACTATAAATTGGACAAGCTATAAAAATAGGAATTTACAGTTGAATGAACTAATCAAAGTATTGTGCACATATACAGATGATTATCGCGATATTTATTTCATTAAAGAAACGGATGCTAGTGGAAATATTCTTGATGTCGATGGAAGCGGAAATGTTACTATTACAAGCAATAATGGAACTGTTCTTTATACCAGTGGAAATGGATGTAGACTTGCTATTAATGGCGCGGCGCTTGTTGTTAAAGATGGAAGTGGAAATGTAATTCACAATGATGGGGTTAAACATATTCTTAAAATGATAGATTCTCAAACTGAGAGAACAGACCCAAACTTTGCAACAGGAGAGAAATCTTATAAATTAACGTCTAATAATAGTTTTGATTTACTTGATTATTTGAAATATGCAAATATTTATGAGCTTGCAAATATTAAGACTGGGAGCAATGGAGACAAATTTGAACGCTATAAATACCGTATAGTCGATAATTATACAGAATGGATTAATGAATTTATATATAAATTACAAGAGTTGTCATACAATGCCAATGAGAATGAAACAAACCCGTTAACAGAGCTCTCCACTATTGCTGGTTGGAATGGAACCCGGTTTACAGGAATGGATGCGTCGGCAAATGTGTGCTTGAACGCAACGCAGCTGAACACGTATAATAGTCGAATTTATCCATCTGCTGTAACATACATTAGTGCAGCAATTCTGGCAAATAATGATTTATTTGCTGTAAATCAAACGGACCCTTCCGCTAATTTTGTGAAGCCGTATGCGATTCCAGTATCCAATTGCGTGCTCAAGTTACCACCAAATAGAATTAACCATATTACGTCAGAATCGGATATTAGTATGAATGGTATGAACGTTGATATAGTGTGGGATAATGCATCACCAAGTATTGTATTTAGCGATGGTACTGTAATTGATATTTCAGGTAGCCTTACACGCCGAATAACAGAAAATATTTCATCTGAGTATGCTTCTATGATATACTGGGCTGCGCAAAATGTAGAAAGTATAACAGGGGATAATTCGGTCGCTATTTCTATTTCAAATTTACTAACATCAATTGATGATATGACGAATAAGATAAATACCACAATTGATATTTCATGTGGGTTACTCACTATTTTTGATTCTGCTATGACTGATTTTGATAATACTACTCTAAATATAGTTACACCATCAATCTCAATTGGAAATGGGGCATTTACGACATGGACCAATGGCTCCACTCTGAACCTAACTACAAATATAGAGCCATTTGTGGGAGTTGATGTATTTAAATATTCGGATAATATCATCGTGAATAGCAATAAATTCCTAATAAACACACCAATTGTAACGCTAGTTGATTTCAGCAATGTCACACTTGATGATGTCCCTGCGCTTATATCCGCACACACCGATGTTAGCGCAAACAACACGCGTAATGTTGAGATAGGAACATATATGCCTTCTAATACGAATGGATTTGCACGTGGGTACACGTATATTAAGTTCCAGGAAATCCCTACACTGAAGCAGTATATCCTTCTACAGAAACCAGAAGACTGGTTCTGGGCCTATCATGATGGGCCATGGCCTGCAACAACGGGCCAAGGGGGTCTCAAGTATATTGAATGTGTTTCAGGTAATGCGATATTTGAGCAAACTGGATTGATGCATACGATTGCCCCCGCAACCTTTAGTTTTATGGGATATCAGTTCACACGGAATGTGAGTTTCAACAGCTCTGTAACACAGCCGAATACGTATTTCCGCGCAATCAAGAATGATGGAGCAGTACAAAAGAAGGCTCTTTTCCGAAATTCGGGCGCAGGAAGATTACTTTATGAGGTAGCTCCTATTCTAATCGCAATCGCAGTTCAACTTCTTGTCCTTGGACTTACATTTGGTGTTGGTGCAGCGTTAGCCCCTGTAGCAACTCCAGCAATAGTAGGTGCAGTTACCGCTATTGTAGGTGGCGCAGCAGAAATTGGTGCTGCGTTTTTATCACAGGCTGCCAATACAAGTGTTGAAACGGGCGCATTTATGTTGGGTGAATTAACTCCATTATTTTGGGTAGAAATCGCGCTTGGTGCTCTTGGAATACTTGGTGGACTTTTTAAACTATTAAGATTATTAAAGTGGGTTCCTCCTGGTCCCAAGCCGATACCACTTATTAAGTCTGGGCGCTGGGGTGTAGGAAAGAAATTCCCAAAGAAGCCAGTACCATTGAAACCAAGATGGGGTGATGCGAACAAATTCCCAGGAAGGAATCCAAAACCGGCAAATAATAAAATTGAATCAGTTGTAAGCAAAGCAACAGGAAACGGTTCTAAATTCGCAGATGATGCGCCGATGTTTGAATTACCGCCTGGTTCGATGCCCACGCCCAATAAACCTCCATCTAAAATGCATAAAATTTTAAAAATTGTGGATAAGATTACTAACAGTACTCGTAAACTAGTCGATGATGCACCGATGTTAGTTCCCGACACGGGGCCCACTAAGCTACCTTTTACGCCGTCGCCCCCTAGAAAACCGATGCGATGTGGACAGGCAGTCAGTGATGCTGGGAATATAGCAAAAGATTTAAATAATTTATCCGATGACATACTGGCATTACCACAAACCATAGTACAGAAGATTTCAAATCGTGTTCCACATCCTGGAGTAAAAATGGACGACATTCTAGCGTTACAAAAGAGATTAGATGCTGCAACAGAAGGTACCGGTACATTTAATCTATTAAAGAAACAACTTAATAATATTTCTGAAATAAAAGAATCAATAATCTTTGTACCGTATCGCAATACCGATTTAATTAACGCAATTGCAGCTGCGAAGAATGCGCAGTTAACAAATATGTTAAATCATATGTATTTTACGAATAATATAACATCTGCTTCATTGGTATACGATATCATAAATAGCCTTAAATCAAAATACACTGTCTATGAAACGCCAGCAAACCCTATCACTCTCAGCCAATACAGTGACTATAATGCGCAGATAACTACACCCTATCTGGCGATTGCTGGACCATATGGTGAAAGCTATATAGGCAAAACAACTTATACAGAAATAGAGTATGAGAAAGCTTATACAAAAGCAATAAATGCTCAATACCCACCCTACATTTTCCCTGTGACAGGAACGCCCATCTTAGATACAAGAGAAACGAACTCATGTTATCAGTTATCGACATATCAGACAATGGGAACTAATTATGAACATCCGTACGCAACCCGTATACCACAAGGCTATCCCTGCAAGCCTGCGAGAACCGCAAGCCCTCTCTTGCTACATAACAATTACATGTGGAATCAGCTGTACTTGGGCTCTCCACGGACCGCAAATAATCTTGAATACAATGACCTGTGGCCCGGTAATTTATGGCATAGCTATGATAGTGTTATTATCACCGCTACAGAGAACATTAACACAGAAATCTATTTAGGAAATCGCACAGTAGAATACACAACGAGTATTTTGGAGAGACCCAATCTTGTTTATAGTGGAGCAACGAACATCAATATTCTGGTACCACCCTATGTGACAGCCATACCCGCCTATGCGTTTAATAGTACAGATGGAATGGGTGGTATTCCTCCTTTCACCGTTACAACGGCACTCATCCCATCCTCTGTGACAAATATTGGAACACAAGCATTCTATCGCTCAGGATTGAAAACACTCATTTATCCTAGTGCAGCATCGCGTGGTTCCTATGTGTTTGCGAATTCACCAATTGAACGTGTGATTTCTCTGTCTTCTTCGGATACCGCAATAACAAATTATCGCGATGGCGACTATTCCGTATCTGTTGTAGTCAATAATTCTACGAAAGCCGTAACAAGCCCAGGTGTCGTAGCACTCTATGGTTTTACAAGCGCACAAATCTCACGGAACGGAGTTGTCGTTGACTCTATATCAAATGGCGCCGGTAAATGGTTGTACCTACAGAATATAACCTCTATTTCAGAATCAGGACTTACAATAAATCCAAAACAAATATTGAGCTATAAAATAAGCACAACGGGCCTAAATATTAATGGTTATGCCTTATATGATAGTAGCGGATATATGGCAAATAAAACTATAGTACAGCCTTTATTGGAAACAAACATAACGACAGCATCTCCTTATTTTACACGTGCACTATGGGACCAAACATATATTACAGGAAACGCAAAGGTAAATCAGGCGCCATTTAGCTCTTATACCAATTTCAAAACAACATCAATGACGGTAACATTTTCGGGTGTGTCTATTATCCGTACTGGAACAGGAACCACCTCAACAACGACGCCCCGCTCACGTGCTGCCCCTACCACAATCGCACCCTATGCGTTCTTTGGCAATGAACAACTTACACATTGCGACATTGAACCCACGTGCACGGAAATCGGGGAAGGTGCTTACGAACGTTGTAAGAATCTACAAGGAGTTATCAAACTACCCGATGGTGTAACAAAGATAGGCGCGCATGCATTTGCCGGGACGAATATAGGTACAATTGTTATTCCCCCTACAGTCCAAGAGATCGGTGTCAGTGCGATTCCAGCCACTACAGCGATTGTGTTGGTCCCCACTGAAGATGAGAAGATATCGCCTGGTTTCAATATTTACTGCATACAACCAGAGCCCATCACGAATCGTGTTTATTCCGCATCAAGCAACGTTCTGCGCGATTTGACCAAAATGCTTCCTTCTTCACAGCTTCGTGTTGATTTACCTCCGTTCTCACCGGTAAACGTGAAAGCTGCGGGTTCTGATAGACTGATAACGGTTTCTTGGGAGAACTTTACAGTGCCGTATTCGTCTGGTGCGTCGGCGCATCGTATTGAATGCATTGCGGAGAATGAGGGGCCCCGTGTATTTGAGGACAGTATTACCAATCCTTTTGCTATTTCAGAGCTAACAAACGGTGTTGAATATACGATTTCTATTACAGCAATCAATGGTGCCGGTGCGCGTGCTCCCACCGTTGTAAAAGCTACTCCGATGGCTAGCGCCGTATGATTAAGAGTTGAATAAACAGAATTTATAGTTTAGCTAATACGCTATTGCGAAGAAATAAGATTATTAGAATTACTAGAAGTTTATGTAGTCAATACTTAACGAGGGCCACGGGCTTCTTAGAGAGCCAGCGATCCAACGTCGCGACAGTGGCAACTGTAGCGGTCCGCATCTCTGCCACCTCTTCTTCGGCGGTGCGGATCACACAGCGCAGCCGCATCCGGTGGGAAAAGAGGTCTAGTGCCAGCCGGTGCTCTTCCAAATTTGGTAACAGTGACGCGTATCTCTCTGCGATATACGTCTCTGCTTCCGCAGTTCCTTCCCCGATATAAGCCCGAACATTCAGAGAGCTCCTACAGTGCCAAATCGCATCTAGACGCAGTCCCGGTATTGTTGTATCCAGGTGCGGATAGACATGTTGGTCCACTGCTTCCAGCAGAATATCTTCATCGGGGTCCAACCATAGAATGTCTTCTTCTAGCCAGATGCGTGGACCTGTCCAGAGTGGTAGTGTTCCGGCAATCACCCGGTCGCGTAGTCGCCCCATGAATGCCTGGTCTCCGTTCATTCCGCCGAAGGCGATGCGAATATGGAAGGCCAGTGCCAGCGGATTTTGTGACAGCGCACCGGTAGGAAGAGGTGGGCCCGGCATCTCCAAGTTCCAGTGCCCCGTTGTTTCCAGCGCCGTTGCGACGGCTGACATCACCCATGCCGCATCGGACCAGAGAAGCCGGTATCCCTTAGAGGTTGCCACCATAAGCCACACAAGCTCCAAGAAGGTCCGCTCCTCAATCTGGGTGTCTTCACAGAGAATCACGGGCAGACGGCGTAACAGCTCTGTAGGCTCCCGACAGAGTAGCCACCAGGCTGTTCGTAGCGCGGCATTTCGGGCCTTGCGGCGAATCGCTTTCTGTAAGTTGCTTTTGAGAAGGGGCACATGATAACTGTAAGAGCGGGAGGTTCGCACATCAAAGGATGGTGTTGTTACCGGTCGCTCATCCACTAACACGACTGTCTGTCCATCGTGAAGTCGTATGGCGGGGAGGTGTCTTGCTCCTGGTCTTGTAGCGGTCACCGCAAAGCCATCTGTCTTCCGTATGAAGTAGAGCATCACGTAGTCGTCGTGGTACAAATACGCATGTCTTCTGACCGACCCTAGCGGGGGCGCGGCCTCAAGTTTAGGGTGCGTGGGCCCCCAAAGGTGACGCCCCGGCCTAAAAAACCGCCACCCTATGTACGACAGATTACGACCATGTCCGCTGCTTCCACTTCAACTGCTTCTTCTTCCGCTACTGCTTCTGCAGTAGCCACGGCTCCCGCCGATTCCAACTTCATTGTTGAGACTTCCGGCGAAGGGGAATATCCCCGTTGCCCGACGTTTGATGATATGCCTCTTTCTGAAGAGCTCCTTCGGGGTATCTATGCCTACGGCTTTGAGAAGCCATCTGCCATCCAGTCGGTGGCAATTATGCCCCTCATCAAGGGCCGTGACATTCTGGGACAGGCCCAGTCAGGAACTGGCAAGACCGGTACCTTCGGCATTGGCTGTCTGGCCCGCCTAGACCCCAAGGTCCGCGGAGTCCAGGCGCTGGTACTCTGTCACGCACATGAGCTGGCCGACCAGACTGCACGTGTGATTCGTGAAATTTCCAACTATATGAAGATTGGCGTCGTGCTGGCGATTGGCGGTGTTCCCCGTCATCTGAATGTGCGCGACATTCGCAACGGTGCGTCCATCGTTGTCGGTACGCCCGGTCGCATCTTTGACCTGGCCTCTTCGGGTGACCTGTCTTTCAGCGCACTCCGCACATTTATCGTGGATGAGGCCGATGAGATGCTCCGCGACCGTTTTCTGGACCAGGTGAATGAGATTGTGAAGATTGGTCTGCCGAGCACCTGCACGCTGGGTCTCTTCAGTGCGACGCTGCCCGAAGAGGTGGCGGAGATGGCTGGCACGATTCTGACAAAGCCCGTGAAGGTGACGCTCCGTGTGGCGGATGTCAAGCTGGACGGCATCAAGCAGTTCCACGTGGAGCTGGAAGATGACAGTCAGAAGCTGGATGTGCTGGCCGATATCTTCCAGAGCATCAGCATTCCCCATTCCATCATCTTCACCAATACGAAGGAGCGTGCCGACCGTCTCCATCATGCGCTCACGGAGCAGGGCTACCCGGTGGGGCTCATCTACGGTGACCCAATGCCCCAGGCCGAGCGTGCGCGGCGCATGGATGAGTTCCGTGCGGGAAAGACCCGTGTTCTCATTGCCACGAACTTGCTGGCGCGCGGCATTGATGTTCAGACAGTGAGTATGGTGTTTAACTTTGATGTCCCGCCCTTTGAGGATAAGGAGTCCTACATCCATCGTGTGGGTCGCTGTGCGCGTTACGGTCGCAAGGGCACGGCCATCAATCTGGTGACCGGTGCAGAGAAGGATGTATTGGACCAGATTGGCGCGCACTACAAATTCACGACGAAGGAGATGCCGGTAGAGTTGACTGCGGTGATGCCTGAATAGGCATAGGAACCACCGGTGCCCGCTGCCGTACCGTATTCCAGAGAATATAGGTCACCGATGTTACCAACAGGGTGATTTCGGTCGCACTCCGTGTCATGAGTGCCGTATCCTTTTGGCTATATCCGTAGGCCAACCAGATGCCAGAAGAGCCGATGTTGAGAATACAAAATGTAAGTGAATAGAGATTCCGACTCTTGTTCTTGTAAAGCAAATACAGGAATATGAATCGTGCCAGAATACTGATACTAATGGCGGTGTAAGGTCCCACGGTTGCGTCCATTGTTACTCCACTGTCACCGGCTCTTCCATAAGCTCCGCCTGCAGATTGGACGGCAGAGTTCGATGGAAGTGTGTGTCCATACGGAGTGTTATTTCCACATACTGGTCTGCCTTGCGCGGAAATCGATAAATGAAAGACCGATTCGTTCCTTCAATAGGGATTCGGTCTTCCATGAGCCGCCCATCGCGCCAGTACGTGGCCATTCGACGCTTCAGGAGCATAAGTGACGGATTCCGTTCGCTAATTCGGATGTGAGGGTCCGCACGGAGTTGGGCCAAAAGGAGCACACACTCCTGAATGCGGTCCGTTTGACTCTTGAGGTTGGTGGTGCTTGACATTCTGTCTAGTCAATCTCTTCCATCTGGGTGGCTGGAACGCTTGGGTCTGACAAGGAGGGTGGTGACAGACCAATCGGCTCTGCAGGAGCATCGGTGTCCTCCTCTTCTTCAGCCTCTACAACGGGTGTTGTGGCCCTTTGCGGAATATGTGTTCCAGCGCGCACAACATTGGACGCTGTATGTTGGATAGGTGAAGAGAAGAAGCTGGTCTGGGTAATATCCGGGTCGCCCTCTTCAGTGGATGCCATGCTATAGACACCCCGCTGATTGGCCAGACACGTCGCGCCCGATGACATACGTGCCATCAGATGAGTGCGTACATCTTGAGAAAGAGACGCATATGGTTGGATGGGAGACAGACCTGCTGCCCGCTGAAGAGTACGTGTTGAACGCGTAACAGTTGGAAGACGCCCTGCCATCTCCAATAGCTCGGCCACCTGCGCCCGCAGTCGCACCAAGAGAGGACGTGGGGGGAGCGCCTCCAAGCGCGTCTGGAGGGCGCGCAGCTCTGTCATGTCAGGGGTTCCTGATGTTTCCAGTTGTGCGGAGGCGGTCAGAAGAGCCGCAGCCACCTGTGCCCGCATCACTTGGTCCGTCACATCCTCCTCTGTCAGTGTGGTATCCTCCTCAATGACACGAATCGTGAGACTCTCCTGGCCTACGGCACTCACAGTGGCAGTCAGCACACCGGCGCCTGACGCTGCGGCACCTCCTTCCCCTGTCTGCTGGAATACCGCCCAGTAATCACGGTCCGCAACCATGTGACCCACATAGTATTCCTGAGGTGTCTCCTGTGCACCGGCTTCCAGGCAGCGCCACCCAGCCCCGCCCGCCGATAGATGCAGATGCACCCCCCGTGCGACCTCTGCCCGCAGCCCCGACAGAATATCCCCCACGGCGAGAGCCAGAATCTCATCGGAATCGGCATACGTGTAAGTTGCCCGGCTCTGAACTGACAACTCCCGCAGCAGTGTGCGATTATGAACCGCGCCGTAGCCGATGGTGTGGAATGCCAGTGTAGTGCCACCCACTGCCTGTGCCATTGTGCGAAGCCCCACTGTGGATGTAATTCCCGCATTTACAATGCCGTCTGTCAGAAGAATGACCGCATCGTAATCCGTTGTAATGCCATAGAGTGCCTCCAGCCCGACCGACAGATTGGTGCTGGTCTCCGCCCGAATCTGGTCAATCTGCTCATAGGCCGCGTTTATGGCAGTCTCATCGGAGAGAATGTGCTCGCGGAGACAGACAGCCGCGCTGTCACTGAAGGTGACCAGTGTCAGTCGGTCTCCCAGCCGAAGAAGAGGCCGTGCGGCATGGAGTGTTCGCTTCACGGCGGCCAGGCGCTCTCCTTCCATACTGCCGCTGTTATCCAGCAGAATGCCGATGTGAAGAGACCGCTCAACCCTCTCTCCCTCTGGTGTCGCTGCCCGTAGGCGGAACACCAGATTGTTGTTTGAAATCTTGGACGCAATAGAAACGTTCATCGTACGGGCTGGCCACTGGCTGGCCCACGGGTGTCAACTTTTGGGCCCCACGTAGCTATCATTAAGAACAAAATAGGATAGCCTTACCACGACACCCGGCTACTCCATTCCCTAGGGCGAAACCGACAATATGTATCCCAATCCCGTCGTGTAATCAGCTGAGAGGACAGCGGAATCACCAGATGGTCCGTGCCCCATCGCGGTGTTGGATTCTCTGCCTCATCGTAATCGGCCCGTGCTCCATAGCGTCCCTGTGCGGCATCCCAGTAACCAAACAGGTCGCCATCATCATCCACAAACAGCAGGGATTCTGTTGACGGCATATCAGGACACTCCAAGAAGGACAGAACCCGTCGTGTGAAAATACAGCCATTTGCGTCGCTATCTATCTGTTTAATTTTGATACAGAGACCCATTTCCCGTGCCATCGCCGCCGGAATGGGCCACGGAAATGACTGCCAATCATCCGCATCCTGTTGCCAGTCCGGCCAAATGCGCTCTCCGTCATTCCGAATCACTTTCACCTTGAATCGTGCGCTTGGATTCCGCGGTGCTAGAATACGAAGGCCCGTCCACCAGGCGCCGTCATGTAAGTCATGAAGCGTCTCCCGACAGTAGATATCCATATAGCCATCCATTGTCTTTGTTCCTTGATTCGCAGCGGGGGCTGATTCAGTTGCGGGAGGCCATGCGTCACAGAGAGATCCAATCATCCGGTTGGCGTTTCTAGACTGACAGAGAGCGGCTTTATCCCCTAACAGCTGCGTCATACGGGTCCTGAACAGACGGGTCATCCACTTCACTGTAATCGCGGACCAAGAGCCGCTGCCCAGAGCCCGGCAGTCGCACCAGGAAGGAATTGTCCCCACCACCGACTAACAGATGGTTCAGAATTGTCGGCGCAGTCTCCCGGGTGTTACGCGGCCAAGCCCGTCCTGCCCGCCGCCATCGTACCGTGTATTCATTCAGAACAAGTTGGGCCGCCGCCACAGAAACTCCTGGCTCCATCTCTGTTAGAGCAGCGCACTCCTCCTGAATAATACCGGCAACATGACCACCCGTGGATAGCTCCATACCGATTGTAACATCCCGCAGAGGCAGCCACTCTCCTCCGGCTAGTTGAACAAGAATGCGGGGGTCCAACCCCAGACTGTAATCGGTCAGAGGCGCATCGGCACCCCCGGGACCGTTTAGAAAGACCTCTGCCGCTTTCTGTGCCGCTGCACAGACCGCGGGGTCCGAAGACTCTTCGTAATCGGCAAAATCGTAGATATCTTGGGTATTGCTACTTCCACCGGAAGATAAGACTGGAATCCGGTGATTGTCAGTTGCCAAACAGATGAGAGTCGGTAGGCTGGCGCTGGGGGTCGCCAATGGATGTTCGCCCGCCGCGACCATATGACCATCGTCCGCACGAATATAGTGACCGGCACTGACATGGATTCCCTCAATCTCAACCATTGGGGCATGCTCTCCAGTAAAGAGATAGGTCGAGACAACACGTCCACTCCCTGCGAGTTGGTCTCCGATCCGCACGGTGTCAATCCGTACGGCGTGTCCATCTGCCAGAAGAATCCGTGTGTCGGGTGCGAAACAACAGACATCTACTCCGGTAATAGTTCCCATGAAGGTGACCAGTGGATTACAGACCAGATTCTCACCGAATGTCAGTGCAGAAATACCCGCATAGGCGAAGGCAATGAAGATTCCATGAATCCGCCCGAAGATTTCTTTGATGCGGACAACGGACATCCGAATGCGTGTTCCCACCAGCCGCAGAGAATTCACGAAGTTCGTCACGAAGGTTTCAAATCCGGCCAACAGAGAGCTAACACCTCCCTCTACAGCCTCCGCCTTGCTGAAGACTCCTTCTACCGTGTTCGTAACAGCGCCAATCGCCCGATAAATTGGCTCCACAACGCCGGGTGCGTGCTCTTTGACGGCCTGCTGCATACAGAAGTTGATGGTTGCATTCAGGTCGTGTCCGTAGAATTTCGCGAACGGCATTACAGCGGGGCTACACTGGTATTCGGGCCAGTTCGCCCGGATTTCATTGTATTCCGCGAAGGCCATAAAGACGGCCAGAATTCCAAACAGAAGGCCCGTCAGCACCAGTAACAGAAGCGGAGTGGGCGGATCTGTGTAAGTTGCTGGAGTGCCCCCGGCCAGTTTTGCCCCAAGGACTCCAAGCTGGCGGATTCCGCGCGACAGGTCATCTGTCGTTGCCTGTCCTGTGGCTGTTGCCATCCCTTACTGACGGCGGGGCAAAACTTAAAACGCCTTAATACCGTAAGTCGCATTAATCCAGTCACGATCTGCCTTGAATATGCGGGATGATTCGGGTAGAGTATTCTTTGTATAGACATACACTGCATTTAGTTTCCGCCAAACTGCAAGAGAGCCGTATTCCTGGACAGCAGCCTTCAGTGCTGTGTGACGCTGTTCCTTGCTCAGATATACAGCATTCTCATATCCGAATCGCACTAAGTCACCCGTGCTTAGGGGTCCAATGCCGGCTTTTCCGGAAGATAGCCCCTTACCGGGGAGACCCTTATCCTTAATACAAGATGCCGGAACAAAAGACCGTTTCCCCGTACGTGAGAGGGTTCGCACATAGGGGCCCCGCAGAATCTGGCCGCGCCCGCACCGACGCTTGATATTCCGCATGGAACGCTTCATATGCCGGGTCATCTGCTTACGGGTTGTACTAGCCGTGTAAGACTTCTGATGTCTACCTTTATGGGTGCGGCGCCGTGTTTGGACCATCGTCTTCTAAGATGAGCGATGAAAGTAGGGGGCCGGTATGCCAGCAACAGCAACAGCAACAGATACCGTCAAATTCATCTTTGTTACAGTCGGGTTGGTTCTGGGGCTAGGTGTTGCCTTTGCGGCATCGTTCCGCACAAGTATTGCGATGGACTGGGATACGCGTCACTGTGAGCCCGGTGTTGTTCCGCTAGCAGGACTCTTTAAGCCCGACAAGGACCCGCGCACCCGTGCCCAATTCGCCGCCGACAATTGGCGCACCTGTCAGAAGGAATACGTCCAGGCCGCACTCCGGACCGCGACCGCGGCACCCCAGGCACTGGCCGCCGCACAGGCCGACACGGTCGGCGTCGTGGAGAGTATTACCCGCGGCCTCACGGATGTGTTCGTGGATGTGTGGGGCTTCTGCTACGAAGCGTACTCCACCTTCATGGAAAAGATTCAGGGTGTTGCGAAGATGTTCCACAATCAGCTCATTGGCATCCATGCGATGGTGGGCCGACTGAATGCGGCCATTACCTCTATGGTGTTTGGTCTCATCAGCATGATTGTCGCGTTCGTCAGCAGTGTCCAGCTGATTGTCATCGTTGTCATTATTGTCGTCGGCATTCTGCTAATTATGCAAATTCTCCTGTTCTTCCTGCTGTTACCAATTTCCAGCTTGATTCTGACAATCTCCGCACTGGTGATGTCTATCGCAGTGGTTGTCGCAACCACTGTAGCTGCTGTAACAGTCGGCGAAATGTTCCAAACGGGTGCATGTTTCTTGGCAGGAACCCGGGTGAGTATGGGAGGCGGACGAACAAAACCAATTGAGTCGCTGGTCCTGGGAGAGCGTCTGGGTGATGGAGGTCGTGTTACGGCGATTCATCGGTTCTGGGGATGCGACCCCGTGTATGATATCCGGGGAATTCATGTAACCGGGGACCATCTGGTCTGGAAGTACGATGTGAGTGGAGGCAATCTGATACCCGTCGCAGAGCATCCGGAAGCGCGGCCTCTCCAACCGGGACTCACAGAGCGTATCTTCGGTCCGACTCCCCGAGAGCTCTGGTGTCTGACCACCACTTCGCGCACGATTCCGGTTGTATCGCCCTTGTTTGGGATGGATAGTAGCGGTAATGGTATCGGTGGAACTCTGATGTTTGCCGATTGGGAAGAGATACCTCTGGGAGACATGAATGGTCTGCGGGATTGGCATGCGGAAGTCTGGCGGACTCTAAACGGACCTGCGGGACCCGCTGTGGAGCGCCCGATGGTGAGCGCACTGGCCTCTGAAGCCGGGTTGTCACCAGAATGTCGGGTGGCTGTTCAGACATCCGTGGGAGCCTGGTGGTCTGGTAGTGGAGCCGCAGGAGGCTATCGATGGACCCCTGTCAGTGAAGTTCGCCCAGGCGACTACATCGCAACGAACGCATCTCTCACACAATTCACGGCAGTAGTGGGGTCCGTGCGGATTCAGCCCGACCAGGTGACACTGACAATGAACCTCCCGGCGGCAGAGGGTCAGACCCAACAGCGAATTAGCGCGGGAACGTGGCTCTGGCAGGGAGCGGGTGTCTGGGCACCGGCGCTGTCACACTTGCGACCTCTTCCGACATGGGGCGGTGCATCTCCAGCAGAATGGGTTCATCTGTACACGGCGGCGGGTCACTTCGTTCTGGAGGGTGGCTGGCGCGTAAGGGATGCATCGGATGTGGGGCTGGAAGGACTGTCACCGCTGGTGGGGCGGGTTGTTCTGAAAAATGGGGGTCCGAAGTAGAACACAGCGAAATGTCTCCCCGTGGTTGGTATCTGGTTGCGATGTTGGCCGTTCTGTTCCTGGCGAATCTGGCGATGCTGTTGGGTATGACGAACTGGCCCCAGCGTACCCGTGAAGGGTTTGCGGCGGCGTTTGCTGCCGGCAAGAAGCCTGGCAGCGGTGTGAAGATGGAGAAGTTTGAGGACTTCCTCCAGAGCGCGGGTGGGTCTGCGTTCGCGACAGCGCCTATGGGGATGTATGATGGTGTGAATCTGGCAGCGGGTCTGCCTCCGGCAGCGCAGGGCTTCCGTGCAAATCATCCGAATGAGCCCCTGGCCGGACCTCCTGTGGAAGTGGGCCCCGACAATCTGTTCATCTTCAAGAACAACCAGTGCAAGCCCGAATGCTGCGGTGCGACGCTGAGCTGTGACGGGGGATGTGTTTGTAGCACTCCCTCCCAACGGGATTTAATAAACACCCGGGGAGGAAATCGTAAACACGATGACGGATTTTAATCCGGAGGCTGAAAGGAGTGACAGCGACTGCTAGTGGCTATCATAAATCTGTCTACTAAACTATTCTCCAGACACTCTAATTATTCAGTCGTTTCGCCGGCACAGAGAGCCGGCTACGAACCTTCAGTCGTGGCGATAGCCCGACTGTCTGACGACAGTCCTTCCAACAAAGTTGGAAGGGCCACGACTGCTAATTAGACTAACTAGAAAACACTTTAGTCTAATATTTCTTGGATAGCGCTAGCCGATGACGGGTTCTAAATTTACAGTTTGGGTATTTCTTCTATGGCTGCGACTACCTACCCCCAAAAATGTGACATGTGCGCCCCTGTAACTGATACCGGCCGTACCCCAGATAACGACGAATGAGTGCTTCTGCTACTGCCAGCCGAATGGAGGAAATTCCTCTCAAGTGGGATATGATTAAGATACGGCATATTCTGGAAGCCCGTCATGAAATCCCCTATCACAGTCGTCCCTTCTCTTGGACGCTCAAAGAATATATTGAACACGCAACATTTAAACTTATCAACGCCTATACCAGCCGACGAAAGAGTTGGCTTGGAACTGTTCTCATTTACACCGGCGGTGAGCATCCCTCCATCAGCGATGGTCAGCACCGTATTACACTATGTTATCTACTGTGGCTGGCCCTCTCACAACTCTTGGAGATGCCAAAGATGCTTGACATGATTAGCATTAACGGTGGCGACGAAGATGACCTGATTGCGGAAGTCTCCGATTCAACCCGTGCTATACTTGACACTCATGGCTGGACACGGATGCCGAACATTGTAAGCTGCTACGAAGAGGACTTTGAAGCCTTGGGGAATCTTCTCAATCAGAAAACTCCTGAACGGGGTTGTGACAAGGATAGCAAACTATATACGGCATTTACGGCCGTAAAACGGCTCATTGAGACAGCGTTACCTGACAAGGATTCCCGAAAGGAGTTTGCTGTCTACATTCGTGACCATATCCAAGTAATGTGTATATCGTCGGATGATCCCGAATTTATCATTGAGGTGTTTATTGAGCTGAATAACATCAAGGTGCTTGTCCCACCCAGCTATCTGTTGAAGAACGCATTTGCAACCGTTATGGGTGTTCATCGGATGGCAGAAATTCACAGCATCTTCTGTGACTTGATGCGCAAGAAAACAACGGGCGATAAGGACCCCGAAACATTCATTCACAGTGTTACAAATATGTATCTACGAAAACTGATACCGCTTGATAAATACAAAAGTGCTGTCAGTACTCTGATAGTTCCACTAGCAGATGGCTCCTGCCCATTGAGTCGTTTCAATGAGACCGCCGCACGCCTTGAAGCGGTAACCGCCCATATTAACACAGACACATTTGGACGTATTCTCATGACGGGGCTAAGTAGTGGGTGTGAGATAATGAATCTGTGTCTGCGCCCACTAGGATTTGTTGCGTTAGAGACGGGAGACCTTGCCTCCTTTCAGGCCGTGATTCGCATGCTGTGCGCATTCGCAATTCGTCGTGGGGCACCTGTTAGTTTCAATTCAAAAACATATCAGATAGCACTTTACGCTATTATGAATCCTCTTCTAGCTGGCACTGTTTCTCTAAGAGATACAGTAACGGCTCTTCGTGCTGAGCTAGTAAAATGGCTGGGTACTGTTGGAGTGAATAACACAACGGTTACTGAACACTTGGCCATTGAGAAGTATGAGAAGAAGTCATTCCAACTAGCCCGGGCCTCTCTCCTGTATCTTGTCCTGAAGTCCGACTGTCATGAGATGACACTGAATCCGGATGCGACGCAGATTGACCACATCTATCCGAAAAAGCCGAAAGCGGGTGCGATGCCCCTGGTCACCAAGGAGAGCTGTCACCGTCTGGGGAATTTCACGCCGCTGGTGGGGTCCAACTCCACGGGGGGCATGAAAGGAAATTGCGCACTAGGGAACTGTTCGTTCGCAGAGAAGGTGCCGCATTACACGAAATCCAATCTGGAAATGACCCGGGCGGTTGCGGAACGCTATGGAACAGCAGGCGTCTTTCTAGATGCTGCGATTGAAGAGCGGTCACGGGAGCTGGCTCTTGCATTGGCCACGGAAACTGCGAAGGAGTTGGGGTTGTAATTATTTCAGAAAAGTGAAAAAGATTCTTTTATTATTTCTTAATAGAAATATCTGCTGCAGGAGAATCACCACAGAGCCGGATTCGTATGATTTTATCAGAGATTGACAAGCTTCTTGTCTCTATTCCAGATAATCAACTAGAATTATCGGAAAATGACAGTAAGATTGCTCTCTACTATACCAAAATAGTAGACATCGCAACAATTGCTTCTTCAGCTTATAGTAAAGCTGCAGCAGGGTTTAATATGAATAGTAATACAAACGATGATATGAGCAAAGTCGGTGGTCGTCGTCGCACACGTCGTCATTCCCGGTGCTATTAAATCCCCACCGGCACTGTCTGAACCGGCCCTAACAGACCCGCTGCGCCATCCTCTCCAGTTACTCCGCCACTTCCAGTTGCTCCGTTACCACAAACCCTCCAATGAACGTGGGCCGTGAGACCGCGCCCGCCGGGCACCACATAGCCCGCCGGTTTGCGGACATGGAAAACAGCGTGTCCCTCTCCATCCACGGTAGTAACACCCGCGTTTGCGAAATCCAGATAGGCCTGCTGCCAGGTGCGAATCCGTGCTAGACCCTCTGTAGCCGGCTCCGCCGCCCAAAACAACACTTTTGCGCCCGGCCGGAGACCATCCACGTGGACTTCCTTGTCAGCATGGTCGGGAACACGGTCGGACAGGATAGCACAGGGCAGAACCGTTTCCCCCAGGAACGGCAGATAGGTGTCACGCCGGAAGGCGACCCACAGTGCGGCTACACCGACTAACACGTGCGCCGCGATGCGACCATAGCGACCTAGGGGGCGGAACGCATCCAGACGACCCACGGAGATGCCCAGAAGACCCCAATTTAAGCCGCCAATCACTAACAGAGCCATTGCGACCATGTGTGCCCACTTGCCGTCCATTTCTGAGCAGGGTGGCGAAAAACCTCTTTTGATTCTGCTGTCCGGCTGGGCCGGTAGCGGAAAGGATGCCGTTGCGGCGACTCTTACGGGTCAGTTTAAATTCCAGCGATTTGCCTTTGCGGATCCTCTCAAGGAGGCAGTGGCAGCCGCAACGGGTCTCCCCGCTGCCATGTTTGAGCGCCCCTTCAAGGACCGGCCCCTAGGTCCCTCTGACCATCGCACACCCCGTGACCTTCTTATCCAGCACGCGGATGCTGCCCGCGCACGGGACCCTGATATCTATTCCCGGGCGATTCTTGATATGATTCGTGCTAGCCGCTCCAGTCGTGCGGTCATTAGCGATTGGCGTTACAAGAGGGAAGGTGCTGTTGTTGGGTCTGCACTAGCCGCAGAGGGATGGACTGTTCTGCAGGTTCGTGTTAGACGACCGGATATTGTTCCCTCTGCGGCACCAATTGAGCATGATCTGGACGAACAGCGGATGGACCTCTGGATTGACAACGACGGTACCTTGACTGACCTGGCGCAAAAAGTGACAAACTGGGCGACCCGTGTGACTGGGTCGGCACCTACGACGGTTACAAAAACAACAGAATGACATCTAAACTGACTGCTACTGCTTCTGCCAAAGCAGCAACAACTCTCTTTGCCTATGATGGCTCAGGCTCCACGGGTGGGAGTCTGCGCTATCATTCTATCTCCCAACAGCTCTATCGGGAGCTTCCTGCGGCAGATACCCAGATTCTCTTCTGGGACAGCGCTGCCCGCATTATTACTCCTGCAGAGCTTCTGCGAATTAACACGGCCCGTCAGGGCAATGGTGGAACCTGTCCTGAGCGGATTGCCAGTCACCTTGTGAACACCAATTTCCATGGTCATCTGGTAATTCTAACAGACGGTCAGGTCTCCAGTGCCGCTGTGGATGCCTGTGACCGCATTCTTCCTGCTGATTGGACCTTCGCCTCCGTCCGTATTCTGATGGTGGACACGGGCGGTGCTATTAACATGTCAGTTGGCTGTCCCTTCACGCGGAGCTCTCCCCACATCGTCCAGAAACTGACAGAGGGGGATGGAAGTCGGCTAGAGTCTGCACAGACGGTCACCGCCGTGAATCCTGATATGTTTGCCCTCTTGGACCGTCTGGACTCCATCGCTACGGTGGCAGACTGGACCACGGTTGCCACTGCACTGGAGCCGGTCATCATTGCCCGCACGATGGGGACTACGGGCGACCCGACTCTCCGTGACCGTCTGTTGGCCCTCAAGGCGCGTATTCAGCGTGCAGAGGCACTCGCAAAGGGTGCTTCGGGCACGGTTGTCACGCTTCAGACCGCTCTGGACGCTGGAGATACGGAGACTGCCCTGACGATGGCCGACCTTCTTACACGGGAGTACTACGGTGATGACAACGGTGTAGATACAGTGACATGGAGCGGTCAGTTGAACCGTCTTGTCAGTATGTGCGAAGGTGCTCTCCGTGGAACCTTTGACCTGTCCAACATCAATGGAGCGATTCAGTCAGACCGTGCCCGTCGGGCTCCTGCGGCAACAGCAGTTGTAACTACGACTGCAGAGCTGTCAGAGCCATCCGCTCCTGCTGATGGAGCAGTGACGGCCTTTGTTTGTCCCATTACGATGGACTCCGAAGCCGATGTGGTTCTCATGGTTGCCGCAGAAAGCATGCCACTACTGGGTGGAGGCGTAGACAAGGATACCGTGAATGCGCTGGCCAACTGTCCTCTCTTTCTTTTCCGTTATCCGGAGCTCCTGGCACTCTTCCAGACACGGATTGATCATCCCCTGTCACTTCGCGCGCTCAAGGATGCAGAAGCGGTCGGTGCCTCCATCACGGAATCCCCTATGACCCGTCGCCCCCTGCTGGGAGGTCTCTGTCTGGGTCCTCATGACGACCACGTGGCCGCCACGAACTGGACGCTGGCACAACTGACAGCAGGAGGTCGGCGACTGGGAAATCCCGACCTCTGGTTCGCCGCACTCTGGCTGCTGGTGAAGCGTGGAGCCATTCCGTATCTGTCACCGGTGCTACCCCAGATGACCGCGCACATGGCCTACCGTCTGCGAACCAGCAAGGCTCCGCTATCGCTGCTGGGAACACCGGAGTTTCCAACGACCCGTGTTCCACTCAATATCGCGGTCTGGTATACGACTGCATCGTCGGCTCTGTCACCTCCACCGGCCCGTGAAGTAGTCTGTGCCCATCTGCCCTATGTAGAGGAGCTGATGGAAGTTGCCGCGCTAACCGGTCACACCTATCCTGCCGGAACCCCACGCCACTTGGAACGTCTGCGGGTAGCACTGGCCTTTCTAGCCTGGAGTAAGCGGGATGAGGCGGGTCTGCGCAGCAGGTTACGTGCCCTCTATCAGGCTGCCGTCCAGTTGGATGAACCGGCAAAATGGCTGGCAGTTGACGGCCCCGCCTCCGCTGCCCAGCAGGCCGCCGTCATGAGCTCTCTACCCCGTCTCTTCCGCAGCCTATCCTACGAAGAGCTGGTAGCGATTGGTCGGCTTGTAAGTCCCAGCAAGACCGCAGCAGATGTGACAATTCCCTTCAACTGGACTGCACCACCGCTTCCCGCTGTCACTGTTAGTTGGGCATATGGACTAACAGAGTATCCATCCAATCGGGTTGCCATTTGTCCCGCGACCTGTCGCCCCTACTTCCATGTTCCGCCGACAGGGCAGGAGTGGCCCGAAGTTGCAGTCGCCGTGATTGGAGGTATTACACCCGACAAGATGCTACCGATTCACGCAGAGTACGGCCACTACGTTGTCAAGCACAGCGCCTTTCCCACAAAGTCAGAGATGCTTCTACATCTCTGGCATCGTGTTACGGCACAAGGGCGGCCCACACTGCCAGCCCAAATTGACGCATTTGTGGATGACATTCTGGCAGACTATCAGGAGGTTGCAACCAGTCTGACACCAGCCACCTTCGCCATCCGCTTCCAGGCATCGGTGAAGCGCGTGGATCGTGCGCGCATGGAGGTGTCCTAGGCTACCTGAATCCAATCTGGCTCATAGACATCCTGCCAGTCCTGTGGTCCTCCTGTTCCAAACCAGCGCGAAGGTGCGATGACTATTTTGGTATCTGTAAGAGAAGGTGCCTGGAGCCATGTCGCCCACCAGGAGAAGCTAGAATTGGAAATCACAAACGCACGGAAATGGCTCATTAGATGGAGACAGACACAATCGTTACGCTCATCCACGAAGGTGACATCACGTGATAACCACAAGTCCGCCTGCTCCGGAGCACGACACCAATCCAGGTCATCCGAAAACACCAGATACCGTGTTGGCCTTCCGGCACGTCGCCGGTCCATTTCAGCCAGTGCGCGCCCATACCATGCCTTGTCACAGACAGCGTGAATCGGAGCATTCGCACCCTGAAGATAGTCCGTTCGGCGAATATGAACAACACAGCCAGCTGTCCTTCCTTCATCAGTCAGAAGGGGCGCATACTTTTGGTTGGTAACGGATTTGATAACGGGGTGGGGGTCAAACAGGTCCCGAATCTCTCCACTCACATCGGCAAAATACTTGCTGCTCTGAAAATATCCATAGAGGCCGGTCATGCGTCGGGGAATGGGGGCATAATGAAAATGGGGCTCATGCCAGAGCTGTAATCCAGGAGGGGGAGTAGATACAGCTCTGTCAGCACACTTGTGTAGAAATGTACGCCAATAGGCCGGGCGCCCCCCTATAGTTCCTGCCGATATCAACAGATACCGTCCTGTACGACGAGCATGCGCATACGCCGCCGCAATTTCAAAGAGCTGATTACCAAGTCCACCTGCTAGTTGAAGATAACAGGGGGACTCTGCTATGGTTGCCATTTATTTTAGGGGGCATCAAATCGCCTCACAGGTTTGGACGCAAACTCCCTTTCTTATCTTCGCATATACCAGTGCCAGGAAACATAATCATAATTATCCGATAGATTTATTACACCCACATTTCGCCATTGTAGCGGCCTAACTTTAATTTCAGTCGAATGATTATGTAGAAGATAGTTAAAATAAATTTCATATTCGGAAGCACCTGACCCCAGAATATCAGTAGGTGCCACAATCTCCAAGAATATCTTCCAAAAGGGTGCCCGATTGGAATGATGCAATTCAACACGCTGAAATAACTCTCTCAGTATATCTGTATCAAACATCATATGGTGACAGATACCTGACCATTGTGGAATGCGTCGTGTTAGGCCTGGTAGAAGACGCCCCATATGCTGAAAGTAGGGGATATGATATTCAGAACCCATATTATACAGTGGCACTCCATCCTCTGTAAAGAAGCAGGTTGGTCGCAAAAAGTAGGTATCCGCATCTATTACAAGAAAGTTACGGAGAATTCCAGGAATACAATGCCCCGCATAAAGCTTCAGGAGTTGTTGGAGATACCATCCATTCCGACTATTGGTACCCAGAACCTCGGCAACAGATGCCATTGAAAATGGATAAACCGTCTCAGGGACATAAATACAACCCGAAATATCAACAGAGATAGGAGAAACAATATAGATATTCCGATAACCAACCACATTTTTCTGCGTACAAGCAATCTGAGAGGCAATATGTGTCACCTCATTGGGACCGACGGGAATAACAATATCAAACTCTATCATCTTATTCAAAATCTAGAAACTTATGAAATCGCACAACCGCATCACGAATTGGGAAGCTATGATACAACTCTTTTGTGAGGCTGGCTGGCTCAACATCCTCCCACTTATCAACTAACAGACATGGAAGTCCCGATTCCACTAAATAAGATGTAAAAACACAACGTTTAAGAATCGGAACAACCCCACAATAGTAACATTCCCAAAGGCGATGGCTATCTATGCCATTTCCTTCGGGACATATACAAAATAAAAAGCTGCTCAGGCGTTTGAGATATTCCCCATAGGGAAGTCCCCGCCGTTCAAATTGGAGCCCCTTTGCTACCAACGCATTATAACATGCGGTTCGCTGTACACGGTTAGTTCCCAGACTGAAAAAGAAATACACTGGCTCACGCCGCTCTGATGGAATTTCTAGAGTCCTGGCCGCATGAACCGCATCAGCTGAGCCATGCGGCCACATACTGTTCGCGATTCCGATTGGAATCATGGAGAGCCGTGGGTGGCGGATACATGGATTCTGTGAATATATCCGAATTAATTTCGGATTCTCAAGGAGCGGAATATAGCGCTCTGTAATATTCTCATCAGAGTTGTGAGTTACCAACACAAAGGGGTTCTGAAGTAAATGCTGCTTCTCTTGGAAAAGTGGGAGGCGATGACCATAACAGAATATACGGCGAGGATTATTCCATTCTGATATTAGGAATGCCAAGTTGAAGTGTTTCGCAGGAGATGCCCGAATCAGTGGATTAAAGTTAAAATCTTCCGGTAGTCCACACCAGATATCACATATGGACTGAATACGCTCACCGCTAAGAATAACTAGTGGCGGAGAGGTCATGATTGGATAGAAGGTTTATCTATGTAGGCACCAGCGTTTTAGGTCCTTTGAATGGATGTGGAGATTGACAACCGGAAACCCATTTAGTGTTGGTTTCCGACGTGCATCCATTATAAAATCAGCACGGTCACAACGGAACACACATGTTTCATTAATGAACCCGCATGTATCACCGGGTGTATTTCGGGGATCAACACCACCCACATATTGACCCAGTGCTGCACCATCAAATAAGAGCCCAAATCGCTCCGCATGCTCTGTGTAGCGACGGTCTATCTCTCCATCCGTGTAGACAGCGGTAACAATTGGTAACCATCCAACCCGTGATGGATTCGTCTGAATAAAGAATGCCAGGCTTTCCATATCATTCTTTGCGATAGGAGCCAACTGGAGGAGTGTTTGTAATAGAGTAGCCTGAATTGCTGCATCCCGAAAATAGAGGAAACTGGGAATACAGCGGCGCGGAGAGTCCATAACAGCCCACATCTCCTTTTCACGGAAAATTGGAAGCACTGGCAAGAAATCTTCATAAATCAGATTATCATACTCAATATGAAATACGTCGGTGAGCTCCTTCCACTGTGTGTATGCATGAATAAAAAAGAAGCGCATTGTTGTAAATTTCCAGAAACCATTCCGAAACCCCGTATTGTGACGGGAGCGCTCTTCAAACAGTCGTAGCTCTGATGTTACTGGAATATCTTCTAGAGCGCAGACCGTCGTTGAAGCGGGGACATATCGGAGGAGAGAACGGGGAACTAACACATGAATCGGAATCGGGCATACTTGTTGTGCCTGTTCAATACAGTCATTCATATAGGTCGGATAGTCGGGGCCTATATGAATAAGAATGAGAGAGGGCATTGGGCTCTATTATTAAAGGATGCTGAAAACGCCATTAAAATTTAACGGATAAATCTTACTTCCCCTGCGCCTGAACCCGCCATACATGCGCATCGGTTGGTACATCCCGTCGTGTGATCCGGAAAACACGGTCAAACAGAGGTAGTGTCAGCTGCTGGGCCGGAACTGCGTTGATCACATTCCGCGCAATCGCGCAATAGAGTTCAAACTGCGGATAACGCTCCGTGTCATCGGGGTTCACCAGCACATTCCGTCCCTCCTTGTCAGTTAGCCAGAGCCACAGCAAGTTCCACAGTGGTGACACAGTCTCATAGGTCATGCGTCCCGGCTCCCGTGTGAGCACCTTGCGACCGGGGGCATCGGCCGGTTTGTCAGGCCAGAGCGTTTCTAGGACCGCCACCGCCAACCGACAGAGGTCAAAGGACCGATTCGGCTGGACTTTCGGCTCCTCCCGCGTGAAGTAAGGACCGAAGTTGTACTGTCCCCAGGCATCGGCACCGGGTGCATAGGCATCAGGGAGCCAGATGTGATTGCCGGCGGGACCCACAATCGGAGGGCGGAAGGTAGCGCGACCGAAGTCGATGATTTTCATGATACGACCGTATGTCGGTACGCGATACCAGCGGTCTCCACCGGGGGCGCCCGTCACATGATAGTACAGATGTGTTTCTCCTGTTCCACACCACATGACGTTGTTCGTGTGAAGGTCATTATGGACAAAATCGTATTCCTTTTGGGCAACGGCCAGTGCAGCTACGACTTGAAAGAGCCAGGCTGTCCAGCGAGCCTCCTTCGTTTCGCGCATGTCGTCTGTAGCCACATCGGGATCCTCCTCATCTTCCATGAGGTCGTCCATTGTGCCGTCACATCTCTCAATCAATGTGAGTTGGACGGGAAAATCCTTGAGAACTAGATGGAATTCAAGGTCATCTTCACCACTGCTACTGCTTTCCCCACTGCTGCTACTGCTACTGCTGCTACTGCTGGTTACAGCCGGCTCTCTAATTTCAACCCGTTGGCGATGGATAGGGGTAGTCTCTGTATCCTCCTCTGTATCAGCAGAGGACATATCATCTATAGCCTCCATAGCAGCCGAATCACCCGATAGTTCCTCCCCATCATCCATCTCTATCTCCAACTCTGGGCAGGAGTCCGAATCCAGCGATACACTCTCTGCCCCAACAGTCTCCATCAGTTTCCCCCGTACATTCTCCCAGGGTCGCTCCAGACGTGCCGTCACATCACTGTCATACGGATCACTTGCCCATACCTCAAAGGTTCCCTTCTGGAGCCCCTCTGCAAACCATGTCTCTCCCTCCATATCTGGCATATCATCTGTGATGTTGTAACGGTATGACTCTACCCGTCCATTCATCGTGCCATAAAACCGACACCAATGCGGTGAGCGCCCCGTTTCCACTAGCCGGGAAGCCATACATGCGAATGTCGCATCCGTGTAAGCCTCATTGTAGGGGTCATTTATCTTGCGAAGGGTGGATTGCCAGGCATCCCGTGGAGCAGGAAGTGCTCCATCGGCAGGCAGGACATAGAGTCCTTCTGCGCAGTCTAGGGGCTCTAATAGATGGACAGGGCGCATCCAGATGGGGACTTCACGCCGTGTGCGGGTCACCATATTCTCCACGACCGCCGTCTCACCACTTACACTGACCGCCAACTCCATGGCCGCCAGAGTCGGATTCACGGGTGGCGGAGCATCCTTTGTGGAGAGTGACGGAAACATCGTCTCCAGTGTGGGGAAATAGGTCTGGAGATTGCGCACACCGGGAACGGACGGAGGAGAACGCTGAATGTAATAGAGCCGGAGATCCGCGGGGATTCTGTCAGCGCGCCGGGGCATCACTATCCGACGACGGGATTCGCGGCGGCGCTCTTAAACGAAAGAAGCGGCAGTCCTGGTAGAGCAATGCTCCTCCGCGTTTTCTCTGTTGCCGCTCTGGCGCTCAGTGCTGTTTGGGGACAGGCAACCGGTGGCGGAACCAACACGACAACAACAACAACGAACCAGTGCCAGCCGGGTTCGTTTCTGTATCAGGGGCGCTGTGTGACGGCCTGTCCGGCAGGGATGCTGACCTATCCTTCACCGCCGACAGCCAACTCCACCTGTATTGTGCCGCCATCCCCTTCGGGGTCACCATCGCCAGCACCTCTGCGCCCGTCTCCGTCTTATGCGGTACCGAACCCCTGTACTCCGATTCTCCCGGGAGGCGTCATGAACCAGACAACAGGCGTTTGTCAGTGTCCGCCAACAACGTGGCTGGCACGGAATCAAACAGCAACGGTCGAGCCCTTTCAGCTGTGTGTGCCTGCTCCAGCCGGCTCTCCTCCGATTGCCTGCCCGAGTTTCGTGAATGGCACGGTATTTCTGCCGGAGGTGGGTGACTGTGTCTGTCGTGTGCCGGGACCATTTGTTGTGGCGAATCCAAAGGATGTGGCCTATCCCTATAGCTGCTCCCAGATGCCAGATGCTGCCGGAACTATAGGACCCTGTGACCCAACAACATCGTACTTTAGTGTGTTGCGTCGGACATGTCTGTCTTTGCCCCAGCATTCTCCGGCACCCTCTCCTTCTCCGCCGGCACCTTCACCATCTGCTCCTGCTCCTTCTCCTTCCCAGCAGGCTCCGTCACCTTCTCAGGAAGCACCTTCACCATCTGCTCCTGCTCCTTCTCCTTCCCAGCAGGCTCCGTCACCTTCTCAGGAAGCACCTTCACCATCTGCTCCTGCTCCTTCACCTTCTGCCCCGGCACCGTCTCCTTCCCAGCCGGTGCCCTCCTCTTCCCAGGAAGCACCTGGTCCATCGATATTACCTCCTCCCTCTCAGAGCCCAATTCGCATTCCGTCTGTGGAGCCACCGACACCGCTTCCCTCTCAGCGTATTCCTTCACCTGTAGCCCCTTCACAGCAACCCCCCAAGACACCGATGCCCTCTCTGTTCCCTGCCCAGCGCACGGCTGCCCCAACACCTCTCCCTGCCCGCAGTATCGCACCAACGCAGCGCCCCACCGCTATTCAGAATACACTGCGTCTGCCGGGCGCGCAGATGAATGCCACACAGACAGAAACAGTCATTCAGAATATTCAGGCTGCGGTTGCTTGCTCTCTCAGTCTGCCACCAGAGCAGGTTGTTGTACGGAATGTAACCGTCGTCCACCCCGATGGCTCCCTCTGGAATCCTCCAATCGGCCCGGGTCTTTCTGCGAATGGGACGGTTGTCTGTTATCGTCTTCCTGTTACGGGAACTACCCTCCTTCGCCGCCGTGCGCTAGTCGGCTCAACAACGGAAGTCGGTGTCACGGTTGATTACACTATAGTGTCACCTCCTGATGCGGCTCTAACACTGAGTTCGGAGGAGCTAACAAATACTCTGGCCACCAGCACGATGATGCAGGATGTTGCGTCAGCGATGGGTGCCACAACGCTTATGGCGACAACCGATTCATCACTGACAATGGCTGCTGCGCCTCCGTCTTCCTCTGGGTCTTCACCATCGCAAACGGCAACGGATTCTAACAAGAATCTACTGATGGTGGCTGGCGGTGTAGGAGCTGGCTCTGCTGTGTTAGTGATTGCCGTGGCCGCAATTGTGGGAGTTCTCTATATGCGCAGGCAAAAGAAGCCTGTCCCTACCATCAATGGCACGAAGTCCGCCGCGGTGTTTGTTATGGTAACATCGGGTGAAACTGTAAGCCAGACAAATCCCATGGCGACCGCTACGGCATCGACTACCACGGAGCGTGTTGGATTTGAGCCCATTCAGCAACGTGGTGACCATCGCGGAGACCATCGCGGAGACCATCGCGGAGACCATCGCGGATCACGTGTCTAACAAAAATATCCTCCTGGAGCAATAACACACCGACTATCATGTCAGCAGCTCCTGTTGGTGGTCCATACGGCGGTGCAGGGATTCCACCCAGGCGTCTGAATTTGCGTCTGAAGAAGTTCGACATGACGAAAATCAAGCACGACAAGGTCGTTGTATTCATCGGCAAGCGTGAAACCGGCAAGTCGTTTCTGGTAAAGGACCTTCTGTGGCATCACCAGGGGATTCCCTATGGCACGGTGATTTCCGGTACGGAGGGTGCCAATCACTTTTACAGCAAGATTGTGCCACCGATTTTCATTCATGGGGACTATTCGCCTCTGATTATCGCCAATGTTCTGAAGCGCCAGAAACTGATTGCGAAGAAGATTTCCAGTGATCTCTCCACACGGGGAACTACAGCTGTGGATCCCCGGAACTTCTTGATTCTGGACGACTGTTTGTACGACAGCACATGGATTCGCGACCGGAATGTTCGCTATCTTTTCATGAACGGACGTCACGTCCATACGATGTTCATCATTACGATGCAGTATGCGATGGGTATCCCTCCAGCTCTGCGGACGAATATTGACTACGTCTTCATTCTGCGTGAGAATATCGTGAGCAATCGGCGCAAGCTCTATGAGCAGTATGCTGGTATGTTTCCGGACTTTGATTCATTCTGTCAGGTTATGAACCAGTGCACGGAGAATTTTGAGTGTCTGGTAATTGATAACAACGCCAAATCCAACAAACTGGAGGATCAGGTGTTCTGGTATAAGGCATCACCGCATACGGAATTCCGCCTGTGTGCACCGGAGCTGTGGGCCATGCCGGCGGCACGGGATGATGAGGACGGTGACGATTTTGACCCATCGACTGGAGGGAAAGCGCGGAAATACAGTCTGGCGGTGCGACGGGATTAGCTGTAGTAAGAAAGGATGTCGTGCCCCTGGCGTCACAATCCGGGATCGGGTTACACAAAACCATGCGATCCTGAATTGGCAAAATCAACGACGACGGCGCTTGAGCGACTCCGGGCAGAGCGTGCGGCACAGGATGCGCGCATGGCCGCGATGTGGAAGGCAACAGAGGTCAAGGCCAAAGTCCCCACAACAGCGACTCCTCCTTCGGACGGAAAGAAGAAGGAAACAGGAACACCGGCGGCTGCGCCTCCGAAGCAGCGGTACATGATGAAGGGGGACTAACGACCTGTAGAGCCGGCCCTCCGTCTGTTGTTAAACAGACTATCTGTTCGGCTATAGCCGAACTTTCCAAACTTTCAGTTTGTCGGTTATGGTCGCACAGGTCTATCGCCCCGTGCTCCCGGCCTATCTAGCAAAGCTAGACAGTTCAGACTCTACCTACCGGTAGAGCCGAACCCGCCTTCTCCACGCGTCGTCTCCCCACCCGGCAGCTCTGTCACAATCCGCACCTCCAGCCACGGTCGCAAATCCGCCGCCACCAACTGACAGAGACGGGACTGGTCATACGTCGCATGGAATACAGGGCGCACCGGCAGACTCAGATTAGAGAGTGCTGCCTTGATGATGCCTCTGTAGGTCGCATCAAGGAGACCCATGGAGTTTCCCAAACGCCAGGGCCCCCGACTGATACTAGAGCGGGGTGCCAGCCAGAAGGCCCGTATCTCTCCCGTCTCCGTATCAACGGCAACCGCCCGGCACCCCTGACTCACTAACACCGTAAAATCCCCCGCAAAGCCGATATCCCCAGCGTCACAGTAGAGGTCAAACCCGCTGTTACGCTCTTGCAATGGAGTCTTATTGTATGCTTCTGCGGCTTCCTGATAGAGAGCTGCAAAAGTATTGTTCGTGGGTTGAAGAAACAGAATCTGGGGCATCTGCACGGATGGGCATATTCCTGGTGAACGTCTTTAATTCGTGTTAGAGCCTGGTTACATGTGGACAATGGTGGACGCACCGGCTCCACCCGCAGCAGTCGCAGCAGTCGCAGCAGTCGCAGCATCCGCCTTCCGGGCAATTGCCAGGTCGGGAGCATCCGTGCTGCTAAATAGCTCCCGGGCCACTTCCGTTGCCTCCACCTCTTCGCCCTTGGCACCAAACACCGGTGCCTTTGCGGCAGCCGCCACAGATGCCGCTGCTGCCATCTTCTGACGCTTTTCCTCCTCAAAGAAGGCATCCTTCTTCGCCACATTGTCCTTGTATGACTTCATGAGTGAATTGAGCTGGTCCAGAGGATACTCCTGTTCGTCCACTTCCTCCGGAGCGGGTTCCCATGGCATCCACTCTCCGACCTCTCCCACATACACGTTGTGATACGGGTCCTTCTTCTGGAGAGCCCGTGCACGGGCTGCTGCCTGGTCCTGCGTTGGATAGATGCCACGCACCTTCAGGCCATACATTGTGGTCTTGAATCCGTTGCTCTTGTGGTACTCATCCTCCAGCTTCGTCCGGTTCGCCAACATGTAGGCCTCCCATGACTCCTGAATCTTGGACTCCTTGAAATCCGACAGATTCGCCTTGACGTGGGCCTCCAGGTCCGCGGGCACACGGGCGGCCAGCGCCTCCCGGGCCTTCTGGACACGCAGCTCCAGCTCTGTCATACGGGTGTGCAGAGCCGCTGTGTCACCCGATGTATCCACAATTGCGTTCGCCAGATCAAGCTCCACAGTGGAAAGAGCATCCTGAATGACACGGAGCTCTCCGAACAGAAAGGATTCGGAGGCCTTGACCTTGTAATCCAGCGCGAAGAAGTCCATGAACTTGGAGAACATGAAGGCATCCTTGTTCCGCATGAGTGCCTTCTCTGGCGTCAAAAACGACAGACACACGAACTTCTGGCCACGGATTTCATCGTCGCCATCCAGATAAACTCGTTCTGAAACATTGGTAGCACCGGACATGTCTGTAATCCCTGGAGAGGCTAGACTCTTTAACCTGAGGGTCAGAACGCGGAGAGGGGTCGCCATCCCGTACGGAAAAATCCGGTGCCCTGAATATAAGATGGACGGTTACACTGTTTCTGAGCTGGTCATACGCGCCATCAAGTATCTCGCGGAGGGTCTGGCCGTTGCAGTTGCCATGAAGATCATCGCCGGCAAGAAGCTGGATGTGGAGGAGATCCTGGCGGTGTCCATCATCGCTGCGGTCACCTTCGCGCTCCTGGACCTCCTGGCGCCCTCCATCGGCCTGACGGCGCGGCAGGGTGCGGGCTTCGGTCTGGGCGCCAACCTGGTGGGGTTCCCGAAGTTGTAAAACGGTACGTTTTACATCGAGGGTTGTACCCAGCTAGCTGGGTACTTCCCGAAGCTCTAAGCGCAGCTTAGAGCTGAAGTTGTAAAACGGCACGTTTTACAAAGAGTGTCAACAGTTGCGCAGCAATTGGAAACCTCAAGCTCTAAATCAGCTAACAGTAGGTTTAGATACGAATAACAAGAAAGAGTCATAGATTTCTGATAAGGTTACATGGTAACATCATCAGAGTATCTACCACAGTTCACACAGTAATTAACGCCGCACACGACGATTTTTGCGGGTTTTCCGGGCTCCTCCAAATATTCCAGAAGGAGGCTTTCTTTTAGCCTTTCTTGCAGCATTTCTTGTTTCATTTAATAAAGCATAAGCAGCTGCATTTCTTTTAGCCTTACGGGTTGTCGGGGTATTTTTGATTTTATCTGTAGGTCGCTCAAAACCTCCAGGTCTCATAGATGGTTTTATATTCGGTCTCAGGTCTTTCAAACTGCATAAAATTTCCGCATGGGTTGATATATCTTCATCAATAGTTTCTTTTGGGATATTACTAGCACCGGCGCCTCCAGTAGCTCCACCTCCACCGGTAGCAGCCATCGCATCTTCATCTGTACTACTCATGTTCCATATACTACTAGAGCTACTAGAGGTACCGGCGCCTCCAGTAGCCTCACCTCCACCGGTAAAAGCCATCATTGCGCTACTAGAGGCACCGGCGCCTCCAGCAGCCACTCCTCCTCCGCTGCTTGTTAATATGGCAGCAACTTCTTTAACATCATTATCACTAAAATCATGTGATACTAATTCAGAAAGAGCAAACAATTTTTTTATTAAATACGGTTTGTTAGATTTTTTAATCATATGCATAAAAGCCATCAGATTTTCATACGCAACCATAGTTAAACAAACTTTATCAACTTTGGATTGAATATTACTATTTCCCCTTGATAGTGAATTTAATAAATGTGTATAGATAATTGTGTATTTTTCAAGAAGTTCTTTCTTCTTTTCAGGTGTCATATATTCATAAAATAATGCTTTACCTCCAATAAATGTTGATAAATGTTTCTCTATTGTTTTATTAATTAAAGAAAATATTGCACCTGGTTGTGGTATTTTTACGGTATAGGTTCGTTCACTTCCTAATATTGATGCGGCAATAGAGTTTGGTGGATTCAGAAGGGAGGCTGTACCAGCCAATAAGGCTAGAGCAGGAAAAGGAACTCCACCATATGCAACATGATTCATATGATCAGCGACGTCTTGCATACGCTTGTGAATTTGTTTTCCACATATTGCTTCAAAATTTGTATAGTTTTTATAGTAATGATGTAACATTTTGCGAAAATATGGTGTTGACTTATAAGCAACTTCTTTGTCCCATATGTTATTTAATAAATCTTTTATTTTATGTATATTTACTATATATGCACTATAATATTCACCATTATCAGCTGCTTTAAGGCCATGTTCAATGTACACATCATCGTTCTTAATTAAATTGCATGTTTCGTGTGACCATCCATATTCTAAATTTTTTAAATGATTAATATAATCACTAATATGGATTGAGACACCATTACTGTTCTTAATATCCCCCGATATAATCCCTTTTGCTTCAATATTTGAATAAAGACCAATAAACATATAAGCGTGAACAATTGGCAAGATATGCTCACATTGGCCGGGCTCTATATAACCTCTCCTACTATAAGGTTCCCCGTTCTCATTATATTGAATTGGAAGACCGCAAATCCAACAACCTGTACTGACATCTACAACACCAATAGTATTATTACACTGTGTATCTGTACCACTGACTTCATAAATATCGCGTACTTTGATTTTCATATTTGATAAGAGATCAATATTTGCATCCCCAAATATCAGGCGTGCTATATCTGTTTGAACTTTGTCATCAAAAAGATTGATTCCACCCCCCGCACCTCCTGCTGCTCCTCCTCCTCCTGTGGCTGCCATCTCTAAAGGGTGTAGCGCTTTTTTCGGGTAACACGCCGCCTGCGCAACGCACCCCTCCTAGTTGAACGATATCCCCCTCTGTGTCCTACCGGAGAGTTGCCATTGCTTTCAACAACATTAAAGACAGAATTACCATAGTTTGACACCGATTCCCCCGCTGCAGAATCGTCTTTTTTTAAATCTTCCATAGCCACTTCAGAGAACGTATGAACCGGATTTTCATCCGTATTAGAAGCAGCAACATCTACCATTTCTTTTATGTCACTTGGCGCAACATCGGATACAGCATGAATTGTATTAATAAGACTCGTTCCCTTCAATTCATCAATAATTGATTGATTAAATTCACCGAATGTATATATATCTCCAAAAGAGGGATTATACTTACGTATAAGAGTTACTGCTAAACTTACAGCATAGTTGTCAACAGTATTGATATAATCTGTAAGTTGTTTTTTGGTTTCTGCTTTGAATTTTATTTTACTGTAAAGTTGTATTAGTTCATCCTTAACGAACGAGTTAGAATCCAACGCAGTTTTAATATAAGATTTAAATATTTCTGTTCCACCATATAGGCCTTTAATATCAGCTCTTTTCAGTAAACTATCATATAGTTGTTCGGGTGTCTTTGGTAACTCTAAGAAAGCTGTTGGAATACTCCCTCTCATATTGCCACCAGCAGTGGCGGCAACACCCTTTGCCGTCATGGGGGCGGTTAAAAGTGCAGCAACAGCAGATAGCTGGTCAAGACCCTGTGCAACAATGGGCTCTCCAGAAATACCGGCCCATCGTCCATTTAAATTAGTTACAATCGGTGTATAGATATTTTCTTTTATATTTTCAATACGCTGATTTATAAAATCAGCACGATTTTTTGCAAGACGAGTTCTATTATATTTTGATATGGTGGAAGGCTTACGTGTTGGTTTCAATAAAATATCGGCTACTTTTGAAATAAACGAAATAAGTTTTGGTACGGCAACGTCATATTTATTGGCGCTAGAGTTGTAATAAATATACACATCTCCTTTCTTTATAAGATTACATGCTTGATGTGCCCACCGATATTCAAGACGCAAGTAGTCAATATAGTCTGCCTTTTCCTCAGGAGTGGAGAGTGATTTTAATTTTTTAGGGGAATATAAATCCAAATACATAATAGCCTGTACGATTGGCAAAATATGCTCACATTGGGCAGTTCCAAGAATAGATGCATTCGAAAAATCATATCCACATACCCAACATTTATCTGGCTCTCCAATTACAGCACGACATTGTGCGGTTGGTGTCGTCGTCTCATAAATATCACGGGCTGTTATACCGGGTCCTAGACCACCAAATACAGCACGCGCTATTTTGGTTTGTGCGTCGCCTTCAAAGCCTGTGAATCCTCTAGCAATTGAGATACGTCTTCCCCCCGTTCCTGCCCCTCCTATTGCTGCCCCTCCCGTAACCGCGTTCATTGTCCCTTACAGATAGCTGCGAAATTCACATCTATCTATGAGGCTCTATACTATCATTCTTCAAGTTCCTCCTCACTGGCTCCCATACGGTGCCGAATACCGATTCCGTCGGGCCGGTACCACCGGTGTCGCAACGGACGACATCTCTAGCGCCGGTGCATACAGAAAGGGATTCGGATTGTAAGTTCCCGGTAACATGGAATCCGGTATCGTCGCGGCTGCTACAATGTCGGGGTCCGCAGACATGAGCTCTGGCTGCCCAGGGAGATAGAGCCGACCCGTTCCGACGCCAGCACGGTGTGCCAGTCCCTGTACGCCTCCCCGCCAATCATACACGCGCTTGTTCAACTCCGGAACCATTGTATCCACACATCCCGCCCGCCCCGCAGCCATCGCCGCAAGAGAACGGTTCGTTATAACCCGCATGGCGCCCGTATTCATCAGTCCCATACGACGGTCATAGTCGGCCCACATTCCAGTGAGCTTTGTTGGTAATAGAGAGCAGTTCGCCCGGTAATTCGTAAAGAGCCGACCATCCTCCATGTGTGCAGGAGAGCCGACCCAGTGGGGGTTCGGTATGCGTTGTGTACCTGCCATTCCTCTCTTTTATTCCAAGATTTCGGCATCCTCCGCTTCAACGGCATCCAGATCTAGTTCCTTGGTTGCGCCCTCCTCCACCGGCGCAGGTGCTGTTACCTGCTGCCGCAGTGCTGCCAGAAGCTCCTTCTTGCGCATCTCCGCAGCGCCCACAACCCCGCGCTGCTCTCCCAGCCGGCGAAGCTCCTTAAGAGGCATACCCTCCAGAGCAGGCCGGGGCTCCGCAAACAGCTGCTTGAACTGGTCTGTGTCAGTTGTAACAGAAGCGGATATCGAAGAGCCCTCATCCCGCTTGGGAGAGGGAGATGCTACTATATCAGAATCCGGGCCCAGTGAGATGCGCCCACCTGGCATCAGGTCATCACGGGCCTCCAAGTCTAGGGCATCCATCTCTGCCTCCCGTGTAATCAGTGTCGGTATTTCAGAGGAGACCATGTGAATCTCTTCCAGAGGGGTACTAACAGTAGGAACCTCTGCTGTTATTGGAGCATCCTCCCAGTCATCATCACCCAAGTCCGTGTAGGTCTTCGCAGCCGGGGTTGGCGTTGGACCAGAGCCAGAGCCAGAGCCCGTAACAACAGAGACCGACTGAGGCGGCCCCGCCGTTCCGCCGCCCGGAGGAATCATTGCCCGCAGCTCAAAGACGGCATTTTCCAGCAGCTGGACCTTCTTTTGTGTTAGCTGAATGTGGGACCATAGCCAATAGACCACTCCTGCAATCAGGATGGCTCCGCTCAGAATCAGAAACAGCGTCTCCATGGACGGTGGAGTCATTCTGCCGCGGATGGGGAGGTTTTTTGGGCCGGGCTACCGCAGAGGAGGCCTCTCTCCCGCAAAATCTCCCGCACACTGGAATACTGATTGACGCCGGGACGCAGCCGGTAGGAATACACCAGACGGTCGGGGTCATCCGGATGAACCGATGCCTCCATACACAGCAGCTGAGCACGACCATCACCGTATCGCCGGGGGAGTTCCATGTAATGCGTGCTCACAATACTATAGACAGGAGCACCCGGCGCATACAGGTCATCCAAGAACACCTGAGATGCCTCCACACCGTCGTGGGCATTCGTTCCGTGAAAGATTTCGTCCATCATCAGAAAGACCGGTGCCTTCGCTGCCGCAATCGTGGCCCGCACTCCCTTCGCGAACTCAATTTCCGCCTCAAAGAGACTGAGCGCACCCAGCCGGTCCGCCGGATTGAGCGCCGTCACGATGTTACCGAAGACCGGGAGACGCGCCGACCGGGCAAACACGATGCCCACCGTCTGAGACATGAGAATCGCCGCGCCCAGTGCCTTGAGAAGAGTGGATTTGCCACCGCGATTCGGTCCTGTTAGGAGTACATGTGTAGATGTGGCCCCTCCACCCGATGCGTCTGGGGTCGCCATCCGTATCGTGTTATAGACGCGCGCACCCGGCTCCAGCCCGGGATGATAGAGGTCAATGAGCTCCAGGCCGCCAGTAGAGTCAGTGACAGTAACCGGAAAGCACGTCCGCTTACAGGAAGCAATCGCGACTAACATATCCAGCCGCCCCGCCTCTGCCAGTAGAAGCTGTACGCGCTCCGGATGATTCCAGGCTGTGCCGAAGGTGGCCAGAGAGCCAGAGGGAGAGCTACTGTCAGTCCATCCTGCCAGAAGACTGGAATCGACCGGGATATCCAGAAGGTCTGACAGCTCACGAATGGAGGTGGCCATCTGTTGGACCGCCGCGGCTCGTTCCCGCATATCGGTTGCCACACGCCGCAGACTGCGTGCAGAGCTCACCTGGTTCCAGCTGCTACCGACAAACATCGCGACTGCTAGGCCGATATGGACGAGCTGCTCTGCAGTTTCGGCAATTCCGCCCCGACCGGCGAACCGGGCTTTGCCCAATGAAGAGGGCATGGCCTGCCGGAGTGCACGCTGGAGGATGCTCATGTAACGCTGAAATGTCATCGGCTCTCCACCGGTTGTAGAAGGCACCATGTAGGCCAACACGAGCGGAGCAGCAAACAAAAGCAGGGGCATTGCCACGGAGGTGCCGGGCAGAAAGATGGAGCGAAAAAAGAGCATGAGCTCATTCCACCAGCTCTGCTCATTGAGCCAGGCAAAGAAGGAGTTGGCCGGCCACAGAATCTGGTTGTAATAGTCGGCGTGTCGGGTATCTGCGGCTGCGTTCGCAACGGACTCACAGGCGGATTCTGCGGCGGCCATCTTGTCACGGAGGGCGCTCACTTTGTCACGCACCGTTGGGTCACTGCTCTTGAGCTGTTTCCGGATACTCTGGATTTCGGTGATTCGTCTACAGAGGATATCATACTCTACAAGAGGGGAGCTCAGACGGGCCATCAGTGTTGCCCGCCCGATTTCTAGACGTGTCGGAAAGGCGGATGCCAGCCCACTAACATCTAGGTCGCGTAGGTCAGCGTTCATCTGTCTGGGGCCGGACTTTGCGAATGGAATCTCTGCCGCGACCAACAACAAGGCACCAAAAGTGACCGGGCGGTAGGGCGCGGCAGTGACGCTTAAACAAATCGTTCTAAAAGATAGACACGATGTCCACAACGACTTCTACTCCTATGGCCGCGGGTCCCGTTCTGCCGGCGGTGCTTGTGATGGCTCTTGGGCACATGCAGAGACCTGTTGCATGTCCCGAAGAGACGCGGGCCCGAATTGCGGCGCTACGAATTGTAGCGGACGATGGACCCCGCGGCCATGTAACAAATTGGAGGACGGGTAGCGCGGGAACAGGTGGCGGTGACCGGCATGGGGGTGACCGGCATGGGGGTGACCGGCATGGGGGTGACCGGCATGGGGG